>Ga0181612_160824_pt1 | contig 19452 bp, 5 predicted proteins | sample HoacroProtozoa21_FD_119630 | JGI IMG/M metagenome (GOLD analysis project Ga0181612, IMG submission 119630) | Hoatzin crop microbial communities from Cojedes, Venezuel. Combined Assembly of Gp0051906, Gp0051904, Gp0051908 | reverse complement strand
GCGGAAGCTTCTAGCAGCTTCTCACAGAAGCCACTCCTGTAGCCCCCCCTGCTGCAAAAATCTTGCCATGTCAACTCAGTACAGTAACCTAAAAAATAAGTGAACTGTTGCTTCTTAAACACCACCAGAGCTTCTGCTTTTATCCAGTTATTGATTTTCAGAAATTACTACAATTGAAATTGTTCTGCTGCTATCTACAGATCTTTGACTGTAGACATCCTGAGTATGTCTGAACAATTGCGCAGAATGAAGTGTTATTTTCTGAAAGGAAAAAAGAGACCTCTTTACCTCTCCCCTCGATATTCCCAAGCTTATGCTTTCCACAGCTGTGTTGTTCTTACTGAAACCTCCATAACACTTCCTGAGGTTATACAGAAGGAGGACATCATTACCAGTTCTTCCACCAAAGAGTCGCTGCCGCTCCATTTCTACATCAACATCTTCTGAAAGGCTGGCCATGCTGTTAACTGAACATTGACCCCTAAAACAGAAGATAGTAACAAATGATGCATGGCAAACTGGACATTGCTGTACTCTGGATAACTCTGTTTTATTTCCCTGGTTGCAACGTCTTAAAGATTGGTGATAAAATCTCAGCAGAATCCAAGGGAAACATCAACTACTTGTATTTTTTCTGCAGTGTCCACTAATTCAGGTACACCATGTTACCAGAAATATTTATCTTCATGTGTTCAAATGAATCCACCATTTTATTTCTTTAAAAATTAGTCCAGTGTCCACTATGGCAGAATACAAATGATAACACACCTTTGTTTCTGGAGGAGATCCCAATGAAGAAAAAGTCGTAACAGCAGAAGCAGTGTTCCCTGCAAGGCCATTTCCACAAAGATCCAGCCCAGGAAATTCATCTCAAAGGGGCTCACATATGAATCTATTCCAAAGTTGCTGGTCAGGTCAAACTTGATCTGATTATATGAAAGTTCTATTAAACCCTGGCCTAAGCAGAACTGTGGGAATACGATGAACACCCATTTGAGGATTTTGTAGATGTTCTGAAAACTCTGTATTAAGTTTCAGCAAGAAGAGGGGAAGAAAACAAAAGGAAAAAAATTAGCTTTCTCCAATAGCATATTAAGCAAATGTACAAAGCTGGATAATGCATTCAAATCCTACTCAAAGCGAACAGATTTCAGAAGAGCGTATAGTGAACTATTTTGGGGCAGAGTTCATCTTTTATTGTATTTGAGACTGCCTAGGGCCATATGATTTCAATTTTAGTTGAGGCTCACAGACAGTAACCAAACACATGTGGCTGTGATCATTCTATTTTGTTAAAATTTTAATATTTGACTGCTTTTAATTCTTAAACCTTAAAACTCAAACCCAAGTCAACACCAGATCTGCCTCCAAACGTGAGTGACATGTAATCCAGACTTGACTTCAAACACAAAAGTTTTTGACCTGATATATACATAGATTTTCATACACATTCTGGATCTCCTCTCCAACAAGTTGCTTAATTACCATTATCACTAATGAAAATTACATACATGGAGTGAGAATGCATGTTACTATTCATATAGTGCAATACAGATCCTAGCAATATGCAGCTTATCTCTTATGTCAATGTTATTTGAACACATTTTACAATGCATGTAATCTAGTCAATGGACCAGAACAGCTGCCATTATGTGACAATTACAACTTAATGGTCTGGAAAATGTCAAGGTTTCAATTAACGCTGTTTTTCCATTATTACAATTTATTTGTTTTTGTTATAAATAAGTTATAATTCAAGATGGTAGCAAGCAATATAGTATATACTAGGGCAGAAAAATCATAGATGTTTAAAACACAGGTTTTTCTGTAGGAAAAAATCTTGTCTGCGCATATGTATAAACATACATATGTATATATACAAACATACACACACATGCATGTGTATGCATACATCTCCCTTATGGGTAATGTAAAGCAAAGGTTTTATACTGACCTGCACTTTGGAAATTATAGCTAACAAACGAGGTAAGAGAGTCACCAGCATGGTACACAGGCCAAAGACAAAATTTAAGGAAATGTAAGAAATAAAAGCTACATCTGAACTGGAGAAGAATCTGGATAGAAGATACATCCATGGTAAAGTAGCATACCTGAAAGTTTAAAGAAACAAAATTACTACAAATAGCAATTTTTTTGTGAGTTGGAAACATGAGACATTCATCATACTAGAAAAAAACCCAATAGTTTCTCCGTATTTTTAAGATATGCAAACAACTCTTTTGACCAACTGAGAAAAAAGGACTAATTTGGGATATGTTTTCCTTGCCAAACTACCTTCTCATTCCATAGAGGTACACACAGCTACTGCCATGTGATGGGCAGATACAATCTGTTTTTGCATATATCAGCTGCAAATATTTACTTTCATTGTTCCAGAAAGCTCACAACCCTAATTTCCAAAAGATTGCGAAACCATGCACCTTAACAAGCCTCTTACAGAGACGGAATTAAAACCAAATATTTGAAGCTTAAATCATGGATGCTGAGCAATCAGCTTTTCTTAGATGCTTTCATAGGGAGAAAAAAGAACAAAAAAGGAAGCAGAAAGTGACCAAAGAGAAAGAAAAAAAAAGAAAGAAAAAGAAGAAAAAATCTTTAATCCTTGAAGTGGAACTAATATTTGTGCCAGAGATATCTGAGAACTGAAATTTGCCAGAGGTCACGAAGCATTGTTATTGCGTAAAACAGGGTATCAGTTAGTAAAGTAGTAGCCATCAAAAACAAGTGCATAGTCACTTCATAGCACAGTGACGATAAGACAGTGTGTCTACAGTTACATTGTTCTCAATGCAAATCTTTAAAGGAGGAGCGAAGGTGTCCTCCATTCTGGCAAGTCAAACGACACCTATTCAAAATGGAGCAGACATATTTTTCATAGAGTGTTAGCTAAGTCTAGGTGGACTAAAACAAAGCCCAGGCAATTTGATGAACATGAATGTGATGTAAAGGAAATTTCTTTTCCCTTCAGCATAGTGCAAGAGATATCTATCAGATAAACAGCATATAGACTGCAGGAGCATAGGTATCAGCACACACCATTGCATGATGATAAGTATATATACAGTATATACATAGAGTTATAGATATAAATACTTCTTATACAGTATTGATGTAAGTAGATAAAATTGTTTTAATAGTTAGCTCAATGCAAGAGCAACTAGCCAAAAATCTGTGAATTCAGTTCTTCATTGCATTAAACAGTAGTTCAGATTATGAACCGTAGAAGTCCCTTTTCAGTATTGTGTATTTCACAGGTGAACTTTTTTCATCTAAGAATTCCAAAATCCCTCACCTTAAGTAACAAACTTTCAAATCCTGCTGTGAAGAAATAGCGATGCTATCCTCAGTTTACAGGAAGATAAAGGTTAGATGACTTAATGTTTGGTTCTCAAGTGAAGACTGTAAGTATTCAAGATCACACTATAGGTTTCAGCATACTGTTGTCAGTTTTAATCACACAATCTTTTCTTCCCTTTGTGCACATACCAATATCACCGTTCCAAGTTTTGCTTTCAATTACAATACCACAAATACAAGACAAGTCCATCCTTGGAAACAACTCAGGAAAGACACATGATTTAGACTGCTGTTACTCTGCTGTAAATGACAGCAGAATTTGATTTGTTTGCTTATAGCTGCTAAGAAATGAGTAAGACTTTCAGAATACTGAAGTTGCGTGATGTTCAAACGCAGCCTTTAAAGTAGCTGCCATTCACACCTACATTCCTATCCCAAGTCTTTCTTTTCCTTCAGCTTCAGCTGTAATTAGTGATTTTGTAAGTATCGAAGATAGAGCATTTTGGACAAAAGTGCTTAAGCAGTTGCACTATAAAACACTTCTGCTGTCAGCTAAAAGAGGAAAAAAAACAGTTTAGTTAAAAGATCATTACATTTTTAAAGAAATCAGTTGTAAAGCAGAACACCATGAAATTGTTGATTATTCTTTCAAGCACACCCCCTTCTGGCACATAACTTCACTTTTTTGTGTAACCGACCTGTTTTTATCTTTATTCTAGATCAGAAATGCTGCACAAGTGTACCCTGAAGAGGAAAAATAAAATTTTAACTTGAAAAAATGCATTATGGAATGGTGATAAATGAGAATTACGTACACAGTACTGGGGAAGGATAAAACGACAATAGGTGTCATCACACTTACTGTGTAGTTAGCCTGAATAAAGGGTGGAATAGGAAGAGTGACAACTATGAAGTTTATCAGGGTGTCCTTGAGACACATTAAACTTACTGACTAACAGTTATTGTATCTTTAATACATGTTAATACACATAGAATATATAGACCTTCTTGTTAAAAATCACTGTATTATCTGTTATGTCAGCCAAAGCTGAATAGTACAGGAGGGATTATACTGAGGTGATTAAGATGCATATACAGTCAACAAAAAAAATTTTAGAAGACAGTCCAGCTTTTCAGTAAACGCTTGTTTCTTCTGAAATATCCAGTCTTTAACTCAACATTTTGGTTAAAACAATGCAAGCATAACTCTTAGAATCTGGGATTTAGCAGTACACTGTGGGCAGGACTAAAGCCTGGAGCACACCACAGAAAATAAGTCCTGACTTCAGCAAACATACAAGTATGTACTGTATGGATCATTTGCTGCTTGACTAAGATCTCTACAGATGCCTATTTTTATGCTAGGATCAGAGCAACTGGATTACAAGAAGGATTCAACAGTTGTACAGGTAATAAAAAAAACAGGGAGGAGATTTAGTAAAGTCATTGCACTAAGACTGACAAGAATTTCTGGCTTTCACTTGAAGGAATGAATTGGCAGTAGTGCAGAAGGAAGGAGGAGGAAGACAAGACTGATACAGAGAGGAGAAAAGTATGGACTTGGGATGTTTTGTCTGAGTCATTTACAAGACCCTGGAACCAAGGCATTTTTACAAGAGAGGACTTGGCTTCTTTGGACTTGCAAAAGTGGTTTGATGAAGGAACATTCTGAAGTATAGCTCCAAATAAACTTAGGCTGGAATTTCAAATACTTCCAGATATGGAGATACTGAAATAGTTTTCCAAAAAAAAAAGGAATTGCTGGAGGCATGAGACCTTGAAAACAGTTTCAAGGTGAAGTAGAGTAAGGTGATGTTTTTAAAGTGTTTATCTAAGTCTTCCTGGAATGGATTTTGTCCTGATATTGCAGAAGGTCCTTTCTACATACTTCCCTGTGATTCTCTCATGGAGCAGTTATATTTCATTATCTAAACAACTGTCTTGTAAAATATGCATTCCCCCTACAAAGATAGCAACGAGTTGCTTGAGATAAGGAAGAAACTTCTTCTCAGAATGCTTATCCTGTAACTATTCATCTTCAGCATTTCTCACATCACCTGGAACTGCACATAGGAAGAGTTAAAGGAACAGAGGAGACAGATCATTAGTTTGACTGAGCCCATGGCTCAACAGCCCTATTTCTACAAAGAAATTAATCCTCTGCTTAAGCAGCTGTTTTAACTTTTTATAACTGATTTTTTCATGTGAAACTAAGCAAGCGGGTAGTATGGGAGGACTTGCTCGCAGTACTATCTGGAGACAAATCTCCAGCCAGCCCAGTACTCCTCATTGGATAGACTTCTGATTGGAAATACAAATTCATGGAGCTATGTAAAATTACAAAATTACAGAAAACGGGTAGAACTGTAATAAAAGACAGCCACTTTTTATCTTCTTGATGATATTCTGCACAGCTAAGCACTGAAATTCTGACCTGACCATGTTATAATTCCCTCATTTTCTGGAAGATAACATACAATCAATTTCTAACACCAAATGATTGTTATACAGGTTGAGTAATTTCTGATACATTTCAGTCCTTTTCTTTTTCCCCTCCTTTTTTTTTTTTTTTAAATGCATGAGCAAATCTCCCCCCACCTTCCACATGGAACTTTCAGACACGTGTTTTAGTCTGTTTTCTCACTATCTTTTGCTGAATCATAATCATTTCCAAAGAGAGAAAATCATGCATCCAGCAGCAGGTGCAAACCAAGTCTAAAGATTTCTGTTTGTTTCTTAAAACCTATAATTCCATAGTAGCATTTCTAATCACATACCCAAAGAGTATCAGCAGGAGAACAGTGGCTGCCAAGTTCTTTCGGAAAGTGAAGGCTGATAGCTGGAAGGCACTAACAACACCAACACACAGGGTGACTGGAACCATGTAAACCAGCTAGAAACAAAAGAAAAAAGGCACTTAGCAGGTGAGTGTCTCTTACTGGTCTTACTTAATTAGCATAGAATGGGTCTATAAATTAACTTTTTCATATCTGCAATATAATTACACTACCAAATTAGTAAGAATTAGGCAGAAGATCTCTGAGATTTCATAGTCCACACTTGCTGTGAAACTGCCCCTCTTACACAGATACACATGAAACAGCCTGACAAAATAAAATCCAAGTACAGAATATTCCCCTTAATTCCATTTCTATTGACCTTTCCAATACATCCATTTAACAAGCTAACTCTTCCAGATAATGAGTCCATCAGGGACTATTGCTCCAAAACATCAAATTATACTGTGAATGCAGAGTCTTGGATTCAGAAATAGCAGTTTCACTGATTGGTGCTTCAGTCTTGAGAGAATAGTGAGGATACAATTTTAAAAGAGACTTTAATGAAGGACCATGTGTGTTGATGAAGCAAATGACAACTTTTAATGGGAACAGACATAATATTTAGAAGAGTTACAGCCATTAGACAACAGAGAAAGTGGTTTCTTTGTCAAACCTCTTGACATAATGATCACAAAATACTTAAAGAGGGGAGGATATGATTGGTACAGGGGGTTCATATGCAAGTATTCAAGAGAGACAGGTTCTGCTTGCAACTAGCAATGGCAAGATGTGAACAACTATGCTCAATTCCATCTTCAATGACCACCTGCTCTGTGCCTTGAAGCTGAGCTCATTAGGGCAGTGCCTGCCTCCATTTCTGCTTATATAATCTTTAACCTTATCCTAATATAACATATTCCGAGATGCAACTCCAATAGAGGCAACAAATCAAGGTCTAGCTAAATATTCAGTGTAAAAGAACAACATCCTTACTGTTAAATTTGGACTTTCATACAGAAATACAATGCAAACCTGTTCAAAATCAAACCAGAGGGCATCACTTCTTTGCCAGTGGGAAGACAGAGCTTTTTTTAGGAGAAGAGCAAAGGAGTGAAATGCAGGCAGACGTAATGTTCTTGTTTTGTTCACAGTGTACCTTATTCAGTGCCCTATACAAATATCACACCACACCACTCCACAGTTTTAGATTTCAGCTGTCCTAGAGCTGTTTAAAAATTATGGTTGAGAAGTCACAAAGCATCTGAGTCCCAGTCTGTTTCAACAGATCTAGGACACTTTTCTATAAGTAAATAAATAACTTTAAACATTAAATTTTCTTAGAAATCTTACCTGAAAGCAAGGTGTGTTATAGAAGTTGGGCATGTACAGATAAAATAACCTTAATTTTGGCCTCTAGTGACACAACATTAATCTGAACAAAACATCTCTATTTGTCATGAAATTTTCTTAGCACTTACACATCTTCCATTTGTTGAACATAGTGAAGAATACCATTCACATGTATAAATACAGGAAGAACATCCTGATTCTCATGACAGCAATATCATCAATCAAATACTTCTGCAGGTCTAGTAAAGATTATGCCACAAATAATACAGGACACAGCTTGTAATACTTAAAATATGTAGAGGGATTTCAAATACGACAGTTCATATATTCATGTGTTCAATGTCCCTAAATGGTCTGCAGCACAATTAGCATTTAAAGCAGCGTCTGTTCTTTCCCAGATCATGATTGATCATGCAGTACTGTGCTGAATTTGTGAGAACATTTTGAAAGGAAGAGACTGTCAGAAAATAACGAGCAGTTGACTTTGCTGCACAAGGAGAAGCTGAATGATGAAGGACTGAGGTTTTTATCCAAGCCCTCTTATCTAACGCATCAGAAAAAGGAAGACAAAGATTTACTGGCCAAGTAAAGTCTGGAGAAACGCACTCCTACTTCAAGTTGTTCAGGTGTGAAAATCCTGATTTCAAGCATGGATGGGTGAAGCTCTGATGTTTCAAATTTTGAATAGTCTGCATGAGAACAGCGAGTGTTCCAAAAATCTCTGTTCCTGATCAGGTTAGTTCATGTTTGTGTTGCCTGTGCTAGATCCCAGCCCTTCCTTCCATGACCCAGTGTGTTAAATAAGGTGTAGAAAGTTCATGTCCCTTCTGTGAGGCCAGAAGTCTTTTTACTTTTGAATAAGCCATGTGACTTCAATTGTTCACTATTGCCTCTGATATCAATCTCCCAATCCAAAATGCCTTCTTTGAGACATAAACGATCAACACACAGCATCCTAGTTCTTTACAAAGAGTAATTTTATCCCTTTCCCAAAAGTAAATGACCTAATCTCAAATTCCCACCAAACAGTCAACTAATACTATAGCAAGCCTCATCACAAGCGAATTATGAAAAAGTCTTTCAGTAAGGGACATATATGTATGCCATATATATGTACACACACACATACACACATGTATAATGGAGCAATTTTTAATTTTAGTTTTTAAAAAGTCACCTTTGAAAAATATATTTTAAGATAATTTGTGGAATTTGTGCTTAAATGGCATCCAAAAGAGCTCCATTGTACAACCAATGAAAAATCAGTGATTGCGGACTAGCAGTGACTTGAGAAAGTTAATTCTATTTCATGATCTTTGCTAACTGGCCTGAACAGAAATTAGCTTCTCAGGCTTGAAAGTAAGCAAAAATTCCTATTTCATTTAACTATGTTGGCCTAAATCTGACTTGCCCAAGTCAGGTCTCAGTGGCATTCCTGCCTTTACATTTGATTAAAAGGGTGAGACTTGGAAAAATAATATTTTTTGTGTTCTTTTCAACAGAAGAGAAGATTTTCAGGTTTATTAATGAACTGCAGACACTACCATTTTTAGTGCTAACAAGGGTATAAATTACTTTGCGTGAGAAAAATAAACGTTCAGGACAGAGACTTTACTTATTTCTGATCTAGGTAATTCTGTGTATAACATTTCCTACTGTCTCTCTTGCCTGAAATAAAAGGTACCAGTTATGAGTATCTCATATAACCCACCAACAGAGAACATAATTATGCCTTTAAAGTTAGCTGACTAGTATTTTCAGTCTTCTCCAATAATCTGAAAGATTTTGCCAGTGGCAACTCAAAGCACAGAAACTCCTGCTATGAACTGTTGTGTGGAAGATTCTCCCTAAGTTGATCAGCTAGCTTCCTTTTATTTGTAAAACAGTGTAGGTACCTAAAGCTATCACATGCTTTACCTTACAATTCAAATTTGGAAAATGAAGAACACAATCCCTGCCTGAAAGAATTTTATCTGACAGCATTAAAGTAGGAGTGGTGTCCCAATGCTAGTTAACATGACAGCGAAGAGCAGTTGCTCTGCACAATTCAAATGTTACTCACATGCCTTGTGACCATATCTCCTTTTGCTCATTTATGACAAACTAGTTAAAAATGTGCACCTGAACACATGCTGTCCCACATGATACATACCATATCACAGCAGAAATTAGCAAACCAATAAGTTTTGTAACCCAGGCCTGTGATGTGCTGCAAGCGTTTTGTGCCAGATACTCTGTCTTTCACTATGGCACTTCCAATGGATGCAGTAAGGATGGAGAAACCCAACATGATACACAGTGCTACCCCACACTGACGAACATTCTCCATTCTAGGGTACAAAACAAAATGGCATAATGAAAGGACAGTGGAGGAAAAAAAAAAATTACCCAATTCAAACATTTTCAAGGATAACTTATTACCAAACCAACACTAAATATTAGGACCTTAATCTTTGCAAACAGCATGTTTGTACACTATCAACATCTAACTAGAGAACAGGAGCAACATGATGTATTAAGTTACAACACTATACATGAGTTATGCAACACAGCATGTGTTTAAAGTCTGAATGGTAAAGTGGAGCTTTTGCAAATATTTCCCCTTGTACAAAAAAAATAAAGTTTAAAAACTTGACAATCATTTAAAACAGTTAACCTGTCTGAAAATGTCATGACCTGCTCACAAACACTCCCTAAAGTGCAGTCAGCATAAATTCAATGATTTTCTCTACAAAATAAGGCAACCATATCTGATATAAACAGTAGACTTGACATATAAACACCAGACTAGAGAAAACACTTCACTCACTGGAACAGAATTGCATGTATCAAGTCACAACACCTATTGCATGCAACACACATGCTTATTGAGTTAACAGCTTAAATTGTCTCCTCATTGCAACTGTTAAATATTTTAAGAGTTTGCTCACATTTTGTCTTCATCCAGCAAAGCTCCCCCATATGGTTGGCTATAGAGTGTGATCCCTGTGAGAACAGAAATAAATTATGAAATAGTAAATGCTATGTAAGGACTTCAAGTTCTAGAGTACACTGTTTACCCCTTATTACACAAGATGAATGAAAAGGCTAAATACTTAATAAACAACAGAAAGAGTTCAACCACCAGGCTGCCAGACCAAATACTGTCTCCTGTTGATCGATTTTCAGACTCCGGATCCACCAAACATCTAATGAATAAACATAGGTAACAGCTGCTTTTCTGCATTCTGAACTGCAGAAATGGGTTCAACAGTGTTGTATATTGCTGCAGGATCTACATCACAGAAGAGACCAAACACAAAACCTAAAGTAGAATTTGTTCATATACCTAATATTCTGGAGTAAGGTAGGTTTCTACTGAAATTTATATACTTTATATATCATGCATTTTTAGATTTCTGATGTTTTGGAGAGAAAAAAATGTTTAGCTAAATTCACATTTAAAAAAAGGCACACCTCAGAATGAAACTGTAGAGCTTTAAATTAAAAAGATAACCAGTTCAGGAGACCAAGAAAAACCCCAAGGAGGCAATTCTTTCTTAGGCTTATTTTGGCTCTTGGTACAACCAGCCTGTAACAATCTAGCAAACTGAACTTCGGAATTGGAAGACAGTTTAGGACAAAAACTGTGGCTTTTTTTGCTTTTTTTTTTTCCCCAAGTAAAAGAAGAAAAATTGGGTGGTGGAGGAGTATGTGCAAAACTTTGTTAGTGCAGAAGTTGCTGTCCAACTAGTCTTGTTGCTGTTTCCTGACTTATTTCTCTATCTGTGCTAGACAGGTCTGTCAGCTGTAATGTAATACCAACTGGAAATTCTTGCAGTGAAATCAAACCAGCACTATCTAAATAAATCTATGCTGTTCTCAATGAAAAAGAATGAATAAAAAAAATTCATCCTAACGGCAATTATAATCTTTCCAGGATCTTTGGCAAAGAAATAAATTGTTGGTAGCCTTAGAGGGACTCTGCAGGGTGCCACCTAATTGAACACACTTTGTCAGACTTTGTTAGAGTCCAGCTGTACAAAGATAAAAAGTGTCTTCGTTCCAGTAACAGGTGCAGTCTGACTGAGTATATCTACACATTTATTTTTGCCCCTTTAAGTTTTCATTCCTAATCTTCAAGCCAAAGTAATCAAAACATCACTAAGTCACTGTGAGGTAAGAAGCTGAACAACAAAGGATGGTGATTAACTTGCACACAGAGCTAGTACAAGGTAAAGATTTTTCAAATACAGTTAAAAGCTGCACACCGAAGCCCAACAGTAGTTAAAAAATCAAAAAAAGATTCAATTCAATAAGGTTATGATTCATCACTAGTAGATACACGTGCTATTTGCAGAAGTCTTTCATGTCATTTGCCTAGAAGGATTGTTTAAAATTTTCCTTTGTTTTTCTTTTACACCATTAACTTTTTAAACAGTAGCTGCTATTCGTTTTAAAGCAAAAACTAACATATCAAAGAAAACATTTTTCCCCACTGGAACCAAGCATTAGCTAAAATTCCATTTACATAAAGGAAAAGTAACATGATAGAAAAAAGCTTCATTCCCTGAAGTTTTTTCTAAGCTTTTCAAATGGTTGAATAAAGGTGTGCATATTAGAAGAATGCCTTTATTTCATATACATATATAGGATTCCTACTGAATTAGAAATTAGTAACCAAAAATAGAAATAAACCAGTTATTTTCTGTGCAAACAAAATGAAATAAATCTGAACTAATTTTCAGATCTGGTTAGAAAAAAAGATCTGATTTTCAGACTTCATCAATTACAATGAGGAAACCTTTTGGAAAATATGAACCCTGATAATTTCAGAGACATTAAACCAAGAAGTTAACAACATGAAATGTACTTCTTGTACTCACTGGTGCTCAGCTAAATTGTCAAAGAGCAGATGTCTTCCAGGCCTCCTCTTTTATGGCCATGAGCCAAGTTCTAGTTACAGAGGATCTTCCCACGATTGTCAAGGTCTTGCCTTCATGATCAAGAATTTGAATACCCTAACCAAGCTGACCTCCCTCAAGCTTCAGATCACAGAAATCCTATAGTAAAATTGCTCCAGCTCAGGGGGTAACATTTTTAGAGATATCAAATCTTAAAATACTGGCCATGATCAGCAAATGCCAAGACTTGGACACCTATAGGTCATAATGATTCACATCCCTTTTCCCAGAACTGTGAGACAGGTAAACCTGTCATGAAGACTGTGGTAGAGAATTATTGCCCATCAAGTGTCCAGAACTGGGGCAGTTTGCCAGGAATTCAGGAAGATCCTCCACTAAATTCCATTAATTAATCCAGGCTGAGTTGAATCGTGTCCCATTGCTCTACTGCTATCAACTATCATCTGCTGTATTCAGCAAGAAAAACACTTACAAGCAAAAAAACCACATAGCTATGAATTCATGCTTGTGCAAGTTCCTATGCAAGTGAATTCATGCTCATAAACATAGGTTTACTAACTTGGATATTTTGACAACTTAGTCAATTAATTTTGTAGGATAAGGTCATCTGCACTGTTGAAACTTTTTCAGAAAGCCCCAGAGGGAATTCATGAAACTTACAAAACATAACAAAGACAAAAATGACATCAAATATTTTACAAGGAATGACTTCTGCTCAGGAACATTTAATGTGTCTGGAAATAATCTCGCTCCTGAAATCACCATGGCCTGTCCCTATGAAGTGCATAGATCCCAAGACAAAACGAGCAAAGCTTTCAGATTACTGCATTGCTATTTAACAGAAGTCTACAGCAGTTGACTTGGGTTTCATACACAGAAATACAGAATAAACAGAGACTGTGAAAAAGAGATAGTTGCTAGGGGAAATAAAAAACCCACGGCATTAAATAGCATAATGCTCCTTGCAGTCTTGTATCATACAATACTGATCAAAAAGCAAATTGTACTGAATTAATTTCCTGCAATGCAAGTCCCAAAAAGCAATTGCTCTTCTTAAACATAGTGACCATTTTCTACAGTCAATTTCTATTCAGACCATGTAGATGAAACAAAGGGTTTCATTTTTGAAAATTTACACACACAACTGATCAAATTTCCCAGCAATGCTGAATTACAATTAACCAAAGTATGACCATGTTAACTTCAGTTCAGTTCTATGTTAGAATTCAAAATTCTATGAATGCATTAAATATAATGCTTGCCTTTCATTATTTTAAATTTTTCATTTAGTCTGGAGCATGCGAGTCTTCTGCTTTTGCTACATATTTTAGTAGAATGATTTCTTCCCTTTTCCAAATTGTCCAAAAATATATGATGACTTTATATAAAGCTAACAAACTGGCTTGTAATTCACAGAGAGAAAAAAGTTCCATTGAACCTAAAAAGGAGTAAATTCTAAACTATCTTCCAATAACAAAATAAGCCAACTCACTTGATCTATGCTATTTGCTAGCATATATACTTTTTAATGAAAAAAAAAACTTCTGTGTTTTTATAATCTATCCCTTCCTAAATTTCTCCTTACCACGTAGACCATCTTCCACTTACCTCTGTCCCAGTATAGCTGTTAACATGATGTAAAATGTACTTATTGATGCTTTCTTGCCTTTATATGCCTTCTTCCCATGTAAAGCTGCTATAACAATGCTCATTAAGTTGAAAACTAAACACTATCTTTGAGAAATTAAAATAAAAACCATAAATGACAGATAAACCAAGAAGTTCTAAATGACAAAGCACATATTAACAGATGTATGTAGTGTTTATGCAAGGATTTTTTCAAGTATTGTGTTTGCAAGCCTTGTGTGAACAGCCTTCAAGGCAGATTTTAGCAAATCAGTATTCACAAGGGAAAAACAAGACAGGCAATCTCAACAAATATGGTACGATTCAGCTCTATACTCTGACTGTTCCTTTTCGTAAAGTTCTCAATATAAAATCATTTCTCCCACATCTACAGATTGACATTATATTCTCCTGATTTCATCACAACCAGAGTTTTCCCAAATGTCCTAAAATATCCTTTGTCTTTGTCACAGAGTTGGTCACTTTATTTTTACAGTGACAATTTAGGTTTCTTTATGGGCATAGGTGAAAATTTGTGATAGCCACCAATTCCAGTCTTTCCAAAGCCCTGCATAAGCAATTCAAGAACACAAAAAACAGTGACCATGGAGATCCTTATACTGTATCAGGGTTTTAATGCTGTATTCAGAGAGTAAGTGAACACCATGATGCCAAGACTTTCTTAGATCTTTTAACCTTCTTCAATGCAAAAATAAAGAGCTTGAGAAATGAGAGGCACCATTTCTGCAATTAGAGTGGAGTGAAAATGAGGACGTCTCAAAGAAACAAACATGACTGTATACATGTTAATTGATATATATGCATGCATGTATAGCTCTGAACAGGAATGAAGCCAAATGTCAATCTCAACAGAAAGAACAAGTTATTTTGGTAATACATTTTCTTACCTGGTTTTCAGCTAAGAAACTTTTTTTTTCATATTGTCCTCTGTTGTTTTGCTTACAGTTAACTACTTTTATTTCACATGTTATTTTTTCTTTTTTTTGTGTAGGTAAAAGGCTCAGTTGCTATCTTTTGTGTTGCTCAGTGAAAGACTTGTCTTTACACAACTGAGAAACAAGGGCATTTTTATCAGTTCTGCAAGCCACATCAGTAAGGAAAAAAGAGTAGTGAAGTAGTCAGAGCTTCACAATTTAACTATAAATTGCATGAATAACTGGGGGGAAATATTTACACTGGAAATGCCACTAGGTGCTCCACGCTACATGCTTAATAGTAGAAGAGGCAATAAACATTTAATTGTACCCTCTTCAGCTGCTCCGTGATTTCTCCTTAGTATTCTCCCTTCCAGGCTGAAAAATCCTCTTCCTGTCCTTACAGTGTTCTTAATTAAACTAGTTTTAGACTCATTAATATGTTAAATAGGCATCCCTAGCCTGGTGAAACAAATTTTTCGTAGAATGTTATAAGCAATATGACATTCTCTAGGATAAAGTACTATCCTTTTCCTTTCTGGATAGGACAGTTCACAAGGAAAAACATTACAGACATTTGAAATGAACAGCATCTTGGTTGTAGCAGGAAAAAATCCTGTCGTGTCGCCATTCAGCATCTGCACAACTCAGGACACCTTTCCCCACACCAACGCCTGATTAACAGTCTGCAAACTGTACCTTCAGGAGAAAGTGCTCTAGATCTTCTGTTTCAAATCTAAACCACCTGACCATCTGTCATAAAAGAAGGCCACAAGAAATTTGGCGTAGTCTTAGAGACTTGGAATGTTTCCTTCCTGTGGGCTAGAAAGAACATGAGGTGCTGGTAGCCCACTCCATCCTGCCTGGGTGCAACTTTCCACATAATCACACGTTACAAAACCTGTGGGTTTGCATAAAAATGAGGACAGTGATATGAACCAAGCAGTACTTTTTCAGTATAGGGTGGAGAGATCCAGAGGAAAAAAAGCTCAAGGGTCTTCAAGCTTCTATGTCATCACCATAGGCTAATCAGAGCTGTCCCCAGGTATGTTTTGCAGTTCTGCACTGTATTTTGGGTGTTTCTGAGCCCGTCTCTTTGCACTCCTTTGTAAACTGTCTCTTCTTTCTGTCACATAACGTGCTGAGTCTTGAGTAGATCGATCAATTGGGATCTGTGCTTCTAATTCTAAAACCATAATTGTTACAGATGTGAATAGAAGATAAATCTAGGTTTCTTTATTACAAACATTTTTTTTTCAGATTAGAAAAAAGTACGTTAGAATAAAATAAAATAGTATGCATAACAAAAATGGAGGTAGATTATTTATATACACTTTTTACAAGCTCTTCTTTGTGGGCATTTAAAATTTATTATGAGATTTCTGTTTGTATAAAATGAGACACTACTGTTTACTGAAAATTGCAACTTACATTTTATGGAGAATTTCACAGGCAGCATCCTCATTAATGATTTTTACTTTCCCCCCACTAACCAGACGTGGTTAAAAAGGTTCCTACTACATGGCATTTCACAGGTTCCTTTGAAAAGAGGTTTAAATTAAGGATTTGCAAAGAAATCAGGAAACTATGAAGTCACTTTCCACCAAAACTCAGATGAAAATGGGTCTCTTGATCGTTCCAGTTCTTTTGAGGAACTGAATCTGAAATAAATGAGGATGCCATACGAACACTTACAATGAGCCCTAGCATGAAAGGTTTTTAAGAAAAATCAGTGACTTCTTTTGAAGTCCCGAGATCGGGCAGCTGCATCGCACAAGGCCTTTCTATATTCATACATTTCTGTTCTTTGAGTAATGATGTAAGAACTTTTTTTGATGTCTGTACTTTACAGATGTCATTATAGATGACTAGCACTCCTGTTTTCTTTATACAGCCTTACCCTAAGAGGTAGGTAACAGTCCTTCCCCTACATTCCAGCACGATAAAGATATTCTGACTTAACTGTACACAATTAGGTGTGAAAAATAACATTTTACTCGATCAGAATTTCTGTCTTAAGCTTCAGTAAAAATGTTACCTTCAATTTTTTTTTAATTTCTCTTGCTTCATTATTCCATTTTTTATTTGTTCACAATTACATTATCTAGTTGTAGGAATGTAGCATTTCAGAAAGAGATTTGGAAACATTCAAACATCATTCACGCAAGCTAGAAGACCAGCCAGAGCTGGAGAGTTTGGACAAAAACCCGGTACATCTTACGTTCTCTGTTGAATAGTATTTCTCACTTTCATTATTTAACATGTTCATTTTAATTATCTGTTAGTGCATTTATAACCCACTACAAAACAAAATGTAATTGGTTTCCTTTCCAGTAAGACAGATGAGTTAGATTTTTTCCACAATTTACATGTTTATGAAGCTGAAGGTAGTTATCCACATGGTACAGAAGAAGAGTTATTTTCATACAAGAAGTATTCTTGAACTGTTGTTCCAAATAGACATCTGATCCGTTAGCTATGATAAATCAGTGTAAATCAATCTGGCTAACTTCTTTTGCTCTGTCTATTTACACACACCTCCAGCTGGCACACACATTTTCTTCAACAACCATAGCACTCTTTACATGAAAATTACAAGAAGCAAACATTGTAACTTTCCAAGCATCCTCACAGAGAAGCTTACTGATAAACCCATACGGGGTGGGTAAAAGAGAAATCTCTCTACTTGCAAAGAAAGGATGTGAAGATAAAATTACACAACAATAAACAGGAAGTATCTTTGATCATCAGATAACTATCATTTGCTGCTCTTGCTAGCTCAGGATGATCAAGAGTCAGTAACTTGCACAGACACTCATTATTTTTTTTTTTCACAGTTTTTGAACAGATACAAATCCCTTAGGATATAAATCAGTGCAAGGTAGCATATGTCCTCTGTATGCTTGGGTACAACTTCTTCCTGAAAACTCTCCATAAAAACACCTAAGTCTACATTTCCTGTATCCTCTTGACTGAAGAAAAGACATTAGATGAAAGCATTTAGCCTGCTTCTCAGCTCCTTATCACTAAAACCTATCAGAATCTGGGACCGGTACTACTGATCTCCTATGGAACTTACTAGGTCTGTCCCTGTAAGCAAAGCAGGTAGAACTAGGCACACTGTCTACAATGACTCTTCCCTCCTTCAGACAACTTGGGAAAACTCCAACTGGGTTCATGTTCAAGAACTACCCACAGGATATAACTGCTAAGTGAAAGGGTTCCTCAGTATTTATATGAGCATTTAAAAAAGCTGTTGACCTCTTTCAAGGTTGTTTCAATATCATAGTAGTTGCTACTTTCTTTACATCCATGGTAATGCTCTTGCCTATTGAAGTAAGTCTCTTTCAGTAAAGGAAGATTCATGTTTTGTGAAGGAAGAAAGGAAAGACTGTGTCTTCACAGTGCCTTTTCAAGTGTCAAATTATTTTTATGTTACTTAAAAAAGTAATAGAGAAGCACTGGTTGACAAAAAAAAGTTATGCTGTGGAAAAAAAAAATACATCCTTACAATCTTCCTCAGAGCAATTTCCAATAACATTCTAGAACTGACCTTGCATACAAACAGAGTCTGCAAGAGAGGAAAAAAAAAATCAAAAAGAAAAAAAAAATCAAAAAGAATAGATTTCAGTGTTGAAACACAGTATGTAGTTTTCTGACTGCTAATTTACAGGACTGCATAGAACCATTTTTAATAAGAAAAGCATATAAATGGTCCTTCTCCATCAGAGTAGTATCCTTAAATAAGAGATAGATAAGCTCAATTCACATTGACTTCTAAGTGTCCCGTATAGCTTTGGAAAACTGCTGAGTTTTTTTTTTAAATAAAATATACATATGTATTTGGCTCTACTCATATATACAAACACACATATATGTGTGTGTACACACACACACGTACACATATATACAGATAGATAGATAACTCCCATTCTCTTTCCAGGATTTCTCTCACAGGTCCCTCTACATTATGTCTCCAGAGCATGATCAATCCACCTATCGCACCACTCCAGTATATATACATGTAAATAAACTACTTTCTAGTTCACAAACTCTACTGCAGAGACTTAGCCAACATATTCTGCCAGAAGATTTTATATCGAGCCCAAGACTTCAAATATTTATTAAACACTGTTTTGCTTATTGTGTTTCTATGTCATGCAACAACACAAAATATAACATTTCTACAATCCTTGGGACAACTATAATTTTCTCTAACTGTAATATGGATGGTAAGTCTCCAATTCTCCATGACAGACAAAAAGGTAATGCTACTTAAATGTTTAAGTTCCTGAATGGAATATCTAACCCTACAGAAAACAAGATAGCATCAGCTCTGTTCGTGAAGTGCTGGGAGAAGTGATTTAAAAAGTTAATTTCTATTAACAATTCATATTAAAATACCTGATTTCATTTCATTTAAACTTTCTGCAGAAATACGCTACCTTTGATTCATTCTCATAATACAGTCAAAAGAATAAAACCCCAGTCACCTTGAAAGCAAGCAATTATTCTTTTTACATTACCATTCCAGAAACT
>Ga0181612_107297_pt1 | contig 19452 bp, 8 predicted proteins | sample HoacroProtozoa21_FD_119630 | JGI IMG/M metagenome (GOLD analysis project Ga0181612, IMG submission 119630) | Hoatzin crop microbial communities from Cojedes, Venezuel. Combined Assembly of Gp0051906, Gp0051904, Gp0051908 | reverse complement strand
TTATTATCATTACTATTATTAGCAGTATTAGTATTTCCTTTGTTGTCTTGTTAAACTTTGTCTCAACCCATGGGTTTCCCCTTTTGTCCATTTCTCCTCCCCATCCTACTGTGGGGGAAGGGGAGGGGTGAGCAAGTGGCTGTCTGGTGCTTGGTTTCTGGCTGACGGGTTAAACTACAACACTCATGTATATACTTTGGCCAAGTAATGCTGTGCAAGCTCAGGGGTTGTGTTTTTTCTAGTCTCCACAACGTAAACGGTCACTGGTATGTAGCTTTTTGTTGCCAAGTCACAATTGCCAAATAGTATGGCATTTGTTGTTAATGCACTTTCCTTCTGAAGAAATAGCCATATTTAGAATGCCATTTGTTCCCCTCTAAAGTGCAGTTAAATATATAGTGAACATTTTTGTCTGTAGCATATATTCTGTAAGCAGTTTAGAATTATTCATCTTTTGTGCTGAGACTGAAACAATTTATCAATTTCCACTGTCAAAACATTATGTTTTATTATATGCCTTACATAATTTATTTCATATCTAGTAACTGTATATTAAGAAAGAGTAATATATAGGAAGGACTGGAGGGGTTTCTTTGTTGTAGTTGTGCTTAAAAGCTCCAGCCAGAATTATGATTCTGCTGTCTCACTTTCTGTATGTGTGAAAAGAGACAAAACTTGAGCCTCTGATAATCTAATTATGCAAGACTTTCTTTGAGAAGAAAGTAGAATTGTTTATTATGCAGAGAGAGTAAAGTGAAACGTGAAAAAACTAGGGATAAAATTTTCTTGACCTCAACACAAAGTGTTTAGGTGTTTAAAAGTTTACACTTTCAGGTGCTGAACAATCAAGCCTTAAGTGTCCCCATGGAAGTAGGCTGCCTATGGATGTCTTCTCTGTATTTCGCTCACCAAATGGATAACTCAGCAATTTTGAAGATACAGGCTGAGGATTTTGAGTTGTGGATATTGGGAAATCTGCTTCTGGTTGATTGACCACTCTAGGACATAACCTTCATCTTATTTTAGCAGTTAGTATATAAAGAACTGTGGTTTGGCTTCCAGCTTTGGATCTCATTGTTTTAGCTTGAAAGAAACTTTTGGTATTTAAATATAATATGCTGTTCTTTTTTTTTTTCCAAAGTTGTTTGTTGCTTGTACTTAAAGTATAAGTAGTGCATTTCATTAAGCTGATCTTGTTTAGAACATTTATCTGTACCTTGCTCAAATCTTACTGTTATAAAGGAAGAAAAAAAACCAAACAAACAAAACAACCCCCCACCACTGGAAATAAAAGGCATGAATTTAAATTAAATGCCTGTTAGGCCTCGAAAGTCATTGTATTAATGTCTTTGCCATTAAATATGTATTTTGACACTATAGCAGGAAGAACTTTTGTGTCAAAATCATAATTAGTAGCAGTAATTCTGTGTTCTGTATAGACAAAAAAAATGCATGATCTCCTAATAATCTTTTCTTTTCCTTGTATGTTCACTCATACTCTTATGCGCTTCACTTCTGTAGACTCTTATCTTGCAGACTGTGAGAATCTTTGCTTCACAATACCATTGTGCAAGCAAGTTGGTTGCATCACATTTATAAATAGAGACTGGTGAAGCACAGTCTCTGAGTCTCTTGAGCTGCTGTCTAGTAATGTGACCCTTGGCCATCATTTCTCTTCCTTCTTATCATTTACTACTTATAAAACACTCCCATTGGATTTGTAAATTTTCAAAAATGGAATGAAGATAAAGTTGAAAATAGTTTGGGGGGTAAGCAATTTTGAAGATCAGAATAGTTCTAAACCTAATAATTTTCTAAACTATAATGTATTTTTGTTATCGTTGCATGTTTTTCTCTCATCTTAAATATCAGTAGTCCAAAGTAAGCACAGATCAAATGCACTGTTGGTCAAGCACCTTTCAAACTACCAGTTAATTTTAGCTTCTTACTGACCGATCACACAAATGTCCATATTTTGAAGCTTTGTGCCTATAAGCAACAGTGACTTGTGAGAGAACTCATATTTACATCTTCTTTAGAAACCCTGTTGCTGTTCTGCAATGGAGAAACTGTTTCAGTTCAAGAAATAGTTGGTTTGTTTTTTTTTAAGTAGAATATTCACTCAAGGTTCTGCAGGTTTGTTAAACTTGTTAAAATATCTCATGTTATAATCTTAGTTACAAAGAGTCCAAACCAAAGATGTGAATGATATGCTTGCTTTAACTTTCTTTTTCTGTGTTCCAAGGTTTTTCTGGTTTACTAAATAATATCAGATGTGGTAGTTCATGCTAGGACTTCTGAATCTAGATATGCAGCCATCCATATAGAGTTTAGTTCAAAAGAACTTAACAACTGTTGAAACTCAAAATCTCCCCTTATTCAACCAGGCCACTTCTATTTTATGTCACTGAGATTTTGTGAAAACTCTTCTTGTACTTTCTAGATGATAGCTAAAGAGCTGAGTTTATACAGGCTGCAGCAAATCTGAGGTCTATTTAGAAAAGTCTGAGCCTTATCTTCTTTTCTATTCCAGAAAATGTGACTGTGCTTTGAGTATAAAATTGAATGAAGAATGGGGGAAAAGGTGTTTTATTTTCCAAAATGTAAATACTACAAATTCAGTCTGAGACGTGAAAGTGAAACTGGTCATTTTTCTTTCTTCTCTTTTTGTGCTTCATGCAGTAAAATTTTACTGTGGGTAGATTCTGGAGATTCTTCTACTCCCAAAGCCTGAAGGGGTGCATGAACACTTTGCCGTAAGAGGTGGTCCCTCTCTTTATGATGATACTGTGAGTGTCAATCATGTGGGTGCTTGGATAGTCTTCAACAAGTCAAGTGTAAAAGGCGCCGCCATAAACACATTTGATATTAAAAAACCACATGGATTTAGCACCTGCTTATACTCCATTAGAGGTCTTGTGCCTGAGCACAATACTTGTGTGTTTAGCTCAGACCGTACACTCCTCCCAGATCTCCCAGCTGCCAGGTGTGTCCTTAGTGCATCCTCACGTGAGTCCTTCGAGAAAGTCACGCGATGCTCCAGGTGACCCTCTGTTTAGCATAGGGTGAAAAGCCTGTCTTCTTGCCTGATTCAACAGTGGGTTAAAAGAAGAGTGAGACTGAGCCAGTGCTTGTGGGTTTGCCTTGAGGCTTTCTTGCTTTTGGGGGCAGAGGCAGTGTGTGGACATACACACCACAGGGATGCTGGATGTGGGTCCACGGTTGCAGATGAGCTGCACATCAGATGTCTGTCACTAGAGCCGGTGGTGCACTGCTTGGAGATGCTTCCAGAAGTATCCTTCTCCTCGCCGCAGTAATACCTGCTCGTTGTGCCCTCTGGAGTGGCCCGTGGCTCTGTGGAGAACCACAGGCACAGTGTCCCTGCTGCTTCCCTCACAGGCAGGTATTTGGCTTGTTCATTGCCTCCCAGTGGGTTCCTACAGGAACCACTCCTTCTGGAGCACAAGAGGGAGAGGCCTGCAGACTAAGCTGTATCCTTGGTCATAATGGGGGCTGCATGTGGGTTGCTGAGGGCATAATTTGGTGTAAGAAATAGCTGTGGTGGATGAAACTAACAGACACAGAAAGAATCAAGGGTGACTTTTTTTCCTGGTTGCTTGATATGTTAGGGTATTGTATGGTTTTATCCCATTGCTAAACAAAGTGCCAATTTGAAACAAAGATCTCTGACCCTTCCTTTCTGATGTCCGTATAATAACCCTTCAGATCTGAAGTTGTATTATTCTAATGTAATAATCGCTTTATTTTTCGATTTCACATTTTTCCTCATGCTTTCTTTTCAATTAGATCTAAAATCTTTTAGATTTGGATTACAGATCCTGTAGGGTAGGAGTTTATTAAGTACAACACAGAAGGACTGTATAGATTCTATTTAGGCCATTATGAGGCAACCAAATACTAAAATCCCTGGTTATGTGATGGAGAAATAGAGTTACAGACTTGTCCAGAACTCTGAAGTATTTGGCATGCTGCAGAGTTGGAACACAGAAACTTTCTTGGCCCTATGCCCCAACCACCAATAAATGAGGCTGCTTCTCATTAGAGCTTAAATATAACTTCAGCTTTTGATCTAGTGCTGAGGGAGAATCCTGACCTTGATTTAAAGATGGTTTAGTAAGCTTGTGTTCTTCCATAACTGGTTTATGCCAAGCATATTTATCACCTTATGTTATGTAAGAAGGAAGTGGGCATGTGAGATGCTCCACAACTTGTAATGGCAGGAAGGGCATCCCCTTGCCCCCCCGGTTCAGCCTTCATAGCATTAGATTTGCCTTTGGAGGAAAATGCAGTGTTTGGCTATGCACCAGTATGGGCTCTTCCAAGCGTGTGCCATTGTGATGTTAGGTTACATCCAGTCATTCCATTTTGTTAACATAATACTGTTTTGAATGTTATTCTTGCCAAATGCCCCTATTCAGAAAGGTTTCTTGCTCTCTACCAAAGCTTCGGTTTCTTCAGTTTCATTGCAGTAAGCCAAATTCTAGGTTTTCTGACAACTCTCTGTGCTTTGCTATATCAGGACTTTGTGTTGTTGCATAGTCAAGGTGGCTTCAGGTGGCTTTGGTTAATAGTACGTGGAATACACACTTCCCTGTGTAGCTTGGGACACAGGTTTCAGCTGCTCAGTATGTGTTTCAGTCCTGAATCTTCGCTTTGCTGTTCCTCACATTCATCTACCATTACTTTTACCTGTGTTCAGGGCAAAGATTTAAAGGAGAGTATTGTCTGGGAGGCCTCTGTAAGTGGTCCCAAGAAGAGTAACATCTTAAGCAACACTTGCTAGAGTTCCTTATTGTTTTAACCAGAAAAGCTACGTGAATGCAACAGAGGTGGTTGCTAAATGCAAAACCATAAGAGCTAGACATGGAGGAGTGTATGCCTTCTCATATGTGTCACTGGACCTATAGTGATTTACACCAGCTGAGATCTCACCTAGCATACACTATTTTCCAGAGTAGTCCAGGCTGTTATGGCAACCTCTGTCTTTCCATATATTTGATGCAAGAAGAGTAGAACAATTCTAAATTTGTCTCATTTTTAGCCATTGCAGTATCAACACCAAAATTTCTCAAAATGTAGAACAATTTTATGAGCCTCTTACAGGCTTATTATATGACTTTTATGTAACAAGAAAAGTAGCGAGCCTAAATACAACCATTCCAGGAGGTTTGATGTCGCTTTTAAGGTGTTAGTAAATGATATGGTTGGGTTGAAACGCAGAACTGTGAATTTCAATTGCAGTTTCCAGGTTGTAAGTTTTCTGACCTCTTCTGGGATTTGTCATAGCTCAATTGTGCAGCATTTGTGATTTCTGGTACAAACCTATAAGGGCTAGTTGTTCCTTTATAAGTACCTGAGATTTTAGCAGAAGATAATTTTCTTGCCTTCTTCTGAATATCACTTTGAATTTCAGATTAATCTTCTAAATACAGAGGACTTTAGGAGCTCATGGTATCATATAAATGTACCTGTTGTGACTAACTCCTAGTCCCTTATGCTTCCATTATCCTAATGGACATGCAAAAATTAATATGGATAAATGATCAGATTAAAAGCAAGTAAATCTACTGAACCCTGTACATAGTTGTAGAAGACATAACCCTGCAAATAGCTGTAGAAGTGAGCAGATTGCAAAATGTTTTTTTGTCCTCTTTAGCTGCTGATAGTATTGCAACTCTCCACTACTATTCCCTGTAGTGTCTCATAATTGATGTTGAAAAGATGCTGGGAAATACTTGTTAAACATTTCTAAATGATGTATTTCTCTGCGTTTACTGATGTTCCATGGTTTCAGCCTGCAAATACTCAGGGTTTCCAGTAGAGGTCAGGATGACATTGTCAGATATTTTGTGAACGTGTTGACCTGAATAGGAACCTTCCAACACTTTCGTTATTCTCACAGACAAAACGTTTGGGTGGGTTTTGTTTGTTTTACTTTTTAATATGCAGATAAAGCATTGTATAATTATTTTTGTTTCCCCTGGATTTTGTCAGCAACTTTGTAAAGTTTGATGACAAACGTGTCGAGTTTCTTGAGAAACTGAAGGTTGGGAATAGAGGAAAAACAGTGGGAAGGAGATGACCCTGAAGAATTAACACTGCTGTTGAGGTAAAGGTCTGTTACACTGCGTGTGTTAGGAGTAGGGGGTCTGGGAAATCGGTTTAGAATTGTTTTAATCTTTATACCAAGTGTGTGTATGCAAGTGTACATGTACATACATATATATACATATATATGTATGCGTATCACACACATACCTGCACAGACAGGCATACATATATACATGAGCATGCATATATTTTTGTCTAAGACTATGCTACACATACACAGCAGCAATACTTAAGCAGCCTTTGCTTTGGCCACTTGTTTCTGCTTTGTCATTGTAGCCGCTGTGTCTTGGCTCAAGTAAAAGAACAGATCTGGCTGAAAAAGTAACTCTTTAGAAGCAGGGGAAAAAAAAAGAAATTCTTCTTTTTCAGCCACACCAATTACTTGATCAGTTTTGTGGCAGAACCATGCAAATGAACATATCAACACGATGCACGGAGCTGCTTGGGGCAGAAGGACTGCCTAAGCTGTCGTGGTGACTGAAGAGAGCGAGGGAACACACTACATATTTTTAAAAACTAAATTTTTTTCTTGACTCTGGAACATAGTTTCCTGACTAGGGTAGATTTCGTGGCAGACTCTGTAATGCAGAACCACAAGGTATGTGTAGCCTTGTGTGCTGCTGCTCTCACCTAGCACTCTGGATTTGCTAGTGCACATACACAGGCAGATCACAGAATAACTAACTCAGTTCGGTTATTTTGCAGAGTCCACTGTGGCTGGCATTGGAGTATATGTCTTTATTTTCAGGCTAACTTTGCACTAAGATCTCAGAGATACCTACACATGTGCTCGTGCATACGCATTACACACAAGGAGTCATCCATGGTGTATTACGTGCCTTCTTGCAAGTACAGAATTGCGGTGCTCGGGCTTCATGTTCTTACTGGCACACTGATTAGTGGCACATCAGCAATTTGCTTGTATGCACACACGCAGCTCTTTTGCAACGATGTGCGTTGTTCTTCTCTGGGTGCCTGTATGACTCAACTCTTGCAACCAAGCTTTCAGTGGGCAGCAACTCCTGGCACACTCCTGTCGTCACTCCATTCACAGACACTTCAGCATCCCTGTTCAAAAAGAACTGTAGCAGCCGGTTGTTTACTGCCCCTTAGACTAGCTGCAAAATAGCTTACTCCACTTGCAATAGGAACCGACTACAAAACGCATGTAAAATTCAGGCCCCAAACTGCAGCTTGGTTACCTAAATCGAGAAGATGATGTTCACCATCTCTGAGCATATAAAATGTGGAGGAAGATAAATAACTGAGGGTGAGGTGCAACAAGATGAAAATGAGATAAAATCTGCTTTTCCTCCACTGTCTGTTCTAAATTATCTTGACAATAAAGGTTTTGTCAGACCATGACAAACTTTCCAAGGGGAAGTGGTGAAAGTTCATATTACAGGTGACATTAATAGCTAGACTGGAAAAACCACTTTGGATGTTTATAGAGAATGACTCAAAAAGTTCGGTGAGACATATGAAGTAGCTCAGTTGGTCTTTTTTGATCTATTTATTGTGACAATTAAATATCATGCTTTCTCTCTTCTGTTTTAGGAATTATTTTATATCCACATAGATGTTTGATCTTTTTATTGGAGGCAAGAATACTATGGAGTCAAGCAGTTCTGGACCAAGACGGCTGCAAATGAAATAAAGCAATACTGTCTCACATTATATGTTCCATAATTTATCGTAGTAGGCAAGGATAGCCTACAAATGACAAGGTCACCTTGTATTTTAGGAGGGAAGCGCTCTCAACCTCTGCCAGGTTTTGTTCTGTTAGACTTCAGCAAGCTATGTTTCTGCAGAGGCCTCCCAGAAGACTGTCCCACAACTTCTCTGCTTCCCTTGGTAGCCATTTTCTATATCACTGGTCCAGCTTTAACTCCTCTTTCCCACGAATGGCAGACTTCCAGATGATCTTGTGCAGTGGCGCTCATCCTGCCTTACCCCAGGCCCAGCTGGATCTGAACGAGGCAACACTGATGGTTGCCAGTACTGTCTCAAATTGGATACCGGTACTCGAGTCCTCCTTGCGTTTATTTTGCTGACTAGCTGCCTTCTGCTATGCTGAAGTACATAGCCTTTTGTCTAGCTAGAAAGCTATCACCCAAGCTTCACCAGTGGAAGGTCTTGATTTCTTATAGTGCTTCAGCTAAAACATTTTCTGTTGTAGCTTGTATCTTGTACATCTCTGCAGCACCTAGCAAACCAGTGAGAAGGAAGGATATCCATTTCAACTTTGCTGGCTTCTAATGTTGCCGGCCAAACTCTCCTCTTTTCTTGAGTTTTATTACGTCTATTATATATACTTTGTCAAAAACAAAGGGAAAAGTTGGTGGGGTTTTGTTGTTGTTTGTAGGGATTTTTGGTCCTTTTGTGCCAGCAGGTAGAAAACATCTCATTCTAGCTCATTGTCTGCAATGTGTAAAAAGGTTGAAGTCACACGCATATCTCCCTTCCTGGTCAAAGCACAAAGTTAACACTAATAACGGAGAAGATATTAGAGAAACATAGCACAAAAACACTTGTAAAAGTCTGCTACTTCACTCTGGATAAGAATACCCATTGATTTTAGCAATACATAAAGTACCTGTTTTCCTGTGTAGTGTTTTAGGAATGTGCTGTCCTGAAGAAAAATATAGTTATCGTAGTTATTGCTGAGTAGTAACTCAGCACTGTTTGGCTTCAAATTTAAATGCAAAAAGTCCGATTTACACTTGATTTTTATTGCATATGTAACTTTTTTTCCCCAGGCTTACTGCATTTTTTTCTGATTCCTTTGCAAAGAGGTAAGGAACTTTGCATTCTTATTAGTAGTAGTTTGTGGTTTTAAATTTAGAATGAAAATGGCACAGAGCATCCAGGGAACAGGCTCAGCTACTATCATGTTCTCCTATGTGCCCAGATCTCTTATCTGTAATTTGGAACATGACCTTTCATATTTCAGATCCGCAAAGTGCTCACCTTTTTGACCTCTGATATCCAAATAGTATTCGTAGAAATATTTCTAAAGACAGGTTTTTCCCTGTTTCTGAAATAACGTAGTGAATGCATGAAAAAGTAGTCTCTTCTTATGTGTAGCCTGCTTTCAAATTTAATTCATTTAATACATTGCATATTAATAAACAGAAAGTTGTGTCACCATTTTGATAGCAAGAAGATAGGGTCGATCACTATTCTCAGATCATGGTTTGGACAACAAATATAAGCTGTGTGTCCTAAATTTTGAATGTTTATCTGAGTACATTTTTGTGGGAAATCTTATGAGTATGAAAAAGATTAAATTCTGTTGTGTTTAAATCTGTGTTGAGCTCTGTCCTATTGTGTTTACTGTTGCTGCATTCCATATGCTCCTTATTTATGTGCACCTGCCTCCCAATTAAATCTTCATTAACATGCACATCTGCAGAAGCTCTACTTGCTTTCATCCCACTTGAAGCATTAGATGTTTTACACCAAATACATTTCTAGCTTGCTTTTCTTCTGAACTTCCAAAAGAAGCACAGAGAGATGAAAAACACAGAAGTGAAAAACTCCCCAGTGTTAACAAAACTTTGGGACTCAAAAGTCTTGTTAAATTTTGCTTTGGCTTCTATTTGTATTAATTTCTCATTTCTTCGTATTCAGTGCAAACGTAAATGTGTATGACAATTTTCATGATACAATTTGGGACTGGCTGTTGTCTGGAATAGTTGATGTTCTTCCCAGAAAGCTCTTATTTAGTGAGAGAAACTCTTCAAAAGTCTCCAAATTGTGGGACTGATTACAATGGGAAGCAAGCAATCCACTTCACTGCAGAGCTCAAGGAAAATAAATTTACTCCCGCTGCCTTTAACACCTTAAGTAAATCATGTGCTGTATGTATGTTGTGTACATGTTCAAATGAACTTGTGTTGAAAATCTGACTGTGTAAGAACATACATCACATGCTCACTGGTATAATGATTGGTCTCTGTTCGGTACTAGAAGCTCAGAACTAACGTCTAGAATGCAGAAGCTGAATTACTTGTTACTCGTAAGGAAGAAAGAGAAGTATAACCATTACTTCAGGTCACCACTGAGGTCACTGACAGCACAGCATGGGGGATTCAAGTATAGCAACATGACTGCAACTAGCTCATGGCTGTGAAAGAGATCTTTAGTCCCCATTGCCGCAATATGCTTAAATTAGAAGAAGCAAGAACACATTCTTTTTTTTATTTACTTTTTGAAAAAGGAAAGAAAAAGAAAACTTTAAAAATGAAATTTGAAAAGAATCTCTTATAAATAAACATTACTGTTGGTCCTGCTGTATACTGTTCCATGAAGATGCTGTCTGTTAAATTAGTAAAATCAAGGGTAAATGGGTTGGTGGGTGGACTCCTCTGCAATCCATGCAGTGCTTACTTTAATAATTAGATATGGTCCTGTTGTCGAAATGTAGTGCAGCTTTTATCATTCTTGGCAGACAGAGCAGAACAACACTCTGGCACTTGACCTGCCCATAAAAACTTGAACAGGAAACAGCAATAAATAATCCACTCAAAAGGCCCTTGAGAAAAGCATTACACTTTATTCCTTGTAGGAATTGCATGCTACTCTGGGGGGAAGTGTGGGCTCTTTCAAAACAGAGGCTTTGTATTGTTAGCATTTTTTTTTTATTTTTTATGATTAAATGTCTTAATGGTAGCTTGAAAGATAAACTTTTAATGTATATAGCAGAGCTGATACAGGCTTCAAAATTGTGTCCAGTTTTACTCCTTTTAATCATCATAGAAATCAACTTGCAGTATACACATACACACCCAAAGGGTGTTTCAAACAAGCCAACGAGCCCTCATATTCCTGCAGAGTTGGCCTTGGCTTCTTTCAAATGGGGAGCCTGATTCTTCTTGTTCTGCCTTACATGGAAACCTTCATCCTTCTGCAGTGACCGAAGGGTTTGACCCCAAATCCCCTTCCTCAGCTAGGACATCCCTGCTAACTTGGTGCCTGGGCACTGAAATGGGCACAAGGTGAAAAAAAACTGCTACAGTTTCTCTGGAAATTTCTTCCCTCTTTTTCTGAGGGAAGTGGAAGAGCATTTCAGTTCTCTTTCTAGCCTGAAAGAATAGACCGATTCTGTTTTTATTTTTGCAGCGTATTTATTGGCTCTGATGATGCAATTAGTTCCACAGACAATTACTGTAATATCTGACTTTTCTCATTAAGTGAATTGAAGAATTGTAGTTTTAGTCACATAGTGGAGTAAGTTGTCTCTTTATATATGTACAATAATTTAATTTTTCACGTTCCTTTCAGTGCTGTGAATGAATCTATACTAATCTGTGAGGAAAAGGAAAATCTTTAATATTTGCCAAGAGTAGTTTGAGAGAAAAAGGCATATACAGACTACTATCACACTTCTCACCTTTAGTAAAGGAAAATATTTAGTAGTTAAATGCAGTGGGTTTTTTTTAATTTTCACTCATATAGTCTTTGTTTCTAGCTCTACTAGCTTCTAACTAGATTAACAAGTTTTGAAAACCTATTTATCTTTTTAAGGTTTATTTTCAATGATATTTAATTTTTTCCAGTTTTTAGAAACCGAACTCCTAGATTTTTGGCTGATTAGACAAGTGAGTTTTACTGAAATTATTCTCTTGGCTTGCTGAAAATATCTGTATTTAAATATCAGGGCAGTGATTGTCAAAGGCAGAAATTCTAGGAAATATTTTTCCAGTTTGACAGGAGTGTTGTTCTTTAGAAATAAACGTTACGCTACATGAAGAGCAGGTTGATAAAATTCAAAATCTTCCTAATAGATCTTAGTCTTACAGCTGGTCTGAGTTGAAATGTTGCAAACCCAAATGAACATGAATCTTGTCTTAGGTACAGAAACGAGGTACAGCAACTCCATTTGGTTGCACTTTTCCCCATTTATTCCTGCACTTAAGCCTCCCAAAAAGCACTTTGAATAACTAATGCAGAATGGTACTTGGGACTGGGTTAACAGTGTAGCAGCTAGAAATAGTTGGATAAGTTGATTCATTTCTTCAATGTTATGATTTCTTATATGGCACACGTTAAATGTATATTGGTGACAGTAAGGCCTGTACTCATGAGCTTCGAACCATCTCAGGTCTTTAGCTGACAATGTGATCCATCTTCTGATCTGTCCTTGCAGATGAGGTGGAAACAGATATTCATTACCACTTGCATAAATTTGGCAATTTTGCATAGGACCGAGAAAGCAGTGCTGACCAAATATCAGGTGTCTACAGTCACCACTTGCATCCCTTAGCGAGCAGTCTCCTCCCAGCCATATGCCTGCTGAGATTTGCCAGTAGGGCTATCTCAGTACCCTGGAATATTGCATTTATGTGCTTTACTGCTTGCTCTTTCCTCAATTTCTTAAGCAGAATATTGTGAATGGCTTGAATGTCTTGAAATTTTGGTAATTTGTATAGTTTTCAACCAGACTGGAATGCATGAGTGATTTCATAGCAAGGACTGATGTTGGATTCTGCCTAGTAAATAATTGTTGAGCTGTTAGCATTGTCTATTTAATTTTTCAAATTTTCCGTTAAACGTTCAAAAAGGCTAGTATTGCGTGGCTTTTGCAAACATCCACCCCTGATGTATATCTAATTTATTTTTTGAAACGTTTACCCTTATACCAAGTATTTATTTGCCTACATGGAATTCATAGGTTTATGGAGAACTCATTTATTTATTTACTAATTTTCTTGGTTATTGACTATGCAGAAGTTTCCACTAATGAGAATTCTTCCCCATTGTGAATCATTAATACATTAAGTACACTTCAAATTCCTCCAGTAATGATACAATGAGAGTTGCTTAGCTGATTTAAATGACACAGATGTAGTACTAATTATACATTTTAAATTGGCAACAAACACAATTAATTTGCTGATTATCTAAAACAAAAGTAAACTTTTTTATTACAGTAATTTACTATAATTTACCACACAGCCATTTTCTTTGTATAATATTCAAGCGCTTGACAAACCTACAAAGAGATATGTAATTAGACCTGTTTCATCCATCACTGCCTTTTAACCAGAGGTCTTGCGTGAACAGCTTACAAAGACTCTATGAGATTAACCAAATCATAATGGTGGCATCTTTTAAATCAACAAATAGAATTTTTTTTGCTAGTAATTTCTGTGGATTAGTAAAATTGAATGGTTTTAATTTAACTTACATTACTTGAAGGTATTTTAAAGGGCTGTTGTTTGGATGGCGGTTTGATTTGCTGTAGTTTACCAGATCTGTCTGTGTTTAGATTGCAAATTCTTTTGGAAAATTTGAAACAAAATTAGTTTATGGGTGTTTTTTGAAGGGAAAAAAACCAAACAACAAAATAAAAATCTTCCCACCCAACAGCAACAACCCTGTCTCTAAATGCTTTGTGCTCAGGGAACTTTAGAATGATTTGTCCATGTGTGAGGATTTGTCAGTGTGAGGATTTGTCAGTGTGAGGCCGTTATAATATTTCATTTGCATTCCAGCCTAGATTTTGAGCATTAAAAATCTGCAAGTGTCCATATCAAACCCTGTTACCAGGTCATTTATTTGCCTGTTAAATACTGGCTTTAGAGAGCTTTATGCTGGTGCTTATAGCATCACTGAAATTTGCCAGATGTATGGCATCATTAAAATAGTCTTCAAAGTTTCTCTTAACGTAGAATAGATAGGCACATCTTGTAAGAGATTATAATTGTTGGTTCTGGCATAATTCTTTAAACTGACTATAGGACCAGGAATTAAAAACCACAAACGTAGCCACCCAGACTTCCCCTCCCCAACCCAAATCAACCAAAAAAACCTCTCTCAGATGCTTATTCTGTATTTTCAATGTCACTGATACTTCTAGAGGAAATGTGCACATTAGTCATGTTTTTACAGATTGAAAGGCCTTTGGGTTCATTTTCAGCTAGTGGCACTGTTGCGGCCACCATTGGCTAGAGAAGCAAATTTTATCAGAACATGCAATATCCTTTGGTCTGTGCCTTCTTCGTGCTTGAGATCCTCATTCTAGCTGAAAAATCAGTTTTGTTTTCTATTAAATGCTTCTAAGTAAAAATTCCGGCTCTTGCTTTTTCTAGGTCTATGCATGATGGGTGAAATAGGGGTATGCAATCCCTATTTAAAATGGAATTTAAGAATGAAAAATACTACTCATCAGCATTTTTTCCACGCTGGAAATTATTATTAATTCCCAGGAAATGACAATATATCGAAGTGGGGAACTGGATTCTCTTTAGCAAATCCCGAATTTAGTTTCCTTGGAGATGGTCAATAGCAGTGCCAGTGAGGACAGGTGCCAGCAGCAGAGTACTCATCCTAGGTGAGCACAGGTGCATCAGGAAGAGATGCACCTCCATTCCCTCATCATCTATCTCCAGCTAGAATCACAGCCAGATGCCAAGAGCCCCTCTTCCATCTGTGATCCGAAATCCCCAAAATGTTCTTTAAAAAAACCCGAAAAACAACCCAAACTTGTATTATATTTCTGATGATGAATCACCTACTTACTGAGGAAAAGCATTTATTTCTGTTTTATAAAGCATATATTTCTGTATTTATTTCTGTTTTGTAAAACATGGGCTTTATAACAAGCTCTTCCACAATGTGTTTTCTCCCTAATTTTAATTTATTTTTCCTTCCTTATTTTTTTTCAGGGGGGAAGATGGGTAGTGATGAGTGTGCAGGTATGGACATGCAGTTATTTGGGGACAATTAAGATATCCCTTTAAAAGTAGAAAATAGCGATTTCATTAGGTAATATAATTGCACTGTATTGTACCTTTAAAAAGAAATATGCAGTTGTTCTTGAACTATTAAACTATATGTGTCACGGATTTATCCTGTACCAAAAGGATCTCATGTGTCACTTGGCAGAATGACAGCTTTTTTCCCAAGTCTATTGTATAATTGTGTTTTGTTAGCTGTTTTTGTTTTATAAATACTGTACTAAAGGGATCTCTGAAGATCAAGATTTTTGATGCAGTATTTTTCTTTGCTGTTCTTTGATGTTGACCTTCCCCCACTCCCACCACAGCAACAAGCCCAGTATTTTGTTCTCAGAAAGTTACCAATTCTATGTCAGGAAAAAAAGCGTTTATTTTTCATGTCAGAGTTTTTGCAAGCGGGCTGACTCCATTCCAACAGAGTCCTTGCTGAAACTCTTCTGAAATAATTTTCCCGGGAAAACTAGGTTGGTGAAAATTTTCTTCATTTGAAAATCTGCAAAGAGAGTCCAGTGCTATCATTCTTCATCTGTTTAACAACATGAGCTTGCAATACCAGTATTGATATATGTTCTTTTTCCTTCTGTTTCTTCTTCTAGCAAAAGCAGTGACACAGGCTTTCTCTTTGCCTGTACATTCAGAGTGAGAAACTTCAACTGTAATGCTTAACTGAAATCCTTCTTAATGAAAAATAATTGAAGAAGTTCTTATCCTATCTCTTGGTAGTTATGGAGAGAAACTATTTGTTGCCTGCTTTATAACAAGGTCTTCGTATCAGAAGTCTGTTTTTAAGCCCTTCCTCCTGCTTAATCTTCTCTTGTTTTTACTAAACAAATGCAGTTCCCTTAACCTTTCTTCCCAGATCATGTTTGTGGAACATCTTGTCAGTCTTAAGGTTTCCCTCAGGGTTCTCTGCAATTTCTCTGCCTTTCTCAAGAAGAAACGACCCAAATGAATAAAGTATTCCAGCTGAGTGTCCTCATTGCCAGGAGAGCGGAAAACTTACCTCCCGTGTCTTCTGTGAGACAATTTAAAAAATATTTTTCTGATTGACATTTAACAGTTTTGCAACAGCATTATGTTTTTGGCTTCTATTCAGTTTGAGCTATCATAACACATCAACTCTGCTTCAACTACTGCTGCATAGCCAGGTAGCTCCCATTTTATGTTGTGTTTTCACTTTTTTTTGAAGTGAAATATTTGAATTTTGCCTTCATTGAATTGAATCCTATTGGTATTATAACACTACTCCAGTTTCTGACATAAGTACAAAATCTAATCCTGCTCTCAAGGGTGCCTGCAACCCCTCCCAGCTCAGTGATAGCCATAAGTGTTATAACTGATTTGCTATCCAAGTTGTTAATGAAAATATTTAAAACTGACCGAATTTTTGCCAAGACCTTGCATGATAAAACCCTCCAGTTCGACAGCGAAACTTTTCTTTGGGAGCTGTTCTTCACATTGTGATGGGTGATATAACTGATCTATTTTCTGAAAATTAAATGCACGTATATTCTATGCCGTGGCTCTTAAAAAGAGGTGCCCTGAGCAGCAGGGAGGGGGGCTTGGCTCCTGCCAGTTAGGTGCAGGGGGAGAGGACTGCTGCGCTGGCAGTGCCTGGGCGTGCTTCGCTGGAGGAAACTTCTGGAGTGCAGGGTTAAGCAGGCAGGCAGCCTGCAGCTTGAATGAGAGGGAGGTTTCTGCAGAGCTCAGGAAGCGAGCGCATAACCGTGCCTCACAGACTTACCATAGCAAGCCATTGTGTCTTTGCGGCAGAGACCGTATTCTCCAGTCTTGCTTTCCAGTGTGACAACTTTCTGTGGTTTCATGGGTTGCAAAAAATTTCTAGCTAGTCTCCGCTGGGCCCCTAGGAAAGGGGCATCTGGTGGGCCGGAGGTTGTGAGTCCCGCCTATTGCTAATAGTTTTATTGTTGTGTTTATACACCAAGATAATCAGGGGTGAGAAGTTGTATAGTAGAGAATGAAATTGTTTTTAGAGATTTTTCTGTGTCTCACTATGTAAACTATAGATGTAGTCTTCTACAGAGAGATTCTCCAAAGGTTAGATCAGGGCCAGAGCCTGTTGTGGGATATAAAGTAATAACGAGTTGAGGGAAACCCTTCCACAGAATTACTATGGCCTGAAAGCGTGCTCTGCATTGTGTCTGCCTGGCTGGTCAGAGGGACAGCAAGGGAACGGGGGAAGCAGGCGTTATTCTCCAGCCTTCTTGCTTAGTGGAGACCAGTGGATGACTTTGTGAGTCAGGATGATTTTTCTCTTATTGAGTTAATGCTTAAACTATCTTTTAAGACATTGATGGTAAATCAGAATGTGAAATTAGATTCAAATTATGTTCTGCAAGCACCTGCAGCTGTCCTGGGGTCTTCAAGTTTATGATAATGGTCTCAAACCACTCAGTCAAATATGGTTGACATGATGAGAGTTTATATGTTCTCTTAAATGAACTAGGATTTATACAAGAATACCTTCTCAGTACATTTGAAAAATAAATAATCAAAATTATCTAAGCATAGGAAATATATAGTCTGACTCAACTGTCACCTTCTGGAATCTGGGCTTGCAACCTGATAGATCTTATGGCTCAGCTGACTAATTGGTATAAGGATTTGGCCTTTTAGAATTGCCAGCTGAAGATCTAATTTTGGCAGGAGGAGTGGCCAGATGTATTCCTCACTGTCCTCAGTCTGAACTGGGTTAGTAGGGACAATAAATAGCTTTATAAATATTTCACTATGCCTACATTTTGATCTTGATTTAAAAGATTGGAGGATAGATTGTTCAGTTCCTCATGAGTAATCTGAACAGGGTTAATAAAAAAAAAAAAATCCTTACTTTAAATAAGTTGGTTTTCTCGTATTTCTGTAATATCTCCCTTTTTGTCTGACCAATGCTTGGTGATATTAACATCCCTTTCTTCTTCCTATAAAGGCTAGTGCTGAAACAATGGCCACAAAAAAATGGTGGTTGCTGTTGACTTCAGCCAAGAAACGACCTTGGATGATGTTCTTGTCAATGTGGCTTTAACTTAAGAAGGAGATGAACTACACAAGTAGCATTGTTCGGACAAAAGGGGAGTATTTTGTATTTGTTGCTTTTTATCTGCTGTTCTGATCAGGAACCTCTGTCCCAGATTTAAATGCAAGCTTTCAAATGAAGATAGATGTGTCTATGTTCTCATTCCAAGTGCCTCAACCTATCTTTATTGAAGTTAATTTTTTTATTGAACTTTGACAGGTTGTTACCCAAGCTTATTCAAAGTGTGCCATTTAACTTTATCTCAAAGGATATTCACTGGCAATTTATGGAAGAGAGTGCAATATAGAAATCAAAAGGTGATCTACATTCATTTCTGTTGCATGGCCACAAGAGAGAAGAATCATAACTTGGCTTTTGAATTTATGTTGGTTTGAGCCATGGCATCTTTTTCCCCCAAGACTTAAGGGGAGAAAAAAAAAAGACAAAAGAAAATGAACAACTCACAAACAAATCTCCTTCTGTTCTGGATATTGAACTTGGAAATTGAAGTAGTGAACTATTTCCTATTCACTTTTTTATTCTTTCAAAGAAAGCTAGTTTGCTCACACTCATTTGTTTTAGGGAAATATAAGAGGTATTTTAAGTCATTGTTACTAGAAAAATCTGCAGCAATGCGTCACATAGATCTCCTCATCTAAGTTTTGACTATAACAAACCTCAGCACTGTTTGTTCCTTTCGCAAGTCGGCAAAGTTTTGTGTTCATTTTGAAGTTTCATTAAGTGAAGAGAGTTTAAGCATGTTCTTAATATGTGATGTATGGGAAAGTGCTTTGGTCATTTATCGAATCCAGTCCTTAATTTCCAATATGCAGCTGTCTGTCCTTGTTATTATTCAGAGGAAAGATGGGATCCATGGCAGGTACAGGCCACAAAATATGATTTTATTTCATTCAAGTCACCATTTAGCTATCTGGTGTCTATCATCAGATGGATTAGTGTTCCTTGGCTTTGCTTTTTGAATTTGATAAAGAGCAAAGTTGTCTTGTTAAATAGATTCCTTGCCTGCTCCACAATTCTTTGAGAAAGCCAAAAAAACCACAAACAATTCTCTTCACTTTCCCTTCCCAAAACATGCACTGGAATGTGTCACAGGTGTGACACTGGGACAAAAGTTTGTAACCTATTTAAAGGTCTTTGTTATGTGTTAAAAGCAGCATCTCCTGTTCAAATAAAAAATATCGAGTAAAAAATATTGAGGAGGAGAAGGAGCAAAAGCATTTTGGGTCACATTCTGTGATGCAACTTGCATACCATCTATATGTTGGCATCCTCCATAGTTTTTTTTTATTTGAATTTTTGTAAAGTTTTGCTTATTACAGATAATTTAGTTTCAAACCAGGGACACCCAATATCCAGGGGCCTCTGATGGATGACTTATACAGCTGAGTAGTAAACTTATTTAATTTGTTACTTTGTAAGTGTATGTTTTTCTATGGGCCGCTGTGACCAGGATTTCAAATGAAGGAAAATCCAACTTCTAAAATTTCTTATGGAAAAAAAAAAAAAAAAATATATATATAT
>Ga0181612_140121_pt1 | contig 19453 bp, 8 predicted proteins | sample HoacroProtozoa21_FD_119630 | JGI IMG/M metagenome (GOLD analysis project Ga0181612, IMG submission 119630) | Hoatzin crop microbial communities from Cojedes, Venezuel. Combined Assembly of Gp0051906, Gp0051904, Gp0051908 | reverse complement strand
GCAGAGGAGGCGACGGGGTGAAGGGGGGGGGTGGGGGTGGGCAGGAATGCCAGCGGGGAGGGGCGTGCTCCCCGCCGGCCACCCCTCGCCACACCATTCTTGCTCCATGACTTCATGGAAGAAGCTTTTCCTGCCTCTGTGTTTTCACAGGGGCAAGTGTTGCTTTTCCAAGTGCCTCAGAACTTAATTAGCATGGGCTTGGGGGTAGGGAGTGAGGGGTAGAAATTAAGACTATTCAGATGTAACTCCTTTGGGATATGAAAATCTAATCTTGCACAAGGGACAAGCGATTTTAAAGGGAATTTGGTTACGTGAGCCAAACTACCTTCAAGGAACAAAGCTAGGATGTGAGTTCTCACATCGCAGTCAAGCACTTTAAATCCCCTTCTTCAAAGAACAACAGACAAGCCTCTAGGCTGAGGTTTAGGATACACAGGTATTCCTCAGTTTATGAACAAGGCAAGGCATATATTAAGGATATATTGATTCTGCCTAGAAAGGGAATCACAGATAATGAACAAAGTAGGCACTAATTTTAGTGAGTGCTTTGCTTCAGGAAACTCATTTATGAGACGGATTTTAGGTGGTGTCTGGCCTTCTTATCATAAACTCATTTTTGCTGTAAAACAAGTGCCGTAAGTAACTCAGGTCTTATTTCACTTCCACCCACAAACAGCAAAACAACTGGCACATTCAGATTGATTTGCTTTTACCAGCAACGGGTAAATATATAGGTTTCCTTTGATTCCAGCATAAACTGATTATAAAAGCACAAAGGAAAATAAATATTGTGGATAATGCTTGTCAGCCATAAGAAAAGACAATATATTACAGCTTTAGAAAACACAGTCCCAGGGAAGCAAGGGGGAGCAGGGAGGGAGCTTACCCACAGCTCCATCGAATTCTCCGATAGCCACAGGAGCAAGTGGTTTGGTTTGTGACCAGGCAAGAAGAAAAATGTTTGCATACCGAGTCAGCTATTTTTAAAGCTGTTGTCCTGATGACTGGACAGGGACAGGTTGCACAGATAAAGTAGGTTTGTAAGAAACAGGGGGATTTATGGAAGTGACAGACTCCAGGAGAGGAGATTGAAGTGGCAGGTCTGAGGATCTGAGTGCTTTAGTGGCCTGGTATTTTTAGCGTTTGGGGAATGCATCCAAGAGACAGAGAATCAGTACTGCTTTTCTAGAGGCGTGCCCACCTCCAGACAGGCTGAAGCTGAGGAGTGGGCCCTCTGTTACAGCTGGAGTGAGGCTTTCAGTCCTGGTCTGGAGACATCTGCAAAAGGAGCCTGCGCTCGAGCTGAAAACGAACAGCGTGTGTCACGCACGCTCCAGCGCTTGACGGGCTGTCGTCCTCTTCTCACTCGTTTCCTTAAGCCAGGATCGCTTCCCGCCCCTCCCAGCCTGCTGCTTTAGAGCTGCTTGGTGCTCTGCAGCACAGATAGATGTTGGTGTCGGATCTAACTCATCACCTTTTTGGTTTATGTCTGGCAAGAAAGAAAACAGAGCCAGTGATCTCAGCTGCTTAGGTGAACAGTGAGTGACTGTGTTAAGCTCAAGCAGGTGCTCCTGATCACGTAATTTGAAACAGTAAACTGCATGCGCCACCAAGTTTTATGGATGCTGTTAATCTGCTGTGAAGACTGAGAATATGATTATTTCATGCCATGAGGGTATATAATATTCTCTCCCTCCTGCTCCTCTTTCACATTGCCAGTAGCTTTAGTTCTAAACACAATATTGCCATGATCACCTACTTTGCTTAGAAGAAGGCATCTTTTTACAAATACACTGTTATCACTTCCATTTTTCCTGTACTGCAAATATTCAGCTTTCACCAGCCCTGCACGAACACTACAATCTCACTCCCACGCCTCCCTTTTCTTTTTTGGGGCTGCAAACCACTGCTTCCATAGCTGATGCCAATGCAATTTCAATGCTTCTGTTGCTTAGAAAGGGATACAGCCAGCACTGGTTCAAACATGATCAATTAATTTTCCTTGCTAGCCTGATGTGAATTGATATTGCATGTGTTCTTTTAATATGAACCAGAATTTGCAGCACATTTTGCCCAGATTAAATTTGTAACAGTGACAACCAAAGACATTTGTCTCTCACAGGGGTTACTTTTAGAAAGGTTAATGCTGGTCACTGTTTCTAGGGAAACAAGGGACTTTGATAAGAAGCCCCTGTGACGAACCTATTTTTAATAACATTACACATTGGAAAGGAATGCAATAACGTTTATCAGCTCTAGACACAGATAGTGTCAATATTGTGGTCTTATATAGAAAAGTTGGCATCTGGGATCTGTAATGAACCCTCTCTATCTTCTCAGAAGAAAAGATTGACCAGCCAGCTGCATTTTGTCAAAAGCTGTCCTTTAGACTACTCCTAATTAAATGAGCACTGCAATAAGCTGGCACTCCTGAAAAGCAAGATCAATGAGACAGGAGGACACTAGCTCAAGATAAAGATGCTTGGAGAAAGCGTCTTCCGAGTCAGGATCCTCTGGACTGCTCCATAAGCAGACAGAAAGACCGTCCCTCATCGAGACGCATCTAAGTGACTGTATCTAAAGAGATTGAGAACCTGTTATTTGCCTTGAGGGGTTTTTGGCTAATAGTCCCTGCTGCTGTTGCAGTCTCCATTTAAAGGACAAACGGGAAAGAGCCAAAGTGACCTAGTTGGATGCCCTTTCAAAGAAAAAGGTCTGCCACGTAGGAATAGCTGCAGCAGAAGAAAAATGTGAATGTTGTACCCAGCAGCAAATCCTGACCCATTCTGTACAAGTGGATGTATTTTCTCCTGCGAGGAATTATGGTTTCATTCTTCAAGCCATTGATGCCCCAAAGAGAAATCAGAGGAGGAGGGAAGTTTAGCTTTAAAAATAGTTGCACTCTGCTACATCTCTAAAGGATGAGAAAACTGGCACTAAACAGTACATCTGAAGTGTGTTTATGACAGCTAGATTCACTTACTGGAATGGGAGATTTTCAGGTTTCTGCAAGCCTTTGTGCTCCCCCTGCCGCAGTGCGCATGCTAGAAGTGGACACAAGCATCTGTACCCTGAGGGGCTATCAGGAGCTTCTGTTCATGCTCCTTTCAGAATCATCATTTTAAACAGTTTCCTCCACTTCATTCTTTGCTGATAGCTACCGCGTGGTGTGACAGTATGAAGCAAATTTAAATTTCTCTATGGAAAGCATCTGCTTTCATGCAAACATGCCTGGGGAAATAATTTCTAAGCCACCAAAAATGTTTTAAGTGCCTTTTAAGCCACTGAAATCCATGATCTATTGCTATCAGTATGCAGACCCCTGAAACAGAATACCTCTTCCCTCTTTGAACAGCTTGAAAGCACCAGTGACTGCGGAGAATTAACGCACGAAACCACAAGAGGAGAGCAGCCGATTGTATCGGCTCGGTATCGCCCAGCAGCATCCGTCCCTTGGCCACGCTGCCAGCAGGCCCCCGGCCTCTCATCCCATGCCAAGCGCCGAGCTCCGGGCTGCATCGGCACACTCCCCTTCTAACCCGGGCTGCGATAATAAACATTTCAGAGCTGTCATTGCTGCCTCTCCCCTGCTGACATTCGATCATTACGGTATCTGAAGAACGTTTAAATAGGTCAGGGTTTTAATAGGAGAGCTCGGCTTCTGGGAGCGAGACTGACAGCACTTTGAGAGCAGATTACGGCGCTGATAAATCAACCCCAAACTGATTCACAGCCCTAAGAAAAATAAGAAGGTGAAAACAGTAAGAAGCATGCCTAATTAAATAAATGGTCTCAGCTCTTCCGCCCTGGAGATATACAGGGGAAAGGAAAGAAGGTTTTTGTCAAGTGCCTTCTCACTCTTCTCTCTCTAAAAGCTGACATGCCCCATCCCCTCTGAGAAAAGTTCTCCATCTCCAGCAATCTTGAGCATCCCACCTTCCCAGTCAGGTCAGAGAGCACGTAATGGCGTGTTTTCAGAATTGCTGTGCATCCTTTTCCCAACTTTCACATATCCTAATTGCCACTAGCGAGATCTGGGGTTTTCTTCCTCTCATCTTAAACTGCTCTGCATTTTCCATAACCACTGGGGGAAGGCAGGGAGTTAAAAGCCCTAATAATGCATGTAAGTAGTTCAGCTTAATCTTTTCAATATTCATTAACTAAGCATTTGTTTGCAGAGCACGTCATTAGAATTACCATAGCCCATTCACCAACTTTATTATGCCCTTCTGAAGTTAATAGAAGTACTTTAGCCTTGATCAATGCAGGAAAAAAAAAAATCCATCAATATGTGTCTAGGGTTTGTATTGCACAACCTGGCTTCAAAGACAGGGTACTTCATTACCCGGGCTTCACTGTGACTATGATGCACTCTCTCTGCTCCAGCAGCCTGAAAACCACATTTCCATTTCAATAAGCAGCACTGCCCTAAAATACTGCTAGGCCTTCAGACAGAACGTATTCTAGCTCCTGGTGCCAAGCTCCTGCAAGATAACTTACCTTCCTTTGCCTTTTTTACATTTCAGCTTCAAGGGTTCAGAGCCTGCCTTTCAGGTGTGGGCAGAGGCGGGTACAGTCCTTGCTGATCGCCTGCGTTTGCTGCTGTGGAGGTTTATTTTTCAGAGGAGGTGAGGGGGAAAGGAAGGAAAACATTCATGTCTTCTTAGACACAAGCCATTTTTCATTTTCTTGCTTCTGTAACTCTCAGAGTTGTAACTTGAGTTCCTGTCAAGGATTGTTTGCTATCTTGTGTTTACCTTCTGCCAAGTGCAAATGATGCTAAAAAATGCAGCGACACTTTAATTGGTGAAATAATTGCCATGGGGGGAATACTTTATTGACATTGCAAGTGCCAACAGAATAAACCTGGTGCAATTGACACAGCACTAAATAACAAGCAGGCACTGCAGACAGCAGACTGTATGACTCTTTTTCAGCATTTACATTCTGTAAATAAAGACATGACACTGTTCCTCTCCAAGCACAGCTATGCTGAGCTGGTCACCTCCGCCAGGAAACTGAGTCAGCAAAGCTCCTTGAAGAAACAAGGCCAGTTTTTAAAGAAAATCTGTTTCCAGAGCTATTACTTTCTGCCAGGAGCCTTAAAAAGCACAAGCCTGTGCTTCTCACATGGTCTAATGACTTGATGTTTCTCATCAGTTGAATTTAGACGCCTCCAAAAATGGACATGAGATCCTTCTCTCCAGCAGCAACGTTCTGGAGCGACTGGCAGGTGTGTGCATATAAGTGTGTGTGTGGATATATATATATATATATATACACACGTGCATATATATTTATATGTCTGTGAGTGTGTAGATATATATATATAAACACATGCATATATATTTATATGTCTGTGTGTAGAGAGATATATATATAAAAACACATGCATATATATTTATATGTCTGTGAGTATATCTAAACATACATATACATGCATATATGTAGATTTATATACGTGAAAACAAGTTTATTCTCTCCCAACTATGATGGTCCATGCTCACATCTTAATACTAGTTAAAATGACCATTTTCCCTTGGAGACCTGCCGAACTGATCCTGCGAAGCGGCGCTGTACCGCAGCCGAGCCGTGGTGGGCTCCGCCGCCGCTGCGCTCCCCCCTTTCGCTACGCCAGGCTCCTGCTACCCAGACTCAGCATCAGCGAGATGCAGAGGCTGACACTGGAGCTGAAACCCTGCCACCAGCAAGACCCCTGCAGCGCTTCAGGCTCAGCCCCTTTTCTGCACAGGGCATTTCTGTTTTGCTGGACGAGCACACCGTGTCTAACCCCAGACTAGTTTCCGAAAAGGCATCGGAGGGTGAGGTTGGAGAGGGGTGAGCTGCAGCACGCTGGGCTGCTGCAAACTCCCACCGCTTCAGCGCTGTTTGGGGAGGGCAGAGGCTGGAGTGCTGAGACGCCACGAGTTACAGGAGAGAGGGTCGAGAAGGCCACAGTGAGAAAAGACCATGCTGGACCACCTAGAGAAACCCACGGAGCCCTTTAGGGACAGGCTACGCTACATGTCTAGACCAAAACCCACTGACAGACCATCGCCAAGATCAGCCAGGCATCGCTTTTGCCACAACAGCGAGCAGGAGCTGGGATTTCCAGTGAGGTTACAGGCATAACTCCCTTCAGAGTCACACCGGCTCCCCAGCAGCAGCTAATCCTGTTGTAACAGAATTGATTTTAAATATCTTTTTTTCTGTAATTGAAATACACATTTTGTCTTTACAGGAAAAAAATGAAGGATATGGGGAGAAAAAAAAAAAATCAGATTATATGCTTGAGGCTTATTGCACAAAGCTAAAGTACCTGCCACACATGCAGTTTTAGGCACTTAGGTCTCACACAATGGTCTAGAAAAGAAAAGGGAAAGGAAAAAAGAAATAAAGCATCTGTTATGATCATGCAAAGCTAGATTGCTGTAAAAACACTGAGCAAGAATGGGAGATGTGCCCTGCCTCAGTTGGGGCCTCTGAACCTTCGCTTTAAATACCAGTAGCTCAGGGGCATGAAAACACCAAATAACTCATTTACAGGACCACCAGCCCATGCTCAGTAACTTGTTAAATTTTCATCAAAACTCGCTCAGTCAAAAACCTCAGGATTTGATCTATGCAGCCAGTCCCACAGAAACTTCTCACCAGCAGCTCCACCTATTCAAATTTATTCACCAAGAGAGCACTTTGGAATAGTCTTGATTGAAGAGCTGTTGCTGTACTGCACTGTGGATGCCGATACTCACCTCCCCTTTCTAGACGTTGCTCTGCAGGTCCGGTGCCTGTGCCTTGCCTCTGCTAGAGGAGAGAATAGGATCCTAACAATAACTCCTGCAGGGCAACAAAATAACATTTTTATTTATATAGCTATAGAAAGATGTATATAATTTTTTTTAAAAATAATCGCTGATGTTTTTCAGAGCATCCAATTTTACAGCAGAAGGCTTAGCTGCAAAATTTAACACAGAACTTTGACAAATATGTGGGCTATTTTGGGGTATGAAAATATGTTATGGAAAAAAAGAAAAGAAAGCTTTAAGTTGGATTATTCTGCCTCTTGTCTGTCAGGATATACTGGTCCTGGTGGAAACTCGGGTCCTTCTCGCTGTACTGCAGTTGATGAACAGGGATTTTCCAGAGTAAAATCTCTCTACCCATCCTCACCTAAATGTGCACCAGAACCTCAGAAAACGAATTGCAGAGCTTAAGTGCAGCTGATGTCCATTGCATTGCCAGCACGATCTTGATAACCTGCATTCGTCAATTACTGACCCACCTTCATACTTCAAGATCTGCAATGTATCCACCCTCAGGAAAAAAATAAAAAGAAATATATAAAAAAAAAAATCACTGTGATACAGAAATTACTGATGCCTTTCTAGGAAAGGGAAGCTGATTGAGGCAAAAGGTAGAGGCTACATCCATATAAACGATGAGGCATTTAATTCCCACTGCCTTCTCTGTGTGGAGTTACAAAGCTGATTACCTTGGAAGAAGAGGGACTAAGCAGCCTGTTCACGATCACGCTGTTGGACCATGAAAAACCACCGGGCAACAGGGTGGTAAGAATTTGTCAGCACCCTGGGAGTCAGAGTTCCACTCTTCTCCATTGGGAGACAGGCTTCTCACCAGATGGGTCGTCTCCTTCATGCTTACTTGGTTTAAAAAGTAGGAAGTTTACCCATGTGAAAACTAATGGCAAGTCGTTCTTGTGTGCCCAGTTTATTCCAAATCAAGAACCAGAGGGCCAGATTTTAGATACCGAAAGTATAAGGGGCAACAGCACTAAGCGGCACTATTGTTCAAAGCAGAATAGGTAGATACATTCAAAGATAACAGCAACACCCATAACGTTTAAAGTTACCTCTCAGGGAAACCTGGCTCACTCTTTACTGGACACACAGAACTGAATTTTAGCTACTTGCAGCAATCAGTAAACTATCCCAAACAGACCTGAACAACTCACAGTTTTCTATTGCCACACAGGCTGTCTGTGCCTTGGCGTGAAGAAAGCATGCAAAGTGGAGTATGAGACCAATCAGTAGAATTTATTTCAATGAGAGAATGAATCAGAAAGCAGACGTATAGATCCATTCCCCAGAAAAAATAAACCAAACGCTGTTTAATACTGAGTCCAACAGTGGGCACCAATTCTATCCCATACCCATGCAATGCAGACAGGTTTTACTGGTTTGATCATAGCGTGTGCATAAAGTTCAAAGAAAAAGAACCACCCAAACAATCCCTTAACCAGAAAGGACATGGTCTTTCAGACTACAGCTTCAAGATCTTTTAGTTAGCATTAAAAACAAACAAATATAAATGAGTGCTTTTGTACAGCTCATGGAAAGGAGGTTGCAAAAGGACTAACGAAATGAAATCTTCCGGTCTCTCCTGTTCCCCATACCACAGCCTGTTTGTCAGCAGTAACAACGTGTGACATGTCACACAGGGCTCCGCTGAGCTGAGCTCCAGACCCTTGACACCAAACCACTGATAAAGTCATAACATGGAAAAAAGGGCCGTCCAAGTCCCTTCACAATGGCCAAGCTCAGCAATGCCCGCCTTCATCCAGCTATCTCCATTAAGTGTCTCCCACCACCCTTATCAGAACCAGAAGTGAAAGGTATTAGCAAAGGAAAGATATTTTTGCACAGTGCTCTTTCGCTGGATAGGGTTCGTGTCCGATTTCCACTGTCCAGCTCAGCAGCAATGGGCTGAGAGAGGAGAGTATGTGTGTGCCAGGGCACGGGTAAGGACTGTCAGCCAGCCGTGAAGGCCGCTCCTGACACGTGCATTCAAAGAGCAAGTCAAATGACAATCGTTCAACCATGCTCATATCATTTAGTTTTCCTTAGTGTCACCTCCTTTCTCTCCCTGTCCCCAACTAAGGCCAAGATGATCTAGGAGCCAGCCCATAACCTCCCTCCACATCATTCTCTTTTTGGAGTTGGGGGAAGCGCACTGCAGGAGGAGATCACCAGGAAAGCTCATCGCTTGTGACTCTGCATTTACAAAACAGAAGACAACCTTATATAGGCAAGAAAGATAATTAGCAGATATTGTTTCAGTCTCAACTCCTCCTTTATTCACTACTGTCTTCAAAGACATCCCCATCCTCCCGCAAAATAAACCCCTCATTGAAACAACAGGATGGACACATCATCTTGCGTGTTTTTACAACCTGACACAATATATCAAGCACTGACCTCTACTTCATCATTCTCAAGATTCAGCACTTGTTGTCTCTATCAGAATTTCTTCAGAGATGGGAAATATCAAAAAAGGAATCCAGCACTTCCTAAGACAGTATCTCCCTAGCCATAAAGTATTAGGGCCCTTAAATAAAAGCTGAAAGTTCCGCATGAACTGATGGTAGGAACAGATCATTAGTATTAAAAAATGCAAACACACAGAGGATATGCCATCCTCCTGCACCACTAGTATTTCTGATCAGATGGTCTAAGTAAATCCAACTTGGTATTTATGTATTCAACTTGAAGAAAAATACATATTAAGGACAGAATCACAGTTAGGAATATGACAAATGATGCTGCCATTAGCCTCCAACCAAGCATCACTGATCCAGAAAATTAGGAGACTGGATAAAAAGAAACCCAACCAAACTGACATAAGAAACATATAATTAGGGAGTTCAAAAAGTCTTAATGTTGCTGTATAGTCAGGACAGCCTGTGACTAAGGCATCTAAGTGCTTGTATTCCTACAAACATTTTTAAAGCTGATCCCACTTTTCTGAAGTCATTGAAGGAATAATCACTAGCATGCGTTCACTTTATCAGGCTTTTTTCTTCTCCCCCCTTCAGGAAGTCCCCATTTCAAAGCGACTACGTGGAGGTGGAGGCTCAACGAGGAGCACCAGCTGGGGGGCTCCTGCACCACATTTCTGCCCTTCTGGAGGAGCAGAGCACCAACCAGCAGAGCGAGTGCTATTTTAGGGGCAGAGCTACTGGAGAAGCACAAGACAACCAGCAGTTGCCAGCCCTCTGAGGAGACTCGCCTCTGTTTTGCATGACTGGGGCCTCACAGAGCAGCCCGTTCCACTCACGGGTTTGGCTTTTAATTTGCAACGGCAGAATTGGCTTAGGGCTTTTTTTAGAAGGCAGAACACATACAAAGAAAGGCCTGAAGATCCTTCTGCTGGAGTCCACCAGAAGTTTGGTGCCGGCAGTTCTCCGTGGTTCAGCCTCATTGCCACCAGCAGGCAAGGATTCAGTGGCGTGGGGCACATTTCAAGCAGAAACATGGAAGCCCCTCAACAATTAAGCCATTTAACCTTTAAAGACTACAGCTAAGTGACATGGCTAATCCACCAGTGAAACTCTATGTGCCTGTCTCCCCCATAAGAGTGGCATTTCAGCCTCTGCAGAAGACGGATAATAAGTTGCATTATCTCTGATACCACGGTGGACTTAGTTAAGAATTTTTAGCCTGGCTGTACTCTATATGTAACATTAAATACAGCCATTGCTAATTAGCCGATTTCTTCATATACACGCAGGCAAATGATCTCAATTATGTTTAATTGCATGGAAAGTTCCAAGTGTCTGTTCTATTCTGTTAAGATCATTCAGAACTCAGTAAAACCTGCAAACGCCTAATTCTTTAAATGACAGTTTTTAATTAATTTGAACTCAGGCTAATTAAAAGATTTGCAGATTGCAACAATCCAGTCCATTTTCAACTGGCAAGCCTTCACGTCTGCAGAAAACATGTTCTGTCTTCTGTTCAGATTAAAGATTCAGCCCCTACTTTTAAGTGCAAAAACCTCCTCAGCCTTAACAGTGGAATTACAGCTGACAGGATGTAATAGAAATGCTCTGTTGGTTTGGGCTCTAAGCTACAAACCATCTCTGGAGAATACCCAAGCCGACTGCTCCCCCTTGCATGAAAATCTAGCTGCTGCAGACAGAAACAAGAGCTTTAGCCAGAGCCTTTGGTGGTAACAGCCTTGGCTTACTCACCCTCATCTACCAAACACTTACCTGTCCGTGCAACGCTGTATGAAGGGTGAAACCAACACCCAGCTCTGACAGCCACCTTGCAAGAAAATAAGGGAACTGTATTTGCTAGGTAGCCCCCAGAAACACTAACTGCAGTGGGCAACTTCAAAAAGGTAAGATAGAATATTTTACTTTAAGTTTGCAGTCAATGAAAATAAGGCTTGTGGTTGTGCTATAGACCTCTCCACACCCACAGCTACTTTTACCCTCACCGATCGATTCTAATGACATTTGAGAAAGGGAAAGTGTCTCTGGTGACAGCCCTACAAGTCAATAGCTGGCTAGAAGCTGGACTCTGAAGCCAACATGGGCAGAAGTTCTTTTTCTCATATTCTGAACACCAGAGCCTGGGCCAGCTAGCACCTCCATAATCTCCAAGGCAGCATTGTGACGTGCTGTTTCCATCCCCGTGGAAAAACCTCCCCATGGACATGGTAGAGCCCTCATCACAGGAGGGTTTCGGGGTGCGATTGGGCAGGGTGCCAGATAATCTCATCTAGGCTCCCTTCCCCACGGAAGTCTGGGCCAGCTGATCTCTCCAGGTCCCTTCCAAGCCAGGGTTCTGCGATCACTTGGAGCACAGAGACGAGGAACTGAGGTCACTTTTGCACAGGGCAAAACAAGGGCTTGAGGCGGACACAGGACCCGATCCCACGGTGCGCAAGTTCTGCTGCTTTCAGTGTGTGCTGCTTTAAATGTGTGAAAGTCACTAAGTCCTTGACTGGCACAAACAAAGTTGAATTTTCAGCACAACACCTTCACACAGCTGCTGGCAATGAGCTTCCTTCGCATACAAATATAGTTAATGTATACAGCGATTGTTGGCTTGATTTCTCCATTGAGAGTGAGTAATGCATATAGCCATAGTAACCACCTCCTGCCACTGAGGCTTCCTTCCCGTCTGAAGTCAGCCTGTTTATGCACGGATCTGTGGAGAGGAGCTTACATTTCTCCTGGTTGGAAGAGCAGGTGAGGGTGACCTGGTTCTGCTGTTCCGCAAACACGCTGCAGAAGTGACATGGAGTGACCTTGGCTGTTGTTCTGCACGTGGTTTTCCAGCATGTCACATGCATCTGTTACCCACTTCTTGACCCACTTGAGGCTACATAAACCAGCCAATATTCTCTTTGCTAAACAGGGTTATTAAAAATGCAACTTTGCATGCAGGAATACCTCCAAACAAATTTCCCCATCAAGGTATTAATAGTTTTAAGGTGTTTGAAAATCATTCTCAATTAGTTTATGGAGCTTCACAGCAAAATAGGTTTGTAGTTAGTATTCACATTAGCATTTTGCTTGCTTAAAGCATCTCAAATCAGAGGACATTTAGCTTTTAATGTTTTAAAGATACAAGCATGTCAAAGCCTTTAGCACAAGATAACAAAATCCAATTTCACTTGCCCAGATCAGCCTTTAAGTGTTGCTACCCAAGTGCTGAACTCGGGTCTCAGATCTGATCTGAGCTTTATCCCTTTCTAACTGGGTAAAAATAAACACATCGTTTCTTGCCCTTTGTGGAGACAAAACCTGGCAAAGAAGGAAGCGCATGTGTACTGCAAAGGACTGAGCCAAGCAGCAAAGATTACCCCAAAAGAACATGCAGCAAGTACTACTGTTATTGAGCTCTTTATAGTAAATAGTGGTGCTTATATATAAAATTAATGATTGAGATGGTAGCTTAGACTACAGACCTGTGCCTGGAAGAAGGGGAAATTCTGCCTCCTTCCCCAGGAAGCACTAAAGAGGTTACAGAGACCTTTGCATGGAGGGAAGATACTTAGAGACTAAGAAAAAGATCAAAGCTATGATTTTTTTTTTTTTTTACTGTTACACAGTACCTTACTGAATGAGAGGGAAGCCGGCCATGTGCGTGAACCGTGGAAAGCAACTTATTTTAGAGAGCAGTAAAACAGGTTTTACCTAAATTGCTGAGCTTAACTTTACCTTGGGCTATGCACAAGTGCAGAAGTTACCAGAGCCCAGGTGGCATCAGTAATCCCACTGAAACCCTTAGCTTATCCTCAAATTGTGAGGGATCATTGTGACTATCTAACAAAAAATCATCAGTTCGTATCAGTGGTCTGAATGGTCACTGTTTAATATTTCAGTCCAGCAGACTTCCCATCCAAGCACACGTCCTTGTTAAATATGCTGGGGACTGACGACGTTTAATGAGCCTGGGAGAAATCCAGGAAAATGTTATCACTGAACAACAGACAGAGACTAATGCCAGACTTCAGCTACCTGATTTAAAATTTTTATCACACTTCAACACTACAACGAACAGAAAATACTTCCCAAAGATTAGCTCCTATCTCTCCCCTAATCGCTTTCTACCTTAAGTTCTGAGAAACGGAAGAATTCTGGGGAGTTGATGGTGGAGGGGACGCTCCAGTTTCTGTAGCGCAAGCCATCCAGCACTTCTTAGCTTATGGGGCAAAAGACACTCCTGTGTCCTCCCTACCCACAGCTTTAGAGCAATAAGTCTTTTTAATTGCACACATCACACCCAATAGTAAAATTCTTAAAGAATTTAATCTTTCCCTCCTACTGACCTAAAATATCAGTTTTATCTCAACCAAATATTAAGAAAAGATAAAGGAGACTTAACAAGCAAGTATCACTCTCCTATCAAACAGTGAAGTCGCCTCCCCGAGAACTGTACCGCAGGACTGGCACTCGCCTGGGCTCAGCCAAAAGGCTTTTCACCCCCAAGCAATGGTCGTTTGCAGTCCTCCTGGTGCGCAGCCTGGGCGAGATAATAAAACTGTATCTGCAGTTTAGGTCTAGCTCATGTCCTTTCTTCTCACCAACTCTTGAATAAACATGACAGTTTCTCATCAGGCCTCAAGTAGTTAGATTTATAATAAACAAGGCTTGGGAGCAGGAGGGAAAGGGGGAAGGAAAAAGTGTTATTTGAGTACTCCAGGCTTCAGAAACAGAACTAAAATCGGAGGCTGTGTGACCTTGCTTCAGCACCTGCATGCCTAAGCGCTGTGCTTCCAGTGGTGATTAGATGCTATTTCCCCCCCCTCCGGGGGCTCTGCCTCCTTCTGCATATGAGATGGGCCTGCGTGGGGAGGAAGGCAAAGTCAGGTGGTGAAGGAGACTGCTGTCTGTAAGTCCCTTTCCACTCTGTTGCAGAAGCTGCCTCCTGCATGAGTCAGAAGTGGGAAAAGAAAGACGACTTCAAGATTCAAGTAATTGCTTGCTGCATTAGTATTCCAGGAGGCTTCACCACAAGTACCTGTGTGATGGCAAACAAGCTTTTTACACCAACCTTTAGACAGGCAACCACTGTAACTGGTCTTATTTTCTGTGCAGCTAGGTTTAAAGCCCCTGCTTTGCATGGAAATGCTGAGTGGAAGTGCATGAAAGGACTGCACACCAGGGCCGCAGCCAAAGCACTCAAGACCCATCCTTTGGAGCTATACAAATTACACCTGTGCACACGTGTACAGAGTGTTATGTACTCACAAATGGAGGCTTTCAACTTTTCACATAATGAGCCCCAAATTAGCAGTTGACCCAATGTGCATCTTGATTCTTTGTTGGTAACATGAAGGTAACCGTGTGTGGATACCCTAAGTACCATATAGAAATGAATGGGCGAGAAAAATATTTAATCTTCACCTGTTTAGCCTAGCATGCAGCAGCTAAACATTGGCAAAGGTTTTTCAGACACACACAATCCCTCGAGCAGGCTAAGCAGCAGCAGCGCGTTTGAGCAGCGACGAGCTGCAGCCGCGTTCTGCTCACGCAGGGAGAGGCAGGAGCAGCCCCCATCCTGGCAGCCTGCAGAGCTGAGCAGCCCACTGCCTCTCTGGGGGACAGTGGCCGCGCACCAGCCAGCCCACAGACCGCGCTCGGCAAGCACACCTTGCCTAACGCCACACAGCGCTCCAGCCGCAGGCATTGGGCGGGTGAAGGGGGGACAGCAGCCTCGCAGGGTGCTGTTCCCCAGCGTATTGACACCCCTGAACGATGACTTCTGCCCTGGCCAGCGATGGGGATAGCGGCGTTTGCTCCATCTCTGCAGCAGGCAAGCAAGGCAACAGCACAGTACCTTGTGGCATGTTCTGGGGAGCTTTTCGGTGTCTAAGCAAACCGTTAAACTGATACTGAAACGAACACAATAGCGCTCAGATTTCCCGCTGCCGGAGAAAGCCACAACAGAAGAAGTCGTATTGACTCACCTCATCCTGACTATAAGTAAGAAAATTAAAGGCTTCTTTTAAAACCTGGATTCACTTCCAGTTGCTAGATCCATGATAAAAATAAACCAAAGATATTTTTCTAAGCTTTATCCTCAATAGATAAAAAAAGAAACAATTAAGGCACGACACATAAGCAAACAGAAATGGCTCCTCATCATGGCCCCCACCCTCCACCAAGATTAAACAAAATATACTGTAACTGAGCAGCACTGGATCTTTTTCCCCGGGGCTTATCATAAGCCTCTGGACTTTTAAATTACAATAACCTTGTATTTCCTTCAAAGGTTATAGGATTTTCTGGCTGTACTGTAAAATACAACTGAAATGCCACACTTGAGTATCAATATAAGTAAATAATACACCCAGATAGATCATTCTGAAGTAAAACGGAGCCAAAACAACAGCTGCTTACTCACAAAATTAGTTTTTAATAACTTAATACAGTGCAAAACCCTAAAAAACATTGTTAGCTCAGTTACTCTGAAGAAAAAAATTAACTAATACAGTATTTGCTCTCTAACGTAAAGGCTCAGGTATGCACAGGGAAATCAAGAGCTAGCTGTCCCTGCTATGTGGGAGATCCCAGCAGTATGAGGTGCTTGTTCTCCACACAGAGATAACCTTTTCAGGGATGTACTTTAGTCCAAAGGAAACAGAATTTCATCATCGTGTATTAAGTGACCACCCACAGGCTAGAGTTAGAACAGAGACGCTGTATCACAAGCCAACCTTTCTTTTTTAAAAGAAAACTGCAGTCAACTGTTACAACACAGTAGCTTAGCCAAGGAAATTTGGGATCTTTCCACCCCTATAATTTTCTTCAGGATCTAGTGACACACACACCCACCCTTTCCCTGCACTCTCCTTTCCTCATCCCAGAGCATAACCAGTGCTGGGAATGTCCCACAGGAAAAAAAACAACTGCACTGGCCATCTCCCTAGGCTCCCCATGTTGCAACGAGGAACATGTACGCCGCCACCATCATATTTCTCCAACACCGAAGAGTTTGTTTCTGATGCAGAGTTTTAGAAGGAAAAGATGTTTTCAAGCCCTGCAAACAAGCAGTACGTTCAAAGTCCATCTACGCAATACGAGCTGCAGTGGCTACTCCTGAGCAACGCATGTTGTCCCTGGCTTTGTGCCACCTTTCTTTAAGAGCCCCAGAGGTTTGTATCACACACACAGTATGCCGCGCTCAGGACTGGGGCTGTGTACTGACTGAAATGGTACTTCAGATCATTCCCAAATATGCTTCCAGGTCCTTTGTACCTCCTTCCTTCCTGCCCACATACAGAAAGTTTTTCATTGCCTGCTTTCCTCAAGGTTGTGCAAAGGCTCAGCTATTCACCCAACCGCTTCGGGTTCAGTTTTACAAGTGTAACACCATGCACGTTTGATACAACTACGTTGACACTTCCTATTGCCATTAAGACTTCTTGCATAGACTGTGGCCAATTTTGTCCATGCAGTCAATTCTTGAAGCTAGGCGGAAGCCTGCACTGCAAGACTAAATCTCTGGGGCAGGTGAACCTAGACTTCTGTCCTCCTAGACAGGCGGCCTTACTCCGACACCATCTTTTTGTTTGTTTCTCTGGTCAACTTTGAGAACGCACAAGGCTAAAGGAGAAAGTTGCTGCCCCACTACCTTTGTTACATTGGTTTCCCTTTTCAGTGGTTTCTCCACAAACCTGTTTGGAAAGGAAGACGTGGCAGAAGGAAGAACGCAGCACGCAGTGATGCTCTTGCACATTCCTCCTGGAAAGATGGGGTAGTGCAGCAAATACCACAAAACTTTTAATAGACATACACCAGTAGACTTGTGTATTTCCATTTCCAAAGACATCCTCAGTAAAAAAAAAAACCACAAAACCCACAAAAAAACCAAACAAAAACAACCAACAAACCTATTTTTATGAGCAAATTGGCTGTAATGCTTGCTCAAAACCCAACACAGCCCAACAATAATGGATTAGGAAGAAATACCATAAACACATCACTGGTAACAACATATATTGTATAAGGGCTCCCACAATTCTTGAGCTTCCATTTTCAAACAACAGCTAACGACCATAAAAAACCCCAACCAGCAAAAAAAACTCCAACCCAAAACAATCCCCACTTTCTAGACTCAAATTTGCATTTATAATTCAGTTCGAAAGCCATGCAGGCGTAAGAGACATGGAGAGTTTCTAATCACATGCATGATGCTAATGCTGAGCGTGAAACACGTGCACGGATCCAGTTGGCTCTTCTTACTAGTTCCCCTTCACAAGAATCATTCAAAATAGGACAAGATATTCCAGCTGACCACCAGCTTTTCAGCCAAGAACTCCAGTTAATCCCAGGTTGAAGGACAACATGTCAGAAGGGACACCAGGTTGTTCCTTAGCAGGAGTTTAACATATCGCAACTATGAGAAGTGCAGGCAGAGAGCAGTCAAACAGATGAAAAAGAGAGGATTATACTAGCTTGTTATTTCTGTTCTGAAATGGACGCCCTCTTTGATTGAAGTCCCTAATTTTTCCAGCAGTGACCAGAACAATCCAGACTGCCATTCAGGAAGTGGGGAAGCACCTTGCCCTGGTTGTCAGGCATGGTCCAGGACTACCAAGATATTTACATCACCAACTACACAGTTTTCAGCATGGCATAATTCAGCCTAACTAGTTATCCCTCATTTCTATATACTCCTAGGAAAGCAGCCAATTTAGATTGGACTGGGGTAGACACACACGAATGTGTCACTGGGGATATAAAGCTAGCAGACTGTCCCAAATTTTATCACACTGCAGAAGGGAAATTGTTGAGAAAGAATTGGAAAGTAAGCCTGCTTCAGACAGTGAACAAACTGGAATATTTCAAAAGTAACCAGATGGAATGCACAAAGGAGTTTCTTTATATATAAACCAACTTTGCAAGGTTGAAAGCATTTTTTTGTGAAGTAAGTACTTGACCTTTGGCTGTTAACAAACTCTAAGAAAAAGGAGCAGAGAACCTCTCCTTACATCTTCACAAGAACACTTAAACCAAACCTATAAAGCTGGGTGTCACAGTTCCAGTGGAGTTTGTCCCATTTTTGACCTGACTTACTCCAGAAAAGTACACTGCTAGAGAATTCCTGGAGAACTAGACATATACCTCTGAACCAAGAAAACTGTAAGCATAAACAAGACACAAATCCTTGCCAGCAGCTAACACTTTTGACACTGCTGAATCTGTAGCCTAAGTGGTTTTTAGGCTTCCTTACTCAGAATTTTATATTTTGTTTACAACATCTGTAAATAAATCCCACTACTCACAATCAGTACTAAATACTTCCTGAGAAATCTATCAAAGACCATATCAGCTGTTCATTATATTGCTTGTTTTAAACAGGCTTACTTACCAGCACTTACATTTAGGATCACTTCCTACAGCTAGGCCATGCTTTCAGTTTGTAAAGCTCAAAAGTCCTACCGTTTGTGCAGGATGTTAACTTCATTCCAAAGCTAAGAAAATTCCAGCCAAAGTTTCAAAGGCCTGGGAGGAAAGGGATTTTTGGCTACGTTAATTTGCACATGCTAGCACAAATACCACAGCATAGATATTTTGACCACACCAAATAAAAAAAAAAAGTTCTGTCTTATTAATAACACGGATAAGCGTAAGGGGAGGACAAGGAGAGCACGGGAAGTGGTTCAGGAAAAGCTTCATGGTCCATCTTCTGGGCAGGCACGTATGATCAATTGCATTTAATTCAGAGTTCAGTTCCAGAGCCTGTTTTATCCTAGAGGTGGGAAAGACTCCACTACTAGATCCAAACAGCACACAAGAACAGCTTCCTAGTTTGAATACCAGACAGACTTCACCAGGCAAGAGCAAGTGGCAGGCACTGTCAGTTGGAATCAGCGGTGAAAGAGAGGTAGAGATGCAGAAGTAGGGGAAAGTGAAAGTCTAAAATAAACCACTAGCAGGGAAATAGAAAAAGATCACAGAACGCAGAATCGAGACCAGAGAGTGACAAGATGAAGACATTATACAACAAACGATGAACTGAAGAGCATCAGCTTCAAACTGTTTACCCTCTCATTACCCCCAAAAAAGTACGCCAAAAATGAACTGGAAAGAACAGAGAACACACACCACAGAAAAAGAAATACTGCTTTTACAACAGGATTGAAGTAATGTACAAAGCTGTATAGAACCACATGCTGAACCGAATACTTT
>Ga0181612_135027_pt1 | contig 19453 bp, 8 predicted proteins | sample HoacroProtozoa21_FD_119630 | JGI IMG/M metagenome (GOLD analysis project Ga0181612, IMG submission 119630) | Hoatzin crop microbial communities from Cojedes, Venezuel. Combined Assembly of Gp0051906, Gp0051904, Gp0051908 | reverse complement strand
TGTGCAGCCTGCTGTAGGTGACCCTGCTTCGGCGGGGGGGTTGGACTAGATGACCCACAGAGGTCCCTTCCAACCCCTACCATTCTGTGATTCTGTGATCCTAACTTACTAAGGGCCCCCAGCTGGAAATATTTTGTTTTAAAATACAAAAGCAAATCCAAAAAATTAACTTTGGGTTTTCCTCTAGTCTGTCTTGTGCTGTGACAGGATTGCATAAACACAGCAGGATTCTGACCCTGGTTATTCAGTCCTGACAGAGAACAGTCACCCAAATTCTAAAAAGTCATCTTAAACATATACAGCTTGATGAAAGCACAGCCTTAAAATCTGAGGAATACTCATTTTCTCACAAGCCAGGCTTTCTGCAGCAGGATGTGCTTTTGTGAATTTTAAATGTGAAAAGCAGCTCATTGTCCAGATCAGAAAAAACACCTGAAAATGGAACAGTGAAAACTTACTTGGCTGTACTGTACCTGCAGGACGCATCTCCCTTGCACTGTCCCTCCATAAGGGTTATATGGACTTGAGCAGGTGTGTGTAGTTAGGTTCATAAGAGCTATATGGATCTGAGCAGGTGTGTGTAGTTAGGTTGGAGAAACTCAGCTGACATGAGCATTATTGTAGCATTGTAAAACTAGTGTAACTGCAATCACTATGAGATTGTAGGAGTCTGTAGTTCCTGGAAGCTGCAGTCTGATAATTTTTGCAATTAACATAATTTCAAACTAAGAAGCATAAAAGTAATATTACACTGATGTATTTGTCACACAGCAAAACTTAAAAAAATCCTGCACGGAGCTACTTTGAACTTGATTTTTTTTTTGCAAAGATCATTAGTATCCCCTGAAAGTGACATTGCTCCTACAATGTCTAAAATCATGGCAGGGGGTTTAATTATATGTACGTATTCAGAGTGAAATGCAACGTATACAAACTCTAAGGAGTCCTTTAGGAATTATTCTAGAGATCATTTTAGCTATAACAAATATGATCATTAAAAAAATCTAGAACACAAATATATAATTTGGAAATAGGGATAGGAGAGAACCCACTTACCATTTCTGCAAAGAATAATAGGATGACCAAAGTTAGGAACAAAAGATGGTGAGATAAAGTAACCAAACCTGTTTTTATTATTCAATAATAAAACAGACTTCTCCAAAAACTTTGCTAAACTGTCTAGCCTTCCTACATAATTTCATTGCTGGAGCAGCTATGGAGAAAGGTTACTACAAGACCAAACTAAATTTTTGTTGCAATTTCTTGTTTTTCTTTTTTTTAATCTAAACTTGTCTATCTCTAAGAATGAATTCAGATGGTAAAATGTATTTTTTACTTCTTTGACAATATATCCAAATGAAACAGATGAATATCCTAAAAATAAAATAAAATCATCTAAAACTCCTTTCCAGCCATCTATGAATTGCTATAAATAGGTATCTTGGTCAGCTTTGTTAAGTGAGCTTTCTACTCTAAACTGAAAGATGTGGTTTTAGGGATGTTATTGTCAAGCATCAGATCTCCATGTAAAATCTCGTATGAGACAAATAATCTGGATCCTTTCTGCCAAGGAACAAACAGCATAGAGACACAACGTAGTGTCAACTGTCCCAAAGGGATGACTATCTTATTGACGATATACTTCTTTATTTCATATAATTCTATCAAAAATTGCAGTTCTTAAATCATTTAGCTGAACAGACAAATTAATAAAAAACACTATAAAGAAAAAAGAATACAATAAAGCCTTTTACAGAAGCCACAAAAAACCCCCATAATTTTATCGTGTGTTTACTACTTTTTGTTTGTCAGAGCAAAGCAATGCAGTGTGTTCTGTGGAAGAAATAACAGTGTGAATAAAACGTCTTGAATATGAGAAAAGGCCGTTCGGTCTAAGGAGGATTTACCTTTATAAGACGTATGTTCCCCTAGGATGGTATCTAATTGCTTCCTGAATGACTGCAACGTTTGTTCCAACATCTTTATCCAGTACGCCATTCAAACTAGGCATTAGAGCCAGAGTGAGCAAGGCATGCTTTATATATTCTGAGATTGCCTTTCTTTAACTTCAATTTATGCCCTCATCCCTACAGTTTTCATTGTGCTAAAAGGTGTTGATTTTACAGCCACTACTTAGGATTTAATAAATTTCAATTGTCTTTTTAGCATGTTTTTATTTTCTATCCAGCTCTATTGAAAGTTCATATTGTCATTATTTTCCCTCTAAATTTTACCTGCCTGTTGAATAATTAAACAAACTCATGTATTCCTCAGTCATACTGTGCCTTGACTCACCATCAGCTCTCCATAAGTGCTGCTGGAACAATAAAGCAGAATAATCTCACTGCCTGAAAGTGTAATAAGAAATTAGGGATTATATTTAGTGTACTCTTGACTGCGTACCCCTAGGATCATAACACTGAAATGCTGTTAAATCACAAGTGTTTAGCAGATATATTACTAAAAAAAAAAAAAGTTGGTACATTTTCCCATCTTAGTGGCATAAATTACTTGCTTCTGCATGAACCCATACTTATTCATCTTCTTACTTTATAATAACTAATTTGTAATGCTAAGTCTAAAATGGTCATAACATTACACATACACATAAGGGAGATACATAAAATTACTTTCCCCTGTCTGCTTCTGTTGGGAATTTTATGCCAATCTACTGCTAGCCAATATTCTACCACAGACTGCATTTGTAGTAAAGTGGATCTTGTATTTCCCCAGCTGCAATAAATTGGTTTTGTCCAAATCATTTTCCATGTCTTCAAACTCTCCCTAAACATCCCCAAAAACTACATCTTTGGCTGTCCTTTAATTTTTTTTAAAAAAAGATCTAAGTAATATTTTGAACTAAAAAAAGTACTGAATTTTAATCTAAACAGGTGGTTTTTTGAATTATAAAACTGTGAAAGAAAACTTAGCAATGTAATTAAATCCAAATTATCCAATTTCATGCGTATTAATACTATGAAGTCAAATTGTTTCTTAATGTACTTTGAAGGGTTGTTTTGATATTCAAATTGCCACTGCAGAAAAATGTGGGTGTTCAGTAAGATATCAATTGGACTTCTGTTGAGCTACCAGAATTCACAGTCGCCTAGTTATTGTGAACGTAGAGCCTTACAATACCCAGCATTTAGCAAAGAGCTTAGACTCCTGAGAATATTTCTCAACTGCTGATACGAAATTTTTTATGCAAATAACAAATATTTAGAACACATATGTAGAAAGAATTTTGAAAAATATAGCACAAAGATTAAAGGCAAGATGTATATACTTATTTGACGACTGAAAACTTCATGCTATCTGTATAGCTTCAGAAGTCAGACACATTTTTAATAGCAATACTCATTGGAATAATTTATAAATAGCAATGGGTAAATAGTCAGACTGCAGAAGTCCTGAACGCAAGTTTAGTCACATTGTTAAATGTAACTTATAGTTAAAAAAAAAAAAGGCTTGAAAGAGAAATAACTAGATAAAAAATTTGCTACTGGTGCTCTAGTGAAGATCAGAAAGAAGACTTTATGACCTTTGGCCATAATACATTAAAGTGTCTGATATTAAGTACAATGCAATCACATACTCCATCTGTGCAATCACAAGCATCCATGGTACTAAAGGACGGTCTGAAGTAAGCAGGAACTCTGACCTGCTGTTAAGCTCAGTTAATTGCTAAATTATTAAATTATTCCCTTTCAAACACCTTGAAAATTCTGTATAAAGTTGCTTTACACCAGCAATGCAGGATATTGACACTGATCTGGTAATAGCTTTACTTAAGTATCTCAATACAAGTACACATTTTCTCTGTGCAGGAAATTGTAGACGTGTAGCAAAACTCTGGCCTATCAATTTTAATTGTTAAAAGCTGATTTTTTTTCTAAAGGGAAACCCATTTTTCAGTGGCAAAATTGTTAGCTACAAATGAAGATGCTGCAAGAGTGAGATCTATCATCTTGGTCCACGAAATGTTACATGTGACCAAGGTTAACTATTGAGTTAATTTAAAAAGATTTGTAGCTTGAGATAAGCACGCTATCCCATATCTGAAGGTGTTATCTAATAATTTTGTTAAAAAATCTAGTCAACCCAGCAGATTCTAAAACGTAAGCCAAAATTTTCATTCTCAGCTGGGGTACGTATTAGGAAAGCTAACGTCTTTGCCTGAGTAATTTGACTTTGTGTTCTTCATTTTTCAACACAAAGTTATTCAAATTCTATTTAGCCTATGAATCTCCATCTAGATTAGTAAAATATGAGTGTTTAATTTCTTGTCTTGTCACTCCCTAGTTGTACCAAAGTTGTTAGTACTGGAGAACCATAAATTTGGAGCAAACGAGCAGGTAGGAAAAATAAAGATATATTGCTCTCTGGAGTTATGGGGTTAAAAAGAGGATAATGAAGCATGATAAGAGCCATACAGTGAGAAAGAACAGTTTCACAGTAAGTTTACAAAATACTCTGAAAGTGATACTGCCACTTCTTTTCATATTTCATTCCTAAATGTATATGTTGTTCATTTATACTTAACCTGGAATAATCATACGCAATTCACTATGGATCCACTTCTGCCATTTGCGCTCACATGAAGTGCACCTTTTGACCACCGTGAGATGTGTGACTGAGTGTAGAAGGCAGAGTCACAATGTCAAGCCATACTTTTGCTGCTTCCCAGCTCTGTAAATAGCACCTACAGCAACAATTCTATGTTATAGAGAGTGACAGAGGGACATACCACTGTTGTCAGGGTAGATTTCACCTCTCCATAATTGTTACTCCATTCCACTGGCAAAGTAAGACACCATCTTTCGTATAATTTGTAATATTTGGACTATTTAACTCCCACTATGTGTTACAGAGACAGCCCAGCACTATGGTACATAAGACTAGATTAAGGTTTACCTCTGTATTTTCATTCTGATTTTTGACTGCAACAAAGAGTACAAAATACTGTCTCTGTGATTCTAAGACACTTAGTCGGTTTTGGAAATTGCCCAGGTGCTGTTGAATTAAATGGGGGCTATGCACTTACACACATTTCCATCAAAGCACTTAGGAACCTCTATAAAATGTTTTGCATGGAAACAAGATGCCCTAATGCCTTACATAGCTCAGTTGTAGGCATCTTTCATATTTGTAGGCTCCAAACTACATCGAAACAATCTGTTAAAATTTACTCATTCTTGAACAATATTCACACCTTAGATGACATGTATTATTTCAAATTTCATATCTCCGTAAATGTATTGTGAGGGGGAGGACCTTCATATAACCTTGACTGAATAGTGTTTGTACTTTATACGCAAACCCCAGCCGGAGAAGTGAGGCTGAAGGCTATTGAACGCTGAATCTTTCTAGTGAATCATAATGACAGAAGCACCTCTCCTGATTCCTTGAGAGCGGTGTGCAGCATTCTCCACATTTCATCTTTCTTACCTGTATGGGAAGGTTTAATGGTTTTACATGACCTATGTTGTAACAAAAAAGAAGCTTCTGAGAAATAAACAAGTGAAGATCTACAGCATATTGTCTTGTACAAGATAAATTTCATTGAGCTTAGCAGAATTACAGCACTGCAGAGACCCAGGGAATATATTCAAATGTACTGCAGGTTATGTTATAAAAGCTGGATTTAAAATTCTTCAGTGATGAAACTGTTCCTACTTAGTGAATAGCAGCTGCTCTAAATTAATCTATATTGATTAAATTTCCTTCTGCTTCACAAAAAAAATAGCTTTTAATTTAGAACATCACTATAACATCTCAATTGAAACAATTGCAAATGAAAGCAACCACATGATGTCAGCAAATATTTTCACCTCCCTAAATCACACTGAAGTTAGTCTTCCAGAAACCAAAAGGTTATCTCTCCATCGCTTCCTCTGGTGGCTCTTGATATTCTCTGATCGATGTTTCCACAGCAAAATCTATTTTCTGTTTTGTCATCCTAGCGATACACAGCCCGCCTAGTCCACTTCTTACCTTTTCCATTTTCAACACCCTGTTCTTCTTTGGTTTGACTTTTTAAGGTTCAAAGGAACGCACAAGATGAGTTGTGCCCATCATAAATAATGAAAAGAATTATTCAGGACACAATCATAGGCACACTGCAGGTAAATGATGGATGTTTCTGCACACCCTCTGAGCTGGGAATAGTTCTAACATGCAACAGAGTCTGAGCAAGGGCTTCTGAATTTGTGCTAATGCAACCAGAGACTCAGCATGCAGAGACTGTTTGCATCTCCAGTCTGAAATGTTGGATAAAACACCTAGTCAAATGACCCTAAGAGTAGATATATTTTAGTTTTAGAAGTTGCTCTAGCAACAACTCAAACAAAAAGTGTTCAGAAGCAGAAATTGTTTGGACTGTACAATAATGAAACACTAACAGGCAGTTGCTTATATATTCATATGCAGCTTATACTTTTGGAGGCTTTAAAAAGATCTTTTGGACTTATGCTGTCTTGTTTAAACAGGACTGCTCACCTGAGTAAAACAAACAAGGTTTGGCTACTTGTTTCTCAGGCCCTCCGTAGTTTTGCAGCAAGATGAGTCTCTGCTGTACAAAGCTGAGATATTTTCATGAACTGCATTATCTTGTTTTTATAGTCACATTCATATGCTTTTGTTTACACATAATATAGCACTTTAAAATTAAGAATGTTGATAATTCCTTTTTTGCATTTAGATGTTCCTAATGTTTTATTTTGCAGTATCTTGGGTGAGTTGATGCATATATTCTAAGTGTGTTTCTGTCCTATATCAAATGATATAAATAAACAATTAGAATTACAGAATTCTCTTTTTATTGCTTTGGGCTTTTATTTGTTGGTATTTTGTTGTGTATAATTGTGTATATCTGACACCAAACTCTACTTGATGGCTCTTTGAAGCTTTAATTGTCAGCTTTTTTCCCTCCTGTTTTCCTATACTTTTTAAGCATTCATTTTTCTAAAACAATAACTCCCACTTGCTGAATTTAATATTGTTTTCTAGAAACATAAAATCATGTCCCAGTTACCCTTTTTCAACAATACACAGTGTTATTTTCCTATCATCCGCAATAAAACAGTGAGAGATAACACATAAATAACTATATTAACACTAAACATGTTCATTAAGTGCCTCATTTTGAAAATGTGTTACAGCTGGCCACTTATACTTGGCTGAATATCAAATAATACAGGACAAGCAGAAAATAAATAGCTGACTGATATGATACTCAGATAAATAATTCCAGGCTAATCTATGGACTACTTACATGAATGAGAGGAGTAAGACAAAGTCCTCGCCCACTGACCTCAACCCCAGTGGAACCAAAGCCTCACTCCTGGAGCGTAAGTCAGGTACGGAGTGCAGAGTATTAAAAATGTTATGGAAAATGGTACAATTGGTACAGAGTTAGATGGTCAAAGCATAGGAATAGCAGCATTTTCAATATGTACTGTGATAGATGGCAGATCTGTATTATATAATGTTGGGTGTCACTTTTTTATTCTAGATGAAATGTCTACCTAAAGTCAAGTGCTGACAAATACTCATTCATTTTAGTCCTCCACTGTCACTCGAGCTGTTGGAGCAGCAGTGAAAATAACTTGATGCTCCATACTGTGACAATTTGTAACCTATTTACCTAAGACTTCACAGCTGAGTGTATTATTTTTGTTTTAAAACTAAGACTTCTTTGTAATGATTTTCCAGTTTGAAAGACTTAAGATAGAATAAGAATGTTTAAAGAAGAGGATAAATTCCATAGAAATAGATGGAGGAAAAAATATCTACGGCTGCCAAGCCTGTGATTGTAGTATTTAGTTTGTTAATTTCTGACTTTCTCTGCAGGTGCAATACAGTCAATTACCAATACCTTCAATACAGTTCTTAGATCACTTATTTCAACCATTTCCTTATCATGCAGTGAAATCAGTTCTATGTTGTTACTCCTGTTTTTCAGATTAGAGTGCTGTAATTCCTTCTTGGCCTAGTTATTAGTCAATTTGAATAATTTATTAATTACTTTGTTTTTTCAGAAGGCAGCATAGTTCCAGTATACGAAAGGAACTTGAACTCTGAACCTAAAGTATTAGATCCACGATAGTTCTCACAGCTTGGCCCTGGTGCATTATGTGCTTTCATCTAATTAATGTGTCCATGGGTCTAGATTTATTTATAGCTTTCATGTGTTGTGTAATTAGTAAGCTGGGGCCTCATTTTTATTCATCTTACTCTAATTTTAGTACGATTTACTTCCTTGGCATCAATGGTGTTAGTTCCTCACATATCAGTATTAGGCCCTGTATTATTAATACATATATAAATATTGCAAGGATTATTTAATGCATTCAGGACTTATTTCAGATATGCACTCCTTATTTGCATGAGAGAAAAATCACGTCCAAAGTGTTTTCAGCATCTCTATTTGTTTTATTGCTTTAAAGTGAGATGTCTGTTGCGTTTCCAGGTTTATTTTTCTCATTAACATGATGAATTGGTATTAAAAAACCCCTCAAAACAGTATTTCTTAATGGGATAAATTCACATAAACTATTTGTTTCGTTAGCAATACCTGTTATTAGATCAGCAGAGATATCAAAGCATCTAAATCAATTTCTTAAGCAATTCCACATCACACCCTCTAACATATTTGTACTCTACTAAATTAACAATGTGAAAGCACAAAGCTGAGGGGTAGGCTCAAATAACATATAAATGCTACTGTAGTATGTTGTACTATCAATTCATGTCTCCAGGGCTATGGTATTTTGTTTTCTGATTGGATTTATTTACTGAAAATATTTTAGATATATAATCAGATAACTGCAGGTCGAATCTGCTGGTTACAGCAGATAGCTTTATCAATGCTCTGTATAGAAATTCTACCCTAAAAATAACAGCATATAACTAGACTTCTAATCTCTGCTGTAACGTTTGTACACACTTATCTTTCTTTTCTTTCATACTCCTAATTAGCTGCAGTTATCTTGTATTAAGTAGACAAGTGATAATTATAAGAATTCATAGCCTGATTCTAATCTAACATTTGTCAGTTACAGCAGGTTACATCACTGACTTTCCCAGCATTAATTTAGAAGGCAAAAATCAGGATCTTGTTGCTTAATCTACATCACTAGCTCTACTCCTACTTTCAAAATCTACAGATATTTCTTTGAACTAGACAGATGTGAAAACATCTTCTCTGTTTTCGAATACCTACATTGTTCACTTTGTTGTTCAACATTAGCTATGCTGAACATAATTAACAAGCTTTCAATGTGTTCAGGAGAAGAACCCCTGTGTGATGTCTGTTCCAGAAAATCATCCAGTGTCAGGAAACGCTGTCCAGCCTTGAGATCAAATGGCTTGGTCTGTTCGTTAAAGTCTTTCCCCCTGCCATTCCTCTATGTGGGATCATATTCAAACTGCTTTTTGGGAACGACTGCTTGCCTGTGCTGATCCCCCAACTTGTACACAGGAATTCTTACAAGAGTGCCAGTTGGTACATGTCACCACAGAGCATGCTATTAGTTCAATAGTAAGCTGAACCTATCATGGCACCTGTTAGTTTATCAACATAGATACAGGCTTCAAATCAAAAATTTAGGCGTGAAAACTCCATGGGACTGGAGTAGTAGAAAGATGTCAGAAATAGTCCCTAGTCCACAAAATAGAAACCACACTGAATTCACTCTAACCCAGCCCTAAGCATGATATAACAACTTGTATTTTCCAGAAAACTGAGGACTTCGTTTTTTATTTCTTCCTTCTCATCCCCACACTTGTCCCTGAACTGATGACTCTGCAGCTAATCTGTCTTTGGCCCCTGTTGAATGCTCATGTATAAAGTAACAGTCAAACCCAGATTCAAAGTCACTTCTTTCAACACAGCAAACCCTGTACATTAAGACCCATAGAAGTTTCCAAACAGTTCCTTGCTTTGCAATGGTTGCATCTCTTTTCCTATAAATTCTGGGCTATACAGACATTCTTCAAGGCCTATGTCACATCGTTTTTGGTGAGAGAGGTAAAGGAGGACGATAAGCAGGTCACATGGCTCTGAGATCTGTATTTATACTTGTCAAATTTCACCCTCAGAATGAGCCTTCCAACTCCTCATTTTTGCTCTGTACTCTTTTTGACACCTTTCTGTCTTCTGTCTGCAAGATTCAAACCTTCTTTTTAGTTTAAAAAAGAAAAAACGTTCCCATTTTCTTCTCACCAGCATTGATTTAGCATGTCATGAGGGTTATATTTTCCTCACCTTTGGATGAAGGCTGAATGACCAGAGAGGAAGAATGTCATTAATTCTTAAAGGCCAATCACCCCCTGGCAATTCCATCATTTATTGCTCTTCCTCATTTCTCTCTGCCCTCTCTTTTGTGTTGCTTCCTCTCTCATTTTTCTACTTCCCTTCCTGTTCATTGGTGTATTTTTAAAAAAAAACCTCTCACACAAAGGTTCTCTGGCTTCTGTAAAACACAAAGTTATACTTTATGCAGAATAAAATAGTAGAAATTATATTATGTAACAGAGCCCTTTAAGTACCTACAGGAAATTGAATTTTGCAGCAGTGCTGTCGGTGGAAATGGTGCTGATCTTTTATCTTTCATCTCGTTTGAACTACAGCAAGGAAGTTATCAGCCTAGAGCTTGACACCTATTTAAACATAAGTCATGAGCCTTTCTTTCCAGAGGTGCATCATCTGGTTTTGCCTCTCTAACAAGACAACAGGTTAGTGACATTTCCCACGGCCGGTCCATCATCACTCACTAAACGTGCTGTGTGCAGGGGTACACAGAGGGCTGCTTGCCCATGACAGCGACTGGCCGTTTCCGATATGGGACAAATGTTGACAAAGCAGTAGCCAGTGCCAGCCATCTAGGCTCTGTACCACCCCAACAACTATTACTCTAGTGTAGTAATGCCATTGATTAGCTTAAGATTCCCATTTACACTTAGCCAGAAGGACGTACTTGTGCTTTTTCTGCTTTCCTTGGCCTGTCGCTGTTAGCGTTAACCCAGGATCACCACCCTCTGGATTTAGATAAATCAGGGCAGCCTCTTTCAATAACTTTTTTCTTCCTTCCCTCCACACTGGAGACTACGCAATCGAAAGCTTGTATGCCTCTCAAATTTTACCCCAAGAAGAGCAGAACTGTGACAGCGCAACAGACAGATTAGATCTTGTGGTTTCAGATGGGTGTGTACTTTTTCAGTTTTGTCAATATTTTGCAAGGCTTTGACCAAATGAGATACCTCCACAGGGTCATTCATGCTGGGATTAAGTGATTACAGCACATTCAAACTTATCTGAAAGATCATTTTCAACTTTGTGTAACCCCTTCACAGTCAACGCAAACTCCTGTGCACCTGGACTTGCCAGGTTTTTCCATAGATGGATCTGGGTTTGTGTCCCAGATTTGTGTTGTGATCCAATGGTACCACCTGCTGTAGGAACTGGTTATGCTCTTCACTGAGACAGCAGAGAAACATTTTTTGTGTGTTCTGAGCAAATATTGCCTACTGATCAGACGAGAAACCTGTTCTATTTGCCCTATGGACTTCTATGACAACTCACATACCTGGAAACAAGTTGAAGCAGTTTCTAGGTCAATTATATACTCTATGCCTTCTGAGAAGGAAAAATGCTTCAAATCTCTTCCTACCCTAATGAAGAACACACCACCAGGCAATTACAATGCTTGTTTAAACAATCCACAGAAGGCAGCTTTTGTTCTGAAGCAAGTCTTAATACTGGAAACCTATAATAAAGATAACGAGATATTTTCTTTAACAGAATCCCGTTTAACAATTTCCTCTGCTCATTTAATATCAGACAGTTCAAGTGTGCTAACTAAATTGGTATGTATTTTTATTTTAAGATCTCCTAATGATTAGTATTCAGTGATGTACGCTTTAGTGTCTGTTTGAAAACTTTTAATTGATATTAACGTTCTATCAGCAAAGTTTTAAACAATCACTCCTAACTCATATATAGCACTGTAAACACTTCCCAAGAACTTTTTAGATGTTAAATAAGTTTCTGCAAAATATTTAGCAAAATATTTAGTGGTTTTTCACTCCCCATTACCCTGTTACCCAATAACCATTACATGTTTAAGAATTCAGACTTTCTAATAGCTACAATATTCAACTCATCCTACGTTTTCATAATAAGGCATTCATTTTGTATCAGCTATCTGATAGACAATGCACACATAAATCACTCATAACTGAAAGATACTTCATTTGTTCAACATGCCAATTGAACAAGAAGAGTTATAAAACCATTTTCTAATTGCTATTGCTTAATCTATTAAAACTGCTGTATCAAGGTACTTCTTTTTTCCATGACAATAAGATACATTGAAATATTGACATCTAGCTTACTTGTCAGTATATTGGCTTTCAGTAAAACACTTGGCATTGCTTCTGTTATTACAGAGTAAATTCTGAAAGAGGAGGGACTATTAATTATGCATTCATTTTATATCAGAATATGCATTTAACACTATTTTTTTGTGGAAAAGCGAAAACTGGCAGACAAATAACTCATAAATGACACTAATGAGCACTGGGAGATGGAGTGGAAAGGCTTTAAATGTGTCCCATTATTTTGCAGGATAATTAAGAGCACAGCTCTACCATGGCATTTTATTACAGAAATAGATAAGATCCCATCTTATTGCAAGCAGGTGTTGTAATGAAGCAAAGCGAGATCATTTTTATGACGTTCTTCTGGTCCAAAAAAGACGGCAAATTTATTTTATGCTACCTTAATTTAAAAAGTAAGCATGCAGATCTTCGGAAACAAAGGGGACAGCAAAATATGATGGGTAAAATTACTTCAAATGCAGTTGATTCAGGTCATCCTCAGAGAAAACAGAGAAGAATATTTGTTCTCTCTCATTTTACAAATACAAAATTTTGGTTTCTCACAAATAATGTTTGGTTTAAGCAACTCATCAAATGGAACTCACTGTGGACAAATGGCATCACAGTTTAATATAAACTAAACAACATAGCAGAATGTTTATAGTTAAAATAGGGTTTCTGATATTTCGATTCATTACGAAGCTGTAATCATAAATATTGCCACTAAACTTTTGTAACTTATCTGTCATGATTTTATGCTTTTTTCATTAGCATTAAATATCAGGTGCTACAGAATACTAATGACCCCCATGGTAATCTACAAAAAATCCGGCATTAAACTGAGTGACACAGTATTTACAATGGTGTAATTTCAAGAAGCTTCTAGGCTAATGTTTGCTGATTATAAACTTCAAGAGAAACTGAGAATCTAGATTTTTGGAGGGCAGTTCTTTTTAATGTTAAAACACGTGAATATAGATATCAAAAATTGTAACTTCTGTCTTTGTAATACAATACTTGGGTGAAAGTTATCTATGATAATGAAAGCAAGTCAGTAAAATTTGGACAGATATTATATCCTGTGGAAGTCTAACAGCTAGAGGCAGGTGGTAAGATTTTGACTATTTTACTTACTTTTTTTAGATGGAAAAAAACCCTAAATAAGATGGTCACTTCAAAGGCAAGAATAAATCTCATAAAAATAAATAGAAAGGTTATGCAGATGAAAAAACGTGGATGGAAAATGGCATATGGGACATACTCTCTAAGAGATTACAGAGACTTTCACTGGTCCGTTGACCTGGTGGTGGATGTATTGCATGACAGGTTGGGATGTCCCATCCCCTTGGTCCAGTGCTGGCACAGGCTCAGCCAGAGGACAGCAAATATTGTGGTACTGGGCTTTCCCCGGGATCATAATATTGACGAGATCCTGAGTTTCAATTTTGAAACCAGCTTCTGGATATTCTGTGTAAATGTATCACCTGTGATTTCCAGTCATCAGCAGACACAAGTTTGAAATTTCTTTGCTTACCAAGACAGTGAAAACTAAAAAGCCATTGCACAAATATTTCTGGGGAGACAGGAGTGCAAAAACATGCTTTTGAAAGTAGACAAAGTAATATTGTTCTAATTTTGAATAAAAGCTTATAGAATGATATTACAGGGTTGGTCTATTTGTATATTTAATTAAATCATGTTTTCAGATACAAAACATAAAAAGCATTCACTGTCCAAGCAACTTAAAACTTCATGGATTTTAAGATTATATCTACATGTGAAAATAAGAACAATTACATTCAATCATACTATGTTTTCATTGCAGTTAAAGGACAAGTCTGTTGTGATACAACTTTTTGCCTAAGTGTCCATAAAATTCTCCACCTTTTAAAAAATGAAAGGGATCTTTGTGTGCCATGCAGATGCCAGACCTCATCTTTCCCACGTAGTCATGATCACCCCTTAGAATACATCAAAGTTTCAAGGTCATTCTTAGCATCTTCACAAAAATAAGACTGTCTCAGCCGAGAGACACCAAACAATGCTCATAAGATTTATGCCAACAGTTTTGCCTAGAATTATACAGAAAATGGTGTCATCGGATTCACTTCTGTGGAGGGAAAGCACTTTGTGCCCTGATGGTGGCAACAGTTTCACAAATCCTTTTGAGGATTTTGAGGAAGCAGAACCTGTACTCGTTATCGGTTCATATTTTTTGTAGTTTTCACTTCCACCACTGTGTTCTCTAGGGTCAGTAACTATTGATGGACAGTGAGAAAAATAGTGTAGGGTACCGATACCAGCTAGTAACTATAAAAATGGTTGGATATCATCAAACCCCAGAAACTTTCTGAACCTGGGAAGCACAAATCCATAGACCCTTGATAGTTTCCTCTTTTTCTGTTTTCTTTTATTCACTGGAGTTTGAGATTTGTTACACTTAAAATCTAAGGAAGTTAGGTGGTGAGATGAAAAAAGGAGTGAGATACAGAACGAAAGGAGTGTGGAAATTGGAATTTAAAGCATGGCTAATGTAATTTGGCTGATTTTGCTACAAACCTACCAAGGGGGGAAAAAAAAAAAAGAAAGAGTAAAGTTCTGCAGTATGTGAGAAACGGCTTCTTGAGATGGTCTTGATTTTCTACCACACTGCATGGTGAATGCTGTACATTTGAAAGAGCTTGAAATTAAGCATCTTTATATGGAGATTAAAGAAAAAGTGATGAAGCGCGATAACCTGCAACTTCTTTTACTACTACTTACAGTTAGGGGAATCTGTACCTCTGCTACAAAGGATGCAGAGATGGGGGGGAAGCTGCAGTGGATCTACCAATATCGAACGCTTACCCTTTCATCTTGCATTTCAAACAAATATAGAGGTGTCATGTTTGCTCGCTTCTTTCTCTTTTGCTCCTTGTGAATTTTTGTTTCTGATGGTCAACTTCGATTTTACTAACACTTTACAGAAAAAACTGTCAGTGGCTTGAGTGTTTCAGATCTTAAAGGCACTTTGGCCTGAGTGAGGATGGAAAGTTCTAATGATTTTAAGTAAGAAAAAAGTTTCAGTAATTTTTAAATTGTTTTACATTTTATGCCTCTTTACAGACTTAAATTCTTGAAGTAATTTTAGCACAATAGCAGATATTGGTCTAGAAGATTTTTACATTTGTTTCATTTTCTCCACAAACCTTTCGTAGCAAGCATAGGCCTCCAGGTGCTGGCAGAGGGGGCTGCAGGGGCGGCCTCTGCGAGGGGAGGCTGGGGCTGCCCGGTGCCCATCACGGCCGGTTCCAGCCCGCCACAGGCCCCAGCTGAGCCCACCTGTGGGGCCGGCTGGGCCGCTGGGAAAGCGCGTCTGGGGGGGGGCAAACACTGCCGGGAGTGAGGGGGAGAGGGTGAGGAACGGCCCTGGGAACAGCGAGGCCAGGGGAGGAGGAGGGAGAGCAGCACCTCGGGCCCCGAGCAGAGACTGCCCCGCAGCCTGTGGGGAGACCGTGGTGGAGCAGGCATTTCCCTGCAGCCCATGGAGCCTGTCTTGCCTGTGATGGTAACTGGTAAGAAACCTCCCTGTCTTTGTCTCAACCCATGAGCTTTGGATTTTCCTTTTTCTCCCATCATCCTGTTGAGGAGGGAGACAGAGAGCAGCTGGGTGGGCATCTGTCAGCTGCCCAAGGTCAACCCACTGCATCTTTCTTTTCCTGACTGCCCCGGCAAACTGTTTCATCTTGATAAATTACCTTTTTTTTTTTTTTAAACCATAATCAATAATTCCCAATAAGCTCTTATTTTCAGCTGTTTAGTGCTTGCAGATCCACACACCATAAGGAGAAGATTTTACCTGTTGAAGCTGAGAGAAAACCCAGGACCAAATGTGTTAATTTTGCTTTGTCAGTCAATACATAAAAAGAAATATCTCCTATTTAAATTTTATGATTTTTTTTTTAAACATATTGCTTCTGCTGCACAAACAGTTGCTGTGAGAATACACATTTCTAACACCATTTAGTCTTTGGGTGAGCTTTGGAGAACCTTGCACACTTCACTGTTACTATAATATAAATTTAGGATATCCTGCCATTTAAAAGCTTGAAACTGTAATAACTGAGGAGAAATTCCTCTATTTATTCTCAGATAATGTTGTACTTCACACTTTATTGCACACTGTCTGCTCTCTGTATCCATTAAACCTGTTGTGAGCCACAGAGAAAATATCATTTTTTTGTCTATAGGGAATAAAGTAGTCTAAAATTTTACATGTATTAAATTACTTTATAACCTGTGTGGCCATTCATTTTTAAAGTAATAGTTAGCAGTAATGACTTTATACTAATAATCATCTAATGATGGCATGAATTAGAAAAGTATCCAAATTATCCATCTTTGGATGGATACAGTAGATTTGCTGAAATACATTAACTATTTAAAGCATCAAAACATGATACGGAACTGACGGGTGGTTTCGGCAATCCCTCCTTGTTTATGCATGCTGCTGTCAGTAACATGGGTGTACTGAATTTTCTAACCTTTCTATAGGAAGAATATTAGGGTTATGAGAATGATTTGCTATATAAATTGCACATAATTTAATTGCCAAAGTGTTTAACTGTTATATTCTTGTTGATAGCTTGCATTCTTCCAGTTCTATTATGATAATGTCAAAATATCCTAAAGTGACAACTGAAGTCAGGATGGGTGTGTTTCAAAATACTGAAATGTTAAAAATATATTGCAAATATAAACAAGAATACCACACACAAGGAACACAAGGATAAAAACCATCATGGTTCACTTATACTACAGTATATATTACTTAACTGTTTTTTGAAATAAAAAATACATACTACAGAACCTTGTGAAAATCAAACAGCCATAATTGACTCCCACTGACTACTCACAGTTACTGAATAGTAAGGCCCTATCCATCAGCAGGTTTCTCTCAGCTGTGACTCATTTCAAATTTCTTTTTCTCTACATCCTCCTTCCATATCAATGACATTATTCCAGCTGATTTATGCACCAAAGAGACACACTTCATCAGGTTAGATTAATTCACTAACTCTTGGGTGCTATTATAGGCAGATTCTGGCTCTGTGCATATCAGCTAGCCAGCTAAGGACTGACGTGACAGAGATTAAATTTCTGTACTTCAGCACACATTTACTTTGATGGTGAGAAGTAGAGAAAGAGCATATAGACTGAGTCATAAAACCCCAGGTCTTGAACACACATAATCAAATCAGATTTTTTTTTTGTTTTAAGTTTAATGAGAATTAAAAGTTCTAGCCTTTATGAATAGGGAGGAAGGGAATAAAAGGAGTAAAAATAATTTCTCATATTACCTCTGAAATCTACAACTACAGAGAAGTAACACAGCTCTCAAGCCTGTGGGTTCATAAAGGTGTACTACTGCATTAACCAAATGTAGCAAACCAATAACCTGATATGATATTACAGTAGTGTAAACCTTTTGTTCACAACTATCAATAGTACTTTTCCAGATTGCACACCTTTGTAAAAATAGAATTATCTTTTTTCAAAGGAAACCTGATTTCAATATTAAGTCCTAAATAAGGTAATGAAAAGTTACAATGAAGACTCATAAAAACTTTAGCATTACTATGTAATCACCATCCCTCATGGAAGTTTTATTTTTAAATTACTTCTTTCTCTACAAGGTCTTTAAGACCTCTTTCAAGCTTCTTAATGAAAACAATACAATAGAAACAATCTACCTCTAATACAAATACCTGATGCAAGTAACTTTACAGATTGCTTTAGTAGAGTCATAGCATATTTTGATCAATATCTAAAGGCATTTCAGAAATCTTCCCCAACTATTGTAGTGGAAATGTCCTTTCAGCAGACAAGAAACAGAGCACATTTTATGCTGAATATTAGCATCTGTTTATGCAGTGTTTATCCAATATTAGAAGACAACATGCGATCAGTTTCTACTTCTAAATGGAATCATGAAATCTTGCTCATTTATATGCTCAAGTTAATCTTTTTATCCTGATTTTGCATTAATTTTCTCTACAGTTGGCATAATTTTTTATGTACAAAAATGGTAAATAACATTCTCTAATACTCTGTTTCAGCTACGCCTAGTAACATTTGTAGGATATGTATGAGTGCTACTAATGGGTTAAAAAAAAAAGTTAGTGATTGAACCAGCAAGAATATGCTTTAAATCATTGAATTTCATTCTTTGGCTTCCTTGTCAAAAGGGTGACCGTCTGGAAATGTTTTAGGCAAATTCATGTTTTATTACAACTCTAACAGAACCTGCTGACATAGTTCAGTATTTCTAACAGCATTGAACTCTGTTCTTATATTCAGATTTCAGTATGTTAACACTTTGAGGTTAATGGATTTCCAAAATAAAATGCTAAAATCGAAATTTGGTCTAATTCAGTCCGAGGTTATTAATTCTCCATTGAATTCCTTCATCTTTACTGATGTTCAAGAACAGCACTGCTCTATATAAATAAGTCTCACATTACACCAGTCTAAGGCTGCTGTGCCAGGTGATTCATATTTCAAGCACATCCTATTATAAAAGGCAGCTGGGAAGAAATAATGGGCAAAGAGCAATGTGAAAGTGGTCTTTTCACTCAAAGAGACCTGCCAAAACCTGGAGAAGCCACGTAACCTGCTGAAAAAACTTGTAGTGTTTCACTTCCTCTTAGCAAATGAAAACTTTTTTTTTTTAAATAATGTTTTGGGGTCCTTGCACAGCTGTGTACCTCTCCTTTTTCTCTCTAAATATCAAGGAATGAATCCAATCGCTATATTCTTCTCTTTCTATATGATGATAGCTGTTGTCATGTTCTACAGCTTTTAGAGACTACTCCTTCACATTTGTGGTTTGGTGTGGGGTTTTTTTGTGTGTGTGTTGGTTTGGTTTTTTTTTTTTTTTTTTTAAATATACCAGACCCTGGGGGTTTTTCTTTTTAAAAAAATCAGTTGCTGGAAGGCTCCCAATTTTTTTGAAATTATTTTTTCTAACATAAACACCAAACCACAAATGTGAAGGAGTAGTCTCTAAAAGCTGTAGAACATGACAACAGCT
>Ga0181612_147254_pt1 | contig 19454 bp, 16 predicted proteins | sample HoacroProtozoa21_FD_119630 | JGI IMG/M metagenome (GOLD analysis project Ga0181612, IMG submission 119630) | Hoatzin crop microbial communities from Cojedes, Venezuel. Combined Assembly of Gp0051906, Gp0051904, Gp0051908 | reverse complement strand
CCCTCCTTAAAGTTGGAGAGGATGGGATTTTCAATAATCTGTCCACCCTCGGCGCCGGCCTTCTGGGGCTTGGCCATCAGTCCGCGCATACCCGAAAGTTGTCTGATCTGTTCCTTAGAACCACGGGCACCCGAGTCAAGCATCATGTACACCGAGTTGAATCCGTCGTTGTCTTTGGATATGGTCTTTTGCAGGATGTTCGACAGTTCGGCGTTGATACGCGTCCATATATCGATTACCTGGTTGTAGCGCTCTTTGTTGGTGATAAAGCCCATGTTGTAGTTTTCCATCACCCCGGCCACCTCGTTGTAACCCTTCTGCACCAGTTCCTCCTTCTCCTCGGGAATGATGATGTCGCCCAGGTTGAACGACAAACCGCCCTTGAAGGCCATCTGGTAACCCAGGTTCTTGATGCCGTCCAGGAAAGCGCAGGCCTTGGTTACGCCGGCCTCCTTGATGACGGTGCTGATGATATCGCGCAGCGACTTCTTCGAAATAATGGTATTGATGTAACCCACTTCCTTGGGCAGTATCTCGTTCACGATGACGCGTCCCACGGAGGTGTCCGTAACCATTTCGCGCACCATCTTGCCGTTTTTGTCGGGACGTTCTATCAATACGTTCACCTTGGCGTGGATGTCGCACTTGCCCTCGTTGTAGGCAATGATGGCCTCCTCCGGTCCGTAGAATGTCAGGCCTTCGCCCTTAGAACCGTCGCGCAGCTTGGTGATGTAGTACAGGCCCAGCACCATATCCTGCGAAGGCACGGTGATGGGCGCCCCGTTGGCGGGGTTCAGTATGTTGTGGGGCTCCAGCATCAGCAGCTGGGCCTCCAATATGGCTTCGTTGCTCAGGGGCAGGTGCACAGCCATCTGGTCGCCGTCGAAGTCGGCATTGAACGCCGTACAGGCCAGCGGATGCAGCTGTATGGCCTTGCCCTCGATCATCTTGGGCTGGAAGGCCTGGATACCCAGTCGGTGCAGCGTCGGGGCACGGTTCAGCAGTACCGGGTGGCCCTTCATCACGTTTTCCAGGATGTCCCAGATAACAGGATCCTTCCTGTCCACTATCTTCTTGGCACTCTTCACGGTCTTCACAATGCCACGCTCTATCAGCTTGCGAATCACGAAAGGCTTGTACAGTTCGGCTGCCATCAGCTTGGGCAGGCCGCATTCGCCCATTTTCAGTTCGGGACCAACCACGATCACCGAACGGGCCGAATAGTCCACACGCTTACCCAACAGGTTCTGACGGAAACGTCCCTGCTTGCCCTTGAGGCTGTCCGAAAGCGATTTGAGCGGACGGTTGGAGTCGCTCTTCACCGAGCTGGCCCTGCGCGAGTTGTCGAACAGCGAGTCCACAGCCTCCTGCAGCATACGTTTCTCGTTGCGCAGAATCACCTCGGGAGCCTTTATCTCAATGAGTCGTTTCAGACGGTTGTTGCGTATGATGACCCTGCGGTACAGGTCGTTTAAGTCGGATGTGGCAAAGCGGCCGCCGTCCAGGGGCACCAGGGGACGCAGTTCGGGCGGGATGACGGGAATAATCTTCATAATCATCCACTCCGGACGGTTCTTGGCACGCGAGGCGCGGAAGGCTTCCACCACCTGCAGGCGTTTCAAGGCCTCCGACTTGCGCTGCTGCGAGGTGTCGGTCTCGGCACGGTGGCGCAGCTCATACGACAGCGAGTCCAGATCCAAGGCGCACAGCAGGTCGTAAATGGCCTCGGCACCCATCTTGGCAATAAACTTGTTGGGGTCGGAGTCGTCCAGGAACTGGTTTTCCTTGGGCAGCTTGTCCAGCAGTTCCAGGTACTCGGCTTCTTCCAGCAGGTCGTAGCGGGCCACATGGCTCTCGTCGTCGGCCAGCACGCCCGGCTGAATCACGATGTAACGCTCGTAGTAAATCACCGAGTCCAGTTTCTTGGTAGGCAGACCCAGCAGGTAGCCTATCTTGTTGGGCAGCGAGCGGAAGTACCAGATGTGGGCCACGGGCACCACCAGCTGGATGTGTCCCGAACGTTCGCGGCGCACCTTCTTCTCGGTCACCTCCACGCCGCAGCGGTCGCACACGATGCCTTTGTAACGGATGCGCTTGTACTTGCCGCAGGCACACTCGTAATCTTTCACCGGACCAAAGATGCGTTCGCAGAACAAGCCGTCGCGTTCGGGCTTGTAGGTACGATAATTTATTGTTTCAGGCTTTAAGACCTCGCCGTACGAATTGTCCAGAATCTCCTCCGGCGACGCCAGACTGATAGATATCTTTGAAAAACTGCTTTTTGCCTTGTTTTCTTTTCTAAAAGCCATATCTCGTTGTGTTTTTTACCGTTTATAAATTATTCCAAATTCACGCTTAAGCCCAATCCGCGCAGCTCGTGCAGCAGCACGTTCAGCGACTCGGGCAGTCCGGGTGTAGGCATGGGGTCGCCCTTTACAATGGCTTCGTAAGCCTTCGAGCGTCCCACCACGTCGTCCGACTTGATGGTCAGTATCTCTTGCAGCACGTGCGAAGCGCCAAAGGCCTCGAGAGCCCAAACTTCCATCTCGCCGAAACGCTGGCCGCCAAACTGGGCCTTGCCGCCCAAAGGCTGTTGGGTAATCAGCGAGTACGGGCCAATGGAACGGGCATGCATCTTGTCGTCGACCATGTGGCCCAGCTTCAGCATGTAGCTCACGCCCACGGTAGCCTGTTGCTCAAACGGCTCGCCCGTGCCGCCGTCGTACAGCGTGGTCTTGCCATAGCGCGGCAGGCCGGCCTTGTCGGTCCACTCGTTCAGGTCGTCTATGGTCGCACCGTCGAAGATAGGAGTAGCAAACTTCACGCCCAGTTTCTTGCCGGCAGCGCCCAGGATGGTCTCCAAAATCTGTCCGATGTTCATACGCGAGGGCACGCCCAGCGGGTTCAGACAGATGTCCACCGGCGTACCGTCGGCCAGGAACGGCATGTCTTCCTGTCGCACCACGCGCGACACGATGCCCTTGTTTCCGTGGCGTCCCGACATCTTGTCGCCCACGCCAATCTTACGTTTCTTGGCTATGTACACCTTGGCCAGCTTCAGAATGCCGGCAGGCAGCTCGTCGCCAATGTTGATGGCAAACTTCTGGCGCAGCAGGTCGGTATTGTATTCCTTGTACTTCTTGATGTAGTTCATCACCAGCGTCCGTATCATGCCGTTGATGCGCTCGTCGTTGGTCCAGCGCGTCAGCTTCACGGCGTTGAAGTCGATGTTCTGCAGCAGGGCGCCGGTAAACCTGAGTCCCTTGGACACCACCTCTACATCCATAAAGTCCTTTACACCCTCCGAGTGCAGGCCCTTGGTCAGCTTCAGCAGTTTGGTAATCAACAGCTTGCGCAGCTCTTCGGCCTTCTTCTTGAAGTTGTCGTCTATCTCCTGCAGCACGGCCTTGTCGGCATTGCGTGCAGCACGGTCCTTCACCACCTTGTTGTACAGGTGCTTTCCTATCACCACGCCCTTGAGCGAGGGGTTGGCCTTGAGCGAGGCATCCTTCACGTCGCCCGCACGGTCGCCAAAGATGGCGCGCAGCAGTCGCTCCTCGGGCGAAGGATCGGTCTCGCCCTTCGGGGTAATCTTGCCAATCAGGATGTCGCCGGGTTCAACGTTGGCGCCAATCCTGATGATGCCGGTCGAATCCAGGTCCTTCGTGGCTTCCTCGCCCACGTTGGGAATGTCGGCCGTCAGTTCTTCCATACCGCGCTTGGTCTCGCGCACCTCCAGCGAGTACTCGTCCACGTGCACCGACGTCATGATGTCTTCGCGCACGATGCGCTCGTTCAGCACAATGGCGTCCTCGTAGTTGTAACCCTTCCAGGGAATGTAGGCTACCAGCAGGTTCTTGCCCAGTGCCAGCTCGCCGTCGGCGGTAGAGTAACCCTCGGTCAGTATCTGTCCCTTGGTCACACGGTCGCCCTTGTCCACTATGGCGTGCAGGTCGATGGTCATGCCCTGGTTGGTGCGGTGCCACTTGGGTATGGCATATTCTTTCACCGCCGAGTCGAAGCTCACAAACTCCTCGTCCTCGGTACGGTCGTATTTAATCACAATCTTGGTGGCGTCGACAAATTCCACTACGCCGTCGCCTTCGGCAGTCAGCTGCGTGCGCGAATCCCTGGCCAGCTGGCCTTCGATGCCGGTACCCACGATGGGGGCCTCGGTGCGCAGCAGCGGAACGGCCTGGCGCATCATGTTCGAACCCATCAGCGCACGGTTGGCATCGTCGTGTTCCAGGAACGGAATCAGGGCGGCCGCAATAGAGGCTATCTGCTGGGGCGACACGTCAATGAGTTCCACCTCGTCGGGTGCCACAATGGGGAAGTCGGCATCCTGGCGGGCGTGAATGCGGTCTTCGGCAAACTCGCCATCGCGTCCGAAATGGGTGCTTCCCTGTGCTATAATCTTGTTTTCCTCGTCCTCGGCCGTCAGGTAAACCAAGCCCTTGGCGCTCAGGTCCACCTTGCCACCCGACACCTTGCGGTAGGGAGTCTCAATGAATCCCAGATCGTTTATCTTGGCAAACACGCAGAGCGACGAGATAAGGCCGATGTTGGGGCCTTCGGGTGTCTCGATGGGACACAGGCGGCCGTAGTGCGTGTAGTGCACGTCGCGCACCTCGAAACCGGCCCTCTCACGCGAAAGTCCGCCGGGACCCAGGGCCGACATACGGCGCTTGTGGGTAATCTCGGCCAGCGGGTTGGTCTGGTCCATGAACTGCGACAACGCATTGGTGCCGAAGAACGAGTTGATGACAGACGATATGGTCTTGGAGTTCACCAGGTCGGTAGAGGTAAACACCTCGTTGTCGCGCACGTTCATACGTTCGCGAATGGTCCTGGCCATGCGGGCCAGGCCGATGGAGAACTGGTTGGACAGCTGCTCGCCCACCGTCCGCACGCGGCGGTTGCTCAAGTGGTCGATGTCGTCCACGTCTGCCTTAGAGTTGATCAGTTCTATCAGGTACTTGATAATTTCTATAATGTCTTCCTTGGTCAGGACCCTCACGTTCATGTCGGTGGTGAGTCCCAACTTCTTGTTGATACGGTAACGTCCCACATCGCCCAGGTCGTAACGTTTCTCCGAGAAAAACAGGTTGGTAATGACCTCGCGTGCACTGGCATCGTCGGCCGGGTCTGCATTACGCAGCTGGCGGTAGATGTACAGCACGGCCTCCTTCTCAGAGTTGCTGGGGTCTTTTTGCAGCGTGTTGTAGATAATGGCGTACTCCGTCTGGTTGGTGTTGTCTTTGTGCACCAAGATGGAAGGCACCTTGGCTTCCAGTATCTCGTTGATGTTGTCGGCAGTCAGCTCCGTCTCACGTTCCAGCACCACGCTGTTGCGCTCGATGGATACCACCTCGCCGGTATCTTCGTCCGAGAAGTCTTCACGCCACGATTTCAGCACACGGGCAGCCAGTTTCCTGCCTATGGCCTTTTTCAGGTTGGTCTTGGTAACCTTGACCTCTTCTGCCAGGTTGAAAATGTCCAGTATATCCTTGTCGCTTTCAAACCCTATGGCACGCAGCAGGGTGGTCACCGGCAGCTTCTTCTTACGGTCGATGTAGGCATACATCACGTTGTTGATGTCGGTGGCAAACTCTATCCACGAACCCTTGAAGGGGATGATACGTGCCGAGTACAGCTTGGTACCATTGGCGTGGGTGCTCTGTCCGAAGAATACGCCGGGCGAGCGGTGCAACTGCGATACCACGACCCGTTCGGCACCATTTATAATAAAGGTGGCCTGCTCGGTCATGTAAGGGATGGTTCCTAAAAAGACATCCTGAATCACTGTGTCAAAGTCTTCGTGGTCGGGGTCGGTGCAATACAGCTTCAGCTTGGCCTTCAGGGGAACACTGTAGGTCAGTCCGCGCTCTATGCACTCCTGTATGGAGTAACGGGGCGGATCGATGTAGTAATCCAAAAATTCCAAGACAAAGTTGTTGCGGGTGTCGGCTATCGGAAAGTTCTCGGCAAACACCTTGTACAGGCCCTCGTTCTTACGCCGCTCGGTGGGCGTATCCAACTGAAGGAAATCTTTAAACGATTTTAACTGGACTTCCAAAAAATCGGGGTAATCCAATGTTTTTGGCGTGGTGGCAAAATTTATTCTGTTGTTTGTGGTTTTGGAAGACATTTGATAATGATTTTGTAGAACTTAATAGGATATGGGGAATATACACGCACAAAAAGGTTAAGAGCCCTTTAAAAAGGGTTCTTAACCCAATTAACCTGATTACAGGACATTATTATTTAAGTTCAACTTCAGCTCCTACACCTTCTAATGTTGCTTTCAGTGACTCAGCCTCGTCCTTCGACAAGCCTTCCTTCACTACGGCGGGAGCACCGTCTACCAAGTCTTTGGCTTCCTTCAGTCCAAGACCCAGCGTTTCCTTTACGGCTTTTACTACCTGAAGCTTGGTTGCGCCAGCGCTCTTCAGAACTACATCAAACGATGTCTTCTCTTCAGCGGCGGCTGCACCACCTGCAGCGGGACCGGCAACAGCCACGGCTGCTGCAGCAGGTTTAATACCATATTCTTCTTCCAGAATAGTCTGAAGCTCAGATGCTTCTTTAACGGTTAAGTTAACTAATTGTTCAGCTAAAGCTTTTAAATCTGCCATTTTAGTATAATTTTAATTTGTTATTTTAATAAGTTGATTGGGTGATGACCCTTAATTTGTACGTTCTTCCAAGGTTTTCAGTACACCATGCAACATCGTACCTCCTGACTGGAGTGCGGAAACAACGTTCTTGACCGGAGCCTGCAGCAGTGCCACAACCTCGGCAATAAGTTCTTCCTTGCTCTTTATGCTTACCAATGCATCCAGCTGGTCGGCGCCAATATAGAAGCCTTCCTCGGCATAAGCTGCCTTGAGGGCGGGAATTCCGTTCTTGGCCTTGTCCTTTATCAGCTTGGCGGGTGCGTTGGCCACATTGCTCAGCATCAGTGCCGTAGTACCTTTCAGGGTGTCGTAAAGCGGAGAATAGTCGATGTCCTGGTTCTCCATTGCCTTGTGCAGCAAGGAGTTCTTCACCACCATCAGCTTGATGTCCGACTCAAAGCAAGCCCTGCGCAGGGCGCTGGTGTCGGCAGCATTCAGCGACGAGGTGTCCACCAGGTACATGTGGCTGTACTCTTTCAGCACCGACGTGAGTTGCTCTATGATTGCGCCTTTATCTTCTTTTCTCATAATCTCAAAATTTTATAAAACTTCGTCCACCGACTTAGGATCAATCTTTATACCTGCACTCATCGTACTCGAAAGGTAGATACTCTTAATATAGGTACCCTTGGCTGCTGCCGGTTTCAGCTTGATCAAGGTAGCAATGAACTCCCTGGCATTGTCGCGCATCTGCTCGGGGGTAAACGATACCTTGCCAATCGATGCGTGGATAATGCCACTCTTGTCCACCTTAAAGTCTATCTTACCTTGCTTCACTTCCTTTACAGCCTTGGCCACGTCCATTGTCACGGTGCCACTCTTGGGGTTAGGCATCAGGCCGCGGGGACCCAGCACCCTACCCAGGGGACCGATCTTGCCCATGATGGAGGGCATGGTGATGATTACATCTACGTCTGTCCATCCACCCTTGATCTTTTCTATGTATTCGTCAAGACCCACATAATCAGCTCCGGCTTCCTTTGCAGCAGCTTCCACATCGGGCGTACACAGCGCCAATACGCGCGTCACCTTGCCGGTGCCGTGAGGCAGCGATACCACGCCTCTAACCATTTGGTTAGACTTGCGCGGGTCGATACCCAGGCGTACGTCGATGTCTAAGGAGGCGTCAAACTTGGTATAGGATATTTCCTTTACCAATTCGGTGGCTTCCTTTAAGGAGTATGTTTTCCCTGCTTCAATTTTCGCTGCAGCCAACTTCTGATTTTTCGTTAGTTTACTCATGCTCGTTGAAAATTTTAATTATTTACCAGGGAACTCACCCTTCACGGTGATACCCATACTTCTTGCTGTGCCTGCAACAAGTTTCATGGCTGACTCTACAGTAAAACAATTCAAGTCCACAATCTTATCCTGAGCTATCGTACGAACCTGGTCCCAAGTAATCTCGGCCACCTTCTTACGATTGGGCTCGGCAGAACCGCTCTTGATCTTGGCTACCTCCAGCAGCTGTACGGCCACGGGGGGAGTCTTTACTATGAAATCAAAAGATTTGTCTGTGTAATAAGTGATAACGACGGGAAGGGTCTTCCCGGCCTTATCTTGCGTCTTGGCATTGAATTGCTTGCAAAAATCCATGATGTTAATTCCCTTGGAACCCAAGGCGGGACCTACGGGAGGTGATGGGTTTGCCGCACCACCTTTAATCTGTAACTTGATTAGTCCAGCAACTTCTTTCGCCATTTTTTCAAAAATTTAAAATGTTTATTTCGAACAACGCAGCGTAACCTGCATCATTCTTTCTCTACTTGCATAAAGCCCAACTCCAGTGGTGTTTTCCGACCAAAGATCTTCACCATCACCTTGAGTTTCTTTCTCTCGTTGTTTACCTCTTCAATGTCACCACTAAATCCGGTAAACGGACCGTAATTCACCTTTACGGTCTCACCCACGGCAAACTGCAGGCCCAAGTTTTCATCTTCGGCTGCCTCGTCCACCTGGCCGAGAATTCGGCTAACTTCGCCTGGCCGCAGAGGGGTCGGGGTTGCAAGCCCGCCCTTTGCAGATTTTTCGCTTAGGAAGCCCAACACATTGGGCATGTCACGCAGTCGCTGGCCCACCTCGTTAGGAAATTCATATACAATCTTTCCGGGACGTTCCTTCTTCAGTTCTTCGCCCTTCTTGACCTTCTTTCCTTCCTCGGCCGGCTTTTCGTCCTGCCCTTCGCCCTTGGCCTGTGTCTTGCCATCCTGCTTCACGCGCTCGAGTTCTTCCTCTTGCTTGATCCGCTCATGGTCGGGTTCCACATGCCATGCATCTGCTATCTCCACCAACACATACCCCGGCAGGTAGTTGCGCTCGGTAGTAACTTTCTTGCCATTGCGCACTTGCACCACCTTTTCGGTAGGAATCAAAACTTGAGACACGTAGTTGCCCAGGTCAGATTTGCGCATTTCGGATTCGATATACTCCTTGACCTTGGCTTCTTTACCACTAATGGCACGCAGTATGTACCATTTCTTAAGTGTCTCAGGCTGTTTCTTCTCAGACATTTTGAGGGGTGTTTAATGGGGATACACAAATTCCATAATGTGCTGGCAGCAAAAGTCCATCACAAATACCACCAATGCGAGGAGTAAGGAAGCACATATTACTACCACCGCACTGTTAGTAAGCTCTGACAGCGTAGGCCATGTTACTTTATGCACCAGTTCTTCGTAACAATCCTTTAAGTATGCAATTAATTTTTTCATATTTAAAGTTTTTAGCACGGGAGGAAAGGCTCGAACTCTCGACCCTCGGTTTTGGAGACCGATGCTCTACCAACTGAGCTACTCCCGTAAAATATCAGTCCCCTATCGCAGATGACAAGAGGACTGATATATAGGTTGGTTGTGGATTAGTCCAAAATCTCGGTGATCTGGCCCGAACCTACCGTACGGCCGCCTTCACGGATAGCGAAACGCAGACCTACGTTCAGGGCTACGGGGTAAATCAGGTCAACAATGATTTCCACGTTGTCACCCGGCATTACCATTTCGGTGCCTTCGGGCAGCGTAATCTCACCCGTACAGTCCATGGTACGCAGGTAGAACTGCGGACGATAGTGGTTGTGGAACGGGGTGTGGCGACCGCCTTCTTCCTTCTTCAGCACATAGATAGTGGCCTTGAACTTGGAGTGAGGCTTGATTTCGCCCGGCTTGCAAAGCACCATACCGCGCTTGATCTCGTTCTTGTCGATACCACGGAGCAGCAGACCTACGTTGTCGCCGGCTTCGCCTTCGTCCAGAATCTTGCGGAACATTTCCACGCCGGTAACCACCGACTTCTTGTCCTGCGACAGACCCAGAATCTCAACTTCGTCGCCTACATGGATGCGGCCGGCTTCGATACGACCGGTAGCCACGGTACCACGACCGGTGATGGAGAACACGTCCTCTACAGGCATCAGGAAAGGTTTGTCCACGTCGCGCGGAGGCAGAGGAATCCAGTTGTCCACAGCGTCCATCAGCTCCATAACCTTGTCTTCCCATTCTTTCACACCGTTCAGGGCACCCAGGGCCGAACCAAAGATGAAAGGAGTATTGTCGCCGTCGAACTCATAAGTGCTCAGCAGGTCGCGCATTTCCATTTCTACCAGTTCCAGCATTTCCTTGTCCTCAACCATGTCGCACTTGTTCACAAATACAACCAAGCGGGGAACGTTTACCTGGCGGGCCAGCAGGATGTGCTCACGGGTCTGAGGCATGGGACCATCGGTGGCAGCTACCACGATGATGGCGCCATCCATCTGGGCAGCACCGGTTACCATGTTCTTCACATAGTCGGCGTGTCCCGGACAGTCAACGTGTGCATAGTGACGATTGGCGGTTTCATACTCTACGTGAGCGGTGTTGATGGTAATACCTCTTTCCTTCTCTTCGGGAGCATTGTCAATCTGATCGAAAGTCTTAATAGAATCACTCTTAGTGAGACCTCTTTCTGCCAACACCTTGGTAATGGCGGCAGTCAGGGTAGTCTTACCATGGTCCACGTGACCAATAGTACCAATGTTTACGTGCGGTTTAGTACGCTCGAATTTTTCTTTAGCCATAGCTTTACTTTTTTTATTTAATAATTATTGATTAATTAATCTCTCACGCGTTTCGTTTGAGCTGTTACCGGGACTTGAACCCGGGACCTCTTCCTTACCAAGGAAGTGCTCTACCACTGAGCTATAACAGCAACATCTTTGTGGGCAAAGATGGATTCGAACCACCGAAGGTATAAACCAGCAGATTTACAGTCTGCCCCATTTGGCCACTCTGGTATTTGCCCGTTTCCCGCGCCCTGCCCTGCCGCGGCCTGACCGGCTTGCGGGATGTTTCAAAATCGCTTGCCTTGGTCGGCCTTGCCACATGGGCTTAGGTGCGTGTTTCGCTTTTTAAATTTCGCGAAACGGCTGCAAAGTTAGCGATTTGTTTTTAATCTACCAAATTTTTTCTTATTTTTTATTTCTTGTTTTTTCTTTGTGCTTCACCAGCTGCTTGCCCAGAGCGTCCACGCAGGCGTCCACAGCCTCCTCAAACGTGTCGCAGATTTTGTTGGCGTACAGCTCGTCGTTTTTCACTATCACCTTCATTCCCACCTCTTTGTTTTCGGCGGTTTCGGGCTTTACAACCTTCAGCGATACCTCGGTCTTGTTGATGCCGTCGTAAAACTTCTCCAGCTTGGCCACCTTTTTTTGGATGAAAGCCTGCAGTTGCTCCGACGCATCGAAATGAATGGACTGAATCTTAATTTCCATAACAATTCCTCCTTATATAATAATTAATAATGTCAGGCCCGTGGATGAGCCTGTTTGTAAACCTTCCGAAGCTCTTCGAACGTGGTATGCGTGTAAATCTCGGTAGTGGCCAGGCTTTCGTGTCCCAGCAGCTCCTTGATGGCGCCCAGCTCGGCATCGTGATTCAGCATGGTGGTGGCAAAGGTGTGCCGCAGCACGTGCGGGCTCTTCTTTTTAAGCGTCACCACGCCGGTCAGCCGTTGCTTCACAATGCGCTGCACCATGTTGGGCGTGAGGCGCTGGCCTGTGGGCCTTACAAAGAAGGCTTCCGAGCCGGCGGGCACCTCCCGCGCCTTGCAGTCGGCGTACTTCCTAAGTTCTTCCTCCAGCCGCTCGCCAAAGGGAATGATGCGCTGCTTGTTGCGTTTGCCGGTCACCTTCAGGTTCCGGCTGTCCAGGTCCACGTCGCCATTGTTCAGCCCTATCAGCTCCGACAGGCGGATGCCCGTCTGGTAGAACGTCTCTATGATGGCGTGGTCGCGGCACCCCGCAAACCCCTCCTCAAAGCGGTCGCCGTCGAGCAGTTCCTCCATCTCGCTGTCTTTTACAAACACGGGGAGTTTCTTTTTCTTCTTGGGACCGTTTATCTTTTGCAGGGGGTCTGCCTGCACCGCCCCCTTCTTCAGGAGGTACTTGTAAAACGACCGCAGCGCGCTCAGCTTCCGGTTCACCGAAGTGGCAGCCAGGCCTTCATCCATCAACTGTATCATCCACGACCTGACATCTTCCGACTCCGTACACAATGGATTCCATTCTCCTGCAACCTCCTCCATGTATTGCTGAAACTGGACAAGGTCTGCCTCGTAGGCACCTACCGTCTTTTCCGAATAGTTCCGTTCAAAGCGCAGGTAGTCGAGAAAAGAATCCATCCACGTCATATCGCTACATTTTATTTATGCAACGAATGTACGAAAAAAATTTCTCAAATCCAAAAAGAAATCCGAGAATTATTCCTCGCTCTGCTGAAGTTTCTGCACGTAGATGGCGTGCTCCTTCTCCAGTCGCTTCAGAACCGAAGGCTTGTCGAACTGCTGCCTTCTTCTGAGTTCTTTCACCACGCCGGTCTTCTCAAACTTCCTCTTAAATTTCTTGAGGGCCCTTTCAATGTTTTCACCCTCTTTTACAGGAACTACAATCATTTTTACTCTAGTTTATCGTTAAAATATTTATGGGTCGCAAAATTAAAGATTATTTCTTGATTGGCAAAACTTTCTTCAAAAAAATGTCTTTTTTTTGACATTTTCGTGCCGCACACACGCGGGTCACAAATATTTTTCCTATCTTTGAAATTCGGAAGGCGGGGCGCTGAACCTGCCCTTTCCGACTTTTCAACAACACAAAACAAGAGTATATGGCCATCATCAAAAAGGTAAGGGGCTTTACGCCCAAGATTGGTAAGAACTGCTTTTTGGCCGACAATGCGGCCGTCATAGGCGACGTGGTCATGGGCGACGACTGCAGCATCTGGTTTGGGGCGGTCCTCAGGGGCGACGTCAACAGCATCCGCATAGGCAACTGCGTCAACATACAGGACGGATCGGTCCTGCACACGCTCTACCAGAAGTCGGTGATAGAGATAGGCGACCACGTGTCGGTGGGCCACAACGTCACCATTCACGGGGCCAAGATATGCGACTATGCCCTGGTGGGCATGGGCAGCGTGGTGCTCGACGGCGCCGTGGTGGGCGAAGGGGCCATCATTGCGGCCGGCTCGGTGGTGCTCAAGAACACGGTGGTGGAACCGCACACCATGTGGGCGGGCATCCCCGCGCGTTTCGTCAAGAAGGTGGACCCGGCACAGGCCAAGGAACTGAACGTCAAAATAGCACACAACTACCTCATGTACTCGCAGTGGTACAAGGACGAGGAAGGCGAATCATAAAACCCATAGGCAGCCATGGATCCTGAATCGGGCAACACTTTCGATGTCATCATCGTCGGCGGCGGCGCCACCGGCGCGGGGACGGCACGCGACTGCGCCCTGCGCGGGCTGCGGGTGCTGCTGCTGGAGCGGTACGACTACACCAACGGGGCCACGGGGCGCAACCACGGGCTGCTGCACAGCGGGGCGCGCTACGCGGTCAAGGACGCCGAGTCGGCCGTGGAGTGCATCCGCGAAAACAAGATACTCAAGGCCATCGCGCCCGACTGCGTGGAAGACACGTCGGGCCTGTTTGTGTCGCTGCCCGAAGACGGACTGGACTACCAGAAACAGTTTATTGCGTGCTGCAAGAAGGCGGGCATCGAGACGGAGAAGCTGCTGCCCAAGGAGGCGCTCCGACTGGAACCCTCGGTCAACCCGTCGCTGCTGGGCGCCGTCAGGGTGCCCGACGGGTCCATCGACCCGTTCCGCCTCACGCTGTCGAACATACAGGACGCGTGCGCCCACGGCGCGGTGGCGCGCAACTACCACGAGGTGACAGGGTTCGTGCGCGAACAAGACCGCATCATGGGGGTGGAGGTAACCGACCTGCGGCGCAAGCAGAAGCTGCGCTTCTTCGCACCGGTGGTGGTCAACGCTTGCGGCATCTGGGGACAGAAGATGGCGGAGCTGGCGGGGGTGCGCATCAACATGTACCCGGCCAAGGGGGCGCTGCTCATCTTCGGACACCGGGTAAACAACGTGGTGCTCAACCGCTGCCGCAAGGCGGCGGATGCCGACATACTGGTGCCGGGCAATACGGTGAGCATCATAGGCACCACCTCGACCAGGGTGCCACTCGACAGCATCGACCACATGCACGCGCTGCCCGAGGAGGTGAACCTGCTGCTGCGCGAGGGGGCCAAGCTGGCGCCGGTGCTGGCCAAGACGCGCATCCTGCGGGCATACGCGGGGGTGCGGCCGCTGGTGGCGGCCGACGACGATGCCACGGGGCGCAACATCAGCCGGGGCATCGTGCTGCTAGATCATGAGACACGCGACGGACTGAAGGGGTTTGTCACCATCACGGGAGGCAAGCTCATGACCTACCGCCTCATGGCCGAAAAGACAACGGACCTGATCTGTAAGAAACTGGGTGTCAAGACGGCCTGCAAGACGGCCGTCACGCCGCTGCCTGCCCTGCAGAAGGGGGAGGTGCCGGCGGAGACAACAGGCAAACATAAGAAAAAGACGGTGGTGGCCAAGCCCGCCCCGCAGCCCCTGGTGTGCGAATGTGAGCACGTGGGGGTGGACGAGGTGATGTATGCCATACGCAACCTGGGCATCGACGACCTGTCGTCGCTGCGCCGGCGCACGCGCATCGGCATGGGGACCTGCCAGGGCGAGCTGTGCCTGTGCCGCGCAGCGGGACTGCTGGCCGACCACCAGAAAGGGAGCAGCGGGGCGCGCCGCAACCTGGTGCGCTTCCTCAACGAGCGCTGGAAGGGCATGTACCCCATCGCCTGGGAAAACGGGCTGCGGCAGAGCCAGTACATGGAATGGATGTATAAGAATGTGTGCGGACTGACATCCGAGGAAGGAGGCAGCGATGAAATTTGACGTGGTCATCATAGGCGGCGGACTGGCCGGGCTGACCTGCGGCATACAGCTGCAGCAGTCGGGCGTGCGCTGCGCCATCCTGTCGGCGGGCCAGAGCGCGCTCAACTTCTCTTCGGGCACGCTGGGACTGCTGGGACAGCTGCCCGACGACACGCCGGTGACGGACCCGCTCGAGGTGCTGGACCTGCTGGAACCTACGCACCCCTACCGCTACATAGGGCGCGCCATGCTGCAGCAGTACATCGACAAGGTGCCGGCATTCTTCACCTCTACGGGAATCAACTTCCGTGGCAGTCGGCGCAACGCGTACCACCTCACGCCCTTCGGGCTTATGAAGACGGGGTGGCTCACGCTGGAAGACTTCCAGACCTTCTCGCGCCCGCAGGTGCCCTGGCAAGACATTACTATTGTCAACTTCGAGGGGTTCCTCGACTTCTACCCGCAGTTCCTGTCCGATGCGTTCAGGCAGCAGGGGGCATACGGCGTGCGCAAGGCGTCGGTCACCCTGCCCGCGCTGGAACGATTGCGGACCAACCCCACCGAGATGCGCACATCGCACATCGCGCGGGTGTTTGAGAGCCGCGACGAGCTGGACGCGCTCATCGAGGCGCTGGCACCCTACCGCCGCAGCGAGGTGGTGGTGCTGCCGGCCGTCTTCGGGCTGGACGACGCCGTGGCTACGGAGTACCTCAAGGCCAACCTGGGTACCGAGCTGTGCCTCGTCCCCACCCTCAGCCCCTCGGTGCCCGGACTGCGCATGCAGCGTGCGCTGCAGTCCCGCTTCCAAAAGCTGGGCGGGCTGTTCCTGCCGCACAGCACGGTGTCGCGTGCCAACTTCCGCGAAAACCGGGTGGTGTCGGTGCAGGCCGAGAACCAAGACGACATGCAGTTCACGGCCGACTATTTCGTGCTGGCCTCGGGCAGCTTCTTCAGCAAGGGGCTGGTGGCCGAAACGGACCGCGTCTATGAGTACGTGTTCCACCTCGACATCGACTACCCGCAGAACCGTAACGACTGGTACGACAAAAACTTCTTTGCCCCGCAGCCCTACCTGGGGTTCGGGGTCAAGGTCGACCCGTTGTTCCACCCGGCCACGGGTGGCAACCTGTGCCGCAACCTCTACGCCATAGGCTCGGTGCTGGGAGGCTTCAACCCCAGTCGCCAAGACTGCGGCGGGGGCGTGGCGGTGCTCTCGGCCATACATGTTGCACAACTAATACTTCACGCCCATGGATTTGGCAGCTGACAACTCCATCAATTTCGACCAGTGCCTCAAGTGCACCATCTGTACCGCCTACTGCCCGGTGGTGCGGGTCAACCCCGACTTCCCCGGCCCCAAGCAGGCGGGGCCCGACGGGGCGCGGCTGCGGCTCAACAACCCCAACCTGTACGACGAGGCGCTCAAGTACTGCCTCAACTGCAAGCGCTGCGAGGTGGTGTGCCCGTCGGATGTGCGCATAGGCGACATCATACAGATGGCACGCGCCAGGTACGACCAGCACCGGCCGTCGTTACGCGACAGGCTGCTGGCCAGCACCGACCTGGTGGGACGCCTGGGCACCGCCATGGCGCCCATGGTCAACCTCACGACGGGGGCGGAGCCGGCCAAGCTGGCCATGGACGTGGTGCTCAAGATAGACAAGCACCGCAAGTTTCCGCATTACGCGGTCACGCGCTTCCGCAACTGGTACAAGCAGTACGCGCCCGACCAAAATAATTTTGCGCACCACGTGGCATACTTCCACGGCTGCTACGTCAACTACAACTTCCCGCAGCTGGGCAAGGATCTCATACAGCTGCTCAACGCCCTGGGTTACGGCGTGCACCTGCTCGACAAGGAGAAGTGCTGCGGCGTGGCCATGCTGTCCAACCGCCTCACCTCCAGGGCGCGCAAGCAGGCCGAGTTCAACCTCAAGTACATACGCAAGGCTGTCACGCAAGACCACATGCCGGTCGTCACCACCTCGTCCACCTGCACCATGACGCTGCGCGACGAGTACCCGCGGGTGCTGCACCTGGAGAACGACGACGTGCGGCAAGACATCCAGCTGGCCACCTTCTTTATATACAAGTTGTTGGAGAGCGGTTCCGTCAGGCTGGCCTTCAAACCAGACTTCCGCCTCAAGGCAGCCTACCACGCCCCCTGCCACCTCGAAAAGCTGGGATGGCAGCACTATTCCGTGGCCCTGCTGCGCCAGATACCCAACCTCGACCTCACCGTGCTCGACTCCAACTGCTGCGGCATAGCGGGCACGTACGGCTTCAAGAAAGAAAACTACGAGTATGCCCAGCTCATCGGGCGGCCCCTCTTCGAGCAGATCGAAGACACCGAGCCCGAGGTGGTGGTCACCGACTGCGAGACCTGCAAGTGGCAGATCGAAATGTCCACCGGCGTCAAGGTCCTCCACCCCGTCTCCCTGCTGGCAAAGGCACTCGACATAGCAACCACCCGTAAACTCAACCAAGTCAATGGAAAAGAATGAAGCGTTACACGATAGCCACATGCTGCAGTGGCTCGGACAGATACGCCACGTGGCGTTAGACATGGACGGCACCATCTACAACGGCAGCACCCTCTTCCCCTTTACCCTGGGGTTCCTCAACCAGCTCAAGCAGTGGGGCATCGGCTACTCGTTCCTCACCAACAACCCCTCCAAGAGCATGGCCGACTACCTGCGGCACCTGGCCGACATGGGCATCCCTGCCACCGCCTCCGAGTTTTACACCTCGGCACAGGCCACCATCGACTACCTGCATGCGCACCACCCCGACTACAAGCGCCTCTTCCTGCTGGGCACCCCCAGCATGATCAAGGAGTTTGAAGAGGCCGGCTTCGTCTCTACCGCCGACGATGCCGCCGACGTGCCCGACGCCGTCATTGTCAGCTTCGACAAGTCGCTGGTCTATTCGCGCCTCTGTCGCGCAGCCTGGTGGATCGCGCAGCAGCTGCCCTACATTGCCACCAACCCCGACCGCGTCTGCCCCACCGACCAGCCCACCGTGCTGGTCGACTGCGGTTCCATCTGTGCCGCCCTGGAGCATGCCACCGGCCGCCACCCCGACCTCGTCATCGGCAAGCCCGACCCCCGCATGCTGCACGGCATCATGGAACGCCACCACCTGCAGGCCGGCCAGGTAGCCATGATAGGCGACCGCATCTATACCGATGTCAAGATGGCGCAAAATGCCCATGCCCTGGGCGTGCTCGTCCTTTCGGGCGAGACCACCTACCAGACCGCCATCAGCACCATTCCCAACCCCGACCTTATCCTAAAGGACCTCACCGAGTTCCAGGAACTCCTGGCCGCCGCCCGCAAGGGGTAAATTGTGGCAGTTGCCATCCCTTTAAAAGACGATGCTGGCGTACAAGAACACTACAAAGATTAAATAATTCCGGCTAAGATATGTCCTCTTGGTTCCTAGCATTGTTTCGGATTGCCATATTCCTCTTTTTCCACCAATTGAATTTTTCTTGGAGCTCAGAAACAGAACGATTTAATTCCTTTATACATTCTATCATATAATAGTCTTCTTCTTGCCCATATTTTTCACAGCAATCCTCACTTAATTTTTGAACATCATCTAACAAATCCTCTATTTCTTGTTGTTCTTTATTTATATTCTTTTCTCTTGCCTCATTTAAAGACCTCACAATAATACCAACGATCACTTGCCATAGCAAATATGCCGCAAATATGATAAATGTAATAAAATAAATGGGGGCGCGAGAATGAAACTTAAAAACTGCGTTTGAAACGTCTATCCAATTGTCCAACGTCATTACTTGGAACAAAGAATAAAAGGCGATCCAAATATTCCCAAAATACTCCGGATTTGTTTCTCTATATAGATTTATACCTATAATCGCATATACAATAAACAATATTACGAAATACACAAAGGTTCCCAGTATTAAAGGGATTGAACTGAACATTGCCTCTGTAATGGTTCTAAACTTACTATTCCTCCCTATAGGTTTAATAATGTTTATTAACTTTAATAATCTCAACGTTCTAATCCCAACGATATGCTCCATAAAAGATGAGAACGTGAAGAGTGAAACAAATGTTACACAAGCATCAAAAATATTCCAATAATCCTTATTCTCCCAAGTCCCAAAGAAAGAAAGCACCCTCTTCTCTTTATCCCTGCGCCAATAAACCAATATCTTTATAAGGATTTCTATTGCAAAAATAATGATGCAAACATTTAAGAACAGATCAAGCTCATGACCATGCTTTTCCACAATAGAGGGAGATGTCATAAGCAGTGCGGCAATAAGATTGCAAATCAACAATAGGTTAACAAACGTATTCAACCCTCTTTCCCAGATACTGTTTCAAATAGTGTGTCTGTACAATAGGGGCTAATAAAAAAGGGGCCAACCCTTGCGAGTCAGCCCGAAAGTCTGTAATTTTAGTGAACCAACTTAAAAAAACAGACATATGGATTTGACAAAAGTACAGATTTCCGAGCTCATGCGCAAGCATGCGGAGCGAGAAAATGGTCT
>Ga0181612_182783_pt1 | contig 19455 bp, 13 predicted proteins | sample HoacroProtozoa21_FD_119630 | JGI IMG/M metagenome (GOLD analysis project Ga0181612, IMG submission 119630) | Hoatzin crop microbial communities from Cojedes, Venezuel. Combined Assembly of Gp0051906, Gp0051904, Gp0051908 | reverse complement strand
TGCCTGCCGCAGGGCGAGCCCCCCCCACCCCCGTAGGTGCTCGCGGGGCGCAGCGCATCGCCTCTGGTATCTGCCTTTCTCCAGGAGTTCCGAGCGGGTTGGCGGGGTGCTGTGCGGCCGGGCACCCTCGCGTCGGTTTTTCCTCGGGTCTGAGCCTGGTTTCTGCGGTCTCTCGCCGGAGCGTGCTGGTGCGGCGCGGGTGGAACACGGCTCGTAAGCCGTTCATGCTCCTTTGTGTTGTGGGACGGAGCAGATGGATAACGAAAAAAAAAACCAGTTTGCAAATTGCGACGCCAGAATCCCCGTGCCTTTTAGAGTGGCCGGAGGAAAAGTGGTGGAGATCTTTCCCGATTTTACTGTTTGCCGAGAAATTTCAGGATGCCCGGAGACGGTGCTCTGGAAACGCCTTCCGCCTGCATTTACGGACCTGAAGTTGACTCTTCAGCCAAAACCTTTATACGTCGTTAAATCGGTAGCGCAAGCTAGGGGATTGAACACCGTATACGAAGTTGAGGGAGCGCTGCGCGCGAGTTGTTGCTCGGTTAGTTTTTATTCTTTGGGAAGCACCATACTGAGTCTTTTGTACAGTGCTACTCAGCAGCAGTGTTGTCCTTGTGAAGCCAGCACGGTGATGCTTCATACAAAGGATCGCTGCGCTTGGCGAGCAGATGTCGAGAGCTCCGACGTGAATGGTAGAATAATGTTGAAATTACCACGTTGCACGTGTTGGTGCTGTGTAGATAACCAAAACCTTACAGGTGAATTTAAAATGATTAGCGTAGATGGTTTTCTGACCCTTCTATTGTCTGTTACCTCTGCGCGTTTTCCAGTAGGTTTATTGAAACAATGCGCCAAAGTGAACACGTGCTTGGGGATATCTGTGGGATTCTGCCCAGAGAACGGGCGCTGCGAATCAGATACGTAGATCAAATTAGCAGTAATATATTGGGGAAAAAAATTGTAATGATTAAATTTATTTAAATTTATTAGTTAGGGAAACTGGTAGATGTCAGACGTGTGCATCTGTTATAATGCATGGCTTTCTAACCCTGTGCAGCTCGCTAACTTGCGTTGCATAAAAAGATGAGCTATGGGTAGGTAGCTAACTTAAATTGGAATTAATTGACAAGTGTTCCTATTTTCAGGATAATGTCCACCCTGCCGAAGTATTCTGTGGTTTAGTGTTAATTGTCTCTCAGTAATGAGTTTGGGAAGACATGGAAGGGCTCGCTCAATCTTGACAGGAGGTTATACCTCCTGATTCTGATCCCCCTCTCCCCTAACTACAAGTAGGTTCATAGACGTACTTAGAAATAGAACTGTTCTAGATGCTTGCAGTCAAAACTGCCATCCTGAAAACCCTCAGTCTCTTATCATCAAGCTCCAAAGGTGCCTAAGCAATGTATGCAGCGTAGCTAATAGCTTTAAAGTTCCTAGAATATCTGGATTTTTTTCTGCTTGTAAGAGGGATGATTAGCATGACGATTAGCTCATGATTGTCTACTTTCTGGATGTTGTTATTTTGCTGTAGTCTCCTGGGGAGTTCAGTCAGGTGAGAATTCTCCGATCACGCCCAACATGTGCTGCAGAGTCAGTCTTGTATAAAGTACAGTGACAGCTTTAGAAGACAGTTGGAAGAGGAGGTGCTGCTGCTGCTTTTTAACGGCTATTAGCTAAAGCAGCATTTGTTCAGAATGTGATAGACCCTGCTTCAGATTCCTTTTTTGCCTGGACGGATCAACCTACATCTTCCACTTTCCAGGCGAATATCCCAGCCTCCAAGCTGTGTGTTGTCTTTGGTTCTCCTGGCTGAAGCTGTCTTGCTATCCAGAAAAAGAATGCATGATTCACTGAGCCAGAAAGAGGACGTATAAGAAGATGTTGCCCTCCAAGACTGGAGACGTGCAGGCTCTGATCCTCAATTTTGGAAGTTACTTGTATTATGTTAGATGTTCCTTGGAGCAAACACACAAAGCCTAATATTTCCTGCCCTTTTCTCCCCGAGTGCCTGATTATTAGTCTTTAGAGCATGCTTCATTATGTTTGTGTGTGTTTTATTTTTTAAATCTAGAGCCTTTTTTAAAACCAGCCTCAAATAGGAGAGGTGAACAGATGCTGTCTGGAAGAGAAGACTCTTGACTTGCAGCTTGCGTATTCTGCTGGAAGATGGAGATAAGGGTACAGATTCCCCAGCTAGGGAAGGAACTAAACTGTGATATTTCTCCTTCTGAGCTACCATCCTGCCTTACAAAAAGTGCACTGTCAGCAGCTATATTATTATGCAAACAAACACGCAAAAAGTAGTAGCGCTGCTAAGTAAAGATGGTACAGACTCACCCGCCTTGGAGGTTTGTGGGGTGGGGATCCGCAGAAAGAACAGAGCCTTTTTTAATCTCTACATTGTGCATTCTGGGAGTAAACTTGAGGAGTCCCTCCCCACTGACTGTGCTTTCCTGGTGGCTGAATGTTGACAGCTCTGCGCTGAATGCGTTGACTTTAGATTACGCTGGGCTTAGCACGCTACCTGTTTACTCTGCCATCTCGTGTTGAAATATCCAGCCTCCTTCTGTACGGTGTAAGGAGCTTAGGCACTTGGGTTAAAATTACAGTTTCTTTGAGAGCTACGCACGTGCAGGCGAGGGAGCTCTTGTGTCCAGCCCAGATGGGTTTCATCTTCTGGATGTCGCCCCGGTGCTTCTCAATGCTGGTTTGTCCTAGTCATTTAGGTAGACTGATGATTGTAATTACTAGCGTGGATGTGTTAATGGGATGAGTGTTCACATTGTTGACTTATTAAACAGCTTCTAGTATAGTGTCTGTATGTTCCTATTGTTCATTTTATGTTTAGTTTTGAGCTTTTGTGGGTGTGTATGTGCGCTGCTTTAGCCTGGAATAGTGCCATTCTTATCCAGGTAACATACAGATTTCAAAGATTCTAAATGTGACTTACAGGAGAAGAGACGGAAATAAATTTTTTGGTTATTTTTTATTTGATAATTAACCATTCAAATGACAGTGTCAGAGAACTGTGACTCTCCTGGACTTTTAAACTCAGACAAGCAGGTTTAAGCATGAGAAAAAACACTTGTCTGAAAAGTCTTTACAACCTTCCCATAAACCTGTATGTTTATGTTAAGCTTCCAGTTAGAGCTGTTTGGTATTAGAGATAATATTTGTAGATTGAAACTTCTGCTGGGGAGGGATACTTTTTTCTTTTTTTTTTGTTTTTTCTTACGTGTGTACGTGCCAGTGCATATTTATAATGTAGATGTGCTACACTGATATACAAGAAAACAGTCCAAGGATATTTTCCTTGATGAAATCAGCGTAAGTTTCTGCGTGTTTGTAGTTGGTCTTGTGCTGATGTAGTTAGGATATTATCTGAAAGAGGGGACCAGAAGGCCACCGAAAGGCACATTCACTGCTCCGGGTCGTGAAAGCCACTGTTTGGCGAGTTTCACAAAGTCACTTGAGGCATCGTGTAAGATTCTTCCCAGACAGGATCGTGAACTTAAACTGTGTGCAGCAATGCCTAAATCATTACAGTATCACCTGCTACTGTCTTGAAGGTAGGCCAGTTGTAAACTATTGTTTGATGCACGCATGGGGTTTTATTGTTGGGCAGCGACTGCAGGCAGTGGGCAGAAGGAATCCTACAAACCGCCAGGTATATTTGGGGAGGAAGTTTTGAAACTCTCCTGCTAAAGAGTTCCTAGAATATCATGTTGAGTAATGTAAACTAGGTAGTGTTTCATAAACCTGAAGCGGGAAAATGCTAATTTAAAAGGTGCTTATTGAACGTGTCCATGGGGGACCGCACAAGTATAATTGTATTGGTTTAACTCCTATCGATAGGATTGCACCTTGAATTATGCTTAGATGGTTGTATTTGTATTCGTATGCCTCTCTCTGCTTGTTTTGGTTTAGTAGTAGGTTAGCACATTGAGCTAGATGTGAACAGATTTAAAGAAATGTGTAACGTGTATTTAAAGATTTGATTTAAAAGACTGGGATAGTAGTTGACATCAGAGGTTTTGTCTCTGTCCCAGCAATACCAAATTACATTAGCAAAACAGATGTTTAAATGTGGTACTTGACTTTCTACTGCTACCGTAAACAAAAATGTATCCTAGTTGGGAAGAACTTTTTTAACAGATATTGACAGTTTTCTCTGATTTAGGCGAACAGTACTGTCAGTGGTACAACAAATTGTAAACAATGATTGCTATAGCATTTGATTAATATTTTGGGTTTTGTCTTTCAAAGTGTTGTCATGACAGCCTTGGAGGCTGTGAAGTACTGGAGAAAAACAGTATTAGTGAGCGGTATCTTAGGAGAAGGAAAAAGCAGATGAAATAATTGACTGTGTTAGCTGGGACACTGCAAATTGCCTTTGGTTGCTGGCAGCACATCACTTCCTCTGAGTTATTTATTCCTCCAGTCAGTAATTAGAACCGGTTCTTGCTCCCCTGCCACGAATGAACTGAGCTGCTACTGATTCTAAGGACTGTGAGAAGACAGAGTTCGAAATCTCTGTTGCGTGCCTAAAAAAGTTTGAGCAGTGCTATTTCAGATCGGTGCAGGTGTGGGCTACCAGAGCATCATGTAACAGGTTTGTAACGTGGTGGGATGACTGGCTCAGTGAGCACGGGGCGAGCAGTGGGTGTTGTTTACCTGGATGTTAGTGAGGCCCTCAGTGTGGTCTCCCATGTTATCCCTGTAGCCCAACTGGTAAAATACGGACTTGTCAGGTGGACTGTAAAGTGGCTGGAAAATTAGCAGGACCATTGACCTCAGAGGGTTGTGATCAGCAGGGCGAAGTTCCAGTGGCAGCTGATGGCTAATAGACCCTCTCAGGGGTTGATGTTTGGGCTGGTACTGTTAGGTGTCTCTGGGACAACCTGGGATGAAGGAATGGCGTGCATCCTCAACAGATTCCCAGATGATACCAAACCTCGGGGAACGCCAGCCCCATCGTATGCTGAGGGGTAGGGCTGCCATTGAGGGATCTCGACAGAAATGGGCTGCCAGGAACCTCATGAGGTTTGACAAAGGCAAGTGTGAAGTTCTTCATCTGAGACAAAAAACCCCTACGTACCTGCTGGACAGCGAGTTGAGCCTGAGTCAGCAGCATGCCCTTGAGGTGAATAAGTCCAACTGCATACTGGGCAGTATTAGTAAGAACGTGGGAAGGATGTTGAGGAGGTGGTTTTTCCCTCCTCTCTTCAGCACTTCTGGGACTTCATCTGAGGTGTTGTGTCCAATTTTGGCCTCTCCAGTACAGAAAAAGATGTTGACATACTGGAGTGAGTCTAGCTGAGGGCCACCAAAATGATTAGGGGGCTGGGTATTTACCAGCTGAGAGGGCTGGGTGCGTTCAGCTTAAGAAGTGCAAGTACCTAATGAGAATATAGAGAAGGCAGAGCAAGGCTCTTTTAGGAGGTTCATAGCAATAGGAAAAGAGACAACGAGCTCAAGCTGTAGAAATGGAAATTCTGATTTCATATTAGGGAAAAATCTTTTAACCATGAGGATAGCCAGCATGTTGGAAGAGCTGCCCGGAGAGGTCTCCCATCCCTGGAGGTGCTGAAAACCCAGGTGGACACAGCCATGGGCAACCTGGTGTTCTTGGCCCTTCTCTGAGCAGGACGTTGGAGTGGGCGAGCTCTGGGGTGCCACGCAGCCTCTGTGTGTGCACGGTGCTGTCAGTGCTGCTGCTGGACCACGGAGCACGCACAAACGTGTGGTTTCAGCGTGAATGTCAGTGTTACTCTGTGTTGGTAATCCTTTTGTTGGTCCGTCCTCTAATTGTGTCTTCAGGGCTGTGCTGATTTTGAGGAAAGAAATAATGCCTCCATCTCACTGTTGCGCTTTAGAGTAGGTTGCGAGGTCGCCCTCAAGAAGAGAATAGCTGAGAGACTTTTCTCTAGGGTTGCTGTTTTCCAGACCATTTTTTTTTAATGTCTTCTGTTTCTTTTAGTGGTAGGTCATGTGATATGTTTTTGCATTTTTCTGATGTTAAATTGCAAAATGTGTGGGTTTTTTTGCTGTCTTTTTAGTGTTCTGTGTAATCAATCCAGTATTTATTGTGTAGCTATTGTACTTCTACAATATGTTGAATAGTGATATTTATACAGTCATGAGAGAAGGGAGAGGAGATGTTCCTCAGTATATGTTTCTTGGTATGTACTACTAAGACTATATAATGAAAACACTCCTCTGTGCTTTTTGTAACATACAATTTAAGTCCTCAATGCTGAAGAATTATTAAGGGCCCACAGTATTTTTTAATGAAGAATTCTAGCCATTAGGCAGAATTTTTAATTACTTTTTAGGGTATTAAATTACTTATCTATGCAGTTTCTTGAACAACTACCCTAAATTTGGACGTATTTCTTATTTTCCCTTGTACAGATCTCTCGTGCCAGTTATCTTCCCTTCTTCCCACTACATTCCATCTGCTATTTTATTTTTATTTATGGTGCTACTTAGAAGTCTTGACTTGCTTTTTCCTTATGTCTAAACAGGTCTTATCTGCATGTTACAACTGTCTAATTGAAGGTACATTTTAAATACACCTTTTAAGCCAAAGAGATGTTAGTTTTGCTAACAGTTGGACTACTCGAAGGTAGTGTTGTTTGCAGCTATTTGTCACCAGCCCTGGTGGGAGATTCTTATACCCCCAGCTTTGTTGGTGGAAGGGACAGGGTAAGTACTCTCTAAACTCCTTTAAGCCAAGTGAGTCTGACCATCTTGAAATTGAGTGAAGGCAAGTATGAACTAGCTTGTTTGACTTTGCCTGAAGCGTAAGTAGTTTTGCAACTTGCTGATACAGTATTTGTCATTGTGGTATTCTAGATTACTGTGCAAAAATAATGAGTCATTAAAAGATCTTCTCTTAACTGTGCAATTTGCTTTTCTTTGTTGGGGAGTTTACAAATACATTGTCCTTCTTTTGACAAGAAAAGACTTTAAATGTTTTTTCTCTCCTTTACCTAGGAAATGCAACTAAAGCTTTCATATTGGGGCAGCAGTACTAACATTTCTGAGGGGCAAGTTTACTTTGAATTTCTATAACTCCTCATAATTGTATGTTGCATTTAATTAAAGTGCCTTCGTGTGTGTTTGCCTTGGTTGTGACCACGGTGTTTTTTTAAAGTAAGCATAAGTTCATCTTTACATTCACCTTTGCTGGGAAAAAATGGATACCAGCATGCACCAAAGTCGTACAGCTACAGTTATAGCACACACGCTAGCTTTGTGAATACTTGCGCCAGCAGAAAATTTTCTGTCTGCTTACTGAGGTTGTTTATTATTGTCTCTATAGCTTTGCTGTTGGAAAGAGTTGTGTGAGAGTGTCTTGGAAAGCTGGCTGACTTGGCTTTTAGTTGTGGTTGGTTTTTGAATCAAACTCTTCTTTGAAGCAGGTGAGTCTCACAACTCCTTCCCCTATTAGAGCTCAAGGTCTGTTGACCTTCAAGACTAAAGTGAACTACACAAGGAGTTAAACAGTTCAACTAGCATTTTCTTAGAGACTGGATTACAGGTCTAGTGAGGCACTGAAATATTTACGATAACAAAATGTTTAATTGACGATGAAAAACTATACCAGTGTGTGCAAGCGTGTAATACAGGTGAATTTGTAGTTTAAGTCATCCTGAGCTAAGCAGGTATAAACAAGGTTTAAACTGGTTTAAATGTAGCTGTATTAGGGAATTACTGTGGTGCAACTAGATAGATGTTAAATTTACCTGTAAGAGTGCACCTGTTCTAGTGGCAGCCCTTTGTTATTAAACTTACTTTACAGACTTGTAGAATATATACAGATTTGTAGATTCCATTACCTTCAATCACTAAAAAAATAATCTCTATGTGCAATGGTAATTTTTCTTGTAAGAAAGCAGTGTTTGCAGATAATGGTTGTATATTTTTGAGATGCTCTGGGTTCTGTCAGTTGATTGGTGATGAAAAATTACGTCCAGAAAGATACTGCTGCCCCTTATGACTGAAGATTACTGCCCTGCAGCAGAGGGGGGGCTGTAAAGCCTATCTTGGCTTTAAAGTTTCAGAATACTACCTTAAAATGTCAAAGAATAGAACAGTAGCTGCTGCTGCAGCTAAAGCAGCTGTGCTTGAGAGAGTCAGTGTTTTGATTTCTCCTAGGCACCAATTCTTACATTTTTGAATTCAGTCGGGAATTGTATGCAGCAGGGTTAAAAGTGTCCTATTGAAAGTAATTGCAGGTTCTGCTGATTTAGATGAGTTACGAGGTTGAACTTTTATATGCTAGACAATGTCTATGTAGGAGACTGAAGAAGTCGGAAGGCTTTGAGTTTTGCTAAAATATCAGATGACCACAGAGAATAACTAAAGGTGATTCTTTGTTTACTTCATTTTAACCTATGTGTTCAAATTTGTGAAGAAGATAACATATTGAATGTGCAACAGGATTAACATATTACATTTTGCAAAACCACTAGCACATTGTACTCACCTCAGTTTGTAGATCAGCGTTGATAGAAAAGATATTTCAGAGGGAGCATGAGAGTACTTTGCTATCTTTTGCTAACACCACATGTAATTTAAAAATTTAATTCCAGTCCTCTTGTTTGAAGATTGTAATTTATTTTGGAGTGCCACTCCAAAGTGGCAGGAATGAAATTTTGTAGCAGCAAGTACTTCATTTTGTGAAATATGCTTTGAGTTATCTATAAAGCCTTGTCTGCACTAGAAAGGATCGGGCATGGGGATGGACATCAGCAAGCTGTGCATTGCCCTTGAATGGCATTTAACCATTGCTTCAGTTGTGGCTGCAGAATTTGGCCTGCCCTTGCTTGTGTTTTACATACATAGCATGTCCTCACTGCTATGTGCCATAGATTAGCCTGTGATACCGTGCTTGTGACGGCTTTTAGGCAGAGTGGCACTGAAAATGTTTGATTCATTGCTGGGAATCTGGTATATTATAGGAGGTAGCAAGCTTGTAGTATGGGATATGATACCTTGAAAGCCTTTGTATGCATAAACTTCTTATTTACCGTAAGTGCAGGAAAGAGGAAGAGTTTGCCATTTCTGTTATCAGTTATGTTTGGTGATGTTGAAACACTGTAATGAATTAGGTCTCAGTGTATAGAGAATACCTATAAGTAAGACTGATAATTTTATGCCTAAACTGTGTATTTAAATCCTAAATATAAAATGTATGTTATCATACTTTGCTAAATCTGGTAACTTGTATTAATGGCCTCGTAAAGACCATCTGGTGCTATGAGAAATGTATTGCCCGATCATTCTCATTCTGAAAACTTTAAACTTCTTGTCTATGCCGTTATGTCAGTTTGTTGGCCTGATGCCAAGTTGTTCTAGCTATTGTTGTTAAGTAAAAGTTATTGGTTTAGACTATAGGGTTCCCTTACAGGAGAAAAAAAAGTCTGAGCAGCATTTAAATTAGTGTAACTCTGCATACTGTCTGTGAAACTTAGCTGCAGGCACACTTTGTAAGTGTGGCAGGCTTTCAATAAAAAAATACTAACTCTAGAATCAACTCCTTCAAAAACTTCTAGCAAAGCTGTAAGTGAACGTGGCATCCTTGATCTTACATTTTTTGGTTTTGATGCTGATAGATTTCTGTCTCAAATTGTAACACTGAACGCGTGGTTGGTGCTTTACAGCGCCCATCATTGACCATTGCTGAGGATTAACTAGAGCAGAATGTAGCACTTCCTCCAAGGCAGGGAGAAAGGTGCCTTGTACTTCGTGCTCTCTTCTGTAATTTTGTCACTGTGTTAACTAAAGGTGTGGACAAAACTTGAGGTAAAACCACTCAGCGTTGCGAACGTTTAAGCTGGTGGGGTAGGCACTGATTTATATATTAGAGCATACACTGTTTTTTTGCACTCTGATGGAGGTGATAATCATAGGTACAGATGTGCAAGCAGTGACAAAATGTAAAGCAGCACCTGAATTTCCCTGGGAGGTTTTTTCTAAAGCTAACTGGACTCAGAAAAGTAAGGCTCACTTCAAGCGATAAGAAAGAAATACACTGGCATCTGGAACTGTAATCCCTTCTTTGTGATTTTCAGAAATAAATCTGAACTAGTCCACTTGTCTTAAATAAAATTGTTGTTTTTTCAAATATTGCATAATTAATGACATTCTTGTAACATATTGTTCATATTAAGTCATAAGTTTTATTGTCTTTTTTGTAAATGAAATATCAAACTCTGCTGTCCTACGTCCAAACTGAAACCACTCCCTAAATAGCAAAAGCAGAGTTAGTTTAAGCCAGTCTCGGTCTGTGCCACTGCAAGAGACAGTCACGCCACGTTGCCATGTCTATTCCTGCTTCTGTGACGGCACCCCTGCAGCCACGAGGTGAGCTGGGCCAGCGGCCGGACGCCCCTGAGGGCTCGACCTCACCGTCACTGTCTGTAGGCAGATTTTTGGCTGGGTCTGCTTGATAGAGCCCTAACACCGTTTGCCACTTCGCTGCCTGTATGTGCTAGCGGCAGCACAAGGGAAGGGTGAGGTGAAGAGGAGAAAGGGACAATCTCTGTAATGGCAGGATGGGCATGGGATGGTTAAAAGAAGGGAGAAGTTTTGTTTCTTCTTCTTCATGTATTGGCTGCCTGATCTTTCTCTCTCTCTTGGGCCAGTTCTGGTGCACTGAGCCAGCTGAACTCATTAGTCCAGCAGAGAAACATGTACTTTTTGCCAGATTAATGAATTCAGCGAGTATGGAGAGTAGTCTGCTATGCGCTGGAGCTGGCGTGAGGTAACCGTGGGGGATGGAGAGAGCACGAAAGTTCCTTTTTGATGGCTGGAAGTGGTTGGATTGATCTGCCCTGTCTCAGTGAACTTAACTGTTAGGTGCAGGTTTTCTTTTTGACGACTTACTGATTCATATGTTTTAATAACTGGAACTTTGCAATGTGAAGCGAAGAAATCTCTGAGAGGCCCGGAGGTAAAAAACTTGATGCTTTTCAGAGGTGTGCATACAGTGAAGTGGAAGTCAGCTTTTTTTATCCAGTTGCGTGTTTTGCATCTCTGACAAATTCATGTTAATGTATGACCTTTATATAATTTATATATAAATTTTTTAGTATGTCCTGTGTTGCATAGTGGGATTTACCTAAGTGTCTCAAACTGAAATCAACTCAATTACAAAAACAGATGTTTTCCAGGAATGTATCATTGCTGAGTACTGCTGCCAGCACTTTCGCCCCCCCCCTACTATGTGAAAGAAAGACCCTTACAAGCTGGCAAAACTGTCCTATTCTGTAAATATTTCTGGCCAAGAAATAACCTGCTTTTAAGTTTAGAAGCCAAACTGTGACTATAACCTATTGGATTTTCTTTCTTTGTATAAATACTTTTAAACAATGATATTTTAAAGTAGTAAATTGCGACTCCTCTGTTTACTGGTTAGTATTTCCATATACATATCTTTTGCCTGGAGTTGCGTCTCAAGGCAATATGTCTGGAGTAACTGTAACTGTAGTTACTGTTGCTGTGGTGTTTGTATACATAGATATATCCGGCAGAGCTGCAGATGCTTAGGATGCTGCACAGAATTTGAAAAACTGTTGTAAATATCTATTCCTAAGCTACTGGATCTTTGCAGTGGATTTTTTTTATTTTGTTCTGCTTGCCTGCTGAGATTTTAGGATGAGAAGAGAGTGCAAGAAAGATGATCAGACAACTGTTGGTACTGACAGCAGCTCTCAAACTGCTGAAATCAGTCAGTTAAGGACTAAAACGCATACGCTGACTACAACGCTGCTATGCATACTCGGGGTTGCCCCGTGGCGTCTTCTACCCTTTCACAGTACTAGGTTTGGTGCCTCTGTGGCCTGTAGAAATGAGGAGTTATGAGTGTTACAGCTACATGCCAGCGCCACTTCCTCCGCTCCCAAAGTGGAGTTGGAACTGGAGGAGTTTCTGTGCAGTAGTGCGTTCGGTGCAGCTGTGGTGAGTGAAGGTGCTCAGGAAGGTGCTGATGTGTAATTGTGGCATGAGGAGGCTGGGATCTGAGCAGTCCACTCACATTTTGCTGGAGGAATAAGCCTGCTAGACTTGTCTCGTGCCGTGTCTTTTGTATTTCACCTCTGAAGATCTGCTTGCATCAGTGAGGTGTGCGGTGTCCTCGTCAACCTTCTAGAAGGGTGAATGATGCCGGTGTGGGAGATGGTAGTGCTGGGTGACCTGGGACGGACAAAGCGCAGAGCTGGTGGCACAGCGGCGGCAGAGGCAGAGTGCTCTGCTGCTGGTGGGGTAGGCTTGTGTTGTGTCTGTGGGGAGAGGGGAAGCCTGTTCACACACGTATGCTGAAGTTGAAGAGTAAGAAAACTAGAAGTTAGGGTAAGATTGCCAGAATAGGCAAAGAATATTAAAAGGCAAGAACATGGAGCGTGCATGTTTAAAACTGTGGTTGGTCAGTGGTACCTTAACACCTTAACTGCCTGACTTGGATGGGAATCCAGCCATGGTGCTTTATTGATTGGCTTTCAGCTGTGATGGGTGGGTAGGAGAGGCCATTAGGAAATTTTCATTTTCTTGATGATTTTTTGTGGGGGTTGGGGGAGTGTGAGTGGTGAATGGGCATACCTGGGATGTGTGGCTTAATTTTGGGGGTGGAGGTGGGTGTAGGGTTTTTTTAGCAAGGTCTGTGTTTGATGATGGCTCATTCGTAATGCGTGCATAATTAATTCACAGTGCCTTTAATCAGTATTTTTGTTCTGCAGACAGAAACTGGAGGTGTATTTTCATGTATTTTGCTTCTCCTTGCTTTGTCACTAAGCCAGCGGTATTCTGGAGCATAAAACTATGCTTCTTGTCTTCTGCTGTGCCTAAGCCAGATGGAGCAGGCTACTACTACTTTCTACAGTGCGGCTGCGCTGAGCGAGTTCCAGCTCCTGGATTGGTTTGGGAAGTTACCCTGTGTCACCCAGCTCAGTCTTAAAAAGTGCTGCTGATGTGGAGAATGCGAGCAAGGCTGCCATATGCAAGAAAGGGTCAAACCAGTCTGGTTTTAGATAATGGATGGTAAAATGTCGTCTTAGTTAATTATTAGTTTGGCTAGATTCTTCAGTTACTTACTTGGATTACTAATGATTAGGTGTTTACTCTTCGGGATGCCTATGACTTCTTCCATCTTCAGTCTCAGATAGCTTTCAGTCCTGGGAGGATTTCTTCAGCAAGAGAAACATACAGGCCTGTTTTATGGCCAAGAATATCTATTCTCTGAATGAGAAACTCTCTAGCAATACTGAATGCAGGACTGCTTAGCTTTTTTGGAAAGAGCATTGCCTTGGATGCAGTTTGTGTCCTGACCACTTGCTCATTTTGGCAAAATATTTGCCCCGAAAAAGAGGGACAGTGTGTCACAGGGAAAGGTGGAAATGAGATCTGGGGGTAAAGCAGAGACTGCCTCTTTGCAGGTACTGGGCATGGAACTGTGTGTGCGGTCTGGCATTACATGCAGTTAATAGTTTTTGTTGGAAAGCTGGGGTTTAGTATCTATACAGAATAGCAGCAACATCCTGAGCATAGCATACTTGTGTGCATCTTAGTGTGGTAATTGTGATGGATGTGTTTATTACGCTGTATTCTGTCTGGTTTAAACTGTCCCTGGATATTTATTCTGTCTTTGTGCAAGTACAAGATTAAATTACAGATTGTTAGGAAAAAGTCAGATTGTAAATTAAGACGACTCTCTTTCTGTGAAAGGGCTTTTTGTTTTCTACCTTCCCTTCCTCCTCTTTTCCCCACCCCACTCTTAACTCCAGATTCAAGGGTGTCTAATTTGTTTGTAACTCCTGTAATTTGGTTTTTGCATTATCGTGTATGAAAGACATGGATAAGTGATATGGGCTTCTTTTCTTGTGTGCTAAATTTTTTTGAGAACTTTGAATACAGCAGAGTTCTTGCTTAAGAATTGATTGATAGACTGTAACTATTACATGTTCAAAGAATATTCTCAATTTTCTACACCTGAATAATGATTAGAAATTTTTGCTGCCTAAACCCGGAAAAATATCATAGTACATTGCCAGTGCCTTTGGTACATGTGTTAGCAACTGACAGTGGGGTTCAACAAAAATCTGTTTCACTCTTGTTACTTTTCAGTTTCCTAAGTGTTGAAATTGCTGAGTTAGCTTTCATATTTGCTTGCAGAGTTAAGCAGCTGTTTCTGTGGCTGCAGTCAGTGTAAGAGGGAGGGTGCTCATGGTGCAAGCCATCCGCTGCGTGGGGTTGAGATTTGGCAGGAAGGTGTGTTGAAATTTTGAGGGCATGATGGGGAACAAGTGACTGCCTAAACCAAAGTGGTAGATAAGTATTTCTTAAAAGTAGAATGTAAGCATTGCAAATAACTGGTAAATGTCAAATGGACATGGCTTTTATGTATGCAGTAATTGGAGAACATTGAGGTTTGGAGATCCAAAACTTGAACATACCGTGAAATGAAATTTGATGAAAATGGATCTGTTTAACAGTCCTGTAGTGAGACATCTGTTACTCAAGCGTAGCTGTTTCTTCCAGGCTTTCTGTCAGTATACCCTGGCTGTTCAGAGCCTAACAGTGTTTTTTTTGATACACATTGTTACAGTGTTTTTTTGATACACATTGTTACTGTAGTTCAGTATTAGAAAAATTAGAAACAGTAAAGTTTACTGATTTTAGCACCTATTACAGTCGACACTATCACTGTAGGTGATTGCTGAGCTTCTGGTTTTGATGTTTTTTCAAGAGAAGGCATTAAGAGAAGGAGCCCTCAAAAAAAAGAACGTACATCAGGAGTTACTTAGAAATAGAATTTCCTGATGACCTTGTGACTTGACAGGCCTCTGGTGAACTTTCGGTGACATTTCAGGATTTTGAGCATTGCCAAGGTCACTGGGAAGTGCAGAAACTGATAGGTTAGTATTAAATCAATGTTAGGTGAATTTTTGTCATGCATGTCCCAGAAGCATAGAGGCCTTATGTCAAGGGTCAACCCCCTCTATCTTACTCTTGTCCTGAGTATTTGCTATCTAATGTCTCTCTTGAAGGTCTGTAAGGTTGCATCCCAGGATATGCTGTGGACTGTGTTTCTGTAATTAACAAGAGTATTTTTTTTTCAAGCAGGGAATCATTAGCAGAGTGACAGAATCGGTGAAAAACATTGTACCAGGATGGTTACAGAAGTATTTCAACAGAAGTGAAGATGAATGTGTAGATACAAATGAATCTACAAACCAGGAAGAGAATCCAATAAACTATCACCACGATTATGCAAATGAAGATACCATAATGATTGATGGGAGAGTCACGCCTGAATCAGCAAGAATTAATTTAGAAGGTATGTGAAAAATCATTTAGTATTCTGGCCGTCTGTATTTATTCACAGATTTCTAGTTTTGAATCTAAATTTCCAAGAGAAGCTGGAAGGAGCATTTGGCAGAATTGAGGGAGAAAAAAACAACCCACAGAGCCAAAAAAAAACCCACAAAAAGCAAAACACCAAACAAAAAAACCCAACAACTGTTTGTAAAACTGTCTTAGCTTTAAACTGTAAACGTAATTGCGAAACATTCTGCAGGTTGTCTTACAGCTCTTGGAAGTCAGCAGTTAACTTCAGGTAGTCTGTTAGCCCGGTGCAAAATATTGATGATATTAATTTGCAAATGTGCTAGGTTACATTTTCTTTTTAAAAGGTCAGGAATGAAAGTCCATCTAATTGCCTAAGGTAGTAAAAACATTAATTTGTTTTGTTGTCCTCAGAACAAAAGACCAGATGCTAGAATGCCAGATGAAAATTCCTTCTCATGTCCTCATTTTTTTTTTTTTTTCCTTCGGGCTTGTTCAGTCAGTTTAGTGAAGTTCCTTGTTAGTTTAATGGAGAACTCAGGAACTCGGCTTATGACATTATTCTTTTTGAAATATTTGGTAACATTAAGGTATGTGTCTGGCTAGCGTGGGATCTTTGAAAACCTATTTGGACCCTTGGCAAAGATGTTTGCAACCTATTACTTTACCGCATAAAAGATGAATCTGTGTTTTATATCTGTGCCTCTCACTGTTTCTGTAGTTCTCCTCTGTAAATTTGCGTGTGCTCTCGTTTGAGTTTCTCTTAAATTAGCAGTTTTGTGGAATTTAATTTTTAATAAGTTTTGTCTGAGTGCATGTGAGTAACCATCTGTGTGGAAAGTCAGTTGCTTCTGTTGTTGGCAGAATGAAAGATAATGAGGAAACACCTTTGTCACCAGTGTCATCTAATTGTAAATAAGGAGCTTTATTGCTTTCTGTGTAGCTGTAGCTTGAGAATAAGTTTGGATAAAGGAATAGAGAACGTCTTCATAAATGAGGAACACGTGTTGGCTTTCCTGAAGAACTGTGTGAAAGGAGCTTTCAGTAGGAACAGCTGCACAGCAAACTTTCTAGCTCCGAGAAATCAGGAGCAAATGGACACCCTAGAACCTTTAGTAGCTTGTGTTGCGGTCTGTGGATGTTGTAGACCAATCTTTCTTGCTATAGTGTACAGTAATATTTTTAAATTATTGTTACTATTATAATTTTAGAAAGTGTATTTCTTCATCTCTGAGGTACCAGCGTGTTAGAGCCTGTATTCCTTTGCTTGGCTAGCCTTCAGCCTGATAACACTTTCTTTATCTCAAACAAGACAGTCCTAAAAATCTACCAGTGCTTTGGAGAACTAATTACTAGTGCTGCAATGGTTATGAAGATTGAATTGGCTAGTTTAAGCTTCAGTGCAGATATCAAGAGGATAGTGACTCAAATTCATGTTCATACCCAGAATTCCCAGGAGAGACTGGACTTAAATGGGTATCAGGCAAGATAGCCATGAATAGCTGTTCATGTGGCAAGTTGGAGCTGCGAGTCCACCTCTTGCAGGACACTGGCAGTGCTTACAGACCTTTTGGTTCATGAGGGAAAAAATGCCCATCTTGCAGCTAGGCCCATGATAACGTACTTGCTCTTTGTGCCAGAACCTCAAGATAGTAGATAATGTTTTGCCTGTAGCATGACCTGATATGGTAGAATTTGGAAGGAGGGATGACAACACCAAAACAAACAAAACCCCCAAAATCTCTGCAAATACACATTTTCATGTTGTGTATTCAGTTTAACATCATCTTTGTTACAAGATATATAAACTGCAGAGTTTTCTGTAACTTGCCATGTAATATCAGATTTTTGAAAGCTTATTGCAAACTTTATCTGCAGAATAAGAATTTTATACGTTTGATTTGGTGAAAGACACAGTGTTAGAGCACCTAAGGATGGGGTCAGAATCTGGTGTTGTAAAACCTCATTGTTAACTACTTCTTAACGTGACATGAATACTTGATATTGCAAACAGTGTTGGTCTTTTAATCAGTTAGATGAAACCCTATCTGGATGAGGAAGAAGTTAAATTCGGCTTCTCTATTTTTGTGCTTAGAACTTGGCAATAGCATGACTGTTGATAGAAAACAGATTTTGGCTTCTGTGAGCTTGCCTATAGGAAAGCGAATTGTCTCCCTGTTCTTGTTTAGAACCATCCACGAGTAGATCTGCCTTGAACTTCTCAGACGTGTTAACAAGGCCCTCTCTTCATCGGAGCCATTTGAACTGTACCATGTTGGATTCTGCGGTACCACATTGTCAACCCTCTACATCTTCTTCACTTGGCATCGGCAGTCCTGGGCTGCCTCTTGTAAAAGAAATAAAAGATTCTACCTCTCAGCATGATGATGATAACATCTCAACAACCAGTGGCTTCTCCTCTAGAGCGTCTGATAAAGGTAACTTTCATGTTCTCTAATTGATTTTTGGTAACATGAATTACTTTGCGTTCTTTAATATTCCGCAGCGCCCATAGGTGAATGACAGCTTTGGATGTTAGAATTAAATTTAATTTTTAGTATTTTAGAAATACGTAATTCTGTCCCCTTTTTAACATAACCATACTTTGGAATACGTTTATGAGACCTTGACGTTACGAAGAGTCGGTGCTGATGAACACACTTGTAGCTGGGTTATCTGTAAATCTTGAACTTGGGATAGTAGGAACTGAAGGTGACAAGCAGAAACACAATATTTTGTCCTGTGTTTTCACCAGGAGTCAATGAAGGAACTATTCTGACTGAACAAGTTTTGGACTGCGTTTTTGGCCTTTCTTGGTAGAAGACATCAATTGTCAATACTGTCATGTCTTTTGCTGAATTCAGTAAGGGATGTATACCACTGCAAAGTAAAAAAAAAAAAATGAACATCGTATTGATGTTGATGGGGACCTAGGTGATCTCACTGAGAAAGGGCAAACAGCAGGTTTGCAGCTTTTCGTAGTCCCCCATATAAATGGGGATTGAGGTATGCTCAGCAGGTTCTCTGGAGAAGGTATTTTTACAATTCAGTCGATGTTGCCAGGGTTTAGCAGTATAACCTGAGTTTCTTAGAGTCTCCATAAAACATATATGGAAAACAGGTCATTAACTCTGTTAGTTCAGCCTTTGGGGGATTTTTGACGCTTAAAACATGTGCAGTTCTGATCTGTGCTGGCCTCCAACCCTTTACCAACATAGGAAAAACTTTGTATCATTATAGATGCACCAGTGTTTATGCAGTTCCGTTTTATTTTACCATGAAAGAAGAAAAAATAAAATTGCTCTGCAATGGAAGCATGCTGTTAACTTGTTGTGCATGCTTTTGAAAGATTACTGAAAGGTAACGTATTTGCAGTATTTGCAGTTCCGTGAACAGATTTCAAGTTCAGAGTTGATACTTGGATTTCATACCATATGTGAAACTGTTTGAAGGACTCTGAATGTTAGAGTGCTGGAGAAAATGAGTGTTAGGGGACTTTTTCATTCTGTAAGACCTGTTTTTCTGTATTGAAGAACTCTGGAGTTAGTGTGATCTTTAATATTAAAGTTCTCTGTGTACACAAGGTATTTACATGTAGCATGTGTCATTTTGGCAGATGTCACAGTTTCAAAAAATACTTCAGCACCACTGCTCTGGTCCACAGAGGCTGAAAGATCTCATTCCCTCTCACAGCATCCTGCAGCTAGCTCTAAAAAACCTGCGTTCAATTTATCTGCTTTCGGATCTCCCTCTCCTGTAAGTACTGCACAGTATTAATCATAATCAATTTGAATGTGTAGCCATTTTACTAACCGCTTACCATAATACCTTTCTGTAGTCACTTGGGAACATTTCTGTGTTTAAGACAAGCCAGCTTGGGGATTCTCCGTTTTACCCTGGAAAGACCACTTATGGGGGTGCAGCTGCAGCAGCAAGGGAGACAAAAGCACGAATTGCTCCTTATCAGGTATGAGAGTCGCAGTGGGGTGTGAGAGAAAATGTAATTGAAATACAGGAGGGATAGCACTGCCAAAAGAGCTGTGAGCAGGGAGCTGAAAATGTGTCAGGAGTTCCTGTTTCTCCTCTTGTTTAGCCTGGCTGGATGCC
>Ga0181612_113336_pt1 | contig 19456 bp, 14 predicted proteins | sample HoacroProtozoa21_FD_119630 | JGI IMG/M metagenome (GOLD analysis project Ga0181612, IMG submission 119630) | Hoatzin crop microbial communities from Cojedes, Venezuel. Combined Assembly of Gp0051906, Gp0051904, Gp0051908 | reverse complement strand
TGGCAACTGGTTAGACAGCAAATTTATTTCAAAACTGTCCTTCTTCCCTCTGTGCACAGCTGAGGTCAGGTCTCTGTCAGCAATCTTATGATTCGTTATGGGCTGGAGTACACTACCTGGGCTCACACTACCTGGTAAATAATTCTCTGAGGACTGCTTTTGAGGAGGTGAGGGTAGTTTAAACCTGATTTCCATCTGCTTGGTCTCCCCTAAAGCCTGTGCAAAAGCTAGGCGGGATACTGCAGTTACACCCTTTGCAAACATTAGATGAGGATGTCAGGGAGCAATGGGGTCTCCTGCTCTTGTTGCACTAAAGCTTCAGCCTGAAGACTCCCCCCACCCAAGCAACTGCCTCCCGACACAAGACAGGAAACCATAGCCCTCCTCTGGGCACGGCTGGGGAGATATGGCGAAGCTGGCCTGATCCCGCAGAGGCAGCCATCGAGATGCAGCACATCCCCGAAGCTCTCCCGCATTGCATGTGGCTGACCTGGCCCCTTCTAACTCCAGCCTAAGCCCCAAGGGGACGCCCAGGCAGAGGCCAGGCTCCTGCTCCTGGTTTGAGTGCCGCAAGGCCGCGTCGGACAGCTCAGACTGCTGGTACACGTTCTTATGTGCCATCTTTCACTTGTGTAAACAGTGGCTACACAAACAACTGATAGGATAATAACGGGCTTCATACAGACCGGTACGAATAAAGCCTTCCGGTGTTTCAGACTTTTGTCATCTTAGAGCTTTCTTTTTCTGGAAGATCACAATACGAAAGGTGTATTCCTTCAAATTTGATTTATTTTTATATTGAGCCCAAGAGTTAAGACCTTTCCTGATTTAGCTGGTGGTGGCTAAATTCCTACAGGCCTTTCGTGCAAGGGAAAAGTCTTGGGCAGGCTGTAATAAGAGTCTAGTAAAGAATAATCATTAGGCTTGCTTTTATTAACTGCTATTTACAAAGCAGTATGTGTTTTGCTGCCTAAGAGGGAGAAAGGCTGGGGACAGCTTTTGCTGCGCAGTGGAATGGCATGGCAAACACGGCATGCTCTGAGCTGTTTACCTTCCCCGTCACTTCTGCAGGGAACCTGTGACCTGCCACCCTGCCACTCATGGATGTGGATATAAAAGCTCACACTGTTTTGGTTGGTTTTTTTTGTTTGTTTTGTTTTTTTTTTGTTAGTGCAAGAGAGCTGACACAGAGTGTTTGCTTTGGGAAAACAACCAAACCCTTTTGTTTTGCATGAAGGGGGTGAAAAAAACCTCTATATAAAGAATTGCACTGACTTTGCAAACAGCTACTGCATAAGGAAGAGCAAGTACTGGTCAGCTCTTGGGGTCATGCTGACTGCCATTTTAAACCTACAGTGCCACCATCATTTTAGAAAGTCAGAAGCATGGGGAAGCTGTTCAAGGCACAAAGTATTTCCCCCTATGGATAAAAATACACTATTAAGAAGAAACAGCAGTGTGAGAGACAGGCAAAGTCAGGATGGTCTACCTGAAAGCATTAGAATTTGGAGTTCAAATAAAATAAGACACAGGTTGGTATCTGATCCTTGAGCTTAGCTGCTCTGCACTTGCCATGGGACCAGGAAGTACACAGGGACCTTTTGTATCACTTGTATACGCCCATCGTATCATGCTGGACCAGATGTCTGGCCATCTTAACACAAGAAAGCTAGTGGGAATGGCTTCAGGATTACTGCAGCTTGTACCACCCTGAGAACAGCATCCAGGGCAGGAGCTACTGCGGTCTAAAGCCAGCACTTTCATATACACCTGCCTCAGTGCTACCTTGGGCATCATGCCACCTTTGAGAGGTGCTGGCGCACACCCATCAGTCACAGGTATCCATCCATCCAATTCCCAAGTTATCCCAAACCAGGAGACCACTCAGCTGCTGAATGAAGGTGCCAGCCCATCTCCCACCAGTACTCAGGTTACATCTTTAGCTTTAATCCGGAATGAAAACGCTACTAATTTTACTAAGGACCTTTTGATTTCACAGCATCTCATTTTAAAGACAAATTTTATCAGTATTTGTTCAGCTGAATCCCTTCATCAGTAGGTGGACTTGAGGTGTCTGAATACTGGCATCTAGACCTGCTTTAAAATCTTGTGATCATCTAAGCATGGGGCTGGTAGGTAAAACACAGGACCTACAGGAGACCCACATCCTCTTTTAGGGACAGATGGAGCTCATGGGGTACATGTGGAGACACTGTAGTATGTCACAGAATCTTCTATAGTGCCAGACACATATGGGTAGGCAACTCAGCTGCCTCCTACGTGAATCAACCAGATGTTTCAGAGAATCTGCTCCCAGGTTCTTTTGCTGCTGAGAACTGAGCTACGAATGCATTTTGTGCATTTCAGAAAACTGTCCAACAGGAGTGCTAGGAAAGGTAATGCCTGCTTATTTTACGTAGAAAATCACAGACAGCTTGACTTGTATTGTTGCACGTGGGCCTTATACTGGTAGCAGAAAGGCCTCCATGAGTCCAGCTACCATGGGCACGGGCAGCTGAGCAACCTAAGCCATGATCTGCTCAAGTCGCCATGCACCCAAACATCAATCCATTCAGCACATACACGTGTTGGTGATAACCATTGGATGGGCCACGTGATAGACTGGAGAATCAGGCAGCAAACCTCACCTGCTGTGTGTCACGCAGCCCACCAGCCCAAACACATGCCATTTCAAGCCAATTTCTGTGCCAGATGAAAGGAAGGCTCTCTTGATCAGATAAACAGCACAGTAAGTGCTGTGGCCCTCAGCTGTGAACATTAATGCTCAATATGCCAGGTGGCTTTATCTGCAAGCATGTAATCCCCTGTTGCTGTGTAGCTTTCAGGCATCCTTCCATGTTCTTAATTCTCCCGATAAACTCGTAGAGATTTGTTTCCAAAGAACACATTTTCCAGCAACTCATAACACAAAACACCACACATTATGAACTCTATCTACCCAACAACAGCCAAGAGTGAAAGAGCTCAGATATCCCTGTAAAGTCGCTTTTGAATAGCTGGGGAAAAGCACGTTATAAGGTTGCATGCTATACTCTCTATATACCACCACTGTGACCATAAGTGTAAATGACTACTTAAACCCCAGGTTATTTGCAAACCTAGCTGAAGAGCGAGTAGAAAAATAAATAGATCATAAGCATTCTTACAGAGACTTTAATTAGAGAGAAGAACATGGCTCTCTGCGTAGGAAGGCCATATCTTCACATGGTGCAAATCACCACAACTTCGTTATGGAATTACCTCAATTTGTGCCTATGAGGAGTTGGTCCAGGTATGCATACAAGGATGTCCACATTTACCATGGAAACACAACACCTAAGCGAGGGACCACACGAGCAGCTTAACAGCAACCGTATTAATACTTGACAGGGCAGGAAAGGAAAATGAAAACAATTGCTCTAATTGAAACTACGGGGGGTGTGCAAGTAGGGCAGAATACACAGTAATTACCTGAGTTGAAGTTGAGCCAGAACACCAACACTCCTGCTCTATGGAACTGCACAGGAGTCTAAGTAAACAGGATTTTGGTTTTCCACCTTTGCCTAAATGGTTGTTTATACAGAAGTAGAACTGTGTAAAAAGACATAGTGCATGCTCAAGTCTGAGGAACTATGGATTTCATCCATATCACCTGCTGAGAGAGGCAAACCTGCACAGAAAGCTGTCCAGAGACCAGTTCCTAGAAAGGTCACTTTCTACGCTGTGGTGCATTCCCAGGCACGGGATGCATGAGAAGCACGAAGACAACTGTTAATAGCAAAATGAGGCTCCACTGATAGCATGGGTTGTGGACAACCCGACCTGGTGTGACCTGGGGGTCAGCTTGAAGTATCACTTGAAAAGCAGCTATAGCATCTATTGGAAAGTCCTGGAGGAACAAAGCTCCTTTTCCGAGTGCCCATGGCTTACCCAGCAATCCCCATCCGTGGTCCAACAAGCATGTCATAGTCATACAAGGAAGGAACAGCTTCAAGCATCTGCCCCATCATCAGTCATTGCTTCGTGACTGTGCCAGCTCTGCCAGCAAGCAGCAACTGTAGCCATCTGCCAAGCTGGCGTGACAGAGCTGCGAGTCCTGCACGCTACCAATGCACACGTGTGAACCTGTGACCCATAGGTTCTGCAGACCATCACAAATCCTGAGACATACAGTTCGCCACAGCCTTGCAGATTGTTTTTAGTTCGACAAATTCAAATGGCTGCCACAAAAGCTTAATCTCTTTGCAGCCACACTCACGCTGAGTGTCAATAGGAAAAAGTCCCATGAATACGCTTGATAATTACAGAGCCACGGCTGTAGCAAAGAACAAAGTATAATGCAGACTTGAATACTCAGGAAATTGACTGCTGATATGTTTCCATTCATTGTTTTGTTCTCTGTTCTCAGCGTTATATTAAAACCTCCTACTAAGAATGAGCTTTCTTGTTTAATGGAACTTGTCAGTTAGAGGAAATCTACTTGAGCTGTTTGATCTCTTCTTTAAAATAATATTAATTGCAAATTTAGCACACTCCTCTATCTTAGCAAATAATTTGAAAACTAAAGCTGATATTTTTCAAACTTTATTTGCTACCCACAAAAAAAATCATGGCCCATCACTTTCTAACCCTAAGGCATTCGCCACCCCTTTGCTCTGACTATTCGGTCCTGGCTATTCATAAGATATGTTGATCACTCGTACCAGTCACCTGACATTGTTTTCCTGACTCTATTCGTGAAAAGTGAGAGTAGTGAATAGCAAAGAGTAAACACGGTGTGAACTTCTGGTCATGAGAAAATTCATGAAAATCTGCAGTTTGTGAGCATTTTCATAAAACCCCGACAACCATATCCGCTGATTCAAGTGTGACCTCACATCTATAGGAAATCACACTCAGTGCTTCTGTCTGCCTCTCCATTAACGGAGCCAGCAGTCAATTTTGATTCCATAAGACTCCTAATTAAATACTGAATTTGCATGTTTGCTATTCATCCTGATTCTTAGCATGTGCACTCACAATAAAAAAATCTTAACTTCAGACTCTGAAGTTGATGTACAGCTTAATCTGGATTGCCAATGCCCTACAGTTCAATTATATTTAGATCTGGAGGTTTCACTTGGTTGCTTGCAGACATAAAAGAACCATTTAGAAAAATCAGAGGCAGTGGCCAGTTTAGACTTTATGTAAGTGAGCCAAAGTCTGTAGGATTATTTCAGTTTGCTGGTTCTAAACCTTCAGAGAAAATCTGCAAAAATGGGTTGCATTGGGTGGCTCACAGAAACAATATTTCTTTTGTGAATGTCTTCCTGCTTCCAGTTATATCAGAATGACGGAAGAAATGGGAAATAGCTGATTCCAGGGTTCATATAATTAGATATAATACAAGTCTATCATCATCAGTACTCGATGCTTTTCTTTAGACGATTTCAAAAACTTTCAGAAATGCTCAGAAGCCACTGTTCGTGTCAGCATGATAACAAGCACCGTGACTTTTTGGAATTTGACTTTGCAGACAGAGAAGCGGTGGCATGAGCCACCTCCTCAAGAGGCAGCAGCATCAGAGCTGCATGCAGACCCCAAGAACCCTCCCTTAACAACATCTTAACAACTCTGGCAGACACCAGTAGATGCCTTCCTATCCCAGCGACAGCAGGCTTGATTATACTCATGACCATTCATGTGATCTCCTTCACCTTGGCCTTGTTAGAAACTTTGCCTTGGTGCTGAGCACCCCCGTCAGCCCTGCAACACTGTTTGCTGACACAGAACAGCCGATGGCAGATGAGGGGCAGCGAGACACCCTGACGAAGGTACCCTGATGACGGGACGTGCCTCGACCTCGACTGCTCCTGCTGGTGGAGCAGCCTGAGCTCCCTGCTTACCTACCATTTCTGGACACGTACCATCCTCCCCTGCTCCATTTTCCCGGCTCCTGACTAACTCGGGCAGCTCAAGTCGCAGGGAATTCCTCTAAAAGAAAACCATTCCACCCCCGCCCTGATCCTTTCTTAAAACAAGGGCAGGATTGTTCAAAACAACCCAAGGGAAGAAATCTGAAGAGGAGGTGACCTCCTTCCAACCCTCGGTGCTGGGGGCCGAGGTGTGCCCACCCCCAAGCTCCCGGGGTTATTCCAGCACATTTGTCTCATTCCCTCTGGGACCGAGGCCCTCCCTCCCACACGGCTCGTGTTTTTCCGTGGCCCGTGAGGCACGCTCTGTTCCCCGTGTGAGTCACGCCGCGCGCCGCTGACATCAGCCCCTCCGCAGCCCTCGGCGCTTGTTTGGAGCTTTGTGCCGAGCATAACGGCCGGGACTGTTCGCTGGGGAGCCGAGAGCACGGCTCAGCATCAGCCGAGGCTACACCCAGCGATCTGCTGGGGGGGATGCCAGCCCCTGGCTAGCAGGCAACCCCTCGCCCAGCATCCCTGGAGCAGTGCCGCACGCCAAAGCCTTGCCAGCTGTTGCTACCGACGCCAGCCACCTCGGGACACCGGCACATGCTGCAAACACCTCTTTATTTGACAGTGTTGGCACTTCATCTGAGACCGGGACAGAGAGGGTGCCGCAGGTTTTCAAGACTGCTTTACGACTACAGTAAGAGCTCTTTATGGGCTGAATATTGTCATTCTGTAACACTGGCAAACCATTCCCCTTTCCAGGAAAGTGGCTTTGTAGTACCGCAGGGAAGTTATCCCTTCGGTGTTGCAAGCTACACCAGCAGCAGCGCAGCCCTGTAGCTCTAACCAGAGGCTACTTACAGGCATTTTGGTCAAGGGATTTAATGACTTTATGACCTTGATCGATGCACCGAGTCAGCTCAAGAGCACTCAGCTGTGTAAACAAAATGTTGCCACCTCAGTGATAAGAGGGGAGGGTGCCCATGCCAGGGCAGAGGAGGGGAGACGGGAGGATGCAGCAGATAATGGTGACTTGGGGAGACCACTCCAGCTCTGGGCTTGCCGTGTCAGGGAGATAGGCACCCCATGGGCTTCAAGCCAGTCCCCTTCCCTCTGTAGCGGGAGCAACCAGCCTGGTTTGCCAGGATGTTGCTATAAGTAAAATGTGTAATGAAGCATTTTTCCACCTGTTTGCTTCTGCTAGCATTGCTGGAGATCAGAGCTGTCCCAGAGCGGTTTACTCATCTATGGACTTATGCTACACCTTCTTAAGCAAAGCTCTTTCCGTGTCTAGTGGGGGAAGGGTGCTGGGTGAGCTCCCTCAATCTATCATTGCTTTTAAATGTCAATAAGGCAATTACACAGAGAAGCACCAACCAAACTTCTCAGTTCCAGTGCTAGGAAAGTTCTGCTTTTGCTCTGAATCGTTGGTCTGAGCTCGCTATTTTGGTCCTGTTTGAGGGTTAGACTACAACTCTGACTTGCAGTTCTGCTTTAGATTTGACTGAACCGCCATGAAAAGGTCAGCTACGTTTATGAGATTACAGCACAAGAGATGGGAAACACCTGATGGCTGCTGTTGGTTGTTGATGCACTTTTCATACATGAGACGTCAGTACCCTGAACCCAAATGCATCCGTCCCCCAGTCTGTCCTCCAACCGTGGCTACATGGTCTGTATGCTCTGTAGCCAAATAACATCCTTTTTTTTTTTTTTTTTTCCTCTTCTGGAGGCACAGCAGCTGTTCAGTTTTGCTGCCATGAATGAATGAAGCCATGTTTTACTGGCTGTGGTTTACTAATCTGCAGATTTTGGTGGCAATGGTGTCCCGGAGTTCCCACCGTCAGCCCCTGCCAGAATCTTCCCCCTGCCACACAACACTCAGGCCTTTCAGCAGGGCCAGGGCAGTTGTTCCCAGGGGCCATGCTGATCAGGGAACTGAGCTAGTTGAAATAAATTGCAAAAGCAACAACGAAACAAAACAAGCAAAAAAAAAAAAAAAAAGAGAAAAAAACAAAAGCCTTTCTATTTTACAGGCCATTTTGTTCATGGTTTTCAACCTCCGCGAGTTCCTGTTGCAGCTCACTGCACAGTCACATAAAGAGTTCTTTAGGCACAACAGGGAGAGGGCTGAGCTGGAGCAAAATGGTGCAAAAAACGTCTGGGATGAGAACATCTCAAGGTAGTATTACTAATAAAGCTGCCTTGTCCTCAAACCGTAGCCAGAGTTTCTTATCTCAGACTGACATTATCCACGAGATGACCATAACTTTCCAGTAAACAGCCAAATAATTTCTGAATTTATGCATCATTACACATCCCCCACATACCAAAGGATAAGATCTACAAACTCCTTTAGGGCCTTAAAAGGATCCTTAGGCTTTAGTTTTCATTTTTAAATTAATACAAGCGTTCATCTGAGCTGTAGACTCTCAAAGCAAGACATCACTTCAGTGATAAACACAGTATTTTCCTAATAATTCGCTTAGTTGTCCCATTCATTGACCTGTACCCTTGGAATGAGACATGGTTTGGGATTCCAAATAGCACAAATAATAATAACAATAACAGCAACATTCCATTTTACTGAACGAAACAGTGATATACCAAAAGGCTCATGACACATTATTACCGTCTATGCAGGAGTGTGGGTGGGAAGCAGGAGGCTGCAAGAAAAGACAGATAGAACGGCTCCTACATGCGACTTTTTCCTCTATGCTGCTATTTGCCTTTTGCTCAAGAAGCACAGGAAATATATTAACACCCGCATGAAAAATGAGCTGAGGTAATTCCATCTATGAGCATGTGATCAGTTCTGCTGCCACAAACGTTTTCCCTCTAGGTCCGTATCTGAATCTCACATAGACTGACTCACGCTGCAGCCGCATACGTCACTCCTACCCGGCAGCGTCAGACTCTCATTTGTTTCCTTTTGGAACGGGATGTTCTATAAGAGCTTCAACTCCCACTCGACAGTTTATGAAATTGCAGTTCTTGCACATACCTTCTTTTCAGCAAGGAGTTTTCAGTTTGTTTCCGAGGTGCTAAAACAGGAGCACAGAGTGGCCTGAGCTCAGGGGTGCCTCGCCTGGAACTCTAATAGGAGGTGTCTTTTAATAGGATGGAGGTGTGAGGGCTCTCAGCGCGCTGCAGAATTCATTCTTTGGGGAGACAAATGAGATACAGCGCAGAACTATTACTTCTAGGGCTGCTGCTGGAAGTACAGCCCCACATCTCATTCACAAGGCTCTTTCTCCCGCAGCCAGGGAGAGGCTGTCTCAGAACTGGAAGCTGAAGCTCTGGACATGCTGATGGAGCCACCAACACAGAGCCAGCTGTGCTTCAGGGCACCTCACCATGATGGTCAAATACGCAACACTTGCTTTTCAGCACAGGCTAGTTTGATCCTCTTCTCCTAGAGCGCTAACCTACATCTGTTCTTACTCCAGATCAGGAGCATGCTTCAGAAGTGAATCCCTGACTAACTGTGCTTCAGTTCATACTGTGGCACAGCTTCAGCGCTCAGTCTATAGGACTAAGCTAGTGTGACTCTCAGGTTCAAAACCCCAAGTGTTGACAGTATAGACACAGAATCCTCAGCACCAGCTGGTTCGTTCTGCTGGTTTGGTGCTCCTGTCACACCAAACTACCAGCTACTGCTGCTTGCTACTTGCCTTTTGAAGCCAAAAGTCCTGGAGTTGTTGGATCCCAGCACACGATCACAAAAGGAGGAACGTGATGTGTTTGCAGGGGTGCAGCAGAAGGGAGAAGGCTACAGTTCCCCAGGGAACCCTGCCCATGTAAAGACCAAGTTCATCAGCATGCACTCGCAATGCTGCCAAGTTTCCTGCTGGGAACATCCTGACAGGCAGCTGATGCAGAAGGACAGAACCAAGGGAGTGGAGAGCCAAAGAACGCAAGGATGCAAAAGATGATGGCATTTCTCCTGCTTACTTATAGGATGCTGCTATGATTCAAGGCAGGCTAAAATGGATTTGTCTTCACACTGGGTGCACAGTAAAATGGATGCATCGCTACGTAGAATCCAGTGTCCCCTGCTCCAACTGCTGCTCCCCTGTTTATCAAAGAGCTTTAACTGAGTAGAGATCTTAAATCCTACATGTACAGCCATTCATAACGAGGAGGTTGATGCCAGCTTCAAGTGTGGCAAAACCAGTATTCTTAGTACTCTTCAGAGAAAAAATATTACTTATCTGCCACTTTGCATAAAATGGGAAGCTTAAAGATGATCTGGAGAGAAGTTGGAAAAGCGAGGCTTATATTCACAAACTGTGCATAGCCTTTCTCTGAGGAACAGCAAAGTTCCTGAGGCTAGCACCTACAAGAGGGTGCCCTAAAAACCTCTGAAGATGTTTATTCTGACCTCCTGGACCTTTGTCCAATGTACATTCATTGGGACTAAATAAATAACCATTAACAAACCCAAAGCGCTAGACTTTCCACTGTCCTGCATTGAGCTAAGAACTTAAATAAAGAGGCTTAAGTCACATTTATACTTCCTTTGACCTAAAGACCAAGCAGAGCTCAGTCCATCCCAAATATTGAGTAAAAATACCTCTACGGCTGCACTACCTTGCATTCAGCTGCCCAAGAAATGTTTAGAAACCACTGCAGAGGCAGATCATCACCGGCTGGTGTTCCCTGCTCGCTGCAGACACCTTCACATGCAGCACAGGATGGAGAGGGCAGTCAGCGCCCCAGCTCTGACTGATTTTCCTGACAGCCTCAGGAATCCTCCTGGTACTGTCTGGCCAGCTATAGGTAATGCTGCACTGCAGGAAAAACACTGCTCGGGCTCTCAGTACCAGCCTTCACGCTTGGCAGCCATCAGGACAAAAAGACAATCTATAAATGCAAATCACTATAATCTTACAGATATCACCTATACCTTTACCTGGACTTACCTGGATTGATGTGGAGGGCAGTGTTTCTCTCGACATTCAAAGCGAACGTGTGCACTAAAGAATACGAGGCTTCTTTTACACAGGGTATTGTTCTGGATTTCGTATTTCTTCGGGGTTGTCTTGGCAACGAAGAGGGTTTGCCGCTAGAGGTGTGTGAAACACTGGGCAACAAAAAGCAAAACGACTCCCACTTGTTTCATTCCATCACCCAGTTAAACCAGACTCTCTTTCAACCTGCTGGGACGTTATTGATTTGCTCTGTGTTGGGAGAGGCAGCATTAATCAGCATTGACTCCTCAACTCCCCCCACTCCCTCCAAAAAACACTGTGATTTTGAAATAGCAAAAAAATTCCTTTTTTATTGGGAAATTACATCTATCCAGACATCCTGACAAGCTCTATTCCCTTTCTCCCTTCACCTGCCTTCTTCAGGAGCAGCTCCCTGGAAGGCAATGGAACTGGTTATGGATGGTTTTAAGCACAATTAGTTTGGGATGGTTTTTTTAATTTCAGTTACAGAAATTTTAAGTGACTTCAGTGAAGCCAGTGAGGTTACTGTGGACTAATTCCAATATAACTGAATTTGCCTCAATGTAAGTGCATCTTTCTTATGTGAAGAGAAGATATGCTGGATAGCTAATGGTCAGCAAGTGAGTGGAAATGCCCTCCTTGCCCTTCTGGCTCAGCCCTTTCCATGGACAACAGACCTTTATTCACTGTGGATGAGGTCCAGGAATTATCCTGGAAAATTTTTAAAGCACCTTCGGAGGCAGTTTCAGATTGCTTATTCATGTCACTTGCCTTTATTTTTACTTACTGAAGGCATTAAAAAAAATCAACACAAACAGCTGTTCAGATTCCTCTATTTTTTACATAGCAGAGGGGAAAAAAAGGTCTGAACAGCTGTGTCAGTAAAACATAAGCCAGGTGGCCTCCCTACGGCAAAGTTTGTATGAAATCTGTAAGATAATATTTTTATTATCTGACTCATTGTATTTCTTTTTTATCACTTTGCTCTTGTGGATCTTTAAAGAGGTATTGGCCACTGATTTTTTTATCTTCTTCCTCTTCCCTCAGAGTTTGAGCTGTACTGTAACTCAACACAGATGTTATGGTGATTCAGCTACCAAGGGCGAAAATCACCCTTTCAGCACAATCCTCCTGAATCTATTTTGAGGACTTAAATGGGATTTAAGGCTGGGTGAGTAGCAGTTTTACAGATCTGGCCTTTCTGTGGGGAGAAACTCAAGGCTGTGGCACCAAGCATCTCCCTAAGGATGTGCAAGGGACTGCCCATGAAATGCTGGCGGAGGAAGTTTGTTTTGTGTTGTATAACCAAGTTACCTGAGATGCACAATTTTGTTCCAGTTCCTTGACAAGGTAGCTGAATCATCCTCAAGCAGAGGCTAATGACTCATGATTACACAACAGTCTGAAAAAACAGTTGTTTTGTACTCCAATATGTGAAACATTAGGGATTTGTAAGCTGCTAGCCAAATTCTCAGCCGGTGGTGCTGAAATCTAGAGAGTCAGATGGATTTACACCATGGTTGCCCCACTGCTGTCATCTCAAAGCATATCTCTACCAACAAAGGCTCATGAAGAGCTTCCCTTACCGCGGTTTTGAATTCCTGAACCAGCCTCCCATCCTGCATGGAACAAATTTTAGCCTTCAAAGCTCTGGTGCTCCTTCTATGCACTCACTCTCATGGTCTCGCCATGAGAGTCTTCCAGCCGCCTGCTCCGAGCCCTGTGTCCGATGGCACCACACTCTACCTGTACTGCAGGCCACCACACCATGGCCCAAACCCGAATCTCTGTCCAGCCACCCAGGGCTCATCTGCTAAGTCTCTTCCACAGAAACCCTCCTAAGAGTGTACTTCAGTTGTTGTACGGGAGCTTGCTGATTTATGGATATGTTTTCCATAAATTGCCTATGGATATTTTCTTCCCTGACTTCTGTCCTTGGGTTATGAACTCTATAGCACAAAGTGAAAGCACTGAAGTATCTGAAAATTGCCAGCCACATTGCAAGTGTTACAGCAAATGATATGAATAATAAGAACAGCAATGATAATTGTAGTAATAATTAAATCATTTGTTGTTACTATCTATTCTTCTGTTCCTACAATATTTGACAAATATGGGCTCCAAACAGTTCCTGAGCCTGAAGAAACACCTTCAGGTGACACAGAGTGCAAAGAAAAGAGAAAGAAGTTTTATATTGTTATAAACAAATACATAGCTAATAGTTACATATTATTATATAGTGATTTAATATTAAATTATTTTGCTGAACTGTCTAATTTTTAAATTTGCTTTTCAGCTTGTAGCATAATGATAGTATATAGCTAAATAACTGAAATTTGTTTATATACCAGTAAGATTTTTTTTTTTTCTTTTTATTTTTCCCCTCCCTCATGAAAGAAAATATGTAAAAATGTCTGTACAGGAGAAGGACCATCTTCCAGGGGAAAAGACAGCAGAATCATCACTGACTCTAAAGGAGAATGTCATTCTTCCGTAAATAATTCCCTTTTGGTACGTTTTCTTCATATTTAGTAGCTAGATGCAATTCTCTCCATATGTACTAAGCCTGTGTTATTACAATTCCAACATGATATATGTTTATTTGGAGTCTAACAAGATCATGAATCAGGAAAGAGCATTGCACTTTATACTATGTATTTATTTATTGTGTTAGGATGAAATTTACCTGGGTCCAGAGAAAAAAATTAGGCTGTTAGAGCCCTTGGTTTCATATAAGTTATTTTCCTCTCAGTGCCTATGCCCTGTGGACAGAATTTATTTCACTGGTACTGAATGAGAATTCTCCCATTCTCTCACTACCTCCAGGTATGATTTCTATACCTTTCCTCCTGCTTCCAATTTTGTATCCATTACTCGAATGCTTGAAAACATGAAATATAATACCAACAATCACAGAACAAGAAAGTCTGCAGTGTATAGGAAATATTTTTTTGTTCCTATTGAATCCTTTTGTAATTAAAGAAATCCTACTCAGTAATTTGATGTCTTCAGTGACATTATGGTACTTCTGATCTTCACCTTTCAGTTGAATTCTAGGGGCCGACTGGCCATTAGAAAGGCAGGCTATTTTTCAGACAGTTTATGCAATGCAGATTTGGAAGATCTCAGTTGTTCTCTGAAGTATGTCACGCACTAAGGAATGAAAGATGACTTTAAATGGAATGTGTACTCATACATGTAAATATGAAAGTGGAAAATGACATTACAGAATATGAGAGCTCAACGTATTTAGTGATACAACAGTAATTCTCTTCAATGCAAAAAATATCAGTGAAAAACATTACAAGAACTTTGTTAAGCATCCAAATGTATTCCAATTGCTGTAATAGATAACTTTGCAAGAACTGAAGTCTCAAAGACTCGGAGTCTCCGTGAGATTATATAGTATTCATTTACAAAATGCCGGAGAGAAATTAAATGAACAAATGTCAAGTTTATCCCACGTAGAACAGTTACAAAATCATTAAGCAAGTAAAAGTTTATTCAGTTAATTGGCTAAGGCCCATGAAGGATTTCACAACACTACCAGCAGGGTGTTGAAATATTAAAAAAAACCAAAACCAATCCAGCAACCAAATGCTCAGTTTCAGAGAAACACTCTCCTGTAAGAAGCACTCTCTTGCGTATTTCTTAGATAAGGAGCTGCTATCAGCATGTCTGCATGTTCCTGGAATCAAGGTCCATGCAAGTTTTTTTACGTACACCAGCATTCTCTCAGTATTGTTCGATTTCTCCTCACTCAAGAACCAGGAACACAGGAAAAGTGGAAGTAACAAGCATACACAGTTATGAAGAGGTATGAGATATAAATATTCTTTATATTTACTTAGTGATTTAAGATAGAAAGCATCAGAGTGTGATGTGTTAACCAACAGTAACTTTTGTCACTTTTTCTTGTGCACAGAGAATAAAAATCTCTTAAGAACGTGGATGGTAAGGAACACGTCAAAGCAGAAGCGCAAGGAAAGGTAGCTCATGCAACTGCTGATACAATAGAACATTGGAAAGTTCTGAAATAAAACATAAACAAAATTGAGGTGTAACCTATGCAAAGACAATGAAAGATGTGTTCTGGACATCCAGTAAAACCCTTGTGTAATTGTATTGATCACATAGCACCCTTTGAAACAGAATGTTTCTGAATTTCTGCTCTGTGATATACCTTTTCTTCGGAATAATCTGGACATCTAGGAAATATTTCACCTTACCTTCCAGCACACACAGAAGTTTAAAAACAACATAAATGTAAATACTTGCTGATGCCAAACACTTCATTTGCCAAGAAGAAATTATGCATTTTGCATCAGGATTATATTACAAGCAAGATTAATTTTTGTATATTCTCTGGCAAATCTTTAACAAAAACACCTCCTGATGAAACATGGAGTGTAGCTCACAGATTTTGTACGTATGGGGAAACTTCTCTCAATAGCTGACTTGGAAATGTTCACACAAAACAAGCTGCCCTGTAACCTGCTTTTAATCCAGCTGCTAGATACTACAGAGGTAATGCCTTGGGAGATGGCACCAAATTTTTGAAGAAGGAGCCACCCAGTGATAAAGATCTTATAGAAAAACAGAACTTCTTAATAAAACCAGTCAATGAATATATGTTGAATTCTACTGGGAGAAGGCAAGCATCTCACCATTGTAACGTTAGGCAGCCATAATCCAGTAAGAACTCAGGCCGAGCCTCAAGTGGTGCATCGCAGCAAGAATTGTATTATAAGGTCGCTTGGTGCAACTGCACAGATTGACTGATCACAAACGGACCTCCAGCTTCTGTACCCAGGTCTGCTCTCTTGCTTAGTAAAAGAAATCAACCTCCATAAAAAACCAACCCCTTTACACATCTACATTTGTATATGTAGATTCATCAATATTCAAAACCATCCACCATAAATTCAAAAATTAGTTCTGGGAACAAAACAGGCATCATCAAAACACGAATCTACAAAGAAATAAAGTGGAACAGAAGAAAAGAAGGGACAGCTGACAAGCAGTAAAGAACAGTGAGAAAATATTTGTGAATATGTTGGATCATTATCAGATGGATCTTCCTTGCATCCAATTTCAGTTACTTTTAAGAACAGCCGTGTGACTGAAAATTTGCTCACGGCTGCCATTCTCAAGGCATGCTGTGTGCAAGATTCAGCCCTGGAAAGCAAACAAGTGGGAGCATCATGCACCATTTGAGTCCTGTTGAATCCTACCACGGCAAAATTTTTTGATTAGAAGTAAATTTCACTGAGTAATGCGGCAGACTCTCCTTCCAACAACCAAATGATCCTTTCTGAGTCAAATGTAGTTTATAAGGCTTAAGCCATTAAACATGACTGAGCTGACCAATCACACCACGTGAACATGAACTCATCACCACTAAGTGATGTTGAAAAAATAACCACATCAGGAAAAGCAAAAGCTTAAAATTTGGCACAACACAGACTGAAATACTTCAGCTTCTACACAAGCAATTTGTCAAAAGAAAAAATACTAAACTTGACAAGGAAATTCTTTTGCTGAAAATTACATGCTCAGTTATACAATTACATTGCTAGTGTTCCCCTGTTCCTCTTCCTCCTGAGTTTCTACCTAGGAACTATTTCCAGAACTGTCTGGTTCAGTTACCTCTTTCAGAGTCTTGGCATTCAAAGGTCCCAGCAACAAAGCTTTATTGTTATAAATTCTTCAGCTATAACATTTCTAAGGAAATTAGATGGAGTATCATCATCTCCCGATGACTTTCACCTAGGAATTTTAAATCCTTTATTGTGGGAGAAGGCTCTGAGGTCAAAACACTAATATCATTATTTTGTTAAAAGCAAAAGAGGAAAATTAGACTAAAGATTCCAAAGCCTGGGAAGGGAAGTCAGGAAACAGCAGGAAGAGACAGGATGAAAACCAGCACTACATCTATGACTCTAGATAATCTCAAGTCAAAGTACATCACAAATTTTGTTTTGGTACAAGAAGATGATAAACACTACACTTGGATTGCACAGACTTTTTTTTCCAAAGTTTTTTTAACCTCTATCATTAATCCTTCTACTTGAATAACAGCCCGTTCCTGAGCTTACAGTTATGCAGATTCTCCTCACTCACACGTAAAGTTCGACTGGCTACCAGAAGATTACTTTTTGAGCACAATCTACCCCTGAACATTATCTTCTGGCCTTCAAACTTATCATGTGATATCTAGTATTTGGATATTAGCTACTATCTAGAAATGAGCAGTTTTGACATGACCAAAGTATTTCATCACCTCGCACAAGTACATGCAATGAATCAGCAGTAGCCTAAGAGATGCTCTGTCACTCTTGCAGTCAGTCAGCGTTGCTTTACAGAATGACATAGTATGAAAGATAACATCCAGTCTCTGGAACACATAAATCACAGACTAACTAATACAGAACCATTAAAGCCAAAAGTAATTTTCTCCTCCCTGCCCTGAGTATTGTAACCAACAGTACAGGAAAGGCTGAATGCAGTCTTGCCAAGTCCTGTGTGGAGCCCAGTTGCAAACCAGCTTTTTAAGATTTGCGTGGAGTTTGAACTGTGCCCTCTCCATTGTTCTGAGACCTCACCATTGAAAGAAGAATAAATGCTAGCAATAAAAAGCCCAAGAGAATGAACATCTGGGAGCCTAGTCTAAAGATCTGCAAGGGGTCTCATAAATATATAGTAAACATCCCCACTGATGGATTCCCCAGAGGAGAAAAAAAAAATCCGCGTTACCCACAAAGCACATTTTTTTACAAACCACTTCTTTCTGTCTGGAGACAAAGAAGCGAAGCAGAACATTCAACATATAATTTGTAAAATTCAAAGTTTAAAGCCAAGGAAAATGATCAAGATTAGAGCTGATCAGCAAAATCATATCTCCCTTCACATAGTTTCTTTTTATTCTTATAATTTGTTGATGAACCAGCAAATGAGACTCTAAATTGTCAGTACTGTTAGATATCATGGATTTGGGTGCACAAAGATAAATTAAACCGTATGGGCTCAAAGCACGTCAACACTTCAGGCAACTGCTGTGAGTTTTGCCACCCAGTGTGTTGGTAAGGGATTAGGGCGTTTGCTGTCGATGTGTACCCTGGTGCCCTAAGCTTTGAAGAGTGCAGTAGGCCCTGACAATTTTTGTTGGCTCAGGTACCTCATACATGGGCCGTGTATGACCATGAGTAACTTCTCACGAAGAACACAGTAGAAAGTCGAGCGCGCTCTACCAAAAAGCCCCCAGGACACAGGGTTTGTTGGCTCATCCCTACCTTCAAGCAAGCAGCCAGTGGGGGTGCATCTTACTCTGCTCCAGGCAAAACTGGCATACGCCTCTTCCAAGGCAGACTCTGAAAGCAAAGTTACAGAGAATATGACCAGAACATACAAAAAGGAAGAACGGGAGAAACGTGTACTAAAGAATATGCCCACATAGAATGGGAATTTCACTCTGTTACCAACAGCATTCACACATATAGGATACACGCATACAGGATTTTCTTTCTCCTCCTGACAGTCAGCCCTGGGATGCTCTAGGCTACAGCGGTCCATCCTTTTTCTGGGTAGTCAGACACCGGCTGAGGGACTCTGTAAGCACCACATAGCTCTGCAACAGGGACTTGCAAGTCGAGATGCCTGCCTGCACAGAGGTGCTCAAGGAGGCCTTTAGCTGCTGAAATTCCTCCTGTGCTCATCTACTCCTTGTCCTCTCCTAGGCCACAGCAGAAAGGGATGTGGGTAAAACACAGCTAGCTACATCACAGATTACATATTAGCATTCATCGTGTTAAGACCCTATATCCTGGAGCTGAAGTGAGATAATATTTGAGAAAAGGAAAAGAAAACACGCAGCTAAGAAAAAAAATCAGCACAGAATACGTAGAACAGCTATAGTAGTGACAACAAATAAGCTCTGCAGTCAAGGACAGGGTAAAACCTTAGCCCTACTGAAATCAGTGGGATGTTTGCCAGAAAGGTGTAGACAGCTTGTTTTATCCAGGATTTTTAATTAGAGATTAAATGATTCAATGGCAAGTTGGCTGTTTTAAGAAGGAAAAAAAAATTACCGAATAGCCCCAGCATGCCTCTCCCTGCCCCGCCTATCCCTTGGGAGGTACAGATCATACACAGCTTTTTTATGGGAGACTTGACAGGTATTTCATTGAACCTTGGTTGAAATCTTTAGTTTCCCAGACCCTGCCTCCTTTCGCAGTTCGGGGCTGAAGATAGGAAACACCTGCTAATGACACCAGAGACATAGCAAACAGCAAAAGTCATGTGTCAGCAGAAAGCACACTGGAAGCCTGGCCTCTCCAGTACAGACGCAGTCTGTCTGGTGGTGGATAGTATATGTGAGGAAATAGGATGCTGCATTGATTTAATTGACATACATTTGAATAGATTTAAATTATTCTGGAGTGACATACCCACAAATAAATAAGGCATCTTGCTGCCTTAAGGCATAAGTCACTTTGTTAAGAGCCCATGACCCAAATGATCTATTCACACTGCGCACTTCTCTCATTCTGCTTTTCTCAGTCCCCTTCTGCTTTTGCCTCTCCAAAGTACATTGGTTTCTAT
>Ga0181612_109487_pt1 | contig 19457 bp, 11 predicted proteins | sample HoacroProtozoa21_FD_119630 | JGI IMG/M metagenome (GOLD analysis project Ga0181612, IMG submission 119630) | Hoatzin crop microbial communities from Cojedes, Venezuel. Combined Assembly of Gp0051906, Gp0051904, Gp0051908 | reverse complement strand
CTACTGCTGCCGATTCTGGGCCTTTAGATGACAAAGACGCCTCAGGGGGAGATGCAGCACAAGGAGCCTTAGGACAAGTTAAGGCCAAAGTTGAAGTATGTAAAGATGAATCTGTAGGTATGTATGGAAAGTGGGGTCTCTTCTTGGCTGGAGTTCGGGTAATGCCATTTGGGATACATACACTTTATTCCAGACTAGGCAGCTGAGTAATACCTTGCCTGAGATCAAGTGGTCAGTTGTCTTTCTGCACGGTTTTTCATGTGTAGGGATCTGGAGAAATAGATCCAGTATTAGAAATCAATTTTGATTTTTAACAGGAAGAGAAACGTGCAATGGAGATTTTTGCTGAAGACTTGAGAGTCCACATGCAAAGGTTTTACACACAAAAATGTGAAAATTTAGGAAGTTTAGTCCTGTAGACTTTATCTCGGTTTAAGAATCTATAATAAAGTCAACGCATACATATGAATTGCTGTTGTCAAGTGTGTCCGTGTGATTGCTTTAAATAGGCTTTTATATGCAGTCTCTATATTGGCAGAATGATACCTGTTTTCAGTATAGTCTGTGAAGATAAATGGTACAGTTAAACTAGATTTGCTTATTTGCACAAGTCTAGCAGTATAAGTTATGCAAATATAATTACACTCATGCAAAGGGATGTGATGCTTCATTGTTTTATTTATGCAAGTCTGATAGTTTTATAGAAAAAGCTGCCTAAAGAAGTCACGCCAGAACAACTGCTGAACTTAGAGGAGCTTGGAGAGAAAGCTCATGTGCCACTTAGCACAACTATGTACCTGAGAGTACCATCCACATAAATTACAGCTCAGAATACTGATAGGGATTGTAAGCTACCACTTATCTTTGTACTGTTAAAACATAAAACTTGTCATTACATGTGCCCTGTTTGGTCCAAAATCTATGCCAAAAGATGAAAAAAAAAAACCAAACAAAAAAAACCCAAACAAAAACCCCACAAAAAACCACAAAGGAACAAAACAAAAAACACAACAACAGCAAAACCCAGCAAAAAACCCATAAAAAAAAATCCCACATCAATATTTAGCAGCATAACTAAAACCAGTAAGCACTTATTTTCTACATGAAATTCACCTGTCTATCTCTCCCTTTACATAGGATCTGTTCTGTATTACTGAAAAAAATACTGAGTGGTCAAGTATAAGCATGACTTGCATTTGGAATTCCTTGTGGAAGGGAACAATGCCAGCAGCTTGCCTTTGTTCACATCTTGGGGTGCAACTCTTTTTTTTTTTTTTTTTTTTTTTTTTTTTTTTTTCTTTGCAGAAATATGCTATAAAGGGGAAGCAGCTGTACTTGAAGGGGGGGAGTTTTAGTACTCCGTATGTGAAACGAATGTGCTAAATTCTATTTAGAGGCCAGCAGGTATTTGTGGAGTTCATGGAGCATCATTACGTAGTGTTTCATGGTACACTGTTCAATAACAAGGCAGCAATAGTCAGTTTTGACTTCAGGAAGCTGAGGCTACTAGCGTAACTACTGTTACTCGCTGTACACCTTGCTTCAGGTAATGAGAAGGTGAATAGGTGATGAACAATTACTAGTGTTTTGTTGTGAGTTGTGTTGGGTGTTATGCTGGTTAGGGCTTAGTAAAATCTTCAAGTGACAGAATAAAATGCTCTTTTGTTTTGTTTTCCAGTTTGCACAAATATTTTGCGTTTGACCCAGTAACAGGAAAACTTGCAATTTGGTCTGTTAGTATAAAATAGCATCTTAATGTTAAGTAATGTGAACTAAAGCCACTGCTTTTACTCCTAGTCTAAAAGAATGATTATAATGTGGAAAACAGTGGAAATGATGCCTTGCTCACTGGTAAAACAGAGAAAGTAACTTGCTTGTGTTTCTCAGATCTGGAAGATTTTAGACGCTATCTTGAACAACGTTTTGACTTTGAACAAGTTACCGTAAAACAATTCAGAACCTGGGCTGAAAGACGGCAATTCAATCGTGAAATGAAGCGAAAGCAGGCAGAATCTGAGCGGCCTATTCTGCCTGCCAATCAGAAACTCATTACCTTGTCTGTGCAAGATGCACCTACAAAGAAAGGTTAGTGTGTCTACCTGGAGTTCAAATGTTCTGTATCGAAGACTAATTACTGTTCTAAGCTTGAGTGGAAAAAAAGGAAAAAATCCTGTAGTAAATCTGCTTTCCTCTTGTTCTAGAATTCTGTGTTCTTTTATATAATTTTACATAGTAAAGGAAAAATACTTCCTATTGAAAAGAATAATTCCTAAATGAAAGGATTTTTATTGAAGGTTGAAGTCCTAGTAACTGGTTACTACCTTCAGCTGCTTGTTAATGAAAACCCTCCTGCCCAGTCACTCAATACTGCTCCCTTCTCAGTTCTATACCAGTTCTAAATGGTCCCAAATTAGGGACCGGTTACAAATGCGAGATTGGTCCAGGTTAAAACCTACAATTTAAAATACAAATTTAAAGCAATTTGCCAGAAACAGTTAAGAACGAACTGTGTGTGCAGGTGTGTCCTGTGGTGTGAGAAGTGGATGTCATATCTGATGAGAAGCTGGCAGAGTAAGCTCTTACCTTGTACTGGCTGTGTAGTCATAGTAGCATGTTTAACTGCGACCTGATGTTTAAAATGTCCATAGACCTGTGATTCGGGTTTTGTACGTTGTCATGTTTCTGGATTTCTTCTCTTCAGCAGAATTAAAGCTCTTGAGTTGCAAGTTGACCGTTCCCTGTTACAGGGAGGTGCAGTTGAGTTTTTAGTTAATGCACTTTATGTTAAATTCTAGGTTTAGAGCTGTGTTGGAACCATCTAAATTAAGGCCTGACTTGAATGTTATCTAAATCTGCATTTTTGTTTGCAGTAGAAATTGTCTTTTAAAGACTGGAACTACTTAGCTGTCTTCCCCTTCCCACCTCTTTTTTTGTAGAATTTGTCATTAATCCCAATGGGAAATCCGAAGTTTGCATACTGCATGAATATATGCAACGAGTCCTAAAGGTTCGCCCTGTTTACAATTTCTTTGAATGTGGTAAGTGTGTTAAGTTTTTTAATCCCATGCTGTATTGAAGCACTCATCCCATGCTTGGATATCTTAAACAACAAATTACGGACATTTTTCCTGGGGGATGTCTTGAAGGTCTGTTGTGAGTCAAGTTCTAGCTAGGAAACGTTTTCTGTGTCTTTAGCATGGCTTTTGAGGGTAAGAGCAGTCTTGTATTTAAAATTAAGAGTATGGGTTTTCACTAGGAAAACTATGCCTAGCTGAAAATGGATTTGAGTAACTTATTTGCGTCTAAAAGGATGCATCAGTGAAATATTAACAGTTTTGCTGACTGTGCACAATTAATATTTGCTTAATTTTTTTGTCATTGATGTCCAGAAAATCCCATTGTAAGGCGCACATTGTTTTAGTGAATCATTGGAAATCTGTTAAATAAAAATAAGTTAAATACTAAACCCAGACAGTTTCTGAAGAGAAATGCGTAGGCCTTCAGTTATGAAGCTGTTAAGAATTTGAAAAATGTCTGAAGACACGTATGTACCCTCTCTAAAGCTGCAATAACTTGAGGAATTTTTGTGGTTTTGTGATATTCTGGTTTTCTTCCAATTAACAAAAAAATACAGTAGCTTTTTTAAATATGTAGAAGTTTAAAATCCTTTAACTGTTCTAGTTATTGTAGGTTATGATTGTTACATCATGGAGGTTCATATTTAAATCTTGTAATCCTAAGAGAATTGTGTATGTATAAATTAACATTAGAAATGTAAATGGCACCCAGAAATGGCTATGTAGACTATTTGTATTGTGTGACTTTTCTCTAAGGTCATTGATGAATTATAATTAATATTAGTGGAGAAATTACTAGTAAGGTGCAGATGGCCAAAAGTTCATATGCAGTTGGTAGGAATTGGTTTGATGTAAACATTGACTAATTTTGCTCATAGTATTGAAAGAATGGAAATAGAAGTGTCATTCTACTGGACTAAAAGTGACTTAAAGACTTAGTGAGACTGTTTTGTTCCATGATTAGCATGGGGTTTTGTGAAATGCTAGATGGATAGCTGTGTTTTTAAACAGCGTTCAACTTCATTCTGTCAGTGGCAAGAGAGGTTGTTTTGGTGGTTCCTGACTTAGGCTGTGCTGAGACCGTGTAAGTGATGCTAGCACTCAGAAAAACAAAAACTAGGGGAGAATTTTACTTTAGATAAATATTGTAGGGAAATGCACTGGACACTTAACCAAGCATCTAAAAATGTTGCATATGTGGCAAATAAAACTGGAATCAAATTAATGTTGGAATTTTTTTCCGGGAATTCCAACCAGATTACCTTATCTAGCTGCATTTGAGGTTACTTTACAAAGTGCATTTTTGCTTTTGCTGGGGTTTTTTTGGGGTGCTTTATGGAGAAGGAAGAAGTTACACCTTTTTCAGCAGCAGTTTTGAAAACATTAGGTTCTGCAGTCAGCATTCAAGGGGTTACAAGTCAGACATCTGAGTTTAGTGTGGAATCTATAATTATTTAGAATGCGTTATTCCTATATGTGCATTATGTAACGTAACTGAATTTCCAATATAAAACTTTGGAATTAACATTTGAATTCTGGCAGATTACAAATGATCTCTTAAAATGTAGAAGTTATCCATTTGGAAGAATGGTGTACATGGTGGTATGTCTCTGTTAATGGAAAACTCCGTTAGTTTTACGTGTACTGGAGTAAGCAATTCTTCAGTCTTTCTGAAGACTAAACAACTTCCATCCCTTTTGAAGGTGAAATGAAGATGAAAACAAATTTTGATGGTAGTGGTATTTCACGTTCATGATGAGTGTTTTACATTGGGAGTTCTGAAAAGTTTTCTTTTTCTTTCCTCCACCAATTCCAGAGAACCCAAGTGAACCTTTTGGAGCCTCAGTGATTATTGATGGAGTAACTTATGGGGCAGGAACTGCCAGCAGCAAAAAACTTGCCAAGAATAAAGCTGGTAACATTTTCCTTTCTTGATACCAACTGCTGAATTGTTTATCTGTTTTCATTTCTGCTTTGAAGATGACATATTTGCAATAGTAAGTAGGAATCATTTTGCTAATAATCAAAGAAGGTATACTCGTGTCTTTTTGGTAAGTGATAAATGATGCTGCAGATACTCTTCTGACAACCTTAAGTTCAACAGTGTACTGGGATAGAAAACCATGAAGAAACTTCAGATGTTAACTTACGTGTATACTGAGTAGCTGTAAGAGCATCTGTCTCTAATGGTCAGGCCAATAAGAACATGCTGGGGTTTTATATTTATACTGTCACCTGCTATATAAACACCTGGTGTATGGTTTTTAGCAAAATGTGAGTCCTTGCCCTTCTTTAAAGAAAAAAAAAAAAATAAAAAGAAAAAAACCTCAAGATTTTTGTTGCTTTCATTCTTTGTGGTAATAAGACAATTGCACTGAACTACGTGGTTATTGATTTCCAAGTATTTGTCTTCGTTAATTAGTTCTAATTGTGTAAGTCTGTAATAAATATGCAAATAGTTACGATCTAGATGAGAATGTGTCTGACACTAACTTCTTGCTGATCTCTAGATTTAAATGTGTTTAGCACAAGGATCAAGAAAAAATAACTTCTCAAAATGTAAAGATGTGTAATGTACCTGTGGTGCTTTCTGCACTTGTGAAGTATGTCAGTGTAGCTAAATCGCTAAAAGCCAGCCCAAAATTGTTTGTGCATGAAAAAAGGTACTTTGCTGTGAAAATTTAACGAAATACTGGGTGAGCTTTTTGTACAATACTAGGGTTCTGAGTAACAACTACAGGGTGGTAACAGCTCTCTAACTTTAGGTCATAAGGGCTCTACATCACTTTTAAAATGAGACTTGATTATAATTTTTTTTCCTTTCGTAGGCATTTGCAAAAAAGTTTCTTAGTTTGGTTAGTTGTAAGACTTTCATTATCAACTTGAGCTAGTATAAGTGGATATTTCTAGGGGAGATGTGAAGCTTGTTTAAAGAGTCTTTCATTCTGCTCTTTTTCTTTACAATCATTGTTTAAAATAAACATAATCAAGATGTTTAATCATCATCTGCAGCTCGAGCTACACTGGAAATCCTAATTCCCGACTTTGTTAAACAGACCTCTGAGGAGAAGCCCAAAGACAGTGAAGAACTTGAGGTACTGAACTCTTCCTTGCTGGCTGTCATTATTGGAGTCTGTTTTTAAAAGCATTACACCTTCAGTGTCAGAAATATTAATGAAAATTCCTAACATTGTTTTCTTGGTCAGATGGAAATGTGAAGTTCTTAATTTATAGCAAGATCTGTGGTAATGGAAATACTTTTTATTTGGCTATTGGAGCTGATCAGAAAATTTACTGTGATGCAGAGAAACTAGTCCCTTGTTGAAATATCAGATCGCTTACTGAAGACCTGAAATTTTGCAAGGCCCCAGCCTGTCTGTACTGTCCTGGCTTCCAGAATCCTCTGGTTGATGCCTTGGAAAGTTCAGAGCTAGATGCTGTCTGATTTTGTGTGATTGTCTTAGAAGACTAAGTAAGAACTAAAAGTGGCCAGGTTTCTGAGATGCTTTCACTTAGCTGTGAAAGCTACTTATTGCCAGATCAGACAGCTGAAATTTCAGACTTTAAGCAGGGACGTTTGAGAAAATCAAAGGAAAAGTTTCTGCAAGTGGAGACTGTGTGCTATGTTTTCAGGTATAGGAAATAATAAATAGCTAGTTCATCAGTGATATGTTCACTTCCAATTCAGCATGTAGCAGACCATCAGTAAGGAGTAATGGAAAAATTGTTGATCAGCCTGGAATGAATGTTTTCATTTTAAAAACTGTGATATACAGAATGAGTTGTTTGTACACTTGCTTTAACTTAAAACTGCATTGCATGCCCTACGCTATTGAAATGGTCATTGAGAAAATGCAGAGAATCTTTTCCATTGATTAAAACACAAAGCGTTCCAATAGCTGTTACATTTTCTTTTATTAAACCGTAGTGTTTTGGTAAGTAGAATTTCATAATTAGTTAAAACAAATAAAGTAATCTTGTTTTGAGGGAGAAGGGATGATAAAGAATTTATAAGATTGTCATTTTTATGTTCATCTTGTATAATGTACAGTTGGAGTTAAAAGAATTATTTAAATTTCTGTCTGCAAATACATGATTAGTTGTGGCAGTCTTAATGATGTTGGTAAATACCTCCATTATGGATTTAAAAATACTTTTTTTAAGTGTGAAGCACAGAGTAGAACTTGTTTAATGTTGCAAAGGAGATACAAGGGTTAAGAACGGTATTAAGGTCTTATTCGCGCAAAATCTCAATAACCTTTTTCAATTCCTCTGTAGTATTTTAACCATATCAGTATTGAGGACTCACGGGTATATGAACTCACCAGTAAAGCTGGACTCTTGTCTCCATATCAGATTCTCCATGAGTGCCTTAAAAGGTAAGGCTGCAGAATAAGGAGAAAATCTGTTGTGTGCAGGTGTGTTTGGGTCAGGGCACATGGTTTGCCTGGTTGCTGGGTCCCACAGTGTCAGTCAGTGACTTGGACATTTGTGGGCTGGCCAAGCTTCCTGCACTCACTGTGGCTATGAGACGCGCTGTGGCCTGAACTGGTTAATGCTGTCTGCTGCCTTTAACTCATATTTGCTGTTTATGCCTCTTGTCTTCTGAGATTAGTATGTAGTTGTGGGCCATGCGAATACATTTGGTTTTCCTTTATACAGGCTTGCCTTTTCATTCAAATCAAGTTACTGATCTAAAAAAGGACTCTTTATTAATTAATGTCGTAAAATTTATTATTGTTATCTAATTCCATTGCAATGACTGTCAAAGATGACTGCAACCACTTCAGCGGTTTGTAATTTTAATTAGCGTATGACACTGATTTTCTTTGTGCTTAAGAAACCATGGAATGGGTGATACATCCATAAAGTTTGAAGTGATTCCTGGTAAAAATCAGAAGAGCGAATATGTCATGACTTGTGGCAAGCACACGGTGCGAGGCTGGTGTAAGTACAGTAATTAGTGCGACCTCTGATAATATCTTCCTTTTTTGCTGTTCTCGTTTGTCCAGTTTGGAGGTGCTTGTTCAGCTATCTAGCTTGTTATATGCTTATTCGACTCTTCTCTGGTATCTCAGTTTTGAATAACACAAGTAAATATTGGTGTTCTTCCAATTATGTAATGTGCCAGTGTTGACACATTTTCATGGTTATTTTTACAGGCAAAAATAAAAGAGTGGGGAAACAATTAGCTTCTCAAAAAATCCTACAGCTACTGCATCCACATGTGAAAAATTGGGGCTCTCTTTTGCGTATGTATGGTAGAGAGAGTAGCAAGATGGTCAAACAGGTAAACATGATTTTGTTTGATTGTAACCTACCTTGGGGTTCTATTTTTGCTTTTGTATTTTTCTGGGGTTTCTAATTTAGTTACAACAAAGCTTTAATGGTATATGTTTTGGCCTAATACTGTTGTTCCTTGTCGTAGTAAAGCCAGTGTGTATTTGATGAGCAATTCTCAATTCTTCTGAATTCATTCTCATACCTTGCTGTTGGCAGCACATAAGATGAGTGCTTTCATCGACAATAATAATTCTGTTAATCTCGCATCTTGAAGGTCAAAATGATGTAATCTATTTCATGTTTAACCAACTCATATAAATACGTTACTACTTGAGGAAGTACAACTATCACAGATTAAACTTCTTCCTTTTTTCTTTTATTTTAATTCTTTTTTTTGATCAGTAAAGCTCATCTGTTGTTGCTTGTGGTTCTGTTGAATAGGAAACCTCTGATAAAAGTGTGATAGAACTTCAGCAGTATGCCAAAAAGAACAAGCCAAATCTGCACATCCTGAACAAGTTACAGGAAGAAATGAAAAAATTGGCACAAGAAAGAGTGAGTATATGCCCTTCTGTATTTATAAACAGGAAGAATGCCATGGGTCAGACTTATCAATTATTAGAATTTTTGCAAACTTTTTTTTTTTTTGGCGGCGGGCTACTCTTAGAGATATTTTCGTCCTCTCTTTTAAACGGGTTTATAACCTAATTTTACCTACTTTGGTAAGTTTATTTTTGTCATTGGAACAAGTTAGCCTTTCACAAAGATTGACACATAAAATTGGCTGAATATTTAAATGGTATTTTATTATTATATTCTCTTTATGACTGTGTGGTGGGGTTTGTTTCGTATTCTTTTAGGAGGAAACACGAAAGAAACCCAAGATGACAATAGTGGAATCAGCTCAACCTGGCAGTGAACCTCTGTGTACCGTTGATGTGTAATGAGATAATTTACAAGTGGGGAGCAATAACACAAATGGAGGAACTAGATTTTCAACAATTATTTAAAAATTGTTTGCTACAGAATGCAAGATAACTTTTAAAATCCAAGCTGCTTCAGTTATGCATTGTTCTTTTTTGCATCATCAGGGCAATATTTCTTATTCCTACTTTCTTTTTTTTTTTTTTTTTTAATACCTCTGAGATATGTACGTTTAAAGGATTGATCATAAAAATCTCTACTTGGGCAAATGCACAGAGGACAGGCATGTTCACACAGGATAAACTCAGTCAAGCACTTTTTCCTGGAAGGCCATCCATGTTGTTTGAAATGGATGTACTTGAGGGATGTAATTCAGAGTATCTATGTACAGGTTGAAGCTGATATTATATATATATACACATTCATATAGATGTATATATAAAAGAAATATATGTACACCTTCTTGTATGAACATGCCTAAAACTATTTTTGTGAAAAGTTTTGTTGCATTTCAGCACATAATAATATGCACTGATAAGACACTTTGGTGACAAATACATGGAAGTGATGAGCAATGTTCCTAATGCCATAGGATTAGGCCAGTAATGCTGTTTCTTTTTGTTTTGTTTTTTGTCTCCTGCCAGGCTTAGTTATTCAAGATCATAGTATGCAGGGGTTTTTTTATTACTTGAAAAGAACAAGTGTACCTGGTAGTGTTAAGAGCAACAGGCTGGATATCCAAAACTATTGGGTTTTATTTTAATTGAAAAGAGCCTATGTTTACAGATCAGTTGAGAGGGGAAAATATCGCCCTGTTTATTTGATTAAAATGAAAACTGTAATTTGAAAGGCTATTTTCAAAGCTTGGAGCCAAAACACAGCTGACAATGGTCGACAGTCTGAAAATGTTTTGCCAATGACCTCTTTAAAGACCTTCCACTCCCTTCTCCCAGCAACAAAACAATTTCTCATTTGTTTGCATTCAGAATACATCTGACTTGATTAATTAAGTCTTAATTACTTTGCACCATAAAAGCAAAGAATTTTTTAAAAATCCCACCACAACACAACCCTGAGAAATCTGAAATAACTGCAGCAATTTAGGTTTTTAAAGAAGTTTTTGTTTTTACTTTTTTAATTACATTTTTAGTTTTTAAAGAAAAAGTGTAACTTCTACAATGAAAATTAGAATGTAGATTTGGAATATGACATAGAGTAATGAGTAGAATGAGACCATAACAGGTTATACTGATAAATAATGACAAAATCACAAATATACAGCTATTATAAACTACAAACTTGGAAAATGGGCAGTACTCACTATGTCATCTGAGGCTTTATTACAGTAAGCACAGAAGAAATAGTTTTGGCTGTAGTGGAAGCACTGCTTTGCGGGTTTTGTTCTTCATGTGGGGTTCTTTACTGGGTAATTGCTGTAAGTCTTCTCTTGGAACCATTTTTGTATGTTCTTTGGTTTGCTCTTGGAGAGTGGAAACCAAAGTGGTGGTAGGGCTTCGATGAGAGTTGTACCACTGTATTTTACACTCCTGCTCTTGTAGGAGTGAAGGAGGTCAGTTCTTTGCAATTGCTGCAGCTCCTGGTACGTAGGTAGACGGTGATCTGGGGGCTTGAGGAGGGGATTTTGTTCTGGTTTTTGGGGGGGTTGATTGTTGTTTTGGGTTTTTTTTACCATGTCACTTATAGAGTGCTGCAGTATAATGGATTCAGTGCCTACCGGATTTTAACAATATTGGCATCAGTATTTGAAGACCTCTTTTTAATATCACCCATTATTTTGGAAATATGTGGATTTTAATTTATATCTCAAACTAATGTTCACTACTATGTTGCATGTTATGTTTGAGGTTAAATAGGAGGAGTCTTGAAATCTTACCTGTTTCTGTGTTTGAGTGATATGCTCAGAGGTCTCTGTAGATATGAATTCACCCATTTTTTATTATTATATTTAGCTTTTCAGTTCCACAAGTTGTAGTCCTGTTATAACAGGATACGGGTAGTTGGAAGACTATACATAAACTATTATTTAAAGAAGTGGCCTATCTAAAAAAAAAAATACACTGCCTCTGCGGTTTTTTTTGTATAGCTTTAATAAATCTCCATCTTTTGAAGGGTATATAACATTGGTGCAGTAGTGACAAGCAGTGATTACTGATTGTCTCTCTCTCTTTTTGTTGTTTTTTGAGGTTTTTGTTTTGTTTCCGTAAAGACAGGGCTTACCTTCTATGCCTAAATGTATTACTCTTTTAGGTAGGTTTTACTTCAGCTTATGTGTTTTCAGCAGAAAAATCTGTGTTTGGATGGCACTGTAAAAGACAAATCACCCTTGTAGATCTTATTTTTCTGAAATCAGAATGTCAATGCATTTGCAGGTCACCTGCAGAATATCCATAGATGCCTCACTTACAAATTTGTTTTTATTATTTTTAAGAGGATTGCTGTATTACCTCAGTCTGCCACTATCAGTTTCACAAGGTGACCATTGCCCTTAATTGAAACATCCAGAGACTTCATTGTGAACCAAAGCCTAGAACGTGTATTATGCATTCTAAATAAATACAAACAAAAAAAGATGGTATTAGACCTTGCTGCAGCCTTTAACTGGAGAGATGTCCAGAAAATAGCGCAATAACTGCTGGAACAAACAACTTAACTGCTGTTTATGTCATTGTGAAGTACTCTTGTGTTTTAATGTTTACTATTGTTTGGAGTGTAACAGTCTTGCATTTGCACATAAGCACGAGCTGCTGTGATAGAGGATAGATCATTGCATTAACTTCAGCTTCTGCATGAACACTTAACAGTGTGATTCAAGATGTATCCTAAACTTGTCTTGTAACTCTTCTGTGTTTTCTAGGTAATCGGCTGTAAAGGTTTAGAACTTGATTGTAAGAATGCATAAAACAACTGCTGCTTTTGTCACTGATATTTGTTATTTATCCCTTCTGTGTCCAGAGGAGGATGGGTATTTTTATAGGGATGGAGTGTATTTTTAAGAACTGTTCCATCCTTTGGGAATTAGAAAGTTTTTGCTTTGCATATTACGTGCTTCTCGACAAAAGTGTGGTATATTGACTTTAAGGATTAAAATAGTGTGCATTCAAATCTTTATGGTACTGATGGAAAACTTACTGTGACTTCCAGTGAATAGTCAGATGCTACCTATTTAAACACCAGTCATCCAGCTTTTTCTTACATATTTATTAAACAAAACTGATGAAGTAGTTGGGTACTCAGAAGTTTGGAAAGACTATTATGCATAAACTTAACTGTTGTATGTAAACTTTCACTTTCCTGTGATGCTGTTAGGCTTTATACAAATATATTTGCAACAACCAAGTATTTAAAAGCATCATGATTATCTTCTTAATTCTCTAGACTGTACTTTGATTCTGGAGTAAAATTCAGGAATTGCTAGCCTCCTGACTTTTCGTGGGAAGAAATGTGAAGTGCAAGAAGCCATGCTGTTGTTAACCAAATAAAATGATCAGTTACAGTATTCTGCTGTGTATCTGAGAAAGGAAAGTGGGAAAAAAAAAAACAAAATTCAGTCTTATTGCCCAAGTAGGTAACAGTGGTTGCTGTATGAATTGTGTTGGGTGCAGTTGCTTGATGCCAGTGCTAAGTTGGTACAACTATAAAGCCTCATCTTCACTGAGCCTCTGCTTGCTTTTTTCTGCACAATCATATAATCCTATGTGTTTGGTCTTTTGAGTACTACATGTGTATTTTTCAGACAATTAGTTTTGAGCAATAAAGTTTGATATGATAAAATGCTCCAGTGTGATCAGTATTACGATAGCTTAAGCATATTTAGAAAAAGGAACTTTTATTCCTCAATTCCTGTAGGTATTTTTAAATAGACACTAAATCAGTACAGGCTCATTGGTTATGGAAGTACGTATTTAATCACTTTCTTGGTAAGGAAGTGAATGTTTACATGGTTAGACATCACTTGGTCTGAAATTGAATTAAAACTTTTTCTTGAATTGGAATTTGTATTTTTACTTAAATGATGTCACGGTTGGAAATGACACAGCCCAAAGCTGCTGGTTTTGGTACCTGCTGTCACACACCTGCCTAGCTGAAAGGATGGGGCATCAGCAAGTCCATGTGCTGTATTGAATGTACCTTAGAGGTATGTTCAGTAACTTGAGATGTAAATTGGTTATTCCGTCTAACAGCCGATATTACTGTCTGTTCTGTAGCGTGGATCGCAATCCATCCAATGAATGCTAGGTGCAGAGCATCTGTGTGGAAGTACAAGTCTGGGCTGGAGAGCAGCTCGTACAAGGGTTGAGTCTCCACACCCAGGAACATATGCTGGAAGTGCAGCGTGAGGCGCTGCGCCTGGCAGAGAAGTAGTGTTCGCTGTCATGACCTGGGTCTCCACCATACATGCGTGCTGTGTTTGGGTTTTGCATTGCATACAACTGCCTTTCTCTTCCTGCACAGGGCGCTGGGCACAACGGTTGGGAAGGGTACCTGAGGTAAGATCGCATGAGCCTAGGGCAGAGGCTTGGCAGAAACGCTCTGTCCAAAAGTGTACTTTAGTTACAGCCTCAAACTCTGAGTAAGATGAGGTGATGTTCCTATTGCTTTTGCATTCCTCATTCACCGAATCAGACATCACTCTTCCACAAATGTATTTTCCGTGTGGCTGACATTAGCCTTTTTACAGCTGCTACGGCTTTTTAAAGCTGCAGCTTAAAGGTTTTTTAAAGCTACTTCAAAAAGCCTCAGCGAGGCTTCCTAGATAATTGTGACATAGGAGGTACTTGACTGAAGGTATCCCCGAGCAGACTTACTAACAGTCTGACAGGAAAATGAGCCTCTTCAAAAATGAACAATTTCTTACGTCTTCCTCCCAAGATGGATGGCCCTGGCTGGTGTATCGGTACCGCTAGTTTCTGGCTGTATGTGCTCACTGGTGAGGGTAGGCCTAGAGCGAAGTCATACCGGCTTCACTTGTACATTGTAAGAAAGGAGCTACAAAAGCCTTTATGGTATCATCAGTGACACTACGGTCTCAGAATAACATCGACTTCAGCTGTGGAAACCGTAGCATTTTTGGTAGAAGACAAGTTTGTTGCTTCCTAGTGAAGATTTAGCAAGTGAATGACTTGGGGAAGGTTTAAGATTGCTAAATCTTTGCTGGGTTATTCAAAAGACGCTGTGCTGTTCTGACAGGCTAGCAGCTGAAAGAAGTCAGCAGTGCCCGTTCCAGGTCCCTGTAACAAGATGAGCTGCTTTGGGAATTAGATGCTGCACTCAGTCGGCCTGCAGGGCCCTCCCCGCTGCTGAGCTGCTGTTGATAAAGAGCAGCGCTTTCACTAATACATCAAGTACAGTGTATTATACTCCTGCTGGAAGGGATGGTGTTGCATTAAAAATCAGCCCAGGATTCAAACAGTTGTATCTGAATGTAGTAGAGGAATACTTTATTTAAAGCTATGTTTCAGTTGCTTAAAGAGCAAGACCACCACATGTATTATTACCTCACTCACCTACATTTCCCCCTGAGGGTCAGAGGAGAAAAGCAGGATGTGGCCTAATAGTACATGATGAAATTTAAGTCAAATTACTATTATGAAATAATTTTGAAGCCTTGCAACTACGCTGTTGTACAGAGATTTATTACCTGGATGTTACAGAGACAACGTTACTGAAGCAGTTAACGGGCAAAAGCAGTTTCTGACAAGTGTCTCTGGGCAGTTAAGTTGGTGCCTGCTCCTGGAATGCTGTACCTATGTCTACAGAAGTTGCCTGGCTCACGTCAGTGTTAGGTGGGTTGGTGCCATCCGAGCACTCAGAGTCATATCCTGCTGCTGTGACTTGGGCAGTGTCAGGCGTTGCTTCAGCAGAGCTCCCGTTGGCACAGTCAACCCTTTCAAAGAATATCAGCAGCTCGCAGTGCCTGGTCTGGGGGAAGAGGTCCACAGCCATTGCTTTAACGGGACGGAAGGAGGCTCCTTTGACTCTGTTGGAAGGGGCACGGCAAAGGCTTGACGGGAAAAGGGAGCAAGCAAGGTATTAACATTTTAGTATACTGTCCCTCACTGCTACCCTTCTCAGAAAGCTTGTTCTTCCCCAAGCCTCAGCTCCATGACAGGGTTATTCACCACCCCTAATATTTCCATTATTACTTGCGTATTGGGTAATACAATTCCAAGCTTGCTGTGTAGCAGCTGTCAGCTGTTTCTGTGAAAGGTAAACCTCAATGAACATGGCTTAATAAAAAATCCAACAACAGTCCCCCTCCCCCAGAAGTGCATGGTTTTCTTATTGCCACATTTACTTAATGCAGGAAATACTCACTCCACAAAGTTATTCATTGCAGCTCTGGGATTGCAGGAAACATAGATGAGCTTCTTCAGATGTTCAGCTCTTCTAATGGCAAGAATTACCTTGGAATCTAGATGGTCAAACCAAGACAGCTGTTTACCAGTTCCGCATGCATCAGCAGACTCACAGAAACCTCCCAGATGCTACTCCAGCATGAGCTCAACTGCTGCAGTACCTAGTTACTTCAGGCTATCCCCGAAGCCTCCCAGCTGAATTTATTCCAGTGGTGCTTTCTTAGGTTCACCACCAAGCACAAATGAGAACAGACTTAACAGAAGGTAAACTTACGCAGCCCTGCTCGTGGTGGATCTACGATAGTAAGCAGGTTCTGAGGAGCTAATACGTTAATTAGGGAAGGAACAATATCTTCAGCCTTCCCACAATGAAATTCAATATTATCCAGTTCTACAAAAAAAAAAAAGAGAAAAGATGAGTACTTCCCTAGTCAAAGCATCTTTCAGTACACTCAAATCGGGTATTAAGTTCTGATGCCTTAGAAGTTACAAATTGTTTAGTCTACCCTGAAATCAGTATAATTTAAGCAATCACCGGTACTTCAGATCGTTTAAACAACAGTAACTCGAGCATCTTCTATTATCTAGACTAAAGCAAAACCCCACAAAAAGTAGCTACTGTTAATGTTTTATTTATGAGAGTAACTGTAGCTTCATCTTACTTTCACACTTAATTTTTTTATTTTTGGAAGAAAAAAAAAAGCTAGCTGTTAGTCCACAGAAAACCGATCTCACAGATTAACATGGTATTTGTTTTCAAGAGAGGTTAAATGTTTAAAATGGACAAGATTGCTATCAACAACAGGTAATTCCAAACGGCTAGATAACGCAAAGAGGAACTAGCTATACAACTACTATACTTCTTAAACAAAGACCTGAGCATTTTGGCTTAACTAACCATTAATCTGGGCGTTCACTTTGGCATCCTGCACAGCTTCTTGGCAGAGTTCGATTCCAATCACTTTCTTTACTTTCTATAGAATCAAGGGAGAAAGATTCGTCTGTGGTATGTAAATGTAAATTTAACCATTACTCACAGCATCAGCAATTTACTACACATGAATGCTGACTAGTACCTGGTCAGAGAATTACTCCCTTGCAGCCAGAAAAAGGGCTGAGAAGGGACCTGTGCAAATAAATAGGGACTTTTTAGACTGAAATTGTGGGACGAACACCATTTATCCCAACCTGTACATGACAGACTCCAGTTACGCTGGCGTCTTTTTTGGTGGGACAGACTTCTTTATATGGTCTAGCAAGCTCCACTCTAAAAATGATATAGAAACGTTAGTTATTCATTAGTTAAGTGGCTAGATTCTAGTAAATTTTGGCTATCCTACAGAACTATAGCCTCTTTTGACTGAATTGGTTTCAGAATAATTTAGGTTGCTTGACAGAAGTGTGAGCTTTCATAATTGTTTGGTACAACAGCTGCAGGCAGCTGAATTAGAAATCAGTTGAAAAAATGAAGACATAATCTGTTTTGTTTCAAGTACACTAAGTATTTTATTTTATTGTAAGCACAACTAAAGACCTCCATCTGTTAGAAGTAGCTTATATCCAGGAACAGAAGTCATTTGCTCACCTTTGCCAAAGAAATCCCAATAGTTCCCGTGCCACAGCAGATGTCAAGCACCGTGCTCTCTTGGCTCAGTTGCGCCCACTCCCTAATGGCGGTATACAAAACCTCCGCAGCTTGTGTGTTCACCTGTGGAAGTACGTGTCAAGTGGGTCTACTTCTTCACAGAGAGTAAATGTGTTTTAATGAGTCTTAGGAAAGCATGTTTTCTTCTTCTTGTTTCTAAGAAACAAGTCACCTTCACACAGAAGTTAAAATCACATGTAACTGACCTACACCAGCACGTATTGAGAGACCACCATTCCACTCTGTTCTCTCTGAGAAGGAATGCTTTGTTACCTACGTTCTAGTAAAAACATGGCTTGGTCTACAGTGCCTAAAAAGTCTGGAAGCTAGAGGAGACAACAAACAAAATAATTAAGCAAAATGCTAAGCAATAAAGTGAAGTCCAGACTTCAAAAATAACTTCCTCTCCTTGAATAGAAAGTAGTAAAGATTCAAAGCCAGGCGAATATAACCACAACAATACACTCAGCAAGCTTTATTTTCACCTTGTTTGTCATACTGCTTTAAAGTAAACACTGTAATTACACATTAAGCTTAAGGAAGTAATGTATAATAAGCTTTCTAAACCCATGCCTCTAGAGCAAGCATATTCTTTGTCTTAAAGAGCAAGCACACTGGAAAAAAAAAGTAGCTTCTAATTTATGGCAAATAATAGAAAATACAGTTTAGCTTCAATGTATTTAGAATGCCAGGTAATAATACTCTTCCTTCCCATTTCAACACTTTCCATTTCAACGATACAGGTACCTGGTGTGGCTTTAAAGTGTTGGAAGGGAAGAAATAAATTTTAGAAAAACAAACAAAAATTAGTACTACAAAGATTCCTGAACTACATATTGCGTGTTCTGTACACATAAAGGCTGCTGTTCAACAGGAGGCAAATGACACTGAACTAGTAAAAAGAAAAAAAAAGTTATCTTCAGCATTCCCCCTTCAAGTTTACGCTCATTCATTCATTACTTTTACAGCCAAACGTAGTACTCAAAGGTATTTAATCACACCAAACATATAAAAGATTAAATCTCTAGGTATATAATATCTTGTTACACAGCATTAGCCAAGCTTAAGGGCATTAATGCAAATCAAGTTAAATTAACAACTTCGTTATCATCCTTACTTGAAAAAATGCATGAGGAGAAATTCTGAATTTTAGGCCAAGAAGTTCTTCATATATGTACTTATCGCCAGCCACGTGCTCCAAAGGCAAGTCCTCTAGATTGGGAGATTTCCTGGGGAGGGGGGCAAGGCATGGGGAGACGAAATACAGAGAGAGAAAAAAAAAAGATGACTAAGATGTTTGTCAGAATTTTACAAAAGCTGTAGTCATCTTAAAAACTGTAGTACTACATAGCAAGTAATTTATAGTGGGACAATAGTTATTATATCCTTTTAGAGACTCCCTTCTTGGCCATTTTCTTCTTATGGTGTACAACTGTTCCATTGCTGTGTATGCAGCAGGACCTACGTTCTCTCTAGATGAAGACAGTGTGAGCCTTGTGCTCTGTGGAAGAGGATGGGAAGATTAAAAAAATCACATAAAACAGGGAAAAAAGGAGACAGAAGCTACTTGTTGATAATAACAAATATCCATCTACTGCCATAAACACTTGTACAGCTTGACAGTCAGCAACTAGTAATGGGTTCACCCACTGAAACTACCTGTCTTTATCCAATGAATGCTGCAGAAGAAGGGGAAATTTCAGGAGTCTCTTGTGGAAAAGGTAAATAACTGTTCCAGAAATTAGTAACGCTGCTGCTACTTCTATGAAATGGACAAAATAATGGTGTGGAAGTGCTCCCTACGTTGCTCCCTCCGTTGCAAACACCAAAAATGCAGCCACCACCACCAAACCCCCCAAAGCAAAGTCAACCCCCTCACCTTTGTCCTTCCTCCACAAAGTACAGAGAAGTAACGCCACTGCTCTTTCCCATCCCTTCTATGAAGTATTTTGCCAGAGAGGTTTTCAGGTCAGCTAGCTCTTCTTTACTTAATTTCTAAAGGTTTCATTTGAAGGAAGTGAGAATAATCACGTTAGTGACTTAAAGATATGATTTAGTGTATGCCTGCTACAAGCATATTACTTGTTCATTTCCATGTGTCAGATTAGACTTAAGAGTGGTAATGCAATGTAAACTACAGCAAGTAATTAT
>Ga0181612_174457_pt1 | contig 19462 bp, 15 predicted proteins | sample HoacroProtozoa21_FD_119630 | JGI IMG/M metagenome (GOLD analysis project Ga0181612, IMG submission 119630) | Hoatzin crop microbial communities from Cojedes, Venezuel. Combined Assembly of Gp0051906, Gp0051904, Gp0051908 | reverse complement strand
TTGCTGTTATAAAATTTAACATCCACTCTTAACCAAATTCTCACGCATTACAGCACTTCGTACCTGAGATCTTGGAAGTTACTTTCTTCTTTTTAAAAAAGCATCTCCCAAACTAGCAGTACAAGTCTGGGGAATTTGTTGTCTACACTGTCCTGGCTCTGCCTGTTTTCAGATCAAGATGTTTAATGGACATAACCTGCAAGCCTGTGGGATCTGGTCCACAGCCTGTGTGTGTCAATACAAAGTTTGGGGCTTGGAGTCTAGCTGATGGAGAAAGGAAGCACAGATGGGGAAAATAAGTGAGGGTGTGTGCAGATAGCCCCGCATTGTGCGCATGTCTGAATCACCCTGTGGTGTACAGTGATTCCAGTTTGCTGCACTTCTCATCACTCTGAATTTAGAGCAGCAACAAAGGTACATCATTAGTACCACCCCAGCACAACCTGCTCTAGCCAAAATATTGCTTTAGAAGTATTATTTCTTGGCTTAGAAAAATCCTCTTTTTGTCTTGTTTTGTTTTGAATAGTGTTTCCCAAAAGTATTTCCCAACCGGATCATAAAAAAAATATCTACATTGCACTGACAAGAATAATCAGTCCCTGCTGTTAAGCTCTTATATTCTGCAAGTAGATTAATGAAATTAATATTGTCTAATTAAAGAGACCTTCATAACTGTAGGATAAAACCTTCAGATGGAAGCCATCAAGCTGGGATAGCATGAAGTGTCAGCTCAAGCTGGATCTAACTGTTGAACCTGCATTCCCAAGAAAGACACTTAGGTCAGGAGATGGCTTTTTAATTAGAAATCCTAGCCTGACATTTGAGAAATCCACTGGGCTCTGGGAACTCTTTGTCCTTAACAGGACTAAGAGCAAGCTTGTCTTGCCAAGCTCTTCACGATCTCCCCCTCTCACTGGTTGCAACATCTCTGCCTTTGGAGCACAGTGACTGACAACAGGCTTGATTGCAGTTTAGGTCTGCCCTTGAAGCTTTGGGCTGGCAGGCGCTTGTACTCTGACATTCTCTGCGGCCCTAGTTTTGTCAGCAAGTAGAGGTATGGCCAGCTGTAACTGTGCTTTTTGGCTCCTTCATCTCAAATGAAGGAGCAAAACCACTATAAACCCATTTAAGCAGGAAGCCTCTAAGCCAAATTGACATCTATGCCAATGGAAATAAAATATATCCAGGAATCTTTCACGGTCTTTTACAAGTAGGATAGAGAGTTTGCACTCTGGTGCTTGACTTAATGCAAATGTGTGAATTTTTTCAATGACTATTACTATTGGATAACATTAAAGAATTTACTAAATGTGACCCACCAAACTTGAGGGAAAGGCATTTTCATCTCTCAGTAGGGAGAAAGGGCACTGCTGAGCTCTTGAAGAGAAGCCTGGTAATGTTCTGAGACAAAAAGATTTGCCCGCAGGATACTCTGCAGGAAGATACTGATTATACTAAGGTTGGTGCTTTGAAGGAATGTGCCAGCTTCTTTAAAATCTGATAGGAAGTTTTTGTGTGAAAATATTAGAACAGTTAAAAATTAGCTGAACCTGTCTAAAATTTCATTTTTTGAAAGCTGTGACTGAGAGAGATGTTGATGTCCTAATTTGGGAAAAGATTCTGTAAAAATCATTGGAAATCCAGGGAGACAGAAATTCTGCTTTACAACCATCTGTAACTTTTATGTAGGCACAGCCCTGTCTTAAAATAAATATGTCTTACTGACTTCAAGAAAAAAATTGACTGAGACACATTCAGTACTCAGACTCCAGTGAAGTTTTGTTTAAATAGGGAGTATTAGGATTCTGTTTCTACAATATGAACAATAATAATTCTAGAGCTTAGAATATGTAGTTAACATGCATCTGGAGGGCTGTTTTACTTTTTAAATATAAGCTCTCAATTGTCCAAGCAAAAATACACATTTTTATATGCAAGTGGTTAGTTAAGTGCCTAGGCAATTCTGCAAGAATGAATTGGATGACATAAATAGTAATTTCATATTCAAAATCTGGATGATATATTTGTACTTACTATAGCATATGTGTAGCTCATCGTTGATGTGCATTCATAAATCTTTCTTTAAAGAAAAGTTGAATGATTGGATCTGAGCATTCTTAACAGAAACAGAAGTGAGTGCCTTTTTTGGGAAAAATGTCAAATCTGTGTTGGCTTTTCCTATTTTCCCAGCACTCAAAAGAGAAAAGGAAAAACTGCATGCTTATCACTGAAGCATTTAAGAAGCTACCTTTCATCAAACAATAATTTTCTTTGAATATTAGTGCAGTCAATCAGAATAAAATAACTTATACATGCAAAGAAGAAAGCTTACCAGTGTACGAAACATGCCTAACAAAAAAACATTTGAACAATCCTGAATTAATAATTTCATTTTCCTGTAAGAACAAAACCTAGGTATAGACCCAAGCAAAACTAGAAGTCGCTCCACTCCACCTCTGTCACGTAGCTACAACCCCACTTTCTTCACAGCTTTGTCAGGACCAGGTCTCTTGCCTAACGTGCACCTCCAGGTACATCAGTATGGAGGAAGACCTTTTGGCAGTGTAGGCATTGCCAGCCATGGTGTGGTGGGTTACCTTTGGCTGGCTGCCAGATGCCTACCAAGCTGCTCTCTCACTCGCCCACCTCAGCAGGACAGGAGGAGAAAATAAGATGAAAAAGCTCATAGAGCCAATACGCTTGCTGTCCTCAGAGACAAGCTGAATGCCTCCTGCTTCCAAAAGTCAGCAACAAACACTTGAAGCAGTAAATGTGATAGGTGAAAAAGAAAGTACAAGGAAAAATCCTAACAGTCAACTGCTGGCTTCTGTGAGGGACACATAGAAATTTCCTGCTGGCACTGGGCTCCCTGATGTCCCTGGCTGAGGGAAGTTGTTGTTGCTTAAGTGAAGAGTTTAGGAGCTGAAGTTAGGCTACTGAAGGCATAAGTAATCTCACAGGCGGGCTTTGCCATGGCATTGTTCTGAAACTCCTCTAGCAGTCTTTGCTCTGAAATGTTACCTCATATATAGCTGTTTCAGCTGTTCCCAAGCAATGAGACAACCTTTCACATTTGCAGAAGAGCTGTGGAGGTCATGCTAATGGGCTCCTCGATGCCACTGGGCAAGTGCTAGCCTGGGGCAACTCACACATCACAGTCACATAGTTTAGCGTAGGTGTTAGGGTATTTGGGGATGGGGGAAAATCCTTCAACACAGAGGACTGTGGGTTAGCGCTACTCTTAGTGTCTTCTCTATATTACTAGAGATTAATCTGTGGAATAGACCTGGATTATTATTTCGAGTTCAGTGCTTTCCCTTCAACAGCTGAAGGGCTGAGCAACTCATTCAATAACTAATGAAATCACTTTGCTTGCTTTCCAGTCTACTTTTTACTTCAAATGTTGGTTTTGTAGGAGGATTAGAAAGCTTAAACCCAAATTCTGCCCTTCATAGTGACACAGCTGTCTCTGAAGTCATGGAAAGTTGTACTCAACATATCTGAGTTTAGCATTTGACCAAGGGCTCTTATTCAGTCATTTTGAAAGGAGGCCAGTCGCAGCAAACATATGCCCTGCAGGCAAGGATGCAAAATGCCAGTCATTCACTGTGAACGTGCTGTGAGCCAGCAGAGGCTGGAGGGGTGCAGCCATGCTGTGGTGGAAATCATCCTGTGAGGGTTTCAGTTCAGGCATGGCCCTCAGGCGGCAGTTGTTTCGGGTGACCACAGCTGATGTGAGCACTTCTTGGTGATCTCGACAGTAAGCTCCAAAAACAACTGAGTCAGCAAGGGCAGAAGAAATTGACACTGCTGGGTCACCCTGGGACAAAAGTGCCTGTCCAGCCAGCCCAGCTCCTCTCCCTCATCATCCTAGGAAGTCCACTGTGATGCCTTGTTGGGGAATGACCCCCAGCTCGCTTCTGGCCCTTGGGTTTTTGAGGTACGTGACATATGTGTGACATATGTTTTTCAGCTCTTCGCCATATGAAGATTTCAAGATGTAGCTCGAAACAGTCAGGATGGGTACCTCTCATAGGTTGAGAATGGTGCTTTGAGGCTAGAGACCAGTTCATGTACAGACCAGAAGAGCCTTGGGGTTTTGATTAGACAGTCAACAGCTGGTACCCAAATCTAAGACATAAACCTTCCACGAGGACATGCTGGATTCTTTGCAGCCAACAGTCTGATGAAAAAGTAATTCCTCTTGGTTCTTCTGGAGCGTGTGCAAGCAGCCACATTTCTACTGAAATTCCTTTGTTACTGAAATCAGTTCTACAAATAGATTGTGTGGAAGCCGGGGCAGAGTTCCGGTCACACCTGTTGCATGTGATGGCCTGATGAAAGTTCTTCAGATTTCAGTGAGGGCGTAGAGGTGGATTCTGTCTTGCTGATGTTAAATTCTTCTATTGAAAAGGTGACATTTTCCCAGAGAAAAAAGTGAACAGAGTGTACAGAGCATTTTGAATCTGTTTGGTATTTAGCAAAGTCCGAGCTGCAGCATAAAAAGATGCAGGGGATTCCTAGACATAGTGAAATATTGGACTTTATGTATGTCAAGCTAGTAAATGCAGGCTGATTCATAAAACCGCCCTGAGCAAACAAGTTATTACCACTCGTGCAGTCGTAGAGGACACCAGAAGAGTGAAAGACTATTACAAGGGGAAAGGTGCACACTCTGAAGGAGCCTCATTGCTTGGAGGAGCAATGGAGCAGGGAGTCAGCAGTACCTCAAGTTAGGTGTTGGGGGTTTTGCTCCCTTACTTCCTCCCCTTTCTTCTCTGGGAGATACTCTACACCACTGTACCTCTCCTGGGGCTTTTGGGATAAACAAGTGTCACTGCATGCACAAACACCTGCAGAGCCTTGGGTGTCGTCATGGAAGAGACTGGCCTCCCAAAAGAGACAGATAACCTATCATTATCTGTGTGATGGTCCCAGACTAGAGTGTTTTATTTATAGGGGAAGCACATAGAAAAGACATGAAGCTGGTGTTAAGCCTGTTTGTGTCTGAGGGACACAGCAGAACAAATGTTCAAAGGATTTTTAAAACCTATTCAATATTAGGCTTGGAACATGTATGTCTTTAGAAATTTGGAATAGAGAGAGAAATGCTGAAAGAATTGCCTAAAAACCCCATACAGAGGAGGATTAGGGAGTCAGGTTTGTGACGCATATAAGGTTCGAAGGATCTAAAACCAGAAGGATAGTTTCAAAGGTTTTTCAAAACCAGGAAAGTCCTACTGTGTTGAAAAGTACCTTGCTGTTTCTAGTTTGTAGTTTCCTGCCTCTGCATGTACATATGTAATTTGAAAATCAGACAGCATTTCCACTTACGGAAATGCAGCTTGGAGTCCAAGTGATTCCTGAGTCTAAAAGAGACCATCAGTATTATGGCAGAGTCTTGTGGGAGAGAAGGCTGTGCATTAAACTGATCTCTTTCACTGCTTAGTTCGATGATTAAGTGAGAATTTGCCTTTATTAAACCGCTGCTGTTACTGAGTGGTATAGGCAGCAGTCACTCAAGACCAAGACGACTGGAAACTTAAATTCTGAGTAGTACATGTGTTGACCAGACATTATATAGATGTAGCCCTCTGCCCCAGGACAAGGTGTCTCTGTTGTTATCTTTGATGCTGAATACTCTGGGAAGTGACAGTGCTCCTCCTCACATCTTTCAAGTAAGCGGGCAAAATACCTAAAAAAAAAACAACGGGGAGAATGAACAGATGACAAAAATACATAGACATTTGTAATATTATCAACTTTTGGCTAGCTTTGTACTGAAGAAAAAAAAAATAAAGGTTAATTGAAAGATATGATTTATCATTGATGATGTTTCCAGTATTGGGAGTGGCTGGAACATGAGTAAGTGTTTTCAAAGCTGTTTTGCCTCATACCATTGATGGCGCCTGCAAAGATTATGCGTATATGAGTTTTCATTTCTCTGTAGCTACAGTTGGCTCCAGCACTGGAACAGCACATTGCAGAACGCTGTCCTACAGGGATGCTGGATGTGCAGAGCTGCACGGTTCTGCTGCACTGTCAGAGGTGAGAGCGAGCACCTTCCCCCTTATCCTCTCCTGTCCTGCGAACGCATGCTGTCACTTCTCAGGAGGGAAACTGGTTGAATTGCTGTTTCTTGTCACAGAAAAGGCCAGAGGTACTGAGGGAAGGGGAGGAGAAGCACAAGAAGGTGTCTTCTGAGCCAAATGAACTTCAGGGAGGTCAGGCACAGCATGTTCTCTCCAAAGAGGGCCTTTGTGAAATCCCTGACAAAATCCTTGCCATGTGGTAAATCCCCCAGTGGAGTACCAAGTCTGCTGCTCCTGCTTAGGATGAGAAATACCCGGCCCAGCCAGCACCAGCAATGCTCAAGAGCCAGCCCCAGCCAGCCCAGACTCCCACCATCTCCCTCTGGGCTGTGGCCAGGAGGACCATCAGTGCAGCAACGTGGGGAGACATTACCAGCCTGAGGATGCCTGGCTGGTTTTGCTGGCTGCTGGTGCATTGGAGAGGTTCCAGTCTGGTGCGGAGGGAGCTGGGTTGGGAAGCAGGAATGGCTGCAGGACACCATAGTCCCAGTGCAACCAGTGGGGAAACTTTGCCTCTCTGGCTCCACAAAATGGGTTCCCACCTCTGCTGCCCGTGTGCACAGATCCCCCACTTCCATGGCCCTGCTGATAAACAGGCATCCAGGGCCGTTAAAACTTTTTATATTTGTAACAGCAACCAGGTGTTGAGCAGAGGTCTCGGCAGATCTCTGAGCAGTGCTGGGGACAGTTCGCCTGAGGGAGGGCAAGCGAGAGTCTGGGTGGTCCAGACTCTTCTGAAGGCTTTGCTGCAGGTCAGTATGACTGCTGTATGCCTTGCAACAGGGTGATCCCATTGCTGTGATCCCTGAGGTGGTGATAGACAGCCTGTGTCGCTTTGTGGTGAAATGGGTGAGGGCAGCACGGCTTGTGAGCTGCCATGGCTGTGGCATTCAACCCTCCATACTTCCCGTGCCTCAGTTTCCCTTGCACGATGCAGGAGCACTGGCAGTGATTTTTGCTTAGAAAAGGGAAAGAAAATCATGTTTTGGGTGCATTGAGGACCTGGAGGTGGAAAGCTTTCCATTTAATAACACGTGGCACTGAGAAGTTTCAAAATAAAATCAGGGAAAGGGAGGGGAGTGGGACAGTTTTCAGTGGAAAGGTTCTGTGTATCAGCAGTTTGGATCTATTTTGATATTAATAATCTGGACTCACTTTTTCTTTCCTATTATCACTGGCATTATTTATTTATATCTGATTTAATTAATGAAGAGCTTGTTGGCTCCCACGCTGAAGCAGGTGTTCCGCCTCCTTCCCCTTGGCAGGCAGTACCTGCGCTCAGCTCCAGGCATGATGGCAGCCACTTGGCCAACATTTGGCAGGGGTAACTGAGGGCTGCTGGGACTTACTCTATTTCCCTGCAGGCGTGCAGGCTTGGCGTAGGATTTCTGACCAGCCATATCCACAACATGTATATGCAAGGCAGGGACTATTGCAGTGAGAGACACTTCAGGGGCAATGGTACCACTGTGTGAAGATCTGCTTTCTAAATCAGCCCTACAAGGGATGCTTAGGGATTTCTTCCTGGCCACAAGCCATGCTTCCTGCCCCATCCCATCAGCCTCCCAGCACTTTCCTGAGAGCAACTTAGCACAGCTCAGTGCCCATATTGGAGAGCTCCGAGACAATGCTGCTGCTTTTTTAAGCTTTTAATTCACAGGGCACTAACATGGAATTAAGGAAACATAGGAAAGGGAAGCAACACCACCCCACCAACCCCCACCCCACCCCAGTACCATGAAAGCATCCGTGAGGATATTCCACAAAGCAGTGGCACTCACTCTGTGTGGAACTTTATCCTGCCAGGGAACCGAATGGAATAGTATATTGCTCCTGCTGGCTTTGGCAATGATGGCATGGAGTGCAAGTGTTCAGACCAGTTCAGGGGCAGCATGGAGATCCCGCAAATCTGGTGAGTTGGCCAAAGACGTCTCTCAGGCCCAGAAGGTATTTCCAAGAAGTGCTGTGTCTTGGGATGGTAGGACTTTGTGCAGCACAGAAGTGTGTTGCTGCTGTGACCATAAGATGTGTACTCAACCAGCAGTGTGTACCTGGGGAATTGAAGAGGATAGAAGAAAAAAAGTAGAAACTGACAGTGTGACAAGGCTGCAGCAGATATGCATGTAACAGAAGAGTGGAGCTAGGCAGAGCACTTGCTAGGACAGATCTAAACACCAGCAAGAGGAAACAGAAGTATGACTGGTCCAGAGCAGGGTCTTCTTGCTCCTTCAGCCCAGTACATGCACCTCATGCATGGGGAAGATTTTACTGAGGACGTATTTCTGCAGGACAGGGAGAGGGGAACTGGTCTGGGGGCTCCTGGCTCACAAGCAACATACCTTTGGTACTCTCTGAACAACAAAGCTTTGCAAATGCTACTAGACAGCCATTGTCATTATGCTCAGCTTTACCCCATTCCACAAGACAGACGTACACGCTGAGACCCCACAGCATTTACAAGCCTTTGTTTACATACTAGAGGCTTTAAGCACATGCAATTTTGTGGCCTGCCCCACACACCCTAAAAACTCATCCTTAACAGTTATCTCTGGATTTGAAACTCCTGTAAAAACAAAAACAACTAGTTTTGGCTGCTCTGCCAAAGAGTCTCTCTCCACAAAAAGGAGACTGATTTTTCTCTCTGGGTAAAGTAAAAGGTTACAACAATATTTAGTTTGAACTTTCTTGAGATCAGGCATTTATTTTCACTCACTCTCTCAGTGTGTGTGTACATGGAAAGTACCTTGAAGTGAGTCAGCATTACTCAAAGTGAATCATTGGTCACTGCTTCTCTGGGACGTTCATTCAGTGTTGCAGGCAAGTTTTCTCTTCCTTTCAAGCCAGGATGGGATTATTTGTGCTGCTTCCACACTGCACAGACATTAAGGCACTGGCTTAGAAACCAAACAAGGGTTTGTCTGTCTCATACCCACTGGTGTCTTGAGGGAAGGCCTGATAATGGACCACTACTACAGCAGTAATGTGAAATAGAAATGCTGTTTTAATCTCCTCTCCAAAACAAGAGGCCTGCCTCCATCTGGTTTAGCCTACAGCATCATGGAAATTTTTGTTGCATCACGAAGCAGCAGCACGTCTGAATAGAAGCACCAGCAGTGTCAGAGCTTTTATCTCTCTTCCTGTCATTAGATCAAGCACCCTCTAAGGTCACAGGGCAATGTAGATTTTGGAGTGAATTTGGAGGACATCTAAGAAACACAGAGGAAAGAGAAAGATCTGCATAGCAAGGGCTTTGGAGAAGCAGATTTAATTTCTTATCTGCTGTTTACTTCAGATTCAGTTCTCAGGGGACATCCTGGTATGCAAGGATAAATTTCTGATACTCTAGATAAGTTGTCCTTGTCAGGAATGATTTCAAAGTGTGTATTATCTCTATGAGCTGCTTCACTCAATTCATTCCATGGACACAGGAGCTGTTAGTCCTCCTTTTTAACAACTGTCTGTAACACTGTGGGCAGGCTTTTTCTTCCCATTTCAAGAAGCCACAGCCTTTCCTTTCAATTGGACACCAACTCCCACAAAAACCTCCTGGTAAGGATCTGTGTCTCATTTTAGCAGTCTCCCCCTCTCCATGAAAGAGTGGTGAGATTGCCCTGTCCCAGGCTTGCCAGCAGCAATTCCCCAGCATCTGTCCATCAGCCATGGCAGACTCCCTGCAACAACCAGGCTGTCTCTGCCAGGGCTACTGGCATGGGTGACATCTTTGTGCTTTCCACGGGTAAGCCCAGCACAATGCTTTGAGAATGGGAGAGGAAGGAGACCATGTCTTGTCTCACAGGATCTGTCCTGGGTGGCAATTGGTCCCTGATGTTGCTTCTCTGGCTCCCCGGTGGTGCTTCTCTGGTCCCCCGTGACAGAGTCCATCCCTTCTTCAGGTAACCTGTATTCCTGCATGCATCAGGTGAGATGACCGGTGTTGTAATCTGCCTCCTCTGGCTTTAGAGGGCACTTGTGACGGGATATGGGAGGGAGGCTGCCTTGTACCCCCCACTATTTCCACTAAAGCTGAAGTACAGAAGAAAACCCAAATTTGGTTTACTTTGTCTGACAAAAATTATACTGTTTTGTGGAGAACAGTAGAAAAGTACGAGGGTTTGTGTGTTTTCAATTTCTTCAAGCAGTACCAGATACAATATGAATGCAAGAAACCACATTTGTATTCAATGTATGCTGAGGAACATATAAGTATGTAGATCTGTTGATCTGGTGAACCAAGGCTAGTACAAGAACAGAGGCCATGAGGTTTTTCATCCTGCTCAGATCAGCCTCAGTGGCTCCACAGCACTGCCCCTTACTCCAAGAATGCATGGGATAATGGGCAGTTCTGGCAGTGGGTAAGGCACCCAACTGGTGCCTCTCAGGAACCCTTCTCCTGGCCATCAACTTAAATCATGTTCAGTCACCCCTGCAGTTTTGACTCCTTCAAAAGTTAGGTGCAGATGAGGATAGAGCCAGAGAGTTGGGAGACAGCATTCAGAGGTGAGGCCAGCTGAAACTGGCCGTGGCGGATTGCAAGGGGGATTTTTCCTTGCTAACAGGGCTCTTCCTCTCCTCCCCTCTTGTCGGCCCTCTGGGGGTTCACGCAGGAGCTGGAGGGCTGGAGCAGCTCTCCACGCCTGGTGCCAGTGGGAGATGGAAAGGAAGGCAGCCAGCAAATCTCTGGAGCTCACTGCCATCGGCTGGAGGGAGGGCAAGGAAGAGCCCTGACGGTGAGTGGCTCAGGAAAAAAAGAGAGGGAAAAAAAAAAGGTAAAATAGGGATAAGAACACTGGCATTCATGAATGACTTGGCATAGCATCTGCTCTTGTATGCAGTAACTGACACAGAGTTTCCAGCGGCGTCACGTGTCTGAAGGAGAGTGGCTAATATGCCCAAGATGTCTGTTGCTTTAGTCACTTCAGTTCCGGAGAAAGGCTGGGGGTGGGGGAAAAAACCCTATACTTTTCAAAGTTTTTTTAATTTTTATTTTAAAGAAACCGATTCTGTGCTGTCTGTGAAGGGACTACACCTGTGGAAGTGACGTTAGGACTGCGTATCTGTGCTGTATGGAGAAATGCAAGGGGTGGATTGGTGCTTATAGTCTTTAGCCTTTGAAAATTCAGCATATGGCTGAGTTGCTGAAAAACTGGTATTATCAATTTTGGATATGGGTCACTATCAGGCACTATTTACTCTCTTGTTTTACCAGGGGTGAAGCCTGCTTTGTGCTTGTAAGCAGCTGAAAGCAACAGCAACCTCATCGTAATAGGATGATCCTGTATACTATAGTTTCACATAATGAAATTGTGCTAAATTATTTCTTCAACACACTGATTGCAAAATTGCTGGGATGCAAAGGCAGCCACAAAACTAAGAGTCAAGAAGCTTTGTCAGCTGAGGTTGTGAAAGCAGGAAAAGGGAGAAATCCAGGTGATCCTTCAAAGATGGAGACAGAGTGCGAGGAGGCACTGAGAAAGCCTGTGCTTGGTCCACCTTGGAATGCGTTTAAATTAGATTAAAGCATAAGCCTATAAGAGAACCTGAAAGACAGGTACCTAAACCCCATTTTGAATTAGATTTTGTGATGACTGAGAAAGAAAGAGAGAGTAAGTGAAACTAACCACAGAACCACAGCTTTTGATGACCTTGGCTATAAAGAGGGCAAGCACTTCAGGGGAGAAAAAAAATGTTCCTATTGCTTTTGGGTGTGTTGTGGCTGACTGGCATTTATTCAAGCAAGACAGGTCTTGCAGGATGGAATGGGCAGTCCAGGGGATGTAGAAGGACATCAGTAAAAGTAGGATTAAGGCCAAACACACGACTAAAAAAGCTCGTGAGTCTCTTAGAAGAAAAGGTGAGGGGATACAAATAATGTCTCTGAGATACTCTGTACAACAGGAAAATACAGTCTGTCCAATTCACAGTGAAGTTCTTCAGTAAGAAATTTTACTGAGCAGAGATACTGCTGCATCCTTCCCAGTAAGAAAGTTTTATAAAGATCTTGTAAAAGGGCCTTTTGTTGACTCAGTGTCTTTACTCTATGCTACCATAATGGATTGCTGTGCTAGTGACCCTACATAGTTTTTCTAACCACAGACCAAAGAATGGTGATTACATATCTCAATCTTTCATGACATGGTGTCTTACTTTTCCACATGCAGAATGTTGGAACCATAAAAAACAGTGACCTAACATATTTTTTCATGAGTAGCAGTATGAGTTCTCTACTTGAAGTGCATATACACTAAATTGAGTTAAACATCCCAAATCTTTGTGGGACAAGATCCCACATGATCTTTGACCATCATCCAGGCTTATACCTTCCAAGGAGGTGGGTACAAAATTTAAAGCAGTTTAGACCCTCCACTGAAGGATACAGCTTTTTCAACATGTGCAATCCTGTTAAAAATTTAACCTGCTCCTTTCCTGTCAATCTTTTTAACAATATACCATTAGATAAATTAAAGAATAATTTAAATTTTTAGCCAATAGTAATGTCTAGGCTATTTTTTTTATATTATTTTATATGTTTCCTCCAGCAGTTAGAAAACAAGACAAAAGCCTGACCACCATTTTTTGGTATAAAATGTTACAAGATGGGGCTTCCAGCTCACGAATCTTTAAGTTCCTAAGCTCATCTGCAGAAGGTCACACAACAATGGACCCTATTATGTTCTCCAGTGGTCCACAATCCATTTTTAAATGCAGTGAAAGCAAAGAAAATTCACACTATGTCTGCTTAGGAGATATTGCACAGACTAATATGTCATCAGAATGCTTTAGTTGATTGCTGTTAAGATGTATTGATTACATTGCAGTCGTATCTGAAGATTCTGATTGGGAATGTGTATCTGAAAGCTAATGACAAATGTGGTTTTCTTTGCTTGGCATTTTTTGTATTCTGCTTTTCCAACCTCTCTCCAAAACCTTAATTCTACAATATATGTATTTTGCAGTTATGTTCAGAATGCACAGCGTTTTTGATATTGAGAAAGAACCAGGTGACAAAAGGTTTTTTCCATTGGAAAAAATATTGAAAACATTTTAAGGTTTCTCAAGACCATTCGTATTTTTCTTCCCTCTCTCCCAAATTTCTATTTGAAAATAAACAAAAGAAAAAAGGTTACATTAATTTTTCTTTAATCTTTCTGGCAACTTCAAATCTTTGGACATTTAGATAGAATCACAGAATCACAGAATGGTAGGGGTTGGAAGGGACATCTGTGGGTCATCTAGTCCAAACCCCCTACCGAAGCAGGGTCACGTACAGCAGGCTGCACAGAGCTGCGTCCAGGCAGGTCTTGAATATCTCCAGAGAAGGAGACTCTGCAACATCCCTGGGCAGCCTGTTCCAGGGCTCCGTCACCCTCAGAGGGAAGAAGTTCTTCCTCATGTTCAGATGGAAAAGAAAAACGTCCAGAGGAGAAAAAACTGAAGCCGCCTATGACAAGGTGCTCTCACAGTGTCAACCCTAGTTGTCCATTTAAATTCTCCACAGGTAAATGCTACTGCAGTAACACAGGCATTAAACAAAAAAAAGGGGGACACACACACACATATCTGTGCTCTTGCCACTCTGACCAGTAGTGGCTGGATGACAAGCAAGAGATATCTTCCACCAGCTGAGTCCACGCATGCAGCAGAGCAGCCGTGAGCTGGACACCCCAGAACCGCTGCGGACACATTTCCAGCTGTCCACAGTAACCTCTGGCAGAGGGGGGATGTGGAAGGGATGGAGGCAAAGCAGCTCGCCAGGGTGGCCTCAAACACTACTGTCCACATCTTTCTCTCAGAGGTAGCTATCCCCAGAGCTGGGACAGCAGGGGATGAGCAAGGTGTCTACTTCTATTCAGACCAGCATCTTCGCACTCACCCGGAGTGAAGGAACAAATGTACAAAGAACCCAGGTCCTGAGCAACGACTAACACCCAGGTACGTTTCTGGCACCCCTAGCAGGAGGCCATTTCAGGGAGATGTCTTGGCTATGTGTTCATCTTGCCCACTGTCTACCATCTGCACCAATCTCATCACAACTGAAAAGCTTGGCCCAGCTGCATCTGTACAACCATCCTATATCATCATCCTTGGTAGCAACGCAAATGAGTTGGCCTAAGCCAAATGCAAATCACTTGCTTCTGCCTGAATATGTTTTTAGATTGCTTAACTGTTGCACTTGGCAAAGAGAAAAAGAGATTTTTTTTTATTTTTAATCCAAGCTCACAGAGCTGAAGTGTCATCTCCCGCAGAAATTTTAAGTCTGATGAAAGCGTGCCCTGCAGATTTCTCCTAGCTCCTTACAAAGGAAATCAGTCACTTTTGCAGGCTTGGGTTTTTTTTCCCTCCTGAACTTGAGCAAGCCAGTCACAACCTTACACCGTTATGAAGTTGCAGTGGGCTGTTTCGAAGCCAGAGGGAGCGGAAGTTGACCAGCACATGGTCATGATGCGGCAGGGACACCAAACCAGCTGCCACAAAGAATTCTATAGATACACGTGGGTCGAGAGGTAAAGAAGAAATACTATTTGCCAGCAACAAAGCAGCAAGACCACTGGGAGGGAGGTCATTAGTCTATGACAAAGAAGCAATATAAATCATAGTTATGATAGCTTAAAAAAAAAAATGGAAAAAATAAACAATTCTTTGTTCTTTCAACAAGCTCTGATTTCACTTTCTACAACAGGCTGATTGAAATAGCAATCTGATCTGTCCAAAAAGAGCCCAAGACAACTGGGTATTATACAAATAGACACATAATATAAAAAACCAAAACAAAACAAACAAAACCCCCCCAAAACAAAACAAAATCCAAAACACTAAAGGTACTTACCTTTTTGTCGGGTTTTGGTGAATTACATATGGAGTTCAGAGCCTGTTTCTTATACTCCAGCTTGTCATTTAGCTGGCGAAGTTTATTTACAGCATAACTGGCCTGATCATTAATTCTTGTGCTGCATTCTTCAGTAGCTTCTTCACAACCTTGGCTCTAGGAATAGAGGAGTAACTGCATCATTAGTATGAAAAAGGAGACAGTTATTGTTTGCTCCATAAGCATTTTATGTATAAGAACACTTACCCTTGATATAGACAAGAATGTAGGTATAACAGATTCTAACAGAAATTCTAACCATCAGATCCAAAATGAAACAAAAGTCTGTCCACTAAAAACCCCACGGACAAAGTCTCACTACCATCTAACCACAGCTCTTTGACAACTCCTGCCAACTGTGTAAAATGACCTTCAAGCTAAGGCTTAATGTAAACGAGAGGAAGAATCAAAGTTTATTTCAAAAGCAACAACAGCTTAGTAGTCATGATCAATATTCCGAGCCAGATAGAAAAGCAAATACTTAGGTCTGAGCTGAAAGATCACCAGACAGGGGAGGGGAGCAAAACCAAAAACGCCACAGTTCTAACAAACAGGCCTGCCTCCCACAGACCTTCACAAAACAGATTTATCAGCCTGCGGAACATCTAAACCAAGCTCTTTCTCTTTGTAAACAGATTTTGCTGCTGTTTTTAGAAGTGTTAATAAAAACATGTTAAAAGCACATACGCATTACCCTAAACTCACAAATCATCTTCTTATATTCATTCAGACAAACCAATAGCTTTTCCAGCTTGGGTACTACAGCCATGCAAAAAAATGGAAAACTTCACACCTTTGAGTGACTTCAACATCTTTTGGCATTTGCCTCAGCCTCCCCTTTCTTACTGTACATCCCCAAACAGGCATGAAGACCTTGAGACCCAGCAAATGCAGTACTGTGGTGCTACCGTTGTCGTGTTCAGAGACCTTTGAGGTCTGCTTATGACTGAATACGTCTTAATTTATCTGTGGGAAGCTATAAATTAAATCTCATGAATGAGAGTTCTGTGTTATTTAATGATATTCCTTACTAAGGAAGTTGTATCTTTATATAATTAACAAAAAGCTAACAGAAGGAAGTCTCATACTCTACTGAACTCCGTGAGTTTTAGAGACAACTCTACTGTAAATTCTGCAGTATTTTACACCTTAGTAAAAAAGTCTGAGATACAGTAGTAACAATAATTAATCTCCTTAGTATGATCTTCACAAGGGAGGGCAGCGCAGAAGTCAGGAGTTCTAGGCTAAGAAATCCATGCCCTTTTCCAGCTCTGCATTTGCCTGCTACGTGGCTGAGTAAACAACATTAGCTCTACGCCCCGTCCTTTCTTCTGACTGTTCTGCATGGACTGTAAACTCCTCAGGTCAGAGACTGCCTTGAAGCATGCGTACAGAGCCCAGCTCATGGAAGCCTGCTGTCATCTCCTGGCACTACAATAATACAAATAATAATAATTAACAACACTTTACTCAAAACACTATTGAATAGAACCATGAAAAAAAAAAAACAAAAACAAAACACAACAAAAAGGAAACCAAAACAACCCCAACCTGTACTTGTTGGGAAGCACAGAGGTCAAAAAGAATAAAAAATGCTATTTTCAGCACTGAAGAATTAAAAGACTTTTCATATGGAGTTTAGTTCTAGTAATCAAAGGATTGCAATTAACCACAAATCAGTAAGACTCTGCTCCCAGAGGCAGGCTACATGATTTCTCTCATTAACATTTCAGACACTTACAGCAGAAAATACTACTGAATCACTAGGTTTATCACTAAAGTGCTAGAATTGCAAGATAACAAGTTAGCTCTATTCAAATTACCAAGTTTATCAAATAACCAAGCAACACACTGGAAGCTGAGGTAATACGGGATTGTGCTCTGCTCCCGATGGCTACACGGACAGTGACTCCCACTTCTGCGCGTGCCGCACAACGCAGGCTTGGGGCTTACTTTCGCAACCTGACACACGCAGCACCAACACAACCACCAGACCCTCTTTCTTCAAAGTACTCAATGCAGGCACTTGCTCCCTTCTGCATTTTCACACCTACTCTTCACCTTTTAAAGAAGGTTTGTCCAAGGAGAAAAAAAGTGAAGACTGAACGGAAAGAAGAACGAGCTTGTTCCATGTGCAGCAAAACCAGCAGAGTCTGGCCTTGCCCCGGTTCGTATCTTCTGATTTGCTTTTCTCATGTTTAACCAGGGTTCGCTCTTTCGTCGTCCCCTCCATGGGGACACTAGATGGCTTTTTACCTATCCAGCTACAACAGTGACATTTACAGAAAATTAATGTAGGTAACTCCGACAGTGCCCCAACAAGTGAGGACACAGACCTCCAAAACTCGAACTAAAGTGAAAACAATTAGTATCTGCTAACAATACGGATCCCTCCAGAAACATCAGATTTCTCAGTTGTGGTGTCCTATACACGGGGAGGAAAAAAACCAAACCTATTAACTAGCAGTGCATTTTCACCAACATTTGAAAGCCTACTGGAACCTTCAGGAAGAAAAATTTCTTATGATTTATTTTCACCTCAAAAACGCTGAAGCATGGCACACAGACATTGGGATTGCTCTGTTCCAGAGATGCTCTAACAGCATATGCAACTTCATAACTTTATTTGTTGTTGAAAATATAAAAAAGCTTTAACCATATAAGAAAATTTGGCAATATATTAGTCTTTAAAGTTTCACAGCAGACATACCCTTCAAATTCTGGCACATATACATCCAAGGACTCAGAGGAAGGACAGATAATGCTGATGTCAATCTAATTTTTCAGCAGCTATAGCAAATGTTATCTGACATAGGACAGCTCGCCCTGAAGTGTTGCGTCAGTTTTCTTAGAGAAACAGCTATCTCTGTTAGACTCTGAATAAAATATATAGAGAGATTAAAAAGCACAACGTTTAATACTTAATTCTGGCCAAAACCAGTAACAGTCTTTTCTCAAAGTCCCAACCATTGTAAACACAAGGACAGAAAGTCTTTGAAGTACCTACCACCCTCAACACACAGCTGAGTTAGCAGCAAGGAAAGTAGAAAACTTGTCTTGAATCTTTTATCAAGCAAAAGAATATAGGAGGAAACAAATAATTAAAAATTAAGCAAGCTCTAAAAGTTCATAGTGGAAATAATTTACTTCTAACAGCTCATCTCTGCAGATTTGCTGCGATGCGGACTAGGGAGACTGTAATAGCTCACCTACAGAAATGAAAGTTGTATTTAAGCAGTAAATACAAAAGCCATAGGTTCTGGAAAATTTGTTCCTAAATAGCAGAAAGTAGATCAGCACCTCTGGATTCTGCTTCTCATTTGTCCATTTAGACCCAGCTTTAGACAAACTATTACACTTCACTGTGTTCTGAGCAAGTTCACATGTAAAAGGAAGATATTCGTGCTGACCTGAAGCGACAGCCTGACCGAAAGATGCTCTCTAGTCTGAGAGATGCTCTTGTCAAAATGTTCCTAGATAAACGTAGCACAAGTTCCCCTGACACGACCGATTTAGAGAACCCACTGAAAAAACGCGGCCCAGGAGAGCTACCAGTGGGTTATTGCTTTTGACATTCCGAATGCTCTGCTTTTGTGTTTCCAGTTCTAGTGCTATTATAATCAGTTTTATCTTCTAATACAGGTTATTATTACATTCAATAAATTAATTAAAAAGCACTAACGTATTTTTTATTACTTTTTTTCCTCTTTTGTGCAACCTCTAATACCTATTTAGTACCTAGGGAACGCACGGTGGACAGGGACAGACAACATCTAGACAGAAACCTACTGATGTTTCAGTGAGATTTCCTTCACACAAAAGCACAGCAGCTGAGCTTGTATGAAGTGCGTTTTGCATTCTCTGATACCAAGGAGCATAATGAAAGGCCTGGAAATCTGAAATCTAACTAATTTAAGTAGTCATTTGGTACCACCTTGTTTCAGCTTGAACCAGGTTTACCCGATGAAACTACAAGAGTGATGATATTTACAAATACATCAGGGAAAAAAAAAAAGAAAGTAGTCTAAAGCTCAAGGTCAGAAGACACCACTATATGCTTTATTCAGGATGGTCTTCTGATCACTTTAAATAACTGTGAAAAAGATTGTCCTGTGACTCACCACTTCATCTTTGTCCTCAGGAGTTAGCTGAGCAGAACTTCTTTCTTCTTCCTTCTTGACTGATCTCTCATATAAATCACTGACAATGAACGAGGGGTAGTATCTGTCCTTTAGAGTTTCGTAAACATCTGCCTGAATTCTGTAGAATACTTCAATGCCTTTATTTCCCACAAGACTTTGCTGTATTTCTTTATAAAGGGATTTTTCCACAGGTATTTCTCTGCTTTCCACAAAAAAATTCTGATAAATTTCGCTCACCAGTTGAGGTATTTCAGCCTAGGAAGAAAGGAGGGAGAGGGAAGGAGAAGAGGATAATAAAAAATGTTTAAAAGATCAGGATGACTCAGGATCCAGGTGCATAATTTGAAGGATGATCAAGCTAATTT
>Ga0181612_175923_pt1 | contig 19463 bp, 29 predicted proteins | sample HoacroProtozoa21_FD_119630 | JGI IMG/M metagenome (GOLD analysis project Ga0181612, IMG submission 119630) | Hoatzin crop microbial communities from Cojedes, Venezuel. Combined Assembly of Gp0051906, Gp0051904, Gp0051908 | reverse complement strand
CCATTCACAGATCCCCGCCTGTCCGCCCGTCGCAGCCCAGCGCAGACGCCCTCCCACCACCGTCACCACCCCCTGCCACCCCCCTCCCGGGCTGAGTCTCTTATCTCTTCGATTTTGCACACATTGAGGACGTATCACGCTTCTCGCCGTCGCTTCGGAGGAGGACAGAGCTGCCGCTGTCCCCTGGGGAGCCACAAAATCCTCTCCCAGCCCGGAGCGAGGAGACGCACTTGTCGTCCCCCCCCACCCTCGTCCCCCTTTCCCCAGCAAGGCGAAGCGAGCCTGGGCACCACGCCGCAGCCGAGGACCCCGCTCATACAGCTAACCCCCCCACGCCAAAGACGTGCCCGCCACCCCGCCGCCCACCCGGGTGACAGGGAGCATGACGGCGCACCGAGAAAAGGGGATATGAAAATGGGGGTGGTGGTGAGGGGAATGATGCTCCCAGCTGTGTACCCCCCGATGGCAGAAGGGGGTCCCTCAAGGACCAGACTCGCTCCCCCGAGCACTTGACTGCGTGGCAAAGCTGGAGAGGTGCACAGGTGGGGGTGTCTTGGTCCCCTCTGAGGGGATGATGGAGGGAAGAACTGGTGGCTTTCACAACTGTGGCCAGGAGCAGGGAGCTGGCAGGGTTTTAATGGGAAAAAAAAAAGAAAAAAAAAAAAAGAAATAAAACACCCATAAAACTGCCCTGTCCCTTTCCGAGCACTTGGGAGAGCTGCCCCTCTGGGTCCCCCCACCCCAGCACCCCACAGGAGCCTTCGCTACCCCCAACCCCATCCCCACATCATCCCCAAACTTTTAACCACGTTGGATACAGGGAATCACCCCCATTGACGTCTTTGTCTCATTCTCCAACAAAAGCAGAATAGCTCTGCTGTTGCCTTTAGAGCTGGAGCCCTGCAGACCTGTCCCCTGCTGTCCCCTGCTGTCCCCGGCTGTCCCCATGCCTGCTCTGCTCTCCTCCCCATCCTGCCCCAAGCCCTGTTTTGTAAAGACACCTCCTCTTGCCCCTGCCTGGACCCAAGCGCAGTATTTAATACCGTACGTCCTAGTATTCCCACTGTTGACATGCTGTATTTGAATTTTTTATAGATGTATATATATAAAAAAAAAAAAGAATCAAAAAAAATAATAATAGAGGGGATAAAAAAAAAGCTCACACAGAGACAACGCACACATGCACACACACACACGCACCAGGAGCGACTGTCTTCATTAAATGATCATTTCATGATGACTGGCATCTCTGGGTGTTCTTTCCCCTCCGGCTGGAGTGGGTGGGTTCGGCTGCCCGCTCCCATGCGTGGTGCTGGCTGTGACGGGGAGGACATGGGAACGGCAGTGAGGGGGACACAGACACCTTGGAGTCTGCACTGGGGCTTGAGTCCGTAGCATCGTCTTCCAGGGGGGTGGGGGACCCAAAATCTGGCCTTTGGGACATCCTGAGAAGGTATGAGGCAGGAGGATGGAGAACTGCTGGCGCCCCGCTGCAGCCGGGGGGGCTGGAGATGGCACGTAGTCCCAATTAATGCGCTTTCCTTGTCTGATTAATAATTTCACATTAAGAAAATGCCACTGACCCAGATGCTCTGAATTAAACTTCCATCAGGGCAGAGCTCACGTGGATCTGGCGTGGGGGCAACGGGCTCAGCAAAGCACGCTGTTATCAGGGTCTGGCCTCTCCCGTCTGCCTTGCTTGTAAGCCCCAACTGGAGCAGAGATGTCATGGAGCTGCAGTCCATCCCTTGGGGAGAAAAGCTTGGTTTTTTAAGAAAATTGCCTGCCTGATGCCCCAACAGTATCTCTGCAGTCAGAAGATCGGTGGATGGACGGATGGATAGATAGGTGGGGTGGGTGGAGGGAAGTAGCCACAGCCCTGGCCCTGCAAAGCCTGAAGACAGCACCAAGGTGGTCACTAGCTCCCACCAGGCACTTGCTATGATTTTTGCCATGACGGGGTTTTATTGGAGGAGATCTCAGTCCCATGCAGCCCTGCCTCTGGCTTGGTCATGCCAGCAGCAGCGCTGCCCCGTGTGCTGGCTTGGTTCACTGGTTAATGTTCCATCACCAGACAACATGCCTCCATCATTTATTAATGTTTCATTAGTGTTAAAAACATCTGGTAATTAATTATGCACTAATTATGGATTCACAGTGCTAAAAGCCAGGGTAATCTACCATAGCAGATGGCTTTTCGGGGCAGGGGGAAGGGACGGCTCTTAGCAGAGATGAAAATGTTAAGCCCAGCCCTTGCCTGAGGGAAGCATCCCAGACAGACAGATTTCCTTCATCTCCACCCAGGATCTCCATGCCTGGTCCGGAGGCATGCTCTCTCGGGTTATTTAGCAGAGGAAACCCATCCCTCTCAAGCTGTTTCAGGGACCAAGTGAGCCGTGCTCCCACTGCACAGGGCAGCTGTATGAGAAGCCATCTGAGAGCGGTGGCTTTCGCACAGAGCCCCTGGCACCCTCCGGCTCCTGGAGATGGCACGCAGCCTGCCGCCAGCTCCAGGATGCCATTCGTCGGCCCCTCAGCTGTGCCTGGCCATCTTAAGTGGCAGTCCATAAAGCAAAGGGTGTCGTAAAAGCCCACTCGTGAAGTGCCCCAGTAATATTACGTACAGATGTGCAGAGATGTTTCAAACTGGGAAAGGTCCCAGGGGAGCATCCCTGCCAAGCAGAAAATCCATCCACTTAGCAGTATAAATCCATACAGGAAGAAAGGGGGAATTACAGTGCTCAGAGAGACCTGTGCATCGCATAACCTGAAATCCAATACATCAGCCGGGCGCAACGAGTCCCTGCATCCTCCCAGCACATATGTGGCAGTAAATCCCACCTTAGGTGTTGTTTTCGGCTGTTGCTGATGAGAGAGCAGCCTTGCACTGAGCTCCGCAGGCTCTGCAAGAGGGATCAGAAGTGCGGCTGGAAAGCAGGAGCTGTTTCCTGGCCGTGAGGCCTCGTAGGAAGCAGAAAGCCCCCTCGCTTGAGCAACGGGCTGAGCAGCGGAGTGGGTTCGAATGCAATTCCTGCATCCTTCTCTGAGGCGGGTGCCAGCAAATAACTCATCTTCCCTGACCCAACAGTCACAGAAGCTCCCTGCTCCCATGCCAGCATCGCAGGAGCCTGGAGCCCTCAGATGATAACAAGCAGCTTATTTATCAGAAATTAGTCTGCCAGCGCTGAGATTTTGGGCTTCAATGTGACACCACACTTTGGTGGACCAGCAGGCATGGTGCCGTGCATTTTGGCTCTGGCAGAGCATTTAACATTCCCAGGTGAGAGCAGAGAGGCAGAGGGGTGTGAAGGCAGGCCCGGCTGCCAAGAAAGCAAGCTGATAACTGAACAGCCAGACCCAAGCATGAGAGTCTCCTGCCGAGCTGGATGGAAATGCCAGGTGGGATCCACCAAATCAGCTGGCAGAGGAGAGCTGCTGCTTGTTTCCACAAGGATAGACCTGGTCCCCAGTGGGCAAACATCTTCCTCCACCACAACAAGAGGGAGAGGTGGGAGGTGGAGGCAAATGCAGCAGAAGGGGGTGGGAAGGTGGTCCGCAGGGTGAGAGCATGAAGAGCAGCATCTGTGAGGGGTGAGGATGCAAACAGATTCAGCTTGACTTGGAGCAGCCCAGACTCCCCTCATCCTCGACAGGTAATGGTGTCAAGTCCAGCAAAATGCAAGAGGCCACCCCAAATCACGAGGTATTGGTTCAGAAAATGCCCATGTCTCCTGTACAGAGCTGTAGCACTGGATGCCATTGGCACATTATAGTCTTCCTCCAGGACTTTCTTCCCTAGCAGCAGGAGGGATGGCTCAGACACCAGGGTCCCACCATGAGGAAAGGCTCCTGCCTACTACCAGTGGTGCAGGAACGAGCCCAGGAGCTTTGAGTGATTCAGCCACCACCATACAGAGACGCAGACGGAGTTGCAGGTGGGGTCCCTGGGAGTAACAACAGCCCCGGGCACCCCCACAATGCTCTAGGGCAAAAGCTTGTACCAGCAAGAGGTAACAGATGGTCACAGCAGACTGCAAAGGACAGCCTTGGACTGTCCTATTCCTTGGTGGCTGCAGATCAGGACCTGATGCCTCTCCAGAAGAGGCTGTCTGTTGTTTGCAGAGCATCGAAGCATGACTCTCTTCTTCATCATGTCCGTCCTGAATGGCTCAGCCTCCGTCCTGGTACCATGTCCCTGGTCCCCAGACACCTCTGCATGCAGCCTCATGCCCTCCCTCCCCACCAGACCAGCTCTGACACCTCCTCAACCTCCAGTTACACTATGGCTCCATGGGGAGCACCAGCTACTGCCTCCCCAGCTCCCCATCACCCCCCAAGTGCTGTGATCTCCCTGCCCACCTCCAGTCTGTCCCAGTCCCCTGCCTGTTCTGGCCCGGGTGAGCCACATGGACCATCTGCTCACAGCATCCCAAACCTCCCTGCACACAGACACAGCAGCCGAATGCAGCCCACACGGCTCAGCTGCAGCACAGAGACCAGACCACACCAGCATCCCCTAATAAGCAAATGACTCTTTTTTTCCTCCCTTTCAAGAAAAAGCCAAGCATTAATTTGGCTTCTGCCACTCTGTTTATCTAATAGCATCGCTGATTGATTGTCTTATTTATAACCCAGATCCGGTGTCTGGGCTGCTCACGGAGACAGAGTGATTGATGGAAAGAAGACAGCCAGGAGGGGACTTAATGGAGCTGTGTGGCTGAGCAGCAGTGTAGTGGCTTAGGCACGAAGTGAAAGTGTCTCCCAGAAGTCTGGGCTCCTCTGCCTTCCTGCACGGTTTGCAGGGATGCTGCGAAGTGCTGGGAGAGAGCAGCGTGCTTCCTACACCCTGCCAGGAGTGACGAGGCACTGTACCCAGGTGTCCTCCAGCAGCCTGGAGGATGACAGGCCAAGGGGACAAAGCCGACGGGGACTTGGGCTCCATCACAAGAAGATGTCATATACTCTCTGGGAAGGTTTCCCCACTGCGGGACAGAAGGGTTGGTTCAAAGGTGTGGGACAGACCGTCCCTACCCAGCACCAGCCTGCTGGCAGGGCGTCTGTCCTGCAGGCTGGAGATCGGGTCCTTGCACAACCGGGTGGTGCAGAGAGGACCCTTTGCCAATGCTGACAAAGTGCCCTCCTGCAGGCTGGCAGCATTTTCCAGAGGTCCCAGTTTTGTCCCAGGCTGGACTGGGCTGTTGCCGCATTCCCTGGGGACATTTCCCTGTTCCTCACACCTGGTGGGCATGAACCCCAGCAGCGTCAATGACCCACATGTGAATCACCCATGGAGACAGTAGCTGCCATAAAGCATCGCCAGCAGACAGGGAAGGAGTTGCAGTCCCAGAACACGCCATTATTCAAGGTCATGCTGAGGATGTGTGACAGCCTGGACGTGTCCCAAACCTCCAGCCCGCAGACTCACCCCAGAGCAACTGTCCACCTTCTGCAGGGCCAGGTCATGGTCAGGAGACGGCTGACAACTCCAAGTCCCAAAGAAGGAGTTCAGCTTTGATCTGAGCCAGAACTAAACCCTCATCTTGTCCATAAAGATCATTTTGGGAAGAAAAAACAACATACTGGTTCAGTCAAAATATTTCATTGCTATTTAATGGTCTTTATTTCATGTCTGATTGTAACAGATAATCTTATACAAGCCTAGAGCAAAGCCAAACACAGTTGTTTCATTATGAAGAACTCCATCAGCCAATTTTGACGTGGCCAGACCCTACGCCTTTCCTTGTTTCTTGTTTTATTTCCTTTGTTTTCCCCACATCTGAAATTTGAGCAAAACCAAAGTGGCTTCACGAACATTGCCCTTCAAGCAAACTGACTGAAACCAGCCTGGGGACAGGTCTCCTGCCCACCAGCGCTGGTTGTATTGGTGTTCCCACCACCAATGCCTGGCAAACTCTATCCAATGCCTTATGATAAAGTTTTATGGCTGCCAGGAGAAACTTTCCGATTGGAATGTCCCCCTGGACCTCTGGACACGAGCAGGGTGAGGCACACTCCCTACGGCCAGGGTGTCCCCCGCCATGGTGGTCCTCCTGTGGGTGATGCCACTATCACCTCACCATGCATCTGGGGCTGCAGGGGGAGGCAGGGACCACGATGGGGCAACCTTACAGGATGTCAGAACACGGAGGGGCCCCTGAGCAGCGGGAGCGGAAACGGCCTTTGATGTGAAAGCTCTCCTTTCGCAAACACAATAAGTTGCAGAGGAGTTTTATAAACATGGCTATTGTTGCTCCATCCCTTTGGTGGGAACAGATGGTCCGAGCACTCTGTTCAGCCCCCCTCCCCTTTCCTCACCCCCCACCCCCATTAATAAAGCCCCGGCAAGTCCAGCACCGCTAAGGCTGTCCCAAGGGGGATCAATAAATAAATGTAATAACAACAAAGGGGCCCATGCAGACGAGATTGGGTTACAAAGAGGCCTCGGGCCGTCCTCCTCCTTTCTGGGTAAGAGTCATTGCACGCAGGCACTCCGGCCAGTGCAGGGAGAGGTTACTCCATCCCCAGTGTCTGCAGGAAGCAGGGACGGCATCTTCCCGCTGAAAGTGCCAAGCACCACCTGCAAGTCCCTATCCTGCGGTCAAGGATGGCAGTGTGTGATCTAGGTGGCCACCTCACAGCCTTGGCCATGGAACATTGCTGGCACATGGCTCCCAGATCCCTGTGGGCATCTCCTTCACCTTTGAAAGTCACCTGGTGCCAAGGTGGTCCCAGGGACAGGCTCAGCCACTGGCCCTGGGTGTGCAGCAGGCAAGTGCCTTCTTCTTTCCAGGTTTACTGGCCAAGTGATTACTCCAGGGCCTTTCCCAGCAGGATCCCACCCAGCACAGGGCACTTGGGAGCAGATGTCCGGGCTTCATCTTGTCTCACTCTCTGCCTTGTTCTTGCCTGACCCTAGACCAGGCAATATTCTGGCCAGCTGAAAAGCGTTTGTGACTCTGACCTGCTCCTCAATGGCATGGTGGGGTTTTAAGCAGGGCTAGGAGCTAAGATTTGCACGGATTAAACCAGGGCACAGTAATCTGTAGACAGGGTACTTGTGTGGAAACCACCAGCATGGATGGCCCCACCAAACACTGCCCATGAGGCTGCAGGACAGAAGAGCATCTTTGCCGGGAGGAGTGGTGGGGTTTGAAAGTGGCAACTTCATCTCACCAGGCTGGAGAAGTCATGCTCAAGCACTCCAACAAGTGGGTTCTCCTTTGGGGAAGGAGAAGACCAGCTCAGCAGAGCGTTCCAGGGATTCATCTGCTGAGGAAGGGGCTGAGCCCAGCAGAACTCTGTGGGCAGTGATCGTAGAGGACTTCAGTGATGTGCAAGAGGGGCTGAGCAGAGGGTTTGGTCTGCAGGGCCAGCTCCAAGCCTTGCCGCCGCATCTCTGCTCCAGGGAGTCTGCTAGCAGTCATTGTCTGACCTCCTCTCCAGCTGCTCCCCGACACTTGGAGGTGATGGGATGCTGTTTTTATCTACACAGGACTCCTGCAGCTGGGGGTCAATGGGACGAAACGTGTCTCACACACGCACATGCACGCACCGCTGCCTCTCCTCTGAGCTGCCCTGGGAATCTCCTCCTCCCGCCCAGCCCCTCGCTCATAAAAAAATTAAAACTCTCGATATCATCTCACATAAACATGGATTTGAGGCCCCGTCAGTCACCAGACACGTCCCACAATCTGTGCTGGCTCCAGACAGCTGGAGGGGTCTGCTGGAGGACCAGAATGACTTCACACAGCCTCCCACAGACCGGGGTTACCCGGAGTGCTTGGTGCGGGGAGGGGAGCTGGGAGCTTGGAGCACTAAGCCCCCTACCCACCCCACTGCCACCACGCCGTGCCCTGGACCCACCAGGATGGGTGATGGTCCGGAGAACAGCCCCAGGCACCGACAGCGAAACGCGCCCGGGACGCAGAGGCCGTCCCCGCGGGCGCGAGCAAGGCAGCTGGCCCGGGCTCCGGTGCCGGCAGAGGTTTATGAGGGCTGACCCCTTGCACCGAACGCCTGGGGCAGGATAAATCCCACTCCGCCTTGGAGCGCAGGTGCATGGGGCTGCCGGAGAGGGGAAGGGACTACAGATGCATGGGGGATCCGGCGAGGGGGAGCTGGGGCCGGCCTCAAGCTGTTCGCTGCTTCAGGTCCATCCCTGTGGTGGGAACGGTCCCCTCCGCCTGCTCCAGAGCCCACTGCCTTTCCTTGCGGGTGCTCTGGGCAGGGCTGCCTGCATGCAGCCCACCATGGCAATGCCCAGGGGCACAAAAAGACCTGCACAGTGCCGGTAGACGCATCGCAGGATGCCGGGAGGAGACTCATGGCATTCTGGGTGACAGCAGGTGACTGCTGGCATCGCCTGGGTACCAAAAGTGTTTGGGTACCCAGATCCATAGCTGTGTGACTCATATCGAATTCACTCCTGGTTTAAGTCCTACCACGGCCCTCCTAGCCACTGTAATGAAGGAAACAGGCAGGATCTGGAGAGATCATCTAGTCCCTCTTCCTCCTGCTATCTCAGCCATGCAGCAAGAAAGAAACTGTGCCAACTGCCTCAGGACAGGGTGCTGGTCACGTCCCCAGTCGTGGGGGCTCCTGCCCTTCCTCCAACACTGGGAGACAGTTGAGACCTGCACTGGGCAAGACATCCAGGATCAGACATGGCCTGCAATCCTCAAGCACCACCCCGGGCAGGGGGTCCTGCTGGGGCTGGTACATAGGGAGCATCGTGCGCAGGACAGGCAGGGAGCTCTGCAAAAGCAGCTGGGATTTCAGCCCATAGTCCAACTCCCCCATTTCATGTAGCACTGATCTGAACCCTTGTCTCAGAAGCCAAGCAGGGGGTTGGAAGCCTTTCTCTGAGTGAATTATAATCATAATTTTTTAAAAAAATAACACAAAGCAGGCGGCTGAGCTTGAAGGTGGATAAACGCCTGGCGCAGAGCACCTGGCTGAAGCCAATTGTGAGCCTGGCTTTGGATTCTTTGAAGTCAGAGCATCTTTGTGCTCTCGGTGGGTTTGGGGCTCAAAACCTCCGTGCGTGCCTTCTACCAACACTCGGGTAATTTATAGATCTGCAAGGCTATCCAGAAAGCTCCTCTGTGAACCTCCAGCATCAACCCAGCCCAGCTGGCCAGGTCGTGTGTGCCTCCCATGAACAGCACTGTACAGCACAAATCACCCCCAAAAGCAAATGCTAACACTTGGTGTCCAAATCACGTTCACGCACCTGCCGCATCCCTCAGGCACGCCGTCCCGTTGCTGCACCCTACCTACCCCACCTGATGGGCAACCCATTGACTAACAAATGCACGCACGCTTCAGTTACAGCAGGGTGAATCCACTTATTGCTGTTTCGTTAGATAGCTCATCTATTCGAGGAGCTGGAGCGGTACTTACTCAGCTCAGCAGCCCAAGTCTCTGGATTTTCAGGCCTTTAATATTCACTCTGATCTGTTCATAAGTTATTCATAGGGAGTGGGAAATGCCTTACAAGAGAACTCACTCCAAATTGCGAGTGCTTCTGAGGCAACTTGCAATTTGCTTGCACAGGGAGAGGAGGGGAAAGTAATAAATAAATGATTGTTTACAAATTATTTACTTGTCTCCACTAATTTCCACGCTGTTTACCTGGCAGCAGTCTGAAGTCAGGAACAATTAGAGAAGATTTTCTCCCGGTGTATCAGTGGCTGGAAGTTGTGCAGCATAGGGGGAAGAAAGCCAATGCAGTGGAAGAGTGAGAAGGAGCTAGTTTTGGCTGTCAGAATTGGCCATTGAGTACAGTCTCACTTGTTCTTCATGCTCCAGAAGGGATTGCCGTGGATAAGGTTTCAGTGTAGCATGAGCAGGTACCTCCTCCAGCCACCTCTGGTCAGCCAGACAGCTCCATCCCATCCTAGCAGATGATGACTTGTCTCCACAGTCTCCCTTTGCACGGCATCTGGGCAGGCACCCAGCAGTTCCCAGACACACCACACTGTGGTCGGTGCATGTCCCCAAAATTTGGCAGTGGGTAGCAGCAAAAGCAGAGCAAGGCTGTCTTTTCTGTCTCAGCTCACCAAGATGCATGGACTCAAGTCCAGGACCATCAAGGCTTGCTGAGGGTCATAAAGTCCTCAAGGACATTGTGGTCTGCAGAAGATGACCAGGCCTTGCTAGGAGTCCCCTCTCTGGTTCTGAGGAGCCAGAGCTTTGTGAGGAAGAACAGTGCAGCAGAGTGGGATGGGACAGGAAGGCTGACCTGTTTGGTATCAACGGTGTTGGGTCTGCGAACATGGGAAAGATGATGCTCACAGCCCATGGACTGTTGCCCTAAAAAGCAAATGGGACCTCTGCCCTGGGGCAAAGTCACCCCAGCAGACAATGGCTACCTGAGACAGGCAGTAGAATGAGCTTGTCCTTCTACTTAGGACCATTTCAGACTTTTCAGTCCCATCTTGAGCTAATCTCCCATAATAAATCATAGACAGAAAATCACAGTGAGGAGGGCTGGGGAGCGGCAAAGTTAATGTGTAGATGTCCTTTGGGAAGGAGATGTGTCTTGCAGACCTCCCCACGTTTCATTCCCCTCCTGTTGCTCAAGGGTTTGTGAATTCCCTCCAGATGAGCGTTTAGATGCTGTCTTCTTCCAGGCTGGTCCTGGAGCACCCTGGGCAAACGTGGCTCTGGAAGGAGAGATAAGGCACCTGTCAGGTGGAGAGGGATGTGCAGACCAGGAAACGCCTGCTGAAGCTTGAACTCCGACTCCTGCTGAGTGCTGGCAAATCTTGTGTGAGGGCTCAGGGCCTGGACAATGCAGTTAACTGGTACATGATGAATCCACCTTGCAGGACGTTGGCCCAGAGGAGGGAAAGTGACACTGTGTATACGGGACTGACTAGGTGTGCAGAAAGGGCAGGCGGAAGTCAGATTACACAGCTGCAGCCTGCTGGGCAGATAGACATTATTAGCCAGCATGAAAAAGAAGATGTACAAGATGGACAGACTCATGCCAGCAAGACCCACGAGCAGCCTGTCTGCAGTGCTCACACCCGCCTGTGCCATGACCATGCTGGGTGAGCAGGCAGCAGTGTCCAAGCTCTCAGGCTGCAGGAGGCTGAGCAAGGCTGCAGGTATGCCAGGGATGGAGGCAGAATTTGGGATGCTCGGTCCAGATCCATACTCTTACCTGTAAGATGGAGAGAGAAATCTGCCTGCAGGCTGCAGGACTCCTTCGGGTCCCCGTCTCCCCTGGTCCCCTCCCAGCCACCCCTCAGTCCCTCCCACCACCCCTCACTCCTCCATGCCCCAAGCTGCTTGGCACTGACCCTGCTCCCTGCAGCCTTCCAGCTCATCTCTCCCTGCAAGCGGCCCGTAAATCATCCTTATACGCACGTCTCCCTTGGCCTTGGGGAGAGGGAATTTATCCCCCTGGCTCAGCTGTCAGAGAGACCTCCAGCTGCCAGGAGTGATCAGCGTGCTCTTAATTCATGGTGAGGGGTTCGAGGCCTCCAGTGAAGGCTCCCGTTCCTGCTTCCCTGCCAAACTTTGCAAGCACAGTCTTCGGTGCACGCCCATACCCAGGACACGGGAACTGCCTAGGGGAAATTCTCCAGCATGATTTAACTGCTGCGGTCCTTAATTAAGGTGCTCGCAGCTGGGTGCTCTGGCCAGGAAGCAGAGAGGCAGGAAAGGACTGCAGGAAGGGGTTGCAGGCTGGGAGTCCCACGCATGCTCCAGGTGGTGGGCATCCACATGATGGGAATTTTCCCAGCTCCTTGGAGAGTCCTGCAGCTTCCAGACCAATAGAGAGCAGGCAGGTGATGCAGGATTGCCCTGACCCTCGCCAGCCGCTGGCAAGTGCATCATCACGGATGCTGGTAGAAACACGGGGAACACATCCAAATGCAAATATCTGAATGTGCCGCCCCTCTTGTCATTGGCCTGAGGAAATGTGCAGCCAAGGAGGCAAAAGGGAAGAAAGACAGGGAAATGCCTGTAGGTCCCTTGGCCAGCGTGTGGATCCATCGGGGAAGGATTCACAGTGGGGTGAGCTGGCTGGGAGCTGGCAGCAGTTCACTCGCTTACACCAGTCTGGTGATCTCCCTCCAAAGACCCCCAGAGCGTGGATCTCTGGTGTGAGATGAACACTGAGCAAATACCCCTTTTTTCCTGCCACAGTAACCCTCTTTAACTTTTCAACTTATCACCTGCGCAGAGGTTTATAAAATTTTAAAGCTAATGGCGTCTCCAGTAATGATACTGCAGATGTACAAGCTGCATCCTGGGATGAATAAATTATAGGAGGCAGAGTAAATTGCAATGGGAAGGACAGCAGCTGCAGAATGGAAACAGATGGCTTCGCCGCGCACCACAGCTTGGTCTCAGTGCGGGGTATGTTCCCAGGGCTGGCCTTTTTGTGGTGGGCCTGAAGACCACCTGGGCACACCTGAGGCTGATGATCCCTGGAGCAGCAGCAAACACTGCAGCCAGTACAGGGCTCCAGCCAGGAGGCCGGGTGCTGCTGTGGGGATGGGCACCACGGTGACAGTCCATGGGTCAGTGCAGAAGATCTGTCTTCCTTCTGCTGCTCACTGGGTTTTCATGCAGGAGGATGCTCGCAGCCTCCCGGAGCCTTGGCAGCTTTATTGAGGGACTGCGGTTTCATTTGCTGCCAAGTCTCTCCCAGGAAACCCTTTCCTGCCTTTGTCCATCTCTACACACACACACAGACGGGTCCCGGAGCAAGGTAGCTCATCCTTCTTCTCTACCCCATGGCATGAGGCACTCACATGAGGGGCAGCACAGCCCCAGCTGAAGTCCAGCTGTGCCACATTTCTTCAACTCTGGTTCCAGCAAAGCTGGAAGCATACTTGTCACATTCAGCAGAGTGACAGGACAGGGCTATCTCTGTCCCAGACAGGGGACAGGGTAAAAGAGTAGCTGTGATTCCCAGCTCTGTTAAGCTGCGCATCCTCTCGATGAGCTCTTTGCGCCACTGCCGATTGCTTCAGTGCCTTCCTTCTCCCACGTCTCGGAGAAACTCATCCTGAGACAGGTAACTCCTGCCAGGGCATGCTCAGAGCTCATCAAAGGCTGCTGAGATGATGGCCTCAAATATTAACCAGCCTGGGCTGACCCTCGCTGCAGGACTGGGGTCTCAGCCACGTGCCAGGGTCCCGCTGCCACCTCTGAGGTTGTTGCTGGAGCAGCTCAGCCCCCGTGACACTGGAGGGACACAGGGTGATCTGCAGGTGGCAGAGGAGCCAGGGACAAGCAGAGAGGCAGCCCCTAAGTCACTCTGTTCCCTGTATCTCTGTGTGAGTAACGTGGTCGTCTGGCCCAAAGCACACACTGTGGAGCCTACCCCTGCCACGGGGACTCCAGTGAGGCTGATGAATGTTGGGCATTTCACTCCCAGAGCTCTCTGTGTCACCAGAGGCTCTCTAACAGAAATACAGCTCTTTAACACACAGTCAGCCAGCAAGGCTTCGTCTCCGAGGGATGCATGGCTTGTGCTGACCCACACTCTGCAAGCGCTGCTGATGCTCACAGGGTCCAGCCAGCCTCAACCATGCTGTGTGGCGGCTGCACTACACTACTTTGTCCCATTCCTTACAGGATGTCCCTGGCCCTGGCTGGGAATGTGCAGAAGGAATTCAGCCTCTGCTCCTGCTGCAGGAGTGGCTGATGCACCAGAGGGTCATTCTGCCTTCCTGATGAACCTCAACAGGCTAGAGAAATGGGCCAATAGGAACTTTATGAAGTTCAACAAGAAGTGCAAAGTCCTGGCCCTGGAGAGGATCATCCTCATGCACCCCTAGATGCTGGGGGCCACCAAGCTGGAAAGCATATCCATAGATTTGGATATCCTGGTGGACACTGAGCTGAACGTGAACACTGCTGCAAAGAAGGTATGCTGGGTTGCATTACAGAACGTATCACCAGGAGGTCAAGGGAAGAGATCCTTCCCCTCTACTCAGCACTGGTGAGGACACCTGGAGTGCTGTGTCCAGTTCTGGGCTCTCCAGTACCAGAGAGAGATGGATATCCTGCAGAGAGTCCAACCAAGGGCCATAAGGTTGATGAAGGGACTGCAGCATCTCTCCTGCAAGGAAAGGCTGAAAGAGCTGGGACTGCCTAGCCTAGAGAAGAAAAGGCTCAGAGGGGGATCTTATCAATGTGTATAAATACCTGAACGGAGGGTGTGAAGAAGACGGAACCAGGCTCTTTTCACTGGTGTCCAGTGACAGGACAAAAGACTATGGGCACAAACTGGAACGCAGGAGGTTCTCTCTGAACATCAGGAAGCACTCTTTTACTGTGAGGGTGACCAACCACGGGAGCAGATTCCTGAAGGAGACTGATGAGTCACCATCTTCAGAGATATTCAAAAGCTGTCTGGATGTAGTCCTGGTCAACCTGCTCTAGGTGGCCCCGCTTGAGCAAAGATGACCTCCAGAGGTCTTTGCAAAACTCAGCCATTCTGTGACCCTGTGAACAATTTTGCATCTATTACCATTTTTACACCACATTTTTTTGCATGCTTCCAGATTGGAGGCTGGCAGGGCTTCACACTCGGTCACCCAGTAAGCAAGAATATGGGCACCCCTGGAGACACAGCCAGGCCCTAGCAGAAGGGAAAGACTTTCCAAAAGCCTGTTCACATTCATGGGCTAGTGGAGCCCAACCTAAGCATGGCAGAGACATGTCTGTGGACAGAGTAATCCCAGTCCAGACCTAGCTATGCCTGGCTGGACCTCAACAGTTCCTGCACCAGTCCCAGCCAGGAAAGGGACCACCTGTCCGCATGCCCTCAGCTGGATTCGGGCACCAAACCTGGGCTAGGACTGTGCACGAAGTCCTCTGGGGTGGCAGGAACCCAGCAACAGCAACAACCAGCACCAGCGCTGGTGGGGCTCACTCGTTTGTAAGCAGCCCCAAATGCTGCCCAAGCTCAAGGTCCTTGGAGCATCGGGATGCAGTGTCCCCAGGGCTGCGGTAAGAGAAGCCCTGGGAGGGGATGCGGTCGCCATTCCCTTTGTCTGGAGAAAGTTTTACTGCACTGAGTAACACCGTCTAACTCCACTTTCTTTCACGGTTTCATTGCCTCGTTCCAAAGCGATTGCGCAGGCGAACGTGTCCAAAAGCAGATGGATTCGCTAAGCGTTTCTTTGTTGCACATTATCTCATACAGTTTGGGTGCAATAAAACTTCCAGGCAGAACAAATCTTCAAGCTTGTGCCGTGCCTTATTTTTAGCTGCGAAGTACGTCTGTTTTAGTGCTCCTAATCCCTGGCTTGGTAGTAATTTATGGAGCAAGCTCTTGGCTCGCTTGGGCCAGAAGATTTGTAGTAAAACTTTTATAAGTTGCAGAGATAAATCCCATGGACTCTTACAGTCTCGGGGGACTCTCCTCCAGAAGTGTGTTTTGCTGAGCACTCCTTCAGTGTGGGAGCACGTTCGGGCAAGAAAGCATCAGATGTCTGAGAATAAACCATCTTGGGTGTCATCACGATCTGCAAATCGAGTGGAAGGAGAAATCAGGGGAGGCCACAGCTTCCCCAGCCTCAGACATGCTGGAGTTGTGAGAGTCCCTGCACGCCAGGAGCTGTTTGCCTCAGATCAAGGTCCTTTGCACGGTGCCTGGCAAACCCTAGGGATGAATCATGTTGTCAGGCTATGGCAAGGTGGCGAGATGCCTGAGCAGGAGCATGATGGCTCTGGCTTTAACGGGATTATTGGAATGATTATTGGGATGACTGAAGGCTCACTCGTGCAGGAAAACCTGCATGCACATTGCCCTGGAGTGTTTTCCATGCACAAGGCTGTGGGTTAAGAACAAGGGCAGCAGCAAAAATCTTTCTCTTCATTTCCTTGGGCTCATTCAGCGAAGAAGTTTGTAGGATGGATCCACTACTTTATGCTTCAGTGGAGCAGGGGTTCGAGAAAAGTCAAGGAGCAGAGGATGGAAAGAGTTCTGGGACACAGGACCCATCAGAAACTCCTTCCAGATCCCAGTGGAAGCACAGGCCCATGGCTGTGCTTCCAGCTCACCCATCCAAGGGTGGTCTGCAGCGTCAGACCTGGCTTTCTTGGACTCCCAATGTTTGTTGAAGCTGGCAGCTGTCAGAGATGCCCCGTGCCCCATCACTGAGCCTTGTGCTTCTGATGAGCAGGAGACACTTGCATTCAGTCCAACAGCTGGGGCAGGAGCTGCTGTGTAATTACTGCGGCACATCCCAGCAGGGAGGCCGTTGATTCACCATCTGCACGCCACGCTGTGATGGGGAGATACTCACTTTGCCGCTGTGTGTAGATTCATGCAGACCCATATCCTCGAGTACTTCAGATTCCCAAGAGCACTTTTTCTGAAGAGAGGGAATGTTTCCAGGAACCATAAAGGAAGGAAGGTCGAATCCAGAGAGGAGATATTACAATTCTACGTAACTTTATAACCTGAGCAGGTATCAAGGTTAGCTGCAGCTGATGGGTAGATGGTCTCCCTGTGTGCTAGATCCTCCAAAGACGGAGCAACCTTCTCTGTTCTTGGCATAGGGGTACCTCTTGGATAGCACAGCCTGCTGGTGCCATGGCGTGCTGTTACAGTGGGGAGGATGGGCCTTTCTCAAATGTTTCCAGGTAATTTAGTCAAGGAGAAAGTCAACCAGTGCCCAGATGTAGTGCCTTTGCATTTTTTGGTGTCCTTTGGCAAATGCAGAGAGCAGAGTCCGTCCCATCAAAATCTGCTGGGAGCTGGTTGGGCTGGGCTGGGCTGGGCAGGGGGATAGCCCTGAGAGGGATCCTCTTCACACAGTCCGGGCTCTCCTTCCAGAAATGCAGAGTTATCCCAGTCCCAGTGTCCACCAAGGAGCTTTTCCCTGGAGGAAAGTCCTCCAAACACTGCTTAGAGCTGGGAAACTTTGGAAACTCTCGTGTGCCTTCCTGTCTCTAACAAACAGTGTCAGCAATGAGGGATGCCTGCCAGACTAGCAGCAGGATCCCGCACAAACCGTTCCCTACCTGCTCACCCTTTTGACTGCCAGCTGGTCCCAAAAGCCTGTTGCTCTCTCTGGCAGTTCACAGTCCACACACCTTCTGCCCTGCCACCTTTCCCAGTCCCAGCCTCTATCCCCATCCCTTGTAGGAGCAATGTCGGTCTCCCATCACACCAGAGAGGCTCCTGTCGCCCTGAGCATCCTCCTCTCTGGTCCCTGAGGGGCTCTGCATGGGCAGCAGGCTGGGCAGACACCCCTCCCAGACTCTACGAGGTGCTGCCAGCATGGGCACACTGCTGGCATGGACACGTGTCCAGTCTGTGTCCCCAACATGGTGAGGGGAGGTGGCTTGCTAATGCACAGGGCAAAGTCTGGGTGAGCAGAGCTCATGTCTTTTCCCACCTTCAGCCCGCTTTTCCCGTTGAGAGAGTAGGATTCCCAAAGCCTGAGATGGATGATGTGCAGCTGGAGTGACATGTGCCCAACCAGGCTGGTCGCTTCGTCTCATCCACCACGGGAAAAGGAGCTAAAAGTTTCCTAAGCCAGCAGCAGACATTGCAGCAGCTCCACTTGACCCAAACAACGGGTGGCCTGCTAGAGGGGGAGAACTGGGCAAGGGTCCCCAAAGGGAACTGCGCAGTGAGTCCTCAGCAAGCAGGTGTGCAGGGTCTGGGCTGCTGCTGCTGCTGCTGCTGCACGGGCAGCGGTCTGTGCTGCCCTCGCACGGCTGCGCTGCGCTGCGCTGCAAGCCGGCCACGCTGCGTGTGTGCAGCACAGCCCTCCAGCCCAGCTCTTCCTGCTGCTCCCCAGACTGGTTCTCCACACCGGGGCTGGGGTGTGTGCATGGGGTCCCTGCTGCAGCCAGCGCCGCGGCTCCCAGTGCGCCCAGCAGCACCCACGTGGACTGGTGAAGGTCTTGGATTTAAATACTTCTCCATCCTGCTCAGCAGAAGCCAACGCTTCATCGACAAAATGCACCCAAAGATGTAGGCCATGCTGGAGGTCTATCACAAAGCCTGCAGGACACCCCCAAACAGCCATGGATTTACTAATGCCTGCCACCTCGCTGGTGACACATCTTGCAGGGACCCCCCCACCTCAGTGACGCTGCCTGGGAGCTGCAGCAGGTGCTCTGCGCTTCCATGGCTCACACAACACCTTGACGAGGTACGGAGACACCCCCTAAGGGGGAATGTTTCTCCTTCTCCCACACCGTTCTCCTCCTGGCCCGAAGGAAGAGACCCTGACCAGCTTCCAGCAATGAGCTATAACCCATCCAGACAGCGAATCACAGGTTCTTAGCAGAGATACTAGTTTTATGGTACAATGCATAAATCCCTCTTATCTGGTCACAGACTTCTCCGTCTTCCCCACCGCTTCCCTCCTCCCTGAGCATGCACCCACCGCACTGCTCGTGCCCCTGCGAATGGCACCTGCTGCTCTGCAGGTGTTGTTTCTCACAGGGCGTTAACAAAAGTAGCCATGCTCAGGGAAAACCCAGCTTTTCCTGATGCCTCACCTAAATCTCCACCCCACAGCATCTCCTCCTGGTTAGGGGTAGCTGTTGGTCCCTCCCTTTCTGTATGGGTGCACTGTTCTTGACCTGCCCCTGCTCGAGGGATGCTTGCTGTTCATTGCCAGGTGCTCATTTTCCCTGGTGCCTCTTAGCTTAAGATCCATCTTCTCACAACCCAGTGCAATAGAGGCAGATGCCCTGGATCACGCTGCTCCTTCTCTCCCAGTGTTCTGCTCTGCTTGGAGCAGCATGGAGCAGTGCCAGCTCAGAAACACCAGCCGAACTGGATGCTTTTGCCTTTTTCCAAAGTGGAAAGCTGTTCCCCGAAGCATCATCCTTGGAGGGTGTGTCTTCAAAATTCAAAACCCTGGTGGAGTTTTGAATGTGGATGTGGTATGTCTTGGTCCCTCTCCAGAAATCTCCATCTCACAGAGACATCCTCTGCGATGCCTGCCGCTCCCTGAACCCAGGCCTGTCCATGTCCTGTCCGGGACGAGGGCTGTCACCTGCCTCAGACTACACAGCACTGCTGCCCTTCCCACCATAGTTTTTCTGACTTTTTTCCTTCCAAATCTTGGCTTTTCAGAGTTGTTTTTTTTTTTGTTTGGAGGAAAAAGCTCCAAACAGATACCCTCAAAGCTCTGATAGCTTCAGGGTCCCACTGCAACAGGCAGTGAGAGAGGCCCTGGGACATGGAGCAGAGGTGTCCTTGTCACCCGCTGTAGAACAAGCCACTGTGACATCCCTGGCATTAGGTATCCCCGTGTTCTTGGTCACCAAGGGGGAAGGAGCAGCTTTTGCACATCTGAAGCATGACGCTGTCCTCACTGCTGCCGCAGCTTTCTCAGCAGTGAAACAGGCACCACACGCTGCCTGAGGAAGTTCCAGTTTGATGGGTCGGAGTTACTGGGAGCTACTGGCCCTGTGGAGAGGAGAAAGGGGACAGAGGGGTGCGAGGGGCAGGGCTG
>Ga0181612_111589_pt1 | contig 19465 bp, 15 predicted proteins | sample HoacroProtozoa21_FD_119630 | JGI IMG/M metagenome (GOLD analysis project Ga0181612, IMG submission 119630) | Hoatzin crop microbial communities from Cojedes, Venezuel. Combined Assembly of Gp0051906, Gp0051904, Gp0051908 | reverse complement strand
TTGTTTTTCTTAGCTTGTATGCCTGGCTTTTGCTTTACTTGTTAAACTGTCTTTATCTCAACCCATGAGTTTGCCCACAGTTACTCTTCTGATTCTCTCCCCATCTCGCTGCGAGGAGAGTGAGCAAGGAGCTGTGTGGGTCTTAGTTTTTAGCCAGGGTTAAACCATGACAGGGATCCACTCTGAATCTGGCAGGTTCCTACTGACCCTGAATTTGTTGAGGGACACATCCTGGGGGGGTGCTGAACCTCTCAACCTTCCAGTGACGACTGCACTTCTCTGAAATGAACATCTCCTTGAGAAATTATAACAAATGAATGATTGGCATTTCTATTTCTTGCTCTAGTGCTACTATGGCTATTCTGTCTTCCATACCCAGGGCCCTTCTTGTGGTTTCAGAAGGCTGTTTTATATCTGGAAAGGAGAAACCTGGTCTTCATGTCATTCCTTCAGCAGGGCGTTCCCAGCGCAGAAAAGCATTTTGGTAGCACAACCTGTCCTTTCTTACAACAAAACCCAGGACATAACACTATCAGCTTAGCATATATTTAAGTCCTCTGGTAAATAAGAAGAGACTGAAGCTTTGCACTCAGAAAGAAAGTAGCGTTTGGCCACATTTCCCAGTAACGATGTTTCTCACTGTTTCTGTTTAGCCTGGTGTTTACTGCCTCTCCCAGGAAGACCCTTGAGAAGTGGCAGCAAAACAATTGTCAGAGTAAGCGAATATTGTATGGACAAAGCGCTTTAGCCTGCCAAGCCAAATCCTGCCCACTTCCAGTCTAATGTAAACTCAAAAAAGAAACTCTCTTGACTTTGGTGGCGTTGCGGTGAATGCAAAGCCCAGCTCTGCAGGGCCCTTCCCAGTCGTTCCTGGAAGGGTCAGCTTCTGCCCTGAAATCCATCACACCCCTGCTCTTGCCAGCAACCAGTTCTTAGGTCACAGCTGCTAACCTACTGCCTTTCAATCAGTTTTTTTGCCCTGGTTCCTCCCTCCTGGAAGGCTTTTCCAGAACTTTACTGCTCTGATGTTTAGAAATCTTCGAATTTCCAGCCTTACGGCCAGTTTGTTCTTGTGCCAACATTGTCCTTTTGCTTAAATAGCTCATTTCCCTCCATGGCGCTTGCCCACCTTCCTCTCCCTTCGATGTATTTATAGAGAGCAATCATATCCCCCGCTAGCCAGTGCATGCTCAGCACCTTCCAGTATAGGTCCTTGGCATCGGTCTTACAGACACAGCTTAAAGTGCTTCCTCTGTGTCTGAACGCAAATAGAGTTTCGTTCTGTTCCAAACATGGTACTTGCACACGCTGGATCTGCTCCAAACGGCCTCAGGATTGCCTATATACTTAATTTAAATGGCAACAAAAATACATCTCAACACAAGCGGCCTTGTGGGACAAGCTCTTTGCAAAAATATGGAGATCCGTGCCCTTCTCCTAGTTCCCTCTGCGTGAGAAAAAGGGCTACTCTAAGTTGACGAGACTGGATACCCTTCTTGCCTGGCTACTGCTCTCCCCGTGCCCTGCTCCTGTGGTCTCACTGGGGAGGGGAGCCCCTGCAGTGGCGCTGATGGGACTGGAGCTGTCTGGCTGCCAGGGTGAATCAGAACAGCTCCATCTCTAACATCCCACCGCCTGTTAGTTAATGCACTAATGAATTGCCTTCTAATTCCTATAATAATCCTTATTTTTGGGGTGAACAGGCTTTCAAGGTTGCGTCGCTTGCCCAAGGCCATGCAAGAAGTTAGTGGCAGAGCCAAGAAAGAAACCCAGGTGCCCTGACTCCTGGGCTGGGCTGTGCTCACCAGCCAACAACACTTTCTTCGTGGCTGGGCCAGATTACTCTCCTTTTGGTGAAACGTCCTATGCACCATTTCCTTCACTCCAGCAAATGCACTTGGTGCAATGAAGCACCTTTTTTTTGCCTTACAGCAAGACTGCAGGAAAGAGTGTAACAAACTGAGATTTGAAGCTGCCTTCAGCAGTTCCTAATCTCCACAAACGTTACACTCTTTGTCGTAAGGAGCTTGGGAAGCTCTCTCTGCCTCCTTTGTGAAAGCAAATACGTGGAACTGGCAGGGTATTGTTTTCACTTCTGAGTTGAGCTCGCCTTCTGTACGCAGATAAAACTTCCTTCAAAGTCAGTAAGAGTTTTGCTGAAATGCATAAGCCTGATTTGTTTTTAACTTACATGTTACTTCACTGACAAACAAGTTCAAACTAGTGCTAATGCTATACGCAGCCCGTACAGCTACTGCAGAGGGAACTGGGTTGTGATCTGCTTGGTGCATTGCAGGGAAAACTGTTCAGTTCCGATGACCAAATGTCTGTTTTTCTGTAATTAATAAGAAATACACCTTTTTTTTTTTTCAGTTGTTCACATCAATACGTTTATATCTGCGCATCAAAGTTAAAAATAACCTCCCAGAACTGCATGTGTTAACATGAGTGGGATTCTCTACAGTATGCTTGATATTATCGTTAGTATTTATTGTTATTTTGCTATCACTATTTTTCAGAGTTCATCACAGAGGTAATATCTTGAGACAAATTAGGAAGAATTTATACTGACCGAATTCATCCTAGAGCTACCCCCTCATCTTTGAACTGACTCATCTTGAGATGGTTTCACGGACTTTGTATATGAAGTCACAATTACCTGCTTTTCAATTTCCTGTGTAGTTATTATTCACCAGCGCAGCCTTTCTACTCACCAAGTGAGAATCTAACTAACAAAAATATGCATGTAGTTTATTATACGGATTCATTCTTCCAGTGCATTAATGTTTCCTGTGAGAGGTGGAGGACTCTCAGTTTACACGGATGGTTAGGGATTTTGGGTGGGAAATTTTCACCAGAAGAAGAACCCTTTTGGAACCTGCATATTTTAATACTTTTTTTTTTTTCTTTGAAAACCTGAAAAAAATCTGGAGTGGCACGAGCATTGCTGAGGGTCTTGCCTGTTCTCTGCTTATGACTAAAATTGAAAGTGATCTCAATTTTGTATTAAAGGTTATAAAACACACAGAAGTTTGACCAGGTTCTACTCTGTATTGCAGAAGTGGGACTTTGAATGTTTTGTATTCAAGGGAAAAAACAGAACCATAAAGTCTCACCTCCCAAATGCAGAGATTTTAATTGCTCCAAGTCTGCTCAGCCTGCAGCCTCCTGCCCAGAAAAGCACTGGTTTGGGGTGATGGGCTGAAAAGTGCTATTCTCACTGCTTGTACTGCTTGCGTGAGAGAAGGCATAAGAGGGCTGTTGGGGATTTATGGAGAAGAGGCTGTGGAAGTCCTAATGAACGAGATCAGAGGAGGAGGCAGAAGGGAGGCTCCTGCCTGGTGGTATGAAGATTGCTGATTCAGGGCTGCAGCCCTTGCAGGAGTTGGTGTGCTCTGCGGTGCGAAGGGAGCCAAGCCACTTATGCAATATTAATATTAATAACTGCTTTGCACTTCTATACTGCCTTTCATCCGAGGATTTCAAAGCGCTTTACAAACATTAATTAATTAAGGCCCATAACACCCTGTGAGGTAATGCAAGTAGATATTACAGCTCATGCAAAGGCCAGAATTGCCAGCATTACAGGTATAATCCTCTAGCAAGAGTTAACTTATTCTTGAGCAAGCTTTCTTACTTATACGCATAAACAGGCTTCACTTTAACACCGAGCGTGTCTTTTTTTTTTCTTCTTCCCCTTGATCCGTCAGTCTTCACACAAGCAAAACTCCCACTACGAGCCAGGCAAATGAGGTGAATGAGCAGTACTTCCATCTCCCAGCTCACTGCTTCCTCTTTGATCATCTGATAAAATTGTAGGATATCGAGAGGCTGCAGAGTTGTGTCACATATTAGTGTCCTGCTTCTATGGGGTTTCCCTGTTCTAAATATACTTTGCACCAGGGAGATTAAAAAAGGAAGTGAACTAAAATATGTTTTATGGCACCTGCTTATCAGATGACCTCCCAACAACCTGCAGACATTAGCTAAAATGGCCCTCATTGCAGCTGGTCATAAATGTGATTAGTGGCTTTTTAGCCATTTTTTTTTTAACCATTCCCAGCTCCTGTATTTCAGGGCTGAGGTGGAAGCTGGTGGGGAAAAGGTAGACCCATTAAATCTGCCTCCCTCCTCATTGTAGCCACACATTTAACTCCTGACTTTCACTTTTTCAGCTCAGCATTTGTGCCCACTCCATTTTCAGCCTGCCTGTTCATCCATGGGAAGGTGCAGGTTGTGAAGCTGTGGGGTGCTTTGCCATCCAACCCTGTCCTCTCTGCTTGGGCCCAGAGCAGGGCTGAGCTGAGGTCCATGCTGTGCACCTCTGAGTGCACCTACAAAGGGGTCCTGTCCTGAAAAACAGCGCTGAGTGCACTCTGAGATCTGGGTTGACACCGCGGGCCACACCGAGTCAGGTTGTGCAATTAAACACACCGGCGTGTGTCCCTCGGTGCATCCTGGCAGGAGCAGACCTGGCCAAGGGGAAGCTGGGTGGTTGGAAAAGCCACATTTGGGCTGTTACATTCCAGTGCTCTCGTGTACACCGTGGCCTACAACATGCATAAAATTGCTATTTATTGTATGGGCAAGAAATACCCATTTTTCTGCCTTTAACCCCTCTCCCACCCATCTCCCTTCTCACTTCTGGAACTGGATACTCTGAGTAACCTGGGGTGGAACAGACTTCCTCTGCTCCAAGCTCAGCAGACGAGGGGAGCGTTATGTCTGTCGTGCATGTCCGTTTTGGTAACCGCTTGCTACAGCTGGAGAGGAGCAAAGGGACCTTGGGGGGAATTAGTCCAGGGTACAACTTCTCCAGGATTTGCCCTTTCAATTGCATTCTGAAGCTGCATAGACATTAACTAATTAATGTGGTGAGTTCATTAAACCAATTAATTGCATTTCTTTCTGTGAGTGGGCTGGGCCTATCAGTCATCTTCATAGAGTGCAGTTTAGGGCGTTAAAAATATTCTCTTCATCAAATTAAACTTTATTAAATAATAACTCCTTCCAAATTCTAGGCTAGGAATGAACAACGTCACCCTAACCACAAGAGCTGTTTATTGCGCATAAACTTCTTTTACTGCCCTGCCAGCTGCCATAAAACCAATTCAGATGCTTATTCTCAGTACAGTAAGCACTTTCTCCCCTTTCATAGTCTTGCATTAACCCAAAGACTCCATCCTTTTGTGCAGAACTCCCACTGAAATCAATGGGAATTTTGTTCATGGAAAGAATGCAAGGTTGGGAAGCTATACGTCTGCATGTTGGCCAGCAAAGGCATTGTGCGTGCCTCAAGGGGCTTTTTGGCAGGCAACAGAATGTTTTGCATTTTTCAAAGACAAGCAGAACTGAAGAAACACTTAAAGGCCAAAAAAAAAAAAACCAAAAAGGAAAAGATTTGTCTTTTGCCTGGTTTTGATTCTGCTTAATTCAAAAATGAGTCTGAAAATACCTCTTTTTATTTTAAAAGAACTATAAGATTTGTGTTTTAAAAAAACCCTTTTCTAAGGTTAAAAAATATCTTCCTTGATTTTATTGAACCTCTCAAAACTCACAGGTTTATCTGTTAGATGTCTTTAACAAGCCTATTTTTCCCTTGGTATTTGTTAGACAGCAGAGTTAAAAGGTACTAAACTTAAAAAAAAAAGACATTTTTTCAAATAATTCAACCAAAATATTTTGGTTTTATGTTTTAAAATCTAATTTTCTGCTTTCTAGGTCTAATTTAAAAAAAATAAAACATTTTCAGGCGCCTTGTTTTTGGCTAAAGGCACACCAGACACTTTCTATTTTAAGATAGGTTGAGCACCACACAGTGAAAACCATGTCTGCTTCTTGGCACGGACATTTAAAAATAAAGTCACTAGAAAATTATCGCATTTTAGTAATTTCCTGTCTGTAATTTCACCCGTAAAGATCTACTTGATTTTGATTTATGGCTTCCCAGGAGCAAGTAAAAGCAGCATTTCCAAAGATTTAGTAAGAACAATGGACACGGGTGTCGAAGTGCCACTGCAGGTGCCTACATGTGAAGCCTAGATCTTCAGTCCCCGCTCAGCGCCCACTCTTGTTGCGTGATCTCTGGTCCAAGAACAGGTCCAAGTGGCCCTCCAGCATCCGTTTCTGGATGTCACCTCATGTGAGGCAAAGGAAGGAGGGACAGGTAACATCCTTTGTTGTTGAGGAAGGACAAAACCCTTCTCCTGTCTCATGGGCAGTTGCCCCAACTACTCAGCAGCTATCTAAAACTGTACTCAACTGCAATTGCACCTATCCATTGAATAAAATCCTAAATTTTGTCTTCTTTCAACCTTTGAAAGAACTTAGGGGAAGAAATTTGTTGGAAAATTGTGTCTTCCCTTCATCTTGTTCCCTTGTTTTCCACATCACCCTCCATGTTTCTACAGAAAAGCTTAAAACTGCTCAGCAGGTCAGTTTTTTTGGCTGATCTGTTTTCAGCCAAGTGTTTGACCTCCACAATGAGAGCTGGTTTTTGATTTCTTTCTCCATCTCAAGCACCTAGAATGCAGACATTACAGTGCTTAGCTTGTACATATCTGAGTACATTCCCTAGTTCTAGCTCTTAGCTTTGCAGTACTTTTGGAAACATCAGCCTTGGAAAAGATTGGCCTTATTACACCTAGGACGTTTACATCAAAACCTGGTAAGATGAAGATCCTGCTTCCCAGCTTCTTCAACTCATCGTTCCTCTTATTAATTAAAGCAGGGCAATTTAAGTCAAACATGCCAAAAGAAAATTGGAGACTCTTGGAAGAACTCCAGCCAATTAGAATGACAGTTAAAAATAAATTCATGTCTAAAAGAGAAAGCAATGTGAAAGACCACAGCAGACCACAAAACACTATAAGAACTTGAAAATAAAGCTGCAGGGAAAAATTCAATTGCATTGTGGCCAATATTAATCTCCCATCAATAAATACTATATCTTTCCCTCCTTATCATAATTGGCCCAGTGATTCCCCTTAAAGTGGTTCTTGAGTAGTTAGAGGACCTGTTGATGGCATCTTATCAGGACTCAGAGCAATGGTGTGAAAGCACAAATTGTACCTGTGGCCCAGTCTGAGAAAAAATGCAGTCTTTAGAACGTGCTGATTTGACAAAACATTGTTGTTTGTCACACACATTAGTTTTTGTCTGCTTAGTGGATAATTCTTCCAGAGGGGACTCTTCATCATCTCTCTCACGCTGCTGCTCAGCTCGACACAAGGCGGATTTTCTGGTAAAAGAAAGTATTGAAGCCAAACAGGTCCAGAGTCCAACTGGTGCTTGAAATGGGCTTTTTTGGAATCATCATCTGGATGCTTTGGGTTGGCATGTGACTTTGCATGGGTTCCTGCCTGAGGGCTGCTGCTTTCTTCAGCCTGAAAAATGACAGGAAGGAGTTCACACTACTGTGAAAGTGTTGTCGTAAAAATAGATGTCACAACGAAGGGAAGTGGGCTTGGTGGTTTTTTTCCCTTGGAAAGTGTTTTGAGTCAGAACTAACGTCCATGAAAGCTGATTGCTGACCTTAATTGACTCTTGGGAAGTAGGCACAATGCCACATTTGTTGTGTGCAAAACGGCATTCACAATCTCCATTTGTTATCAGGCCCATCCATTCTCCTGCACAGGTTTTTAGAATCTCTCCTCATGCTCCCTTTGCAGCCAGGACCTATATATTTCATGTAATATGTAGGCCGGATCCTGCAGAAAATGCATAAGTGTACATCAGCGTAGAGTGAGCTGGGTTTAGAAATTTTGCACGCTTTTCACAATTGAGGAGTAATTTTACATGCACATTTTACCACTTGCTGGATGACCCTGCCTGTTTTCTCACTGTACAGCTCATAAGGTGCTTAAACAGGCTGTATGATATGTGGCAGGAAGCACTGGACAAATATGAAAAGATTTCTGGGAGTCTGTTCAAGCAATATGATAGAAAGTCAGGCAGCAGAAGACACTCACATAGGGATTTTCAGACATCCTTCGACTGCATACATTGAGCATAATATTGTGACTGTTACTTCTATGTATACGTGCTACTCTTCTTGAAGACCACACGTGGAGTTTGGCATCCTTGTGTTCTCTTAACAGTGAGTGTTATATTTTACTTGTTATTTAGATTTCCTTAGGCTTAAGTGGCATTTTCTAGATTTTGCAGAAATGTTCCAGAATTTATCCCTTCCAAGGTGGCATGTGCTATTTGAAATTAAACTAAAAGACATCTCTTTGATGTTACTTTTCGTTCTAAACTTAGCCATTGCATGCCAAAGCCCCGGTTTTGATTGAACATGGCTTTCTTCGTTTTTGCAAGTTTTTTTTTTTTAAGTAAAGATCTTATTAAAAATTAAATTTTCATTGCCCTGTAATGTATCAGCAAGATTACACAACTCTGATTTAATGTTAGGACTGGAAATTAACTTCAAAAGACAAGAAATGGAAAGTGGTGTCTTATTCTCCCATGGCACATTACAGCAGTAAGACAGGGTGATACAGTGATATCAGAAGTGTTTTTTCTTCTCAGATGAAGTAAACTATATCAATTCATTTCTCAGCTATATATTTACTTGCATTTCAGGACACTTTTCTACTCTAAGTAAACATCTGGGACAAGTCACAAGCTGATACTACTAGAATAAAAAATGCCAGCAGAAAATTATGTTTCACTTTTCTGCTACTTCTCAAGCCAACCATTATACCTTATTATATATTTTTAAATTAAATTAGGCAAAGTATTGAGTGTTCTGGCTTGCACCCAGCTGTGCATTTAAACCCACTCTTGACTACAAGCAGGAATGGCCCCACTGAACCTGGTTATATGCCATAAAGGAAGCACATGTTGAATTGCCCAAATGGGTCCGTGCCAGGGTGCAGAGCATTTTGAGGATCCATGCCATCCCACAGTCATCTCTATGGTTTCCGAGTATCTGCCTTAAGTCATTAAATTTTTTTGAAATGGCATCTCTGTTGTGGTATGTTATCCCTCTTTCCTTCATAAAAACCTTTATTGAAGTTTCAACTCTGTCCTTAAGGCCTGATCCAGACCAGGATAGGAGGCACTACATTCACAGCAGCTGTTGGAGCTGGCTGAAGTCATCCATGTGGGTTGAGGTGTTTTGCTGGAAGAAGCCCTACTCTTACTCTACTTGGTTTAGGTCTATGGAATTTTTTTGGAGTCACTTGGAGAAGAAAGTAGATAGTCCTAAGAGATTCACCAGCCGAGAAAGTTTTGTCACTTGCAGAAGGTCCTCACACAGGAGCTTAAACAAGGCGTTTAATGTTTATTCCAAATGGGACAACTCATGACAATACTTAACTCTTTGGCACATGGACTCAGAATGGTCCCCAAACTCAGTGTTAGGACCTCAGATCATTATGTGAAGAGCATTTAACGCCTTAGAGAAGTCACCCCATAGCCCCACACTGAGCAGTAAGCAGTCAAGAAAGAATATGTGAAGTGGAAGTGCCCGAGTCAGTGCTGCAGGAAAGTGTGGCTGGGACAAGCAGGCCCCAGGCCTCTTCTGAGCAGGTCTTCAAAGGACTGGGAAAAGCCAGCTTCACTCTACTGCCATCAAAAAATGCAGTCACCAAAGGAAAAGGAGGAGCCTCTCACCACTTATGTTGTAGTCTGGTGGTTAAAACCACTTGCCCAAGAAAAGCAAGACGAGTTTTTGGTTTGGGTCTGCCTGGGAGGTTCAAACCTACTTTTCCCAATTGCCATGGGACTACCCCAGCCACAAGACTGCAGGTGACGCTGGGTGGAGAAAGCATTTCTGCATTCCTTGGTCAAGCTGTGGGACTGCGCAGGGAAGATGAAGAGATTCCCACGAGCCTTTGTGAGGAGAGAGGGATGCCGGGGTTCTGGGGCATTTCCCCTTTTCAGTCTGATGTCTGTTTATCTAGATGAAGTATGAGATCTGGATTTGGGAAGGGGGAGTGGCAATTTTGGGAGTGAGTCATGCAGGCATTTAATGAATAAAGGATCTTCTCCTACAGTTTTATACCCTCTACATCCTTCGAATCTCACTCCATAGCTCTGTAGTGCAAAATACGCATGCAGCAGAGAAGTGGAAACCAAAACTTAAGAACTCTTTTTAATCTCTAGGGCACCGACTCCTGCTCTGCCTGAAAGTCACCTTGGGGTACCGTGGTTCTTTCATTTCTTTCTGTCTACTGATCAGCATAGTTTGAATAAGGCAATGAATACTTTCTCCTCCCCTCCTCCCTGTGCCCCGCACCTCACCCTCACTCAGTAACTTGGGGTTTAGTATGGCTTCATGGGAAATGGAAACTCTGAACCCCTGGGGCTGAGGAGGGCCCAGAGCCCACTGTCCCACTTCCTGGGTGAGCACATTAATCCTGAGGTTATTACAGGAGCGGAGGGCACTGACACTGCTGTCTCCTCCTCCACCAGCTGCACTTAAAAGAAGAAAGCAACTACGACTGCATTCTTGAAGGGCATGATCCTGCGAGAGAAAGGTAGGTGTGTTCCCAGCACACCTCCAGGATTGGGCCCCGCAGGGGACGCCGGTGCCACTCTGCCTCGCCGTGCCGGATTGCAGCGGGGCTGCCTGAGCCAAGCCAGAAGGCACGCAACGAGCTGAGCCACCTCGGGGGTTAGGTGGTGGAAGGAGGGGCTTGGGGATTGTGATTTTTTGGGGGTGTTGAAATTTCCTCAAGTCTTTTCTGTCAGGTGTCATTAGCAAGCATTGAGGCTCTTCGGGAAAGACAGCCTTCATGAAGCCTCTTAACAGAGACGTGGGTACCACCAGCGGGATTTTAGTCCCACCTAATACCAGAATCCCCCTCCGGGATATGCTCTTCTGTTCACAAACCACAGAGAGAAGCTACAGAGGTGTCTTAATGCAGGGCTCTGATCACGTGGAACAATTATTGACCTGAACTTCTGGTTATTGACTTAAAATTACAGGTGGGCTTCAGCATACACTTGGGCTTAAGTATGTGCTTAAGTGAATTAAGACCTTAGGCAAGACTTAGCTTTGAGACCAATAGCAAGCAGCTCAGTGCTCATCGCCAGCTCATTGCCTTTAGACTTTGATTGCTGAGTGAGATCCACCTAGCGAAGGGGCTGCAGCAGTACATCAGGCAGGCTAAAGGCAGTTTACTGGGAATTACCTCTCGGGGGATTGGTCATTACTTTAGTTTCTTTGCCTCTGTTGCTCCCTATGAAACACAAACATTTTTGTAAAAATGGTTCCCTGTGTGTGCTAAAGAAACAGGGGATATCGATCTGGAGTATATGGCTATGTGTCCCCTGAGATCATGTGGGATCCTTTCTCTCTCATCTACCGCGATTTCCCAGTTCACAAGATGGAAATAGCTTTCCTGTGACTGAAGGTGTCTTTCACACACTGTTTCTTTAAACTATCATTTGCAATCCCTCAAAGAGAAAGAGGCAAAGAAAACTGGGTGGGAATTAGTTGCTCCTTCACGTACATTGCACTAGTTACTGTGTGGGAGGACCATTATTTCTAATGATGATGGATGGTTCCTATATGAAAGGGTTTCTTGCCTCTGTTGTTCCCCAAGTTGGAGCAAGAAAGGGTTACTATTTTAATGACAGAAGTTGAAATACCATTTATTGAGAGGGATGAAAAAGAAGCACCATAAATGCTGAATCAAAACAAATGGATTTTTTTACCTGATCACTTTTATGGCATTGCTGCTTTCATAATGCACACACACACATACATACACTGCCACTGAGCTTTGACTTCAACTATTCTGTGCAATCTCCTTTATTCCCTCGTATCTTCAGAAAAGACAATTTTCCCCAAATAAAAATTTCCAATGCACATTTTTACTCAAAACACAAAGAGGGGAAAATGTGTCTATAGAAGCTTATAAGCTGACAATTTGTTCTTCTTTTTTAATAGCCCACTGGTGGAGACAATCTCTGTTGCATAATGACAGAAAACTGAAACCTTATCATACCTAAATGCCACCATTATTTGGAGCACTGAAGGTGCTATCCAAAACAATGGCAAAGAAGGTGCTAAACAGTGACCCTCATATAAATACAAAACTGCTGGAATAAAAGCATTGGTTGATTCCAGTCCGTACTCAGCTGATTAAACTAAGGAGTTGTCATGAAGATAGATAGAGAAATAGATTGATCATATAATTTTTTTTTAATAATTGCAGCCTTCAAACTCAAAATATTTTGACAGGAGAGTATATTAAAAGCCATTAAAACAGCTGTTTTGCTGTAGGGAATATTACTTGTGGGTTGAATGCAGAGATATGTGTAGGTATTTATTCAGTAATCAATCATAGAGAGAAAAGACCTCGAATTTCAGTTGGAAGTTTTTATTTTTATCCTTTTCCTTACTACTGGTCTTTAAACCTGCTCTGAGGAAAGCTATACATGCCCGGCTGGTGCTCATCAAAAGCAAGCAATCACAGCTAAATCAGCATGCAAAATGCCACTCAACCTTGGGCCTTTATTAAAATTTGCTGGGACTCAATTTGAGATAGCGATCGTTCTTATTAAAAAGCAAAATGTAAGATAGTTTTTTTATATAAATCTCTGGATGGAATGGAATTGTTAATCAGCATAGGCTGATGTGATTTCTCTGTTGCAAATCCTGCCGAGGGCTCAGAAGTGGCACATTACCATAATTCCTAGGCTAGAGCTGGCAGCTTGAAAAAGACCTGCAAGAATCCTTAAAATGCTTAAGCAAAGCTGTAAGTCACAGCAAACAACACACACTGGGGATGGTTACCACAGGTTCTTCGTGTTATATAACAAAGTTTCTTCCTTCGGTCTATTTGCCCTTACCACAATTTGCTGTTTTGTTGGGTGATTGTTTATGTTTCCTTGATAAAAACGGTAACAACAACAAAATCCCAATCGAACCAAAGCTTTGTTATTTCCCCTAAAAACCCAACCTATTTTAATACAAACTTCTCTGCTGTACTGTGAATTCAATATGTGAAATCACTCTACTATATGCACATGCGTACATATTTTTAACTTAAAACTAGCACCACTTATTTCAGGATCAGCTTAGCACCTCTCCTTTTCCTCTGTCCTGTACTGCTCTCGTGCTGGTGCATTTCAGCCCACAACCATCTGCGGGTCAGCAGTAAACAGATACAGATCCCCATGAATATTTTGTATATTTATTTTATAATATTGTTGACCTATTTGTTATCCCGGGCACTAATAAAATGAAGCTATTATTATTGCTAATAATGAATGCTAAATAATGCAAAAAAGAACTATTTCCAATGATGGAAAACAATGCGGATCGCTGCTGTTAGAAAACACCTCTGCACTGCCAGTCCAATTACGATTTATCTTTAGTATTACTATAACATTCAAAATCTGGTGTCGTGACTACCTTAGACACTGCACAAATGTATAGCAAAGAAAAATTTTTCAGTGTATTTCATTCCGTCTGTAAATATACACAGCCAGGGGTAACAGCGAGTAAAACAGTCCACGCAAATGTCGTGCTGCCTCACCAGCAATACATTTCGGAGGCTACGGCATCAATAGGAAATGTTTTCATTGACTCGGACGCTTTTGGCTCCGGATCCAAGACAGACGGTTGGCTGCTTTCTTCTTGTCTTTAATCAGTAAAACACAAGAGGCAAAGGAAACAAAGGGCCTTTTAATGAGGTACTTCTACCTTGATATTGCTAGTCCAAATCTAGCCTAGGCCAGTAACTGACAAAAGTGTTTTTTTTCTGATTTTTTTTCGTTAAGGGTCTAGGAAATAGAGATGTTTCTCATGGCCCAGTTCTCAGGGGAGATGTGTCCACCTAAGAATTGTACCTCCTCCCGGAGGTTTGTTGAGGTGTTCTGCGTTAAGATGCCAAAAAACTCATTGCACAGAGCGTGAGCTACCTGTTGACCTACAGAACAGCCTTTGCAAACTGATACATATGGAAAGAGAAACTTGTTCTGATGTTGATTCTTCTGTAGCTGCCTTGAAGATTGTGAGAACAAATCGGTCATAGATTGCTGCCTGATAGTCATGAGCAAATTTTAATTCCAACATTCAGGCACTCCCTTTGGAAGGGAAAGACAAGCTCAATTGTACATAAAGAGACAGAACTGCAACCTTGCAAAAATCAGAGACTTTGTTTCTAGAGCCAAACAAAATTGAGTGTGTTCCCCCCACACACATACAGTATCATCAAATATTATCAATTTAATTGCTCCGCTCCTGCAGCTGTGAGCACAATATATCAGCTTGGCTGGAATGGAATTCGTAGTTCTGTAAGACACGTTCGAAAATAAAATACTGAGCTAAATTCTCAGCTAATGAGAATCAGCATAGTTCCACTAACCTCAGATAAGCTACTGAGCAAGTAGGAATTGTGCAAGTTCCTCTGACTTACTTGGAATGTCTTCACTCGATTCAGCAGAGGAATACAAATTTACTCCAAGAATTTGTGTTTCTGTGCCTTTTTGGGATCTGACATATAACTAATGCTTGGAACGAACCAGCATGATGTGATATACTACAGCAGGTCTGCTCTAAACATCAGCCATGTAGCTGTACTGACGACCTCGCTGTCACAGGATCTTGTGAATGCTTAAGATCAACACAGTTTAGGGGGGGCAATGGAGATGTTAGTGGAAGAGAAAGCTATTTAAAGTTACTAAATACAAGGACACAAGCTCTGGCTCAGAAATTCTCGATCTGCAAACTGCTGGCATGTTTGGGAAGTACCCTCGTGTGCCTGTACTTCTCTCATATTTTTTCTCCACACGTGTGCTTTTGGCCTTTCTCATAACAGGATCCTAGGCTGGGAGGACCTCTGTTCTGGCCAAGTATTGCTGGTTTTATACTCCCTAAAAAGTGAATTATGAACCAGAATTATTTTCTTCCTCATCAGGGCTTTTGTCTCCTTTTCCCCCAATCTAATATACACTTTCTGCTTTATTTCGAGCATATACATAGAAAAAGGCAGTTAAGACAATAAATAGATGATCATAAATGCCACATACCCATTTTCAACTATTCTAGGAAGAAGACAAGAATGAGAATTTTTACCCTGGGTACATTTCCCACTCTGTACAACACATTTCATTCACAGAGCTGTAGTAATGGCAATTTTATGAATCAAGTAAAATATTTGTCTTCTATGATTTAGTCAAAGTATTATTGCTAAAGATGAAGTCCAAATTGTCTATACCTATGATATATATATATATACACACATGTCTGTTTACGTATATACTTATATAAATATGTTACTAAAAAATGGATTTTTAAAATCTCAGTTACGGTTAGTAATTCATGCCTACAAAAAGGAGATGAAAATCATAACACCTTTCACTTGTTTTGCTCTGTTATTATTGATTTCCTTAGGTGCAAAGCCACAGAGAATCGGGCCCTTTTCATTTACCTCTATGTGTTTCCTGACTATTGCCATGTGACCTGTTTGAGCGAAAGTTTAGCATTCTTGAAGGGTTATGTAAATGTATATGTTAGTGAATAAACAGATGGTCTTTAATGAAAAACATCTTCTTTTCATGAGCTCTGTCACACTGATTTGATTCTTCATTTGTAGTATCAGATCTTTGATGTAATGGAAAAAATGCATAAAGCTGAGTTTACACAGACCAAATTTGAATGGACATCCCTTAGAAAGGTAGGAAAATTTACACTGCATCAACTAGTGGTAGGTGAACTAGCGCAGCCGATTTTTCATTGTTGTTGCTTAAAAATAAAAAGACGCGGATGTCGATCCAAGGATCTTTGACTGCACAGCAGATCTGTTTTCTGGGCATCAGAAGTACCCGAACAGATCTAAGAAAACAGCCTCATTTTTCAATTTGAAACAGCAATCAGATTGGAAGAGATGGAAATTATCTCTCAGGGAAAAAAAAAAAAGGAAAGGAATAAAACAAAACCAAACACAAAGCCAAAGCAAAAACCCGAACAACCTACAACCTAAAAACTTAGAGATGCTTTGTGTATTTCCATTCTTGTCAAGTCAAAATGGAACAGGAGTTTAGATGCCTGTGCCGTATTTATGTATTTTTTAAATGACTAGATTTTTTAGAATCAGGTTACGCAGCTGGACTCCACATTGCATTTGCTGCGGCTGCTTCATCAGAAATGCTGGTAGTATTTGTCAGCCTGGAAGTGTCTTGAGGCTGCTTCTGAGAGATACAAGGAGGCAACTGATAAGGAGAGCATCAGAAGGGCAGTTAATTGCCTCCAGTCTCTCGGTGCCGGGGAATATTTAAAATCTATGGGATTAAAGGCAGATTAAAAACTGTGGAAGCAGGAGCCCAATAGCGCTGAAAGATCGTAATCAGCAAGGGTAATGGCAGAGCAAAAATGAATGTGGCAAATAAAATGACAGATAGGAAATTCAGATCCGCTTCTAATGCTCGAAGTTCCATCTTGTAAGCACAATTCATCTACGTGTAAATCATTTTTTGGCTTCAAGCTTATCAGCCAATCGGTGAATTAAAAATGCTCTTTCCTTGGAGGATTAAAGAGGTTGATTGAAGTCAGTGTGAAAACTGGCTAATAAGTCTGGAAATGTCAGGAGGGTGCTTCATAGGAACTCAGTGTACTTTTTCTATCACTGCTATGAAACAGGAAGTTTTAAAAGCTCTGTAGTTCTGTTACTTTGAGAAATGCTTTTGTGTCCTTTCTTTTTTTTTCTCTCCTGTGTGTCAGAGTGTCATGCAGAAATATTTTAATTTGCAAGATGAATGGTGATAGATGCAAATGTTGAAAAATGAGATTGGGAGAATTTGCTAAAATAAGCAGAGAAGTAAGAGAAATTTCATTTCAGAAAGCATGGGGAATGCATATCATGGCCATGGGAAGTTCTAGGTTGCAGGCCATGAACTGCTTAGACATGTTCCACCTTGGAGGGGGGTGTTTAAACTTTGCTCCTTTTTCATGCCTAAAAATCTAGCGTAGGTGGTAAGGCCAGAGACTGTGATAAGGCAGTCTCACTGCTAAACATGAGCAGTACCAGGGCAACTACAGATGCGGTGCGTGTATGAAAATACACAATCCTATATGACACCATGGCTTTCAATCACTGCTATTAAGAATTGAACAAGCATTTCAGAGCTTTACATGCATAAATTACGCTGTTCCTGTTTATACAGTCAATATTTCCATCTGCAATGCCCCCACTAGTAAGTGGAAGCGTACTCACGTGGGTATATGTAGAGAATTTGGCCACAGTTGTCAGAAACTGTTCCTAATGTTTTCTGGACTTCAGACTAATACCCTCTCTTTGTTTCAATCCAAAATCACAAAGAAAGACAAAAAACATCCACAAAGAAGTGAAAGAGAATTTCCTGGAGGGAAAGCTGTTACCTGCAGCTGCATGACGTCTGGTGCTCTGTATACCAGTTTCTCTTCTCATGGGCTCTAGCAACAAAGAAGTCAGATGTGTTCATGGATATCAATCCTATCTTTCACTAGTATAGCAAGCATTAGCCCTTGGGGTTGTTAGAGCCATGAAAAGGAGTGAATGAACGAGGATGCAGATGGGGTAAGAAAGAAACTGACCGTTCAAATCTCAAGGACAGAGCCTAAAGAATACCACAGATCACTCTCACCTCTTGCTGTCTTAGACAAGTTGGTGTCCTGCATGCTGCATGCTGGCAGCACAGCACTGTCCTTTCCCACCTACCCTGTAAGCCAGATACTGGTTGGCCAGATACTGGTTGGCCCGGTCTGTCCGTGGAGGATTACTGGGAGCCCTATGCTTTGGCAGCAGTTTTAGGCTGGGATACTACCCTTTGCCCCAGGTATATGACCCACTGCATGCCCCCATCATGTCCTCTCTTTCTTGTGTGGTTCTGGGAAATATAGTCTCACACAGCAAAAAAGGAAAAAAGATAACTTGCTGGAAAGAAATCTTGTTAAACCTTGAGTTGCAGGGCCCAGAAAATGTCAAAATCAATGTGAATGGCTGTTTGCCTGCTTCTATTCTGTAATGTTATTTACTACGTCTCATTCTTGGGCTTGGATCTCCAGACGGGCAAGCTGACCCATATTTTCATTCACTAGTTCGTTCATCATCACAACCAAAGAAACTACAAAGGTGCCCACAGATTCATATAACCCCTGTCAAAAATGATATCCCAAAACTCTCTGCACCTTCCTGATTCCTGAGTCTCTGATACAGGCACCTCCAGGGAGGAGAGGCAACGAGAGATGCTGGATTCCTCTCCCCACCGCGAGATGCGTTTCTGTTCTTTTTTTCCCAAAGACTGCTTTTCATGTAAAAGGCGTTAACCAGTGCAACTCTAACCCAGAGCTCATGTTGGCCAGCTGAGAACCTAACCGCTAGACTGCTGAGTGGTGGTCTATGTGTGTCTGGGTTATGGGAGGTTTCTTTGATCTCCTTATGCCCCCTGGAATGCACTTCTGTGCAGCTTCAAGAAGAGGCGGCTGCACATCCTATCTCCCCAATCTCAACCTCACTTTACCCCCGTTGGTTCGAGTCCTCTCTTGGGAGGTGGGAAATGTGGTTTGGATCCCTCCAGGCTGAAGAAAGCACTGAAGCCAGATTTCTCACTTCATGGGCCAGCGCTTTCACTAGCTCGTCTCCTGTTAAAAATAAAAAAAAACAAGATGTGTGCACCCCTGTCTTGGTCCGTGTTTCAAAAAGAGTGAGCAAAGCTCATTTCTGAGCATTTCCAGATGTCTCCCCTCGGGAGTGGGCTCGGCCCTCTGGAACCTGAGTGGAGGGAGATATTTTGCTTTGCAGACCTGATTCATGTACCTTAGGACGGGTTGGAGTTTGGGCACACCCTGTGTGCTCAGCATTTCCAAACTGGCTTGCTTTCAGTGGCTTCCGATGCATCGCATGGAGTCTCGCCCCAGGGCTGCTCACTGTTGTGGCAGACTTCCTGGTTTTAAGCCTCCAGGCTTGAGGCTGTAACAGGACCTGAGAGTAGGTGTATGGAAGTGCTCCGCTCTCTGAGATAACTAACACTCCTTATGCATTAGGTAGGGAGAGCCAGGGGCCTAACGCTCCACTTTGGGTTCCCATTTTGGGTTCAGGCACCAAAAAAATCAGTGCTTACCTCCTTCCCTTGGAATTTGTGTTTAATTTTCAATTTGGGAGAACCCTTTACAGTGCCTCACAGCACCAAGTATTTTCTCTGAATGCTAGGGTTAGATTACTGGAGGTATTTAGACTTCTTACAATGGAGATGAGAGCCTGGAAAGCTTTTCAAAATCTTGTGAATGTAGGTACTAATTCCTAGATCTTCAATGGTACTGAAATGGACAAGGTTTTAGATACCTAATTACCTCTCTGTTGTAACTTCTGCAAACCCCACTGGATGCCTGTGTACAGCTGAAGGTGCACAGGTATCTTTATAAATATGGCCCTCAGTGTCGTTGGGTATATCTCTTTGGTGCATTTCGTATAAGGCCTCTAGGTTACAGAATCACAGAATCACAGAATCACAGAATCACAGAATGGTA
>Ga0181612_176229_pt1 | contig 19466 bp, 10 predicted proteins | sample HoacroProtozoa21_FD_119630 | JGI IMG/M metagenome (GOLD analysis project Ga0181612, IMG submission 119630) | Hoatzin crop microbial communities from Cojedes, Venezuel. Combined Assembly of Gp0051906, Gp0051904, Gp0051908 | reverse complement strand
GAGCAGGGTTACTTGTCAGCATTACCTGATATTTTGCTGGATACTGATGGGGTGAAAGGAAGAGCACTATCACATATGTTTTTCTTACTGCAGATATGCCTGACAGTCTTCGTTTTTGCCAGTGAAGCTGATAAGTACAAATGAGTTTGAATTTGAAACGGATAATAGCAGCAGTGCTTAGAAGAGCTTTTAGAATTTGAGACTTACTAGCAAATTACTGATGCAACAGAGGGGAGGGAAATAAAACTTCACGTTTTCTCCTGAGGCCTCATCATGACAAATAGCATTTTAGTTTCCCCAGGCTTCCTTCTTTCCTTCCTTGTTTAGTCTTTTCAAGAGGAGAAAGTTACTGTAAAGTACTGGAGTGCCAAAGCCAGTCAGTCTGGACGCAGTACTTCTGACAAGTGTTTGCCTGCCCAGTGAGAAGGCTAGGAATACACTAGAATAATAAACAGATGGGATAGGGGAAGGAAGACATCAAATTCACGCCGCCACACAGAATACATTAATTTGAGCTTTTTATTTTTAGCTCTCACCAGGAAACTGCCGCGAGTAAGGAATATGACGGATGCTTGGCCTATCAGTGCTATTGACATTGGATATTTGCAAATTACACTTTAAAAATTTTAAAGGTGTTTGTCTTCTGTTCTCTGTGAATCTCTTCTATTGTAGCTCTCACCACCACATCGCTTCGCATGCATTTTTTGTAATGTAAGGCAGTGTCAGGTTTGACTCATCCTGGAATGAGCTTGGGCAAAGGCGAAGGGGATGGCTGCCTTGTCCTTCTGGGGGTGCAGCCTTCTCCCTGTGTCGGGGCTGAGACGGCAATGTGGCTCGCCGGAAAGGTGCTCGTTAGTATCTTGTGAAATCAAGATTCTGTCTGCATTGAAGTTCTGAAACCATTTCAGCAATCCCTGATGAAATTTTAATGAGGTAGTTATTATTGGTTTTCCTCATCCCCATTTAACTGCTTGCTATATTTTTAGATGTATTGCTGAATAATTTACTTTATAGATATGATAGGCTCTGGTTACTTGATTATGGTACTCTCCACTTCTAGTGTTGCAAGAAATTGTTGTATTCCATGCAAGAGACACCTTCTAGAGTTAAGCATTACAGTTTGCTTATACAGTTACTGCATGCACCAGTTCATTTGCTGTTGTTTTGTTACAAATTCACTGGTAGAAGTCATCCCACACAAGACTGTCTTCTTTGAGCTTGTCTTCATTAGGCTATGGGTTTGAATGCATGCAGGTAGAACACTGTACAGTGGTAGGTCCCCTGTGCTCTTAACCTCTTTTCATCAATGCTTTTCCTCCCTGGTCTGTCTTCAGTTTTTTGGGTGGCTTTTTTTTTGTCTTGAGGGGGATAGGAGTACCTGCATGTTTCTGAGAGTCAGTATTTGATCACTTTTCATTCTGTGACAAAATGTAGATGGACAGTAAAACAAAGAGAGAAAGTTGTTCATGGTTAAAAGACATTCTTTCAATCATACCACGAAGGTCATAGGCTTCCGACAAGCTGCAGTGCTCTCGGGGCATGGATTTACCCTCAAGCAGTACTCTCCTGCTGCTGTGTTTTGCAGGTCCTCTCCGGCAGGTTCTCTGAATGTGAAACCCCTCCTGCTCACCGCAGTGGGAGTTCTGCGTGTCGGGAGTTAGCAACGGCCTACTTCATATTCCACTAGAGGTTATAAAGTTCTTTGAAGTCTTTGGGACAGGCGGTGCTGCGCATGTAATTCAGAGGACAGTGTGGATGGCTGGCAAACGTTCTGTAATGCAGTGTAAAGTCTGGTCTGCTCCTCCTCCGTCTCCTGCATCGGGGTTGCATAAGAACTTCCAGGAAACCTGCAATTAAAGAAGATAAAGCACTCCAAAGGATTTATAGGTTTTTGTCAGTCTTGGTGTTAGACCTAAGGCAAGTAAAAATACCCATTGTTTTCCAGTGCACTTTCATTTGAACATGCGAGAGAAATTGTGCCCCAGATTCCTCAAAAAGTCCGACAGAGGTGGAGTCTAAGCTCAGACATCTTGGGTGCCATTGCAGGCTTTTAGTTACCACCTACTTCTTGCTCCTCCATGCTTCACTTTTGCTGCCTTCCTGCTCAGAGCTATGTACTGGTAATATCAGCACTTCTACAGCAACGCGTAGTGAAATAATGCTGGAGACCCAGAGAATCACAACCATCCCCTCACGCTTAAATACGCACACTCAGGCATGCACGCATATTGCAAACCAATAGTCATTTAACTAGGTGGCAACATAAGGACAAATTCTCCTGGGTTTATGCTATTTCGAGTTTCACTGACAGTACAGCTCAGTCTCTGGAGTCCCAAAGGTTCACACTCATCTGAATTTCAAAGTAACTGGTGAAGCCTTCAGTTAACACGGTACTGCCGGGCTGGTTTTCTTTAGGAAGTCAATGTCGCACGGATTTGATCAGTGGAATGCTGCTCAACTCCTCCAGTGCTCGCTGTTGTACAGATGCACAGGGGATAAATGCAGATTCTTAACGCATATGAGAAAGCTACTCTTCCAATTAGGCAAAAAGGTTGTCTGACTAATTCTGTTCTTTTAGTAATGCTGTAAGAGAGCAGAGGGTGACTTAAAAACCGTGATCCTAGGGAAGATGTGATATTTGAGAAAGTGGGGAATACTGCTTACAGCTTGTTGTGGAAAATATTAGGAAGATGCTTGGCAAGCAGCATGAGTTTCTTCTCAGCTTGTTTTGCCTCCCATCTGTCTGCTTGACTTTGTTCCACTCTGCAAATGTAACTTCCTTGCATTGTCAGCCGGTGAAAGGGTGTTGTTTGAAGGAAATGGTTCATAAAAACTTCATTTAAGGTTTAGGGTGAAATGGCAAGAGCAGTAAATGTGTCAAAACAGGTTATTCCTGTCCCCAAATGAGGCATCTGGCAGCCCTGGTTAGAAGGAAAAGTGTCAGTGCTCAGCGACAGCTCCCTGATCCGTGAGCCTGTTTCCAGCTCTGAAGACTTCTGTAAAATGCAGGCTGGTTTAGTTCATTTGCTCTGAGCCCCTGCTGCAGTCTCTGTGTGCAGTCTGCACGTGAGGAGAAGCTGAGGGCTGCTGTGCAGCTCGGATCACAGCTGGCACCATCCGCAGCGCTCGGCGGCGCTTGCCTTTGGAGTGAGGCCTGACGGATGCGTCACTTGCTTTTGCTGCTTTTTCTGATGTGATGACAGGAGACTTCTGACACCCTGTGTTCACTGTCCCGTGCTGACCTCCAGCCGTAACCTCATTTTTTCAGGGGACTGAGAGTGGGAGAAAGGCTGCACCTAGCTATTGCTAGGGTTGCTTTTCTGGAGTACACGAGGCTTTTTCTGCCAAGCGTTCGTGGGAAATCCTAAACTTTTCCCACTGTTCTGTGATGCTGTCACTGCAGGTGGTACCTGGCTATGCTGTCCCACATGTACCAGTACAGTCACCAGTACAAAACCAGGTCTGGTAATGGGATTTAGGAGTATAGCAAAGTTGAATGACAGAAGGATTTTAGATATGACAGATTCGTCAACTGTTTGCTGCGGCTGTCATTAGCCCAAGACCTTATTGGGGAGTTATGAGGGCCCAGAAACTTGCGTGGATGTCAGAGCCCTAGAGAAGAGGCTAAAATACATGAATGGAAGAACAGTGGAAGTGGTGTGTCCAAGCAATCCAGGGGCAATGTATCACTTTCAGATATTACAAGGATATTTTCCCTGTATCCAGAATGGTAAGTTTTTCAGCCATGGTTACTTTGGTGTTAGAAACCAGACTGTAACAGCCTTGGGCGAGAGGATGATGTGTTACGGGGGGCTCAGTGTAAACAGCCAGGAAGACAATGCAGGAATGTTGGTTTCGTTCAGTTTGTTCTCCAGCCTCTGAGTTTGACACAGTCTGATGGAGAGACATAGGAACAATTAATCCAAATTAGATAAAGTAGTGAATTCAGAGTTGAAGGGGCTCTGACTGATCTTAATTTATTCTTGTAATGAGCTAACTGAAGTTGATTAAGGTCACTCTTACTTATGAACAAGAGTGTCCACAGAAGGCTGTAGTTTCTGTGATGTATTTCAAAAGTTAATTGCAGTTAATTTTCTGAAATGTGTGCAGGCAGAAAACCCATTACAGTCCGTATGTGAAGACTGCAAGCACTCAAAAATAAATCTACCTGGCTCCATGCTCTCAGTGCCACAGTAGGTAATTGTTGTGAGGAGGGAGACGCTGTGGGCTCCCAGTGGGTTGCAGCCAGCACAGTATTACACCGTAGTGCCATGTCCCCAGTGTCCAAGTCTTCTCTGTGCGAAACCATCGCCTCCAGCCTGCATCAGGGGGGAAGGTCTCCTCCTAAACGTGATAAACTCTACCTACCTCCCTCTCCCAGTGCAGTAATTTACATTTGCCTTGCCTTGGCTCTGATGTATGCCACCTTCATCCACAGCTGAGACCACAAGTCTTTACACCCTTTTTTCCAACACTCAAACCAGAATTATTCTGTGGTTCAGCTGCTGAGTGAGACTAATGCCAGGTTCCCCAAGGAACGGCTGCACCACCTGGGCAATGAGCTCCAGTCGTCTGGCTCTGTGCCTTGGAGGCTTCCTGTGCTGCCAGAGCCTGCCAGTTAGTCCCAGCCTGTAATTTGTTGTTGTTGCTGCCGTTCTTATTAGTGACTCAGCCAAGATTGTTTTGAAAAAGCTGGATCTCCCTTTTCAATTCAGGAAGGTTGGGAAGAAGGAGGAAAGGTGGGTGCATGGGAACTGCTCTGAGCTGTTTGTGTTGTTCCCTCTCTAAATCACAGCTGGAATATCACTCTTGTGCTGTGCCTGTGCCACTCTGCCGCATGGAAAAATTGTTGGAGGATATTCTGACAGACTCCTTTCTCTGCTGCTTGGAGTCGGATGTTTGAACGTCTCTTCAAATTCAGGGCCCTGTCACATGCCGATACAAAGGATTGTGCTGGTCACAGGCACTAATTCAGTAGCCCAGGAGATCCCTTTGATACTCAGAGCTGCCTAGAAAAGGCCTCTGCTTTTATGGGGTAGTTCTAAGGGATATGCAGAGGTGTTTTTTGTTTTCTGTCTTCTCAGATGCAAAGTGCATTAAGTTCCCAAGGGTCCCTTGCTATTGAATTGGTTGTTTCCACAATAGTAGTGCTGTGGAGTATGACAGTAATGAGATAGGCTGCAATGAGATGGTGGCGTAGGATCACAAATAAAGAGATGGTCTCCGTTGTGGTAGGCACTACCAAGTGGTAAAATACTCTGATGCCTTAAAGCCTTGCTTGTGAAGCTGTAGCTACACTGGGCTAAAGATACACCAGGCTAAAGGCTGAGCCCATGCATGGAGTTACACGTGGAAATGGTCCAGGAGCTGAAGTCAGCGCAGGCTGTGGCTGCCCGCTAATGAAGATGCTGCTGTTGCGGCCGTGCCGGGGCTGTGTGCTGGCAGGCTGTCAGCAGCCACGGCGTGCCAGCAGCGGTCCGGGCTGGGGGATGCCGCTCTGCTCCCTCGCGTTCTCCCAGAGCGCGGCGCTGCTCGTGTGGGTTATTCTCATACTCACATTCTGAGGATGGCTGAACCTTCCCTCATGTTTTTCCAAGGCGGAGGCATTTGTCCCCACATCTGGAATAGATGCTGTCATCTCGGACCACGGTGCTGGTTTTTTCCAGTCTGCTGGTAGGGCAGCCAGGGACATAACCTGGAGGCCACAATGGAAGCTTGTTTGCCCAGCCCTAGTTTGTGAGTCTGTGAGTATTTGTTTGCAGAGACCTTACTGCTCCGGTGTGTAATGGGGCTTACAGAGCGTAAGTAGTTTAATTGGGAATCATATAAGGAAAGGTTTGGAGCCTTCTTCCCCAAGGTAGTTTTTTCCTTAAATAGAATTTTTTTTTTTTTTTCCTGAGCTGCAAACAAGAGTTGTCACTACCACCAGGTTTGGAAGGTGCATTTCAGCTACTTTTAAATAAGCATCTGTATTATTTAGTTCTAGCACAGGACAGTTAATTACCTCTCCAAGGCACTGGAGCCAGTAAAAATATTTCCAAGGTATTTCCAGCTCATCTCCCGTCAGATTGCCTTACGATGGTTTTATTCATAGCATGCATTTAAATTTATGAGAAGATGCCTTTAGATTTTGACGTGTGTGTTTGTGTTGGAAAGGAGCACGTATTCTGATATGGCAAAGTTGAGTAGGAAGCAGTGCCTTGTAGAGATCCAGGATTTTTCATCTGCGTTAGCTGCATTATATGCTGGAAGTTTTTTATTGTTTGAACAACTTCAACAGGTCAAAAACACTTAGGCTTTTTGCTGGTTTTACTGTCGTTTTACACAAAAGTAAGACCATTTGCATAGAGGAGCAGCGTTTCTGATTTCTGACAGTGTGAGTGAAATGCTTATCAGGACATAGGTACTGCTGATTATTCCCAGGATTAGATTTTTTTTTTTCTTTTCTTACGTGATTATAATTGAAGAACAATAAGAATGACTTCCTGTGGTGACCCGGCGCATCTGTTTAGTTTGGAAGCTGCTTGTGCTCGCACATTCGCTGAACCTGACTTTGGAAAACAGGACTCTCATTCTAGAGCAGGAATTTCTGCTTTGCAGATGAATTGATGATAATAGTGAAGAGTGTGTCTGTTTGCTGGAACAGATGACTAGAAAGTGAGGGGGGAATTGGTATGATCAGATCAGCTGGAAATTTTAAAAGACAGTTGTATGAAGTATTCTGGTGTCACTTGGAAGAGGGTATGGGTGGCCTGGAGATGGGGAAAATGAAGTCTCGTATCTTTTGATACAAAATGACCTCATTTGAATTTGGAGTCTAAGACTCAATGCAGCATTTAAGGTTTTGGGGTTTGGTGGTTTTTTGGTTTTTTTTTTATTGATGGATAACACCATAGTTTATTATTATTTTGATATTTTAGGTGGATGAAAAAAGAATTGTAAATTTAGTCCAGAGATCACCAGGAGAATTTTCTTGGCACAGGAAAAGCATGAGGACAATCCAAAATGCATCTTTAAGTACACAATAAAATTAAGCTTAGCAATGAGCTAGAGTTTAATATTAAAAATAACATTTGGTCTGAAGGTGAAAATAGTTCTCAGCTGGAAAAATTACTGACACTATGATAAAGCTATCTGGAAACTGTGCTTCCGAGAATATGTGATCCATGTAAAGGTGTCTACGTAAAAAGGACAGGTGCGCAGAGTGGAACAAAGGATTTGTGTTTCCAGTGTAGGTGTCTGTAAGGTATGTGTTGTCCAGCCTTCCAAATCTCTGAGAGAGACATGTACTCTAGGTGGAATTTGTTCTGAGCTGCCTTCTTTGGCCACACGGTTGACCTTGAGTTAGGCTGCTGATTCCCTCCAGCGTACATGAACAACCTGCTAAAAGGCCAAACGATGTGGTGGGTGGGTGGGTTTTTCACTTTTAATTTGTCATGAAATGAATGTGAAACTCATGATAAAAATGTGTGGGTGTCATCAGTGTGCATAAATTGCTGACTAAGTGCTCAGTTAAATGCCAGCTAAATCTCATTTGCTTATATTAATTTTTGTTCATAAAATTGTTCCATGGGTTCTCAGGTGCCAAAGGGTGGAATTGCTTTCTGATTCATCTGGGAGGGATGGTTAACTCTAACAGCTCATTCTTTAAATAAAGGGAACGGACCACATCTTAGCTGCCCTCTGTTGTTTGCAGGGGAGTGGACTAATTAATAACAAGAGAATGAGGTGTTAAAAGGCCTTGCTGGTATTAGTGAATATAATAGGAAAAAAAAATACACATGAGGAGTAAGTGACTAGTAATAGAGGGGAAAGGGAAGAATTCCCAGTTGGTGACCTGAGTGTTGATCATTTCTATTTGGGATGCATGCATATAAATACCTTGGGCTTCTGAAATGATGAAACAGCTTTTCTTAGCACAAACAACTGCGAAGTTTCACCCAGTGGCGATCACCCTTTAACCTGTTCTTTAATGCCTGGACTTGGGTGTGTAGCAGGGTGCAGCTTTGAACTTGAGTGTGCTCGCTATTCTTCAAGCCAGCACACAAAGAAATCGATCTCCTGTAGCATATTTGTAGTCAAACTGGGGGGTTATGGGCCAAATGAATGGACTACAAGGTTTGTGAGAAACTGCCTAGACCTTCAGGCTCGAAGCAGCGGTGTTCTGAAGTCCGGCTAGCGGCCTGTGACGAACAGCGTAGCTCAGGGCTTGATGCTGGAGTTCCTGCTGTGGGACATGGTTATCAGTGGCGTGGGTGGTGGGGCAGAATGCCCCCTTAGCGTGGGCGCAGGCGGCGTCGCGTCGGGAGGAACGGTCCGTGCGCCGGAGGGGGAGTGGGGCTGCCGTCTGGGGGAACTGGAGCAACCTGGAACACTGGGCCAGCAGGGATCTTAGGATGTTTGGCAAAGAGAAATGCAATCTGGCACGTCGGATGGAGAAGCGGAAGGAGCCGGCTCCATGTCGGCCTGGGGGAGAGAAGGCTAAGGCAGATGCAGTTGCTGGCTTCAGCTGCTGGAATGGATCCGTGTTTTCTGTATGGCCCCTTCCCTGATTCTCCTTGGTGCACAGGGAGAGGAGGGAAGACAGCAGTCACAAATTGCGCCAAGAGAAATTCCAACTAAATAGAAGGATACTTTTTTCACAAGGAGTGTGTCTGAGCCCTCGGTAGGATTATCCAGAGAGGTTTTGCAGTCTTCGGAGATTTGCAGAAGTTGATGGGAAAAGACCCTGAGCAACCCGATCTTGTTTTGAAAGTAGCCCTGCTTTGGGCAGAAGGTTGAACTAGGGATTTCCAGAGGTCCCTTCCAGCTTGATTTATTCTATGATTTTCTTTTACGACTCTGGGATTCTGATGGCAGTAGACTGCTGAGTGTAGGGGCTCCTGCCCTGCAGCAACCCAGTCCACACACTATGGTCTGCAGTCAGTAGGCGCAGGCTGTACTTGTTTTTAGGCTGAAATCTTTTCATCCTTACATGTATCTTACGGGCCAGTAAGGATATCGGTGGGCTGCTTGTAAAATAAAGCGCTAGCCATAAGGTAGAATCTGACACCGGTAGAGCTTCAGCATTCACATAAGCAGTGATCTCCTTCTCCATGCCCCACGCATTGCTCTTGTGTGTCAGGGCTCTTCCTTTTAAACTCTGTCCTCCTGATGGTGAATGACCTGACAAATGAGTGATGGCCAATGTGAGTTTCCATATCTCTGGTCTCTTGTCCCACATGCAAGTCCTGGCCAGAATTCTGCTTACTCTGGCAGAAAAATTGGGCAGAACGGAGGAAAGAGTTGCACTCAGATTGAGCTCTCTCATCTCCTGGTTTATAATGCCTGGAGCACTGAGTAATAGGAATAGTAATGTGGAACCACTGGTTAGATGTGGCAGGTAGCAGTGGACATAGTTCTCTTTTTCTGTCCTCTGATAGATAATAAAGAAATAAATAGAACCGCTGGTTCTCCGAGGCATCCCCTATGCATTTTAACTAGAAGCAAATGCCATTGCCCTACTTCTAAAGAAAACATACAGGTATAAAAGCATGTGAATGTGAGTTAAAAGAAGAATAAATCTCCCTTTCTTTTGACTTAACAACCTCTATCAATTTTAATCCTGCTATCAATTTTAATCCTGCATATTTCTGACTGTTTAACTTTCTCTACTGCTTATTTGTTAGATAGACTGAATGCAGATACTCCTGAGGTCTCTTATGTGAGCACTTTGAGTTTTCTCTGCTTACCGTAACAAAATAAGAACAACAACAAAAACCCCCAAACATTATTTACTCAGATTCACTAGTGGTTAATATCCTGATATTTCCAGTGATGCTATTGACTAGACAGGTGTTGAATTTTAAGGTTGTGAAAAAAACCTTTTGTTTAGGTTTCTATATCACTGTGCTTTAATCGCTGTGGTAAGAAAAAAGTTTTCTTGGTCTAGAGTCACATCTCATATGTAGTAATTTCAGTGGTAATAAAATTTTAATGAAAGAATTTTTAATATAGTCCAGTAGGCTGTGATAAAAATTGCCTTGCAGCAAAAAACCCAGAGTTATAAGGCATCATTTGAATTCTTCCAGTATTCTTGCCTCTCAACTGTGCTTTATAGTTAAAGTACGTGCAGGACTATAAAAGCCCTTAACTATTCCAGATTAGCCCATTTTAGCAGACTTTTGAGCCTTGGTCTTCAGATATATTGGTGATTTATCTAAGCAACAGTTATCATAGAGACACAATTATTTTTTTAGTTGGACTATATTGTTTGTTTGTTCTCATTTTTAATATTCCCATCAGGCGCATCTGTGCTTAAAAAAACAGACGAACCAACCTGAAAAACTGTCCTGTGGGTTCCTGCTCAGAGTGTTCTAAGCCCTCCAGGTTCTCTGTTTGGCTTTGCCACTGATCTGTGGTGTGCACATTTAGAGTAATTAATTCCTTTCTTGCTATGTCCTAATTTTGTCTCCTGTCCAGTGGTTATCTCACCTGCAGATTTTAATTGATATAGGAATGTTACTGTGTTTTTTACAGATCTCAGCCCAGTAGTGTCGTACCCTCGGTAGAAGCCTATAGGCCTTACTGAAATAAAAATGAAAATGGCTACACTGCTTGCTTTCTCCTGAAACAATGCTGTGGTTATTCTGGAAATGCAGAGGATGTCAGGTGAATTGAACACTCATTGGAAGAAATCCGTAAGGACAGAACTGAACAGGTTGTGGGGTTGTTTTTTTTTTTAATCTGGGTACGGAACACTTGTGAGTGAACTTGAGCCACCAGAACAGCATAGTGCAAGAGTGGCTGAGAAGGGTCTTTTTTTGACATGGCAATATAAAACAGGGCAAATGAAATACGAACAAATTCATAAGCTTGAGGATTTATTCTTGAGAAATTGCTAGTTAAGGTGGAAGAGATTTCAGTTCAGGCATGAGTTGTAAGGTGGACGAGAGAAACATGGGTCTGCTATGAAGGGTACTGGTGACAGATTTCAGAGGTGTCTTCAGTGTCCAGCGGGGATTAGCATATTGTACAGAGGGGTTTAAGGCAAAGCATAGAAATGTGTTGAAATTCAGTTTTACTAAGTAAGAGACCTTTGTATGCTTGGGGACTAAGAAGGATTTTTGCTGTTTAGTAGGAGTTTACTAGGGGGGAGTGACTGTAGAGAAGAATGTTGATGCCTTGTTTGATGACAGGACGGTGGTGGGTAGGTCTCTAAACAAGGGTGTGTTGCTTCAGCCTAACAAAAGAGCAAATGTACCTGTCAGGACATAAATCCAAAAGTATATGGCACTTGTGAAGGGAGCAGAGCCTTTTTAACTAATGGATGTTGTCACAAGAAAAAGGTTTATGAATATCCCGTTAACAAATTTAGTATAGGAGCTAGAAGAAAATCAATCCCTACACCAGCCTTCCGGTGAAACTTGTAAATGCTGTATGTTTTAAGTTGGAACTTGGGCAGGTTCTGTAAGGAGTTGTGGTGGTGTAGCCAGAGATTGCTGACAGCTGAACATAATACGCTGGGAAGTTGCATCTGTTCCTTCCGTCTGGGCATGAGATTTTTCTGTACAGTGCCACACCTAAATTTCGTATAAAAAAGAACAGTGAAGTTTCTGTTTACCGATTGCTTTCGCGTATTCTTTTCATTCTTGCAAAGGATGTAGTATCACAAAGACACTGGCAAATTAAATAAACTTCCATTTTATAGACTCCCACCAGGTTGTGTGGGAAGCTGGCTGCTGAGAATGGGGACGGTGTGAGGAGCCCGTAACGCTGTGCATGGCTGCCGTCCCGGTGTGTCCTGGTGCCACAGCCGGGGGGGTTCCCGAGTGGACAGCCGGGTGGGATGTGCTGTACTAAAAACCCTGACACGGATAATGCTGCTTGCGTTAAGGCTGAGGAAGAACACTTGCAGTATTGACTTCTGCCTATCACTATATACTCTGTGGGCTAGTAAATTCCACGTTTTCGTGCAGGTTTTTATAGAGAAAATTAGTTTTATTTCCCTGTTTTTCTGTGTCTCTTTGCAAAGCGTGAAGAGAACCCTGCCTCACGCTGAACAATACTCAGAACATACGAAGAAGTTTTCACTGACATTAAAGAGTGGACAGTAAAAATGTAGACACAGTTTAAACTGTCTTCTTTTTTTAAAAAAATGCTGTTGTGCTTTCAGTGACGTACACTGAAAGTATTTCTTTTGCATTTCTGGTTTCTTTTAGCTTGCTGTAGCAAACATTCATATGTGCAAGATGCATGTGTGAGCATCAGGAAGTTTTCTTACATGTACAGTGCTTACAGGCCTAAGCTTTATTTTAGAGTAGTAGAGACCAATTTCTTGCTTTCTGACAACCTTTATAGCTATTGCTCATGGTGAAGTAATCCTTCAGCCAGGCCTTTCGTTTAGGTCTTAGCTGACTTCTTTGAGGATTAAGTGTCCTCCCTGAAAAAATCAAGGATGCAAGTATGATTCTGCCACTGACAGAATGTAAGTATTTTTCTTTGCCTTGGGAATTGTTTGGCAAGTGGATCACAGTTGCAATCAACTTGTATCAAAATTAGGACCATTCAGAAAAGTCTGTAGGAAAGTGTTTAAAGGCAACGACTGAAACAACAGATCAGTATTTCAGTGCTGTAGTACATCATTTAGTGACTCCCCAAAGCTGAAGGAAAAAAGATGGCAAGAAATGAGGATTCAGCTTGTCATCTAATGTAAACTGATCCCTCTAGTAACATCATCTTTCTCAAAGGGAAAGGGTTGTTTTTAGCGTCAGTGAGCAAAATCAGCCGTAACTAGCTGAGGATCTGGCCCAAAGTTGTTGTAAAGATCTGTAAATGCCAGCCTCTGAGATGCTAAAAGTCATTCCTTAACGCACTTCCCCTCTGAAAGAAAAAGCATTTGCTTAACCAACAAGATGCCAATAAAAATAGTATTATAGAAAAGTTAATTGATGGGATGATTTTAATAGTTCCTGTTTTGTTTCTTGGCAACAGAAAGCTTATGAAAGTCCAGCATCTGCCAAATGTTTTAGCGTCGTGTTATCCATTTGTGATCTGTTGCCTGGCACCTGGATGAAAAGCCAAGTCAGGGGAAAGCAATCGCTATCAGCAAGTTCCCGAGTACCTCGGCGTGTGGAAAAGCAGAGGGAGGCTGCACGTTCTTGTCGCTTTGCAAACACTTAGCTTAAGGAAACTCAGAGTTAAGTAAATCTTTAAATGAAGTGTGATGGGAGGCTGCCATTTGCCATTTTAGTCTAAGAAACTATTTAAAGCTCAGTGTATCACAACTGAAATATTTGCATTTCTTGCAAGAGTACATTGAAATCCCAGCAGGATTGACTCACCCTCTTTCCTTCCTGCATGGATATGCTGAGGAGCATGCAATTTACTCCTTCTCTTTGCCTTCTGATGATGATTGTAAGGACAAGGATGCCTGGGCTGTTTCATCAGGGCTGTCACTAGCTGCATGTGTGACCTCAGAAAATAACTTAGTGTCTACATGGGTGGAATTTTTAAAACTAGCTGCCGAAGATTAGACATCTAAAAATAAGCCTCTTGTATTCTTGCAGATGTAAAGTCTTGTTTCAGATTATTTTGTTGGAAAATTTGGCTTCTATGTTTGTTTACATGTAAAACTGAGTGGTGTTGAGAGATCCAATAAAATATTCTAAAAACTTTGTGTAGAGAAAGTAAGTAGGAAATTATTATCTTTTTTTCCTAAAGGTGTTAAGAGTTTTGGCCTCAACCTGATCAAATCAGCAGATGACAGGCTTAAAAGCAAAAAGAGCTGTTTTGGAAGTGTTTCTTCATATAGCACTGGAATACAGGATGGAGCTCATTATTTCTGAGTGTAAAGCAGTGAAAAGGAGGGAGGTATTCCAAAAGGAATTGGAAAAAAATATAGAGAATAGGTGCATTGGTAGCAGTTAAACACCGATTTGGAGGCTTTCTCCAGCTAAACCACAGTTTTGCTGCAATGTGAGAGAGAATCTGGAAGGATCGCTCAGTATCTGCCCTGGTTCATATGCTTTTTCCCTTAAGCACTTCCTCTTGACTACTAGCAGAGGCATTGCAGGTTTTAGATCTTTATTTATGCCTTACCTAATTAAAATACTGTACAAGTTAATGAATGTTTTTAAGACATTGAGATCATCAAATGAAATGGATATGCAAGAATTTCAAATGATGTCTGAAGAGGGAGGGAAGGTCTTTATCTGACTACAGAGATTCAGGGTTCCGCCGTTGGCCCAAATCTCTCTCATAATGAATTTATCTACAGGCTGCTGCCCTGGTTTCTAGAGATGTCTGGGTACTAGTAGCTCTGTATTAATACAGACCTCCTTTTAAAACCATGTGACAGTTCACAAAATGCTCTGGGATACACTAGGATGAAAGGTGCATAAATACATGTAAAATGCTATAATTAAGATGCAATTAGCAATGCACAAGAAAGGAGTGTTTGCCTGGCTACACTTTATACGTCTATAAAGTTTCATTTTCTGGAGCACAGAACACATGGCATAACACTTGTTCTAGGCAGTTACACTTGAAAATAATTGTTGTGCACAAGATACTGTAAATTCGTTTCTGCTCTGAGGCAGAGGCAATGACAGCGATGCGATAATTTCAGAGGATGGGGAGAAAATTCTGGAGGAGTCACCACTGGATGCTGTAAATCAGAAGAATTACTAGCAATCAGGAGTCTCAGCCTAGATTGGAAGGTGAGGGAAATTGTTTGCTGAGGTAAGAAGGAAGAGTCTGCTTGTAACTTCCCTCCTGCGATCTCTTCGTTCTGCTGCTGCCACTTGTGAACCAGCTCTGGTGAAAAGGCTGTGGCGTCTGCAGGAGCTGTGGAGGGGGACTTGGAGTGAGAGGAAGTAAGGAGATAAGCTATGAAGGAGCAGGGTAAGTTAATTTCCTTTGATAAGAGCTCATTACTCTCCTTTAAAATATCTTTTTTTTTTCTTTTGTGGTTTTGTTTCATTTTAAATAAATAACTTTCTGTAAACAGAAGGTGTAATGGCTAGACCATTGGGTTGGGATTCACGAGACCTAGACTCAGTTTCTGACCTGGGCGTAGAGTTTTGTGGTCCTGGACAGATGACTTGGTTTGCCTGGTGTTTTCCGTATCTGTAGTATGGAAGGAATATCTGAACAGGGATGAATCTTCCAGGGACCAGGCTGAGCTGATACGGTCTAATTTGTCTAGGAAGAATTGCTTTTAAAACTTGAAGGAGCAATCGTGATGCCTTGCATGTCTCCCCATAGACACAACAGGGCTGTGCTGCCTCATGAATCCCCGGCACTCTGAAGTAGTCAATAACAAACTTGATTAGTAGGTTTTCTGATAGTAGGTAGTTTGTAATTGTGGGTGCTTCTGTTTGGGTTACATGAAGCCTGGAGGGGAAAAAAAACGACATTGAAAGAAAATGAAAAGCATGCTATTGAACTCTTAAATTTAAGACGTGTCAGATTGTTGGTCTGTGTAATGGAATCACGGAGAACACTGTTGTCTTTCTGTTTTTCTGGCACCAGTGTAGTTCTGCATATCCCTTGCAGCATGGGGATTGATTATTCTCAGTCACTTTGTAGGAACTACAATAGGCCTGAGAACTGTGTAGGATGGAATAAACTAAATCCGATGAAATTGCTGGAGAACTAATAGCCAGCACGTCTCTGCTGAGCTCTAATACCCAAGAAAAACATCTCTCTGCTGAGCATAATCGACTGCAGTATTTCAAAGTCTTGTCACTTGGCGAGATTTGCATGTTTATTTTCATGGGAACAGCAAACAGTGTTTGTGATGGCACATTGGCAGGTTTTGAATTCTCTGGAGTTTCTGGAGGGTAGACCTTCAGCACTGGGAAACGTGTACAGAAATTACCGCGATGAGACTCGGGACTGGTACAATGTGTGAGAAGTGATCGCTTTTCACACGGTGTACTAAACTACTAGGCACGGTCAGTTAATTTAACATAGATGAAAACCAACCTGTAATCAGTTGCATTACAGAGGCGATGTATGTGTACATACAGAGCCATATAGAAGACTCAAGTTAATATGTGGCTCAAATACAGCGTCTAATGCTGTAGCTACTAATAACACATAGCTAGTGTGAGCGTGATGACTTGTACAATATGTAGATTTATGTTGAATCATTCTTATCTTCCTTCTCTTTCATCACTTCACCTAAAGAAAAAAGATACAATTGTGTTTAACTGCAGAAGTCACACTGGCATACTCCAGGAATGTGTATCTTGATGAGGACAGAAGAACTTGTTCCTGGGTCCATAGAGCTCCTCGTCACTGTTGTATCTGAGACAGATACATGAGACGCAATTGTGTCTAGGAGCAGAGTGAATAAAATAAATAAATGCTAGTGGTCAGCACTTCTTGGGAATGCAGTGCTTCAATTTTTTTTGTCTGTAGAACAGGAATAATTGTATCTGCTTACCACATCAGAGCGGTAGTAATGGTAATTGAAGTGTGGAGTGCTTTGATTATTAAAAAGAAGAATGGGGGTGGAGAGAAAGCAGTGTTTCTGATGAGCTAATCGTTTTCAGTCGGGCACGCTGAAGTCCCAATGGAGTGAACGCCCTGTCCTGCCGTCCACTTAATTTGGCAGCAAATAAAATGTACAAAGCCAGAGGAGCAGAATGCCAGACTGAGAATAAAGGTAGAGAGACCAGATTCTGTGCCTGTGTTTACATTTGTCTGTGCGTCTGCATGAGTGTGTACTTTTAACAAGCTGGCTGAGAAGATGACAGTTCATTGTGGGGAAAATGAAGTCAAGAGTTCAGGAAATTCAGGATTTAGTGTTTCAAGCAGGGAATTAAAAGTAGTTGGACAAAACTTGCTAGGATTTAGCAGTTCCCACCCAGGAACCCAAAAGTTTTTGTATGTTTGTGGCATCTTTGCATACATGTTTAGAGGAGAAATAGCATTTTTTTTGTCATCTAAGGTGAAATGTTAGGGATGAAGTGGGATTCTTGTTACAGCAGCACCTCTCAGTCTGTAATAATGTACAGACTATGTTAAGCATGTTCGAGAGAGGGCTTTGGGTTGCAAGTTGTCAGCTTCTGAACCTTGTGTTTGGCCGCTTTTCAGTCTCTTTTCCTAGGACATGAGGGTTATACAACTGCTCTGTCTTCCCTGTCTCCTGCTTTCAGGGAAGCAGAACTTAAAAGACTCTAACCAGTAGTTGGGGTAGAGGAGAAAGACGAGAGAGTGAAAGAAGAGAGTGTGTGGTTTAGGAGGTGTGGGTGGAAATTAGAGATATTGAAGTAGTTACGGAAGACAGCTTAAAGGTTCTGGGGATGGATTTAAAGGCTGTGGAGAGGAACTGGGAAAGCAGACAAATGGAAAGGAACTGAAGGTGTTTCTGGGAGTGGTATTGCCAAGAGGATATTACATGGAGGTAGGGCAAACCCGATGGGCGTTGAGGATGTTGGACGCAAATCTGTCAGAGGAAAAAGATTCATTAGTTCGGCTGCTCATAGAACAGTTTGTCTCTGGATACGTACAGCTGCATAGAAGGAAATGCCTGGAAGTCTACACTTATAATCAGCCTAATTGCCTCTGTCCGGGTGGGGTGTTGTGGGAACCTGGGGAAGATGCCTGGGACTTTGGCTTTCCCTGCTGTAAGTGCGTGTGGAAAGTGTTACAAAGCTCCTTTGATCCCTGTCTTCCACAGGCTCTTGCCCTTTTGTTAGGGTGCAAAGAGTCATAAAAGAAGAGCAGTGGAGTGGAGATGAGATGCAGAGTAAAACAGAAAGAAAACAGTTCAAGGACAAAATCAAGTCTGTTCACAGGCAACCTTTGAGGCTGGTTAGGACTCTTTGTATGAAAAAGAAAGTCATCAATAATATCAGCTGCTTTGAGGTGGTCAATGCATTGGAACATGTCGCTGTTTGAAAGACAACGTATCACAGTCCTGATGACTAATGGAATATCTAGATGAAAATATTCCCTCTTCCTTTAAACTGTTTGGGAACACAGACACACCCATTTTGCTTGGGCCACTCCCTTCAGTACTGTTCAACCCAGGAAATACTAGGAGTAAAGCCATAGAGTGAGCCACCTCTGAAGGATCTCAGTCGTTCCTCCAGCTTGTCGTCTGTACTCTGAAGGGCTGTAGCTTTTGAGATCCAGAAACGTTACTGCTTGAGAGAACAAATGGAACTAGAAATACATCAGAGCTCTGCAAACGGCAAAGGTTTGTCCTGGGCTATAGCTCAGCTGTGTAAATCTCTGTTGATAAATTACCTAGGTTAAGCCATCCACAGGACATGAGTTCTTGGATTTACGGAAGGAAAACCAGGCTGAGGACGTTCTGTTGGGCTGAAATTGGGATGCTTCCGATAGAGCAATTTCTTTATTTTCATTTGTTTTTCTTTACTGATTTAACAGTGGAACACCTTCCCAGTCTGGTGTATTTTATGAACACTGGACTTCATTACATGGCTGAGCAGTGTGTGCATGCACCCAAGTGTTTTTCCCCTGGACTGGATTTGTTAATATAAGGGGCAGAGCACAACCCGGTGGAATTAAACAGGCTTGTTACCCAGCTCTGACTCCATGTGTATGTTTGTGAGAGGTAATTTGCTGTTCTGTTTTGCAGTTTCTCTATCTTCTAGGTAAAGATGATGACAGCTTGCTATTGTGGTGGGGTAGGCTCTCTAAAAAGAGCTTTTAGAGTTTTGTAGGGGAAGGTGGCATAAAAGTTCAAAGTATCATTAATCAATGCTTTGAATGAAAAGCTGATAACTGTTCTGTTCTAGGGTGCTATTGAGGGCAGCTTTCTTTGGCATTTAACCTGAGGAAACGTTGTGGTGCAATCCGTGACTTGCCAGCTGAGAACACCTCCGCGTTCTTGGCTGTCCTGCACGTCTGTCACTTCTGTTTGCTTTTGCTCAGAGGTGCAGGCAGCAGGGTGTTGAGCAGCTGGTGCTGGTGAGCGGTACTTTCCCCTTGTTCCAAGGTGCTGCAGGTATGACTGTGCAGTGCAGAACGCCAGCGTGTAGCAGCCTGCAAGGAGTTACTAGGACATGAGACCCAAACCACTTTGTTGTAACTTACCACCAAAACTGTGCTGAATGTGCTTTTGGTGTTGGGGAGCAAAGTGGTACAAAGTGGATACTCTTTGCATCCAAAAGGCATGCAAATCTTAGTTTGCTTAGTAAACGTTTCTCTTTCCTTATACCATGATCTTAGAAAAAGGTGGGGGAAGAGGCATGAGTATAAAAAGATGTATTGAGCTTTCATGGTAACTCAAAAGTAGGTAGTTGCTTTCTGTCTTATGCTTGAACAGATAAATAAACCTGTGGAGTACCCATTTGATTTCAGGGATTAGAGCTGGAAGAAGTAAACTCTTCTCTTTGCATTGTCTAATCCAATATTTGTCTCTTAAAATAATGTCTCATGCAGATATCATCTATCTTCGTGGGTCTGGAGCTTAAAAAATGTACAGGTAGAGAAAAGCATCACTT
>Ga0181612_146602_pt1 | contig 19466 bp, 12 predicted proteins | sample HoacroProtozoa21_FD_119630 | JGI IMG/M metagenome (GOLD analysis project Ga0181612, IMG submission 119630) | Hoatzin crop microbial communities from Cojedes, Venezuel. Combined Assembly of Gp0051906, Gp0051904, Gp0051908 | reverse complement strand
TTCCTTCAGAATTGTGGTAATTTTTGGAAAACATAGACTGTGCAGTGAATACATGCAAACTGTAATTTCAGTCCTTTGTCTTCTGTGTAGTCAGTTTACAGGGCAAAGTCAGGAAAGGATATAATTTTATGCGATGGCCTCTTTGTTTAGAGACTAAACCGCAGTAGGTTGGCTGTACATAGAGCTGACAAGAGCTTCAGATTTTCAGCAGTTGTCAAAACTTCGGTGCAAAGGAAGGGGAATGTTGAAGGGGGAGAAGAAATGCAGTCCTGCTGGGGTTATCTTGTTAGCTATCTGTCAGTTTGACAAACTATTATAAAAACTGTTGTCTGAGAGTTTGCCAAGATGCCCCAGAACTCAAATGTGTGAAGCCCAAGTTGATCTGGGTCCTTTCATTCCTCTGCCAGGATAGGACTGATGGCTACTACACCCCTCTAATTCAAAGCTGATTTTATTCAAACCCTTTAGGTAAGTTTTGAGATCTTATGGTCTAGTTACTTAGCCAAAAGAATTATTTCAGCTGCTGCTTGTTGGTCTTGGAGTGGGCAGGTGATCAGTTAATGCAGCTACTGGTCAGCAGTGATCAGTTCAAATCATCGCAGCCTGGTCATGCTCTGCTGTGTGGCTGTGCCTTTGCGGGGGAGATGGGGATCCAAAGCCCATGTGTAAAAATGAAAAAAAGTAGCCCTACAGTTTCTCATGCTAATGTTTGAGCTGTCTTTATTTCCTTTGAAAGCCAGTTCCATAGGCTGGTTAATCCCCCTGTATATAAATCTTTCATACAGTTAATCCTTTATTTTTTTCAGATCCCAGAGTAGAAGAGATGGTTTTAGAAACAAATCCATTTACCTTGTGATGCATTGAAAACAAACCCCTCTTATCTGAAAGCAGAAACAAAGCAAAAACACAGACACATTTTTCTGTGTAGTCTTGGTCGTTATTGCTGTATGGTGCTAAAAGATTTCAGAGCATTATTGTCTCCCCAAAAACTTTGAGAGAGATTACTTTCAAGGCTTTCAACACTGAAAAATGTTATAGAAAATCAAGTGACAAAAGATGCAAAACTGATGATGAAATCTCGATACTCTTGAAGTTAATGGGAATCTAAAGGCTAGGATTTCGCCTGGAGTTTGAATTATCTCCTTGGAACACTGAATTTATGCGCTTTTGGAGATGTGTCATTGCGGAGTTTTACTGAGATAGCAATTCCCAGGTATTCTAGCTTTATTCATGAATGATCCAGCTGATTCCCACTCCCACCTTGAAGTGGAGCATAAGATTAGGAAAAGGACTCCTGGAATATTTCAGTTATTTTTAAAATAGTAGATTAAACAGCATCAGTGAAACTTGTGCATACTTTTCCTTCTTTCCCAACAAGTCCTAGAAGGACTTGGAGAGACATTAGAAGTATCTTGGGGCAGAGACCACTTTCTTTAATTCAGAAACAAGTCTGAAAGTAATAAAAATAATCAGTGGATATCTTGGAGAGTGTTTTCACTTGTCAGGCTGCCCTGGTCCTGAGAACACAGCAGAGGCTGTTGGTCTATACTCAGACCTTGCGGAGTAGTTTCATATGGCAGTGCTCGATGTGCTTGTTTCTTTGGTTTCAGGCTCATGTAATGGAGAGGTGGAGGGTGATGGATGTAGTAGAAAGATGTAGGGTTGCTTTAGAGCAGGAAACAAACCCAGGTTGGGAAGGGGGACAGGAGTCTAGAAAACCAGGAGGAAGAGGAGGAGAGCAGCTAGGCAGGGTCATTGTTCTGGGCTGGGCACCGCACAGAAGGCGGCTGCCATCCATAATCTAGCCTTGGGCTGAGATCATAGCCTATTGATGTATTTTACATGACATAATACCTCTAGAGGCATTGCAGTACTAAATGTATAGGTTAGATGAACACGGTTACTGCATCCATCTTAACAGTCCTGCTTGGATGTTATGGGAAGCAGATGTACATGTTCGGTAGCTGTTGTGCGAGAGAGCAGGGACTGAATCAAACCGGTAAAGAAAGAAGTTCTTATAAAAGGTAAAATGTGTTAAATCTCAAAAGATTTCAACAAAAAAGAGGGTGTAAGATTAAACCTTGACATGGCCTGTTGTGCTGTTTGTCCCTGAAGGCAATAATGATGGAAAATGGGTCTGGAGTTTGCGAAGCAGCTCCAAACAGTCCCTAGTGCACTGAGATAGTTGCAGTAATCTAATGATTTGGGGTGTTTTTCTTCTTACTTTCTTCTGACATTTTCTGCTTACTCTATTTTAGTTTAGACTTCTGTTTGTAGTTTAGAAAACTACAAACCCCTCTGGATTGCAGACCCAGTGATTTAAGCATCTTTAGCTCTGACACTGAGTTCTCTCTTGTGTGTAATATGAAGGAAATGTCTTTGCGGGGATGCTTGCCTGAGAGCAAGGCCTGGCTAAAAGCAAATTTTAAATGATTAGAATTTTAATAATACTCTTTCAGTAAAATGACGGTGCCACAAATGATAGATGCATATGGAGCAGAAGGGTGAAGCATGGGAGATGCAGAAGGATGTGCTGCAGTGGGAGTCTTTCTAATCTGTACCATATTACTCAATTTTACAATAAAACAGAATAAGTGTTTTGAATCATTTGTTCCTCCTCCAGTGTCAAAAAAGCTTAGCAGATAGTTGATAGAATCTAATGTTGTAGCAACTAAAATACAATTGGTCTTTATTGTAAGCATCCTCGTTAGTGGGGTGGAGAGATGTGTGTATGTGTCTGCGTAGCTAATGTATTGGAGAGTCTGAATGCCTGGGCTTGGTTCATCTTTGTCTTCCGAAATGAATGTTTTTTTATCGAGGTAACTGAAATTTTTCCAACTTTGCTGTTGTCTCAATCATCTTGAAAATCAGTTGCATCTTTATCTGATTTAATAGTCAGTGTTCTTGTGCACAGGAGAAAGTTTGGAGAGGTTAACCTTTCCTAATCACTTCTCCAGCCCCACCTGATTTTGCTTGCATGGGAGGTGGAAACAGGAAGCTCCAGGAGGTGTCTGCTTGGCAGCCTGGAGGCTGACGCATTATCTGGCATGGAGCAAGTGGTTATGTGCTTATCGGTCAGTATTTCCTAATGCTGACCGTGTGAGTCTGCCTCTCCTGGCAGCAGCGTAACTCCCTTTTGATGATTTAGCTTTCCTTGTATTTACAAGGAAATCACCGTAAGGGTTGGATGTGAGTATCTGCTGCAAACACAAGAGGAGTCATCTAGTGACAGGTTTCCATGAAACAAAGTGAATTGAAGTTGAAATCTAATAAGTAAACGTGTCCTCGTTAGCTTGGGACATCCAGGGGACTTGTACAGATGGTTTTGTAGGCAATAGTGTGAACCTGATAAACACACTAGTGTCAAGGCTTCCTAAGTTTGTCACTTACATGAATTGATTATCACTGGGGGAAGGAGAGGAAAACCCTGGGCTTTCTCAAATCGGCCTGACAGCGGGTGTGGGGAGGGAACAGGGAGTGTGTGTGTGCATACTGGGGGTTACTGGCATGATAAGATCCTACTTCTTGCTTGCAAATGTTGCTCATCTTTCAAAATGTTAGTGCCCACTGCTTCAGTACTACAGACCTGCAGGAAGATCTGTCGTGATGCACTGCACTACTTGTTTTAATGACCTTTAGGGACAGGGATTTCTTGATTGTCCCCCAGTAGTCAAGGAGGGGATGCGGGTCAAAGCCATGTGGGTATGTGGTGGGTGTAGAAGGGAGATGAAGGGCCGCTGGCATGTGAGTGTATAATCTAGATCTGTGTGTGAAAAATGAAACTGGAGGAAGAAGAAACATGGAAGGAAAAAAGAAAAAGGTTCTGCCGCGGTGTCTGGTGTATCAGATCTCAATTTATTGTTAACCAAGCCAGTTTCATAACAAAGGTACTTGAGGAAATCTTTAGGAGAAACTATTCAGCCAGGCTAAAGTAGGCTCCATCTTTAACCCTGGTCTGGAGTACACCAAAGGTATCTTGCTACCTGAAGTTAACTTGGTTCCTTCTGCTTTGAGCCCTGGGGAACCGGTATTAGTAGTGATTTTTAACCCCCTCATTCTCAGCCTGAATCTTTTTGCAATGCAGCATGACTAGCTTTGCTTAATGGCAGAAGTGGTTGTTAGCAATGCATTAACATCTCGTCTTTCCCAAGTTAGAGCCTCTCACAGCATCGTGTGCTTGTTGCGACAAGCTGCACCTCTCCTCTCCCTGCGGGAGCAATCCCTTCCCCTGCTTCCAACTCCCCCATGTTCCTTGAAAGGAACCTGGGCTCTGCAGCAGCTGAGATACGGTATGTTTATTTGACTACGTTGGAGGGTGTCATCTTTGCTCTCGACTAAACCATAGCTGCGTGGGATTTTAGTGGCACTGGCAATAAGCCTCCCAGTTTGCTTTAACAGTTGTTGTCTCCAGCTCTGCTGTTTAAGTACAGGGTGGTGGGGCGTGCTGTGTGGCAGACTGCGTGTCTGGCACTTCCTCTGCAAAGTTGTGCTTGTTTGGTTTTGTTTTTACATACTAGTGGTGTTCTGCAGTCCTGGCCTCCTAAAATAAAATGTGGAAAAAAAGACTTCAAGTAAGAAGAGCTAGCCATGGGTGGGACTGAGCTGGAAAGAGCAGCCAGAGGTGAGCGGTGTTAAATGAGTGCGGTGCGGAGCAGCAAGTGTGGAAACAGTGCAGGGAATGAACTGTCTGGCAGTTTACCCTTAGAAAGTTTCCCTCAGTGAGTCCAGGTAAATGGGATCTTAATCTGAGCTGTGTACTCCCAGCCCACTGCTGTGCTGGGTGTGTGCAGCCTTTCTGAAGGCGGGGGGAAGGTATCTGCTGCTGCTGTGGCTGTTTCTTTGTCTCAGGAAAAGATGTGTTGTTCCTTTACCTTAATTGTGCAAAAGCATGAAAATGGGCCTAGGAGATGTGGTCTGTTTTCTCAGCTGAGAACCGAACTGTGAAAACTGGAGGGAGAGATGCAGGTGGCAGGGTGGGTGGGTGCAGCATGAGGCTCGGTATCTGGAGTGTAATGGTGCAACTCCTACACGACAGGTTTTTGAGATGGGTATTGTGAAGGAGCAGTAGTTGCAGGCTCAAACCTTGTCTTTGAGTTGCCAGGAATTGCATGTAACATTTTCCCTTTTTCACATGCCAGTAACTTTAAAAGTTGCAATGCATCCTTTTAAATATTGCTACAAACCTACTCGGAGTCCCTGACTAATGCTTAGGTGTGTTGGCTGGTGTTGTAACAGCTGATCTTAAACAAGAATGGGCACACCTTACTCAGTGGTGGAGCTATGAAGTGCCTTCAACACATAGCAAGGAGGTAGTAGGTTACTGGAGGAGGAAGGTCAGACACTATGGTCTGACCTAGCTGTGTAGTCCTCCACACCGCTGCAGCGCAGTGGGGCCTGGCCCTCACACCTGGATTTTAGGTACGAGCCTCCCTCTGCCCATGTGGTTTTGTAGCCTTGGGGCTGTGCAGAACTGCCAGATGTAACAAGGAAATGGCAAATGAAGGTGTCTGCAAAAATTAAGATCCTGGCTCCTTTCTCACAGGAGGAGTCTTATTTGCTTCCCTGAGATTCAGAGGAGGAGATGGAGCCACAGGTATAAACTCCAGTCATTTCCATTTAGAAGAACGTACTGGTGGACCTAAGGTAGTATCTGCTGGCGGCACCATCGGCTGTGCTGCTGGGATGTTCCTAAAAACATGTTACTAAAACAAGCAGTCAAGTAGATTGTTTTACACAACAAACTGGAGAGAATAGGAGGAAATTGGGATTTCTGTTTCCTGTGAACTTCGTTCAGGACAGCAGGGCATGCAGCTATAAAATACACCGTGTGTGTGTACTGTGTTTTGTACTAAAGGGCTGTCGCTGATGCTTCACCAGGACACTGAGATCATACTGTGGTTAAATTGCCGGCAAAATCCATTTTATCATTTGTGCCTGTTCTCTTCCTCTGCAAAACTTGCCTGAGTAAAAGTACTGTTCTGGGTCTGGCGTGGTGGTGTTGGATGTGCTGCAGGAGTGTGTGCGTGGCTACTGGATGGAGATGTGGTTTGTGCTGTCTCCAGATGTTCCTCTCAGCACCTCCCAGGCCGGTACCCTGGAGCCATCAAACCCTGGGGACTCTCCCAGGTCTGGGGAGGGGGCTTAGGGCGGCTCTGCCTCCTGGGGCAGGTGGGAGTGGAAACTCCTGTTGTGCAGGAAGAGATGTCTGATAACACTCCAGGCACTGCTCTGCCCAAAGCAGCTGATATCTCCTGCTTCTGGAAAAGAATAAAAGGTTTGGGAGGAGGAGGTGGTGTCTGGCTAGGAGGTCTGTAGTAGATCAATTGTAACACCTGTGTGTAGCCTGTTGTGTTCCTCTGGGGCTAAGACAGGTGTAAGAGTAGCTTTCAGCAGCAATGCCTGTCACCCTAGGCTTGAGGGACTTTTAACGCTGCACTTTGCATTCAGTCCCTGATATCTCTGGCTCTTGTGCAGGCCTTGCCCATGCAACTCATGCCATACCCCTCCCAGCTCTGGAGCTCCCAGAGTCAGTCTGATGCTGGTTATCGTGTGGGTTTAGCATAGCATAGCCTACCCCCCAGTAAAGAGAAGCTCACCTGTAATTACCTCATCTTACCTGATTTCTTTATCCTGAGAAGTTCTGCATGTTTGTGATGGGTACCTTCATTTGTGGAGCCTGAGACACTGTCCCTGAGGTTTGTGACTTGAAATTCAGAGGTTAATTCTGTGTGGAATAATAAAGAAGGTGAAAAATGCTTGTGCCTAGGGAGAAAAATCATGGAAAGCTATAACCAAAGCAAAATCTGTGTTTTTATTTTCATTTTGAGGACTTGTAAAAGATCTGCTTGAAATGCTTCCATGCTTTAGTTGTCTCTGATATGAGCTGGCTCTTGTAACTGGTGCAGTAACTCCTGGAGTAAATGAGAGCTGCAATTCCAAGTCAAGAGCAGCTCTTCACAGTGCAGGCCAGAGCTGCAAAGAAATATCAAAGCGAGAGGGGGTTAGCACAGGGCAGTGCAAAGAAACCCCAAGAAGGATGTTTGGGTGCAAACCTGGAGTCAGGAGAACTCTTCAGTGCAGCATAAGAAGGGGTGATAGCACAGAAAGCTGAGAAAGCAGGCACAAGTCTGGTTTGGGCTTGCTCTGTTATGAAATTCTTTGGATCAAAATCCCTGACAGGCCCCAGAAAGTTAGTTTGAAAAACTAGCAGAGGGGTGTTCAAGGCTGACCTGCGGCTTTAAAGCAGATTAAGCTTGGACCAGACACAGTGGTGGGAACTTACTCTGACTTTACGTGGTTCCTCTATATTAGCATCTCATTCCTAGAGACTGGCCTGGGCTGTAAGAAATAGATTTGTACTTGTAACTGCCTGTCCATGCGTAACTGTTCCAGTTGTCTTCTGGTTTATTGTGACTGGGTTTTTTGCTGTATGGTACCTTACTCTGGTGGGAGGAAGGATGCAGAGGTGTTTATTGATGCTGCTTTGTGCCCTTCTTGAACACAAAAGGTTTTGCAAGACTTGCATTTGCCATTTCACTGTGTGATTATTTCAAACAAGCAATTTTTCTTCATTTATGACACCTATGTCCAATGGGAGAATGGGGCAAGACAAGAAGAAAGATTAAATTCAAATTTACCACTGTCCAGTACATTCTTAGTACTAATATGACAGTATCATATCATTAGCAATGGTTTCATTACTGTAAAGCGTAGTTCTTTACCTGTATGATACTTTTTTACCTGCTAGAACTTCCTGGCATGGCTACAGCTACCCGTTTTGTCTAAATAGTACAGTTTAGAGTAACCATTTACTAGGATAAATGCATCCACTCTGAGAGCTTAATGATGTTGATTAACAGAGGACAAAATCAGTTAAGTTGTGTGCTTGGTTTTAGTGAAAACCAGGCAATAAGGTGATAGTCAGCTGTTCTTTCAAACTCTACTCCTGTGGTTAAAATGCAAGTTGTTTGTGTGAGCTGGGCAGGAATGTGCTGGTATTACCCCAAATTTGAAGACAGTTAGCACAGGAATGTGCTCTGAATGCTTGCCATTCCGCTAGAAACTGCATGTAAAGTAACTCAAGCAAATATTTGGAGGGCCGGGGGGCTTCAGAGGAACGGCATGTCCTCCAGATCTTAGGGTGAGTAAGTCATCCCCACTTAATTGTGTCTTGTCCTCTCTGCAAGCTCCATCCCAACCAATGCTGCTGCCTGGGTGGTTACAGTAAACCTCTTTATTTCATTTTAGTATGTGTCTGACTACCTGATGTTCGGGATGGGTTTAGGGGAGATGAATTACTGCTGAAATTGGTAATAACAGAAAGCAAACCTGTCTGACAGCATCTGCCCTGTGATCTTCTGAGAGGAGGTAAAAGAATCCTTAATTAACTTTTTGCAAGGGTGGGGTAGTATTTTTGTGAAGAATCCATTTTGGAAAGTTACAGCATGAATTGTTGTTGCCGGAATTAGAGTAACCTAATGAATTGCTGTAAATTGGCCCCTAGCCTGTAGTGAATATTGGGCTTAAGTGAAAAAAGCCATAACATTTGCTATAGGCTGAAGGGAGGGAGTTGACTCAAACTTGTTAAAGCTGAGGTAACACAAGAGTGTGGTGGCTCGTAACTATTGTCAAAATATTTCCAGAAGTTTTTTGCACTGCTCCTGTTTTGCTTTTCTGCCTCTTGTCTGCATGAGACACCTCAAGACTCGTTGGAGGCTCTGGGGCGGATGTGATGTACACGGTTGCGCAGGTCCTAGGCCAGTTACTCCGTGAATATTTTATCTGACCCGTTAAACTCCTGGATATGGCCCAAGTCAGAATTAGTTTGAGGCCTTCAATGTTTTAGCTTCCAGTTCCTGAAGCACTGGAAGTCACCTAGTTGGTGGTTATTTGTGTACATAGCTGTATCAAACCTAGAGCGGTGGAAGTCTCGGTGCGTTGGGCTTGTCTTGGTGCAGAAACTCTCCTTGCTAACTGCTGTTGTGGCAGGAACACATTTTCCTCCAACAATGCTCAGTCAAACTGTCATCAGACTAGAGTTGTCTTGGATTGCTGCAGATTCCTTATTAAAAAGTAGCTGGGTGATGGAAAATAGGAGGTTCTTGCAAAGCAGCAGATAATTAAATACTTCTCAGGACTAAATCCATGTTGTTCCCAAAGAAAAAGCCTTGACACAGTTCTGTCAGCTGCTGGAGTAATTGGAGATTGGGGCTTCCCTTCAGTAAGGGCTGTGCCACGGTTCGACAAGGATTGCTCTAGCTGTGTCTTTTTCAGGAGGATGGATAAGCTGTCCCCTTGGTGGTGTGGAGTTAGCTGCTGGCCAGGAGGGACAAGCAGGTTGCCACCATGGGACTAAATAGTGTGTTTTCATGCATATAAACTGATAACTTGTGTAAAATGAGATGTGGCATGGTTTGAGGGCAAGTTTGGAAGAGCAAAGGCAGGGAGGGTTGGGGCCCCAAGCATCCCTTTGCATTATCTGCGCCCTGAGAATGGATCTGAGTGGCTTTAGCTGTGGGACAGAATCAGTGAGAGATACTTTGCTTCCCAAGACATCACTGTCTTAAGGCAAGGTACCCCTCTTCCCAGATGATAAAACCACAGAGGGGTATTTGAATGAGAGACAACAAGCACTGGTAACTCAGTGCAATTGCTTGGGAGATTTAGCAAGTTTGTAATGTTTATGTTTTAGTGAGCGCTGTGCTGCTACATTGGTGTGCTGTGAAATGCATCTGTTTTTGTGTTAAATGCCCTTTCAGCTTGGCCACTGAAGATGCTGAAAACTCTGCACAAAATTTAAAGTCTCAAGTGAAGCCTGTAGAAATAACCTGAGTGAATCAGGTAGTTCAATGGCCCATCTCTGACAGCAGCCAGTACCAGCTCCTTTGGGAGCTGATATTTCAGAAGTCCTGGGCGTTGGGATGGCTTTTCCCAAGAAATTTTCTTTCTTGACTCCCAGTTAGTTAGAAACTGGCTTGTATCCGGAAGTATCCAAGTGGCTTGAAGTCCTGGTAAAACTCCAATTTACTTAGACCTTGCTCTGGAAAAGGCCAACTATTGTCATGTTTTTATGTGTTGGAGGTGGAAGAATTTTGTCATGTGTTTGGAGGAATGAAGTCTGAATTGCTGAATTCAGGGAGGGGGAAAAAGGCTGTGGCATGAATTAAACATAGCCAGTATTTCTAAAGCCATGATGTCTTGATTGAATAGTTTTAATCAGCATCACTTAAATGCTCTGTCATTGCTTAGCAAACAAAGTCCTAGCTGGCTCACTGAAATATTGAAAAACAAAACTAGGCAATACTCCTGTCAGGGTATTCTTGTCTTACCAATTTAGTTCCTCTCTGCATACACAGGTAGGATGAAAATGGTGCGTGTGGAGGAGCAGGTAAGGGGAGCCCTTCTGCATGAGTACAGAGGTGCTTGTCCAAGATGTCTGTCCAGAAAGCAGCTGCCCATTCTGCAAAATTGAGGCCCCACTTCAAGAAATAGCCCTGGGTACTCTGCACAGAAAAAACCCGGAGGTATTTAGAATTAAGCATGTTTTGATTAGGGAGAGACTGGTTTAAAACAGCTGGGCAGAGAGGAGGAACCTCCCCAGATGTATACTTTACAGATTAATCTAAAGAATAAAAATTGCTGTCATAAAGCTGCCCATGCGTTCTTAAAATGCATGCACAGCTCTGCAGTGTAAACCACTACCTCTGCCCCTTGTTTTGACAGTCTCTGCATGTAAAACTGGGTTCCTCGCGCAGCCATTACGCCAGGCAGAGTACTGTGTTTGAGCCTGCCCTTTCTGCACTGCTCTCCTGCTTGCTTAGGATTAAATGGGAAGATGACAAGTCCTGGTGGGGAGGTATGGCACATGGCCCCTTGTTCAGTGGCCTTGGAGGTAGCTGCTGTGGTACCTGGCAGGCAAGCAGGGGCTCGTTGTGCCGATGGATCCTAGGGGTGTTGGCAGCCTGCTGCCTCGCTGCGGGGAGAGGACAGCTGTGTGGGATGGGTGCAGCTCCCCAGAGCCCAGCGAAGCAGGAGGTTTGCACGCATGGGTGCTGTAGGAAATGAATGCAAATAGCAGAGGAGACGGAGGAGGAGGAATTCTCATGTTTATGTTGAATTGACAGGCAGCTACTTGTCCAATGATGCTCCGTAGCTGTGGCTGATCCTATGTCTGAATAACAGACCTAGTGGTCTTGTTCCCCCCCCTCCAAGAGACAATGTATAAATGTAGGTTCTGAGCCAGGGTTAAGCCCCAGACTTTCTGACAATGTCTTTTACTACCTCAGATTAAAGGTAGTTTCCCTTAACAGGCAAACAGCTACTGTTGGGGTGTCGGAGCACAGCCGCTCCATGGGGACCATGCATCAGTGTGTGCAGGGATAACTGCATGGCTGTGCTCCCCATGTTCCCATAAATCCAGCCACTTGTGCAGGGGGTGGTTGCACAGACCTGTGTGTAAGGGAACTGTCTTTTTCTGTTGTCCCTGTATTTCTGAAAGCTGATTGTTAAATGGAGTATGAATTCTTCAGGCTTTCCAGGCACATTGATGCTGTTACACTGGGATTCGTGCCAAGGTGCTCTCATCTGAGCTGCTTAGCTCCAAAGAGTTTCAGGTTTCACTATCTGCTTTTCAGAGTTGCTCTGAACCAACAAACCTGGGCTGCTACTTCCAGAAAAATGTTGCTGAATGCAAAGTTCATACAAACCTCATGGATTCAATTGGAATTTAGGATCGAAATTTCACGACTGAGGATTTTTGAATTTGAGATGCTATGCAGTGGTGCTACATGTATTTGTCTTTTCTGGTTTTTAGTAGTTCAGAGGTGATTCTTTAATCTGTTATATGTACCTGTCGCACTGTGTGCAGCGCTAAGGAGTACATTCTTGTGGAGTCTCTCTCTGTTAAAGAAAACCTAAGCCAGCTCCAAAATAACAATGCACAGCACTAGAAAGTGATGTTGCTCTGAGGGAAGAGAAATATGATAGATCAGTGCCTGCCTTGGCCAAATTATACAAGGAGCTATTGCAGTGAGCAGGAAAACTGCTGTTTGCTTGTGTTGCTGTGAGTTATGAGCCCATTATCCTGGTGTGTGCGTGTTGCTCCTGCGGATGCTCCCGGGCATGTCAAGTACAGCTGTGGGAACACAGCTTCTGTGGCACCTCTGCTTTCCTGCAGTGATCTGTGCACTGGAAATCTTCCCACTTGGTTATGATCTTCACTCTTGTGTCATCTTGTCCCTCCTTGTTTTAGGGTCTCTGTTTTGGAAACTGTCACAAGGTATTTTCAGATTAATCTTCCTCTTCACCCCATGCATCCTCCCCATCACCATGTGGTCTCTAGGTCTTCTCACAGCTGTTTTGCTTCCTATGTTACCGAGACAAAGGAAAACCCAGTCTCTGTAGGGCTGGTTTCAGGCCAAACCTGCCTTATTTAAAATCAGTGTGGGCACTTTCAAAATAGGAACACCAGATCAGTGTCTGAATTACCACTGTGCTGCCACTGACTGTAAAGGGAAGAGCAAAAACATACACAAAATCAGTCGATATTGTCCTGTCTAGCTGTGCATTCACATGATGTGAAAGCTTATACCTGTGCAATGGGAACACAACGCAGGTAGGGACAATATATTGCCAGGGAGGTCTCTGCCGACGGCAGGAACAAGAGCAATATCCTGCTTGCATGTCTCGGGCTGCTGGCAGGGAAGAGCAACAAGGTCACGGATTTTCCCAAAAGGGTTTCGTTTTATGAGGATGTTTGTGGCACGTGTTCTCCCCATGTCAGAGGATATGAAGAGCAGGTCAGCCCTCTCCAGAGGTCTCCCTGGTCCAGGAGCAGGGTCTGTGAGCACGGTGGTGCAGGGAAGGGCTTGGGAAGAGGGACCCTTGGGTTTGTAGGGCAGGTCCAAAAAAGGATTTAATAGCCTTTTTCCTTCTTTTAGGAGAGGGCAAGGAATATAAGTGGCAGACAAATCTTGGAGCTGGGTTTTTTATGAAAGGGCTAGATATATTTACTGTGACAGAAAGCTCGCTGCTGTTCAGATTTCTTGATAATCAGGGTCCTTTGCCCTGGCAGGTAAGTAGGTTACCACAGCAGGAAACAAGAAGCATGCTGCAGCTGTAGAGAAAACACTTCACCTGCTCGTGCACCCTGTCCTCTGGATGTCTGGCTGCCTGCACTGCGGCTGTAGCACTTCATGGACAGGCCCTTTTTTCGGGTTTTGGGTGTGAGCTCCCAGCCCAGAGGGATGAGCAGTGCTAGGTGTTGGCCACTGTGCTTCCACGCAAGCTCCTGGGGACAGCTGGCATCCATCCCCCCTGCTTTGGATGGGCTGCAACATGCCCTTGCTGCTGTACCTCATCCCTAGTTCCTTGTGACAGTTGTGCTTTCTTCCAGTGATTTGCAAAGGGGTAGGCTTTTGTTTTCCCATTTGGAGGGTGGTCTCATACCCTGAGGAACCCTGGCTGGTTTCCCTGGGCTGTCCCTTAAACATCGCTTGTTGAAGAGACATTGCAATGGATATTGCATCTGCAGCAATGATAGCAGGTCCCATACCTTGGCCCTGCAACAAGAACAAAGGTAAATTGTTTTGCAGGTGCCACTGAAGCAGGGATGAGATGTTTGTGCTGTTGAGGGGAGCAAGTGTCCCTGTGCCACTTGCAGGGATTGGCACAGCCCTTGCTCCTGGATCCATGCGTGCCTCGGCAGGGGCACGGTGAGTGTGCGCTGACGCAGACTTTGTTCCTGGTTTATTGGACCTGTCTGGCAGCAGGGCTGGGATTTGCTCTGCCACGGTTTCTTCCATCTACTTAATAGGTGCTTGTGGGCATCTAATAATCAAACCCAAAATGAAATGCGTAAGAAGGTAAGGTTGCAAACAGGAGATGTATGAGCTTTCAACTGTGTATGCGTGGGATTTGCATCTCTGAGGATGTATGTTCATAAATGCTATATTTGTTGATGGCACAACAGAGACCTAATTACAGGCCTGTTCTGTCACAGCTGCACTGTCCTCTTGTACAGACCAGGCATCAATCTGGGTTTCCCAGGGAAAAATATTGTGTGTAATTATGTCTGTGTGTATTTTAATGTTACCATCTAAGTTAAAATGAAGAATTTCCCACTGTTTTGCGCTCTGTCGTATTGTCATGCTTGTCCTTTCCCCTGCTCCTTTGCCAGTAGCTGTGAATTTTCAATATTTTTTTCTTTGCCCTCTTCAATTTGACATTCTGTATTCATAAACTTTAAAGGATGTATTTTTCTAGGTCAAACCTGGAGAATCAGCAGGATTTGTATTTTTTGCTCATTGTATCTGCATGTCTCAGAAGTCAGCAAGTCATCTGACACTTTTTTTCCCCAAAAAATTATTTTTAAAAAATGCCATGTAGCAGGATTTACTGCAGTGAAGGTGGTTTTAAATAGAAGCCCCCCTTGGAGCTACTGAATCTCAAAGCTTAATGCCACCCAAGACTGTAAAATGAGGCGGGGGAATCTCAGTGTTAAATCACAGTGTGGCCAAAGCACAGTCCCCTGAGTCTCTCTAATGCTATGTGATGGATGAGAACTTCACAAAATAGGCATTTGAATTTTTTTTAAAAGGACTTTCTTTCACCATGCAATTGCTGACAGTAATGCAGAAAAGCAATACAGGGCAGCAATCTCTCCTCTTGCTTCCCTTCCTCTGGTAGAGGAGTAGAATAAAATCTATTTTGGATTCATCTGCCGTATTTCTTACTGGGGCAAATGTTAGAAACGTTTCTGTCAGGAGGCATGGAGCCTGACTGCAGGTATCTTGTGTCTCTGTAGAGTACCTGGTTTCACTTCTGTAGGGCCACTCGGGGCAGAAGATGGAGATATGAGCTCCGAGCATCACCCTTCCAAAACCTGTGATCACAGGGAGCAGAATAGTGCAATGCATGTTTGTTATTAGCTTAATTGTGGCATACAGTTGAAAATATAAATTAAAGCACTTCAATTTCTGCTTCGTGTTCACTCTTCTTTCCATGTACCCTTACTTAGGACCTTTGCAAAGTCTTTATTGAGCTGTTAGAAGTGTGGCAATGTGAGGTCAGGCATCCGTTGGGAGGGGGAGTAGTCGGTTGCTCCTTGTCACCCAGCCAAGAGTCTGAGCCAGCAATGTCTAAACAGACTCACAACTTCCCAGCTTCGTAGCAGGAGCCAAGAAACTGGCAGAAAAAGAGGGATTTGATTTGAACCAGTGGTACAAATTCGTACAAACTCAACGGCTGGGTGTGTATGTGGGTGGTGTACATGGCCAGGGCTCTGCAGGGTGGGGTTAGCGTATACAGGGTGAGGGTCTCGGATTGTGGGTCACCCTGAAACCAGCCCAGCGCATCCTGGATAATCCTGTTGCTGTTAGTGGGCTTGTGTTCAAGGTGAGCAGAACTTTACATTTCTGACTTTACCTTTTTTTGGACTCATGTCTGTATTCATTCACATCGTTTAATCTATTTCTATTGACAATCCTGTAAGAGTGCAACCCAGGATGTTTTTAAGGTTCTTTTTCTTAGAAAATAGTACTTTATTTTTTTGCAGGGGAGGAGGAATAATCCCCCAAACTTGTCCTGTCTGCTCCAGAAACCCACTCGTAGTCATTCTGTATCTCATTTTTCTATGTGACTCGGACCATCTAATGCCTTCCGATACCCAGTGTGTTTGGTCTTGGATTCCCAGGTCCATCTGAAGGAGGGAATGGCGTATAAACCAAAGTCTATGGGAACAAGCAGACTTTCAAGAGTTGGTGTGGTTAATAAAGCTGTAACTCCTGAGTGATACAGCAGCTGATGGCAAGATCTGAATTCTCCAGAATGTGTTAAAAATCTGACTATCAATGGCAAGTGATGCTACAGCTAAGCTAGGCGAAGTGCCATGGCTTTGTGCCTACCAAGTTAGTGGAAAATAAACAGCTTGAATTTCCATGTCAAGTCCTGGAGAGGTTAATAGGTACCAAGTTTTCTAAACTGTTCAACAAAGTGCTGCATCAGAACTGGTCACTCTGTGCCCTGAATTACTGACTCTTGATAGTAAATGGTATGGGGGTGAAAAGCGGGATATTGGCTATCCAGTGGCTCAGTTTGTGTGAAGAATTAGTGGCTGAAAATCAAATCATGTTCATTGACTGGAAAGTGGCCAGATACGGCAGTGTGGCCCACAGAGCTTTGAGAACTTCAGGTGGAGAGAAGCAAACTTAGCTGCTGCCCATCAAGCTTAGAGGATTTGGAGTTCAGAACCTGGTTCTGTTGAAAGGAATGGAAAAGCTTGTGTTACTGACTAATAACATGGAAATTTTCTTAGTGTGGCAACAGAAGCCTGTGTGTGGATGTCACATAATGCACTGTATCAAGACATCTGCTAAATTGAAAGTGCCTTTCTCAGCTGCAGCCAGCCACCTTATTTTCTGCTATAAATAATGAATCCACTTTTTTGCAGCAAAAATAGTTCCTCTGGGGAAGATTGATCAAGGCCATTCCCAGGGTCTTGGAGCTTTTAATGTGTTTTGCAGCTGGGCTGCTTTATTTGTGCTGGTCCTTGAGCTCCGGCTGGCAATCGCACAAGACTGAAGGTATCTGCAATACTGTTGGTGTTACACAGATCTGGTGCAATGTGGCCACCCTGTAAAGCTGTAAGGGAACTGGTTTGTGTGCCACGTCTCGGGCTAAGGACCGGAGAGATCTGTGGGCAACTTCCCACCCATCACTTTGAACATTGCTTCTAGTGGGATAGGAGTGTACAATAGTATTAAATGCCCTCACTTTGCCTGTGTCAGGTACCTTTCACCCTTTCAGACTCCTGAAAGGATCATTATTTGGTTGGAGTTTGGTCTGTGAGGATCCATTGATGTTTGTAAAGCAATCTGTGATCTCTTACTAAGATGAAATCATGCTTTCTTATTGCTGTGAAAATGAAACTGGTGTTTCCTTTGAATGCAATAAGGCTTCTGCCAGGGAAGGCTTTCTTGACTCTGTTCTGAGGATAAATTACTTTTTAGGAGCACTTTATTATGCGGGGCCATGTGGGTGGCAAGACTCAATACTCTGGTGCTGCATCAGCCTGAGAAATTGAAGTGCTCAAGGGTGCAGCAATTTTAATGCAGTTCTTGCAGGGAAGATGTGGTGTTAGCCAGTGAGTCTTGCCGAGAGGCAACCTGAGGCCTTTTAGATTTCATTGAAGTGTAAGTTTTCATGCAAAAAGGTAGCAGAGGAGTGGTGAAGGTTGGGGCTGCAGTAGATGCAATAAGTGCTTCAGCCCACAAGCAGCTGAAGGCTGCTTTCAGTATTGGAGCACTTCTGCTTGTGTTGATACTGCTGAAGACTGAAAAGCATAGCTTCAATGATTAGATGTTCAATTAGAAAAATTCAAATGAGAAGGAACTGTCTCTCTTGCATGTTGTGAACAATCTCATCCAGTAAATAACAACACTTCACAGTCTTTGATTAAAACTTGCAGAAAGTGAGTTAACTGCTTGAGAGCACAGGAACACCAAAGTCACCAGGCAAAACTGGACCAGCCTCTTGTTAGTGTTGTTCCTGCTCTCCTGCTTTGTTGTATCAGGGATATAAAGCAAGGAATCCAGGGGTTTGGGACAAAACCACTTTCCATGGAAAGACTGAGGAAAAACCCACCTGCATTAGGTGTAGTTGGCTTCAGCTGAAATTTGTCACTTTAGTAGTCAAGATGAAAATTATTTACTGATGCTTGCTTAATTCATACAATGCTGAGATAATATTCCTTGGAGTAAAGCAGGTGCTTTTGCAACTGAAGTAGGTAGTTACTGCATCTGCAGAAGCCTGGGCTGTGCCTGGTATCTGAACTCTGCAGCAGAGAATTGTGTGGGCTGTTTGCCTGTGCAGGTCTGGAAAAGCATCAGGTGGTGTAAATCAGAAGCTCTGATAACTTGATGCTGTCCTGGTGACTTACATCAGCTAAGGATCTACCTGGCTATTCTTTAAGCAATGTAGGGACCTGGGAACCAGGAGAACAAAGATACCTGCTGACTCTGCCACAGGATAACATGTCTTCATGACCCTATCTTGTAGTCCTGCTTTATGCCTCCAAGTGTGAATCTATTACCAGCATGAGCAGAGCCTACTTGTGCAGCTTGCTGAGTGCCGAGGAGTGCCCACATCAGAGTACATGCCTGGTAGCTACTGCCTGAGCCAGGAGGGGACACGAGGGCCCCCAGCTATGCTCCAGCTGCCCTGAAACCACTGGAAGTGAGGAGGATGCTCTAGGTATTGACATGCAAGTGGTAAAACTGTTTTGCTCAAAGCAGAGGCGTGAATCAGTATAACTTGTCCCTTTACTCTTCCACCCAACATCTGTTGCACCATTTCATACCTCTGTTGTGCGTGCGCTGGGCTGCGGTGCGTGTGTCATCCCTTTGGCCCAGCTCCATCACAGGAACAGGAGCAGCACTGTGCTGGCTCTTCCCAGTAATGAGCTGCAGCATCTGTATCAGCCTTTCCAACAGCTGGCCCCGATGCTGCTGCACTGACCCTGTGCCATGGGGTGCCGTGCTCTGCCTGAGATCTCCCTCTGCATCCCTGCACCCTGGGGCGCGCGGGCTGCAGAGCGGTGGCAGGCGCTGTGCTGGCTCAGGTTCGTGGGTGCCATCGCTTTTGCCGCTGTTCTCATTTTAATTTGCTCTGCTACACCAGCATTGCAAGTGGAATGGTATGGATTTTGATCAAAAGTAAACGTTATACAGCTATTATGAATGTGATTACAATATTTGTGCTCCCATCATTGCTAGGTGGGTTTAAACAAGAGGGGGTAGATAAAAGTGGAATTTATTTATATTTAAAATAAAAAACTTGAGTCCTCTTCAGGGCTGTAAATCTGTTTGTCAAACTTGTAAGTGCTTTGATTCAAGGCAAAATCCATAAGATACTGAAAACTGGGCTTGCTGTTGCTGCTTTGAAATAAGTGAAGCCAAAAATCACAGAACCCAACTAATAGCCTTTGAGTTAAATCTTGCAAGTAATACTGTATAAACACTTTAGATCCAAAGGGGATTATAGGCAAATACGGAGCTGATGGAGGGGTTTAAGGATGTTCTGAATTGCAAAGCAGGCATTTAGAAAGTAGTGCTGGGGCCGGGCAGGCTGGAAGCGCATGGCAGGAGGGATGAGGTGGTGGTAGGGCAAGCAGCTAAGAGGAAGTTAGACTTGGCTGAGCCTGGAGGGACTGAGTGAGAGCAGAAGGCCACAGGGAGAGGGAAGATAGCTCTGCAGATCCAAGAATGGCCGAAGGTCTGTGGGTCAGGAGCACCTTATCCCCTGCTTCTGAGGCTGAGGGGAGACCTTATTGCTCTCTACAACTATCTGAAAGGAGGTGGTAGTGAGGTGGGTGTTGGACTCTTCTCCCAAGTAACTAGGGATAGGACAAGAGGCAGTGCCCTCAAGTTGCATCAGGGGAGATTTGTATTGGATAGTAGGAAAAATTTCTT
>Ga0181612_101137_pt1 | contig 19467 bp, 12 predicted proteins | sample HoacroProtozoa21_FD_119630 | JGI IMG/M metagenome (GOLD analysis project Ga0181612, IMG submission 119630) | Hoatzin crop microbial communities from Cojedes, Venezuel. Combined Assembly of Gp0051906, Gp0051904, Gp0051908 | reverse complement strand
TATCCATATCTGGTGAAGTTCTGGACTATATGGTCCAGAAAAAAAAAAAGTTTAGTTTGTGCAAAAATATGCAAATTTAATTTCAGATCATTTGTATAGGCTCAGTTACCACAGTGCCATAGGCAAATAAGATACTAAAGTGCACACATGGCTAAAACTCTTGTTCTTTTCGCACCAGCAGTTACCTGATCTTAGAGGAGAATTGCTTTTTCTAAGCTTGTTGATCGCATCATGCAAATGGTAATTGTAATACTTAGACCTCAGGCTACAGTGCTGCCAAACTCTGCCCCCCAGCCCTCCCCAGAACTGTGAAGGGCTTCTCTCATCCCATTGATCAGACTTTGGAGCAGAGCTCCAAGAGAGAAATCTTTAGTCACAAGATCTAGAGTCAAGATGCTGCAGTAACATGCAGCTAGGGAAGTCAAATGCTTCAGCTACAAAGAAAGAATAACAGCAAAGCTGCCTTCAAAGGCCCCATGACATGTTAAGCTGTTGTACAAACTGCAGCACAAGCTCAGTTCCTCCTGCAAGTAATTACTTCACACTAAACAGCGTCTTCCTTTTTCCCAGGTCTCAGAAGAAGAAGGAAAAAAGAAAACCCACCAAAAAAACCCCAAAACCCCACAGCCCCACAGGGCTCTGAGAGCTAGACATCAGGTGGAAAAAGAACTCCATGGCCCCGAGGAGCTGTAGTACCTGAGGAGCTGCTGCCCACAGAAATGACTTCAGCACCTCGTACCATCCGTTTTCTGACAGCTGAAGGCTGCATTTCACTGCGGCTGAGCTCCCCGTCCCTGTGGCCCCCCACCCCATCGCCCGTCTGCCAGCTTCACTCGGGAGCACAGGATGCGGCGTCCGGGAAAGCCTTCTTCGGGCTGTCCTCCCTGGAGCTGTGAGCGGAGGGGCAGGATCTGCCCGTTCACAGGGTTATCTGTGCCCCAACACCGTAGGGGCACCCAGCCCCCCCCGAGCTCCAGCTCAGAAGCAGTGATGGGGGCTCGGGATCACCGTGGGCACCAAGGTACCTCTTGCAAAAAGTGATCCACGGCTGCGTTATTCCTGTCTGGGGAACACCTGTTGATTCAAACAGGAATTGAAGGTTTCTCCCTTTGCTCCCCCAACCTTCCTCTTCTTGTATATTAGTGGTTGAGAGGGAAAACAGATTTTAGGTATCACTCCCACCACCAAACCCTAACACAGGTAATTCTGTTAATAGGTTAATTTGCTGTGAGCAAAAAACCACACAGCAGAAAAGCATTTAATTACAAGAGAATTTTAAGGGAAAAGCAGATCCAAAATGACATCTCAAAAGCACTCGTTTCACAACACTGTTCGTCTGACTCTGTCCTGTGCTGGGAACACAGACTGCAGACCAGGCTTGGAGCAATGCAATCGCAACGACAGCTAGCACTTGAGCGGTGAACTACGAGGTGCAGATGCAGAGCTTGGCTACGGCTTTCAAATGCTGGCAGGCTACAGCTGGAATCTGGTTTGTGGAGTTATCAGTGGTGCAAGCTCTTTGAAATCTAACAATTTTTGCACATTTTTACACTGCATATGTAGATGAAATTTTTTTTTTTCACATTCTCTCTCAGGCAGAAAGAAATGAGGCAGACTAATAATGCGCACACTTTAGAGATAACGCCTTTGGGGAAAAAATAATACCCTATAGCTAATTTACTGAGAGAGGTAAGTGATACTCATATCCTTTACAAGCTAGCATGATATTTAAAGATGCTGCAAAAGCCTAATTACATTATTTGCTGTGAAGCAGATATAAGACTAAAACCTGTTTAATAGTTAATCCTGTTGCTATAACAACCACATTTCAAGGACATGGATATATAAAATACAAGCAACAACATCTGCATTAACAAAATGTCTCACTGCAATTGAACCTTATCTGGCAAAAGAACCAATTAAATTTGAAACATCTTTGTTCAAAAAGCCCAAACAAAAAATAGGAACTTTTATTACTGTCAACAGAATTCCATCTTAAAACCCCAACTGCACCTCCAAGGGAGATTTGCTATTTAATTCCTCTGGTTTTGGATTCCCTCCCTAAACATTTCCCCTTCAAGAAGGTCAACCTCAGCATTCCCACCTCAGCCATGCAGATATTCAAGCATCTGGCTGTTTCCACTGAAGAGGGTGGGAATATTGCTTTGGATGCATATTGCACCACGCTCAGAGATACGACTTCTTCCAGCCTTTGCCCACAAAATTAAGAAATGAGAATGAAGAACAGAAACTAATGCTTCAGTGTAATGTAATATAACAGGCCAGGCAAGGCATTAGCAGAATTTGGTTTTTTGGACAAAATCAAGTAATCATTTGGCACAACTTTTTCCTTATTAGACCATTATTTAGCAGCCCAGGATAGAAGAAGGCTATAGAATAATAATTTTTTTTAAAAAAAAAGGGAAGAAAAACTAAGTCAAGCTGAGGCCAACAGAGATGTGTTCAGTGAGGTTCAACAGCAGTAGATGGTTTGTGATACTCTGAATAAATATGAACAATTTTTACAGACTAGGGAAGTTCAGCTCTCCTTGAATGCAATAATGCACAAAGGACTGTTCTGCACAAAACATAGTAATAGCCACTGATCAGGGTGCTAAGATTGTGTCTTCAAAATAGTGAAAAGACTTTTGCATAACACTTTAAGCAATTTACATACCCTAAATGGTGACATCACAAAGGATTACAGCTCATCCTTACACAGTGATTATTTCCATAGTATTAGGAGATTTCAGTTCACCCAATAAACACCCCACAGCTAGAAAGACCTAAAGTGATTTGTATTTAATTTAGGAAATACTTATTTTCAGCATAAAAAGTATTCATAAAGGAAGTTTCATATACAGAACAATATTGTATAGGGGGTTGATAATCCTATTCGTGTTTATAAAGGGATGAATATAACTTCCTCCTAGTTAAATCTGTGCTTCTCATTGCTAGTCATGAAACACAGCAGTGCAGAGGTAGGAGGTAGTAGCAGTACTTGTACACCTCTGATTTACAAATGACGTGACATTTCTGTACCCTATTTCTCTGATCAGAGCACCTTGAACAATATAACTCCAACAATAAATGCAAATTACTTTCACTTGCTCCATTCCCCCTTCTCCTCCTCTTTTTCAGTTTCTTGGTTTTACATGTTTACATATTCTAGGAAGACAGCTTCAGAAGAAAGAATAAAGTCAGCACAAGATTCACAAAGCTTTCCAGAATGGTGACTTTGTTGATAATAAGCCAAAAATACAGGTTTCTCTACAACTATCTTTTAGCTTCCTCTTGAAAATAGCAACTGTGGCTTTGAATTGACATTGTTGCTTTCATTTGGCCGCGCACCTTTTAAAGAAGCGAGAGCAGCGCTGGAAGCAGAAGCCAATAACTGTGTTACATTGTTCAAGGTTTCTGGTTCCAACCCAGATTGCATACTATGCAGGCAGTCTGCCAAAGTCAGAAGAGGTTTAGCAATAAAAAAATCACACTTTTTTTCTTCTTAAATGTAAACACAAACTCTGACATTTATTAGAGCAAAACTGTTTACAGCAGAAGGCAACAAGAACATTATACCATTGCTGATGGAAAAACACAAGTTACAGGCCTCCCACTCCAACAAAACTAGCCCTGTCCCTATGATGTGCTTTTTGGCTGGCTGGATTTGCAATCACCCTCTTGGATCTGTATTTAAATTCAGAGGCTTTCAGCAACCCACTTATCAATTACCCGACATACTCCACTCTTCCAATTCAGAGGTCATAAAATGTGTTACAGCGGCTGTTAAAGCCCAAGGCTGAAATCCAGTCAGCTAATGTGAAAGGTAGTCTCACCATTGATGGGCTTTCACCCACTAATCTTACGTATTAAATCACAGATGTAAGGTGGAAGTAGAAGATGCTGCTGTGATGCTAACCACCATAAAAAATAAGCCCCAAGTGAGACTGAGATCGGAAAAGCTAAATGTATGTTATTAATTTACAGATGAGACCAAATATAACCAAGTAACGCTTGTGCACCATGACGGATTCCTATCATCTAAAGATCATAAGCACCTAAACTAAATACAGAAAGCAGGTTATGAAATAGCTTCCAGTTACAGGAAAAGGCTGACAAGATGGGAGAATGTTCCCTCACCACTTCATTGACTGGCCTCACACTCACACCCATATCTAAGCTATAGCCATGTTCTTCCACACCGCACTCTTCTTCTTAAGACGAGAAGCATATGAGACAAGGTGATCTTTTATTTAAGCCTGGTAATATAAATGAAAAAAGCGCAAGCTGTCAGGTATATCATCTCTAGTTCTGCTACTTTTGTAATTAACAATCTGGAGGCAAGTGAAGAGCTACCTCCTCCTTGGAAGAGCAACGATGCCAGCGCTACAGTTTCTCTACAAGAGAAACTTGGACACAGCCGAGGCACAGCAGCCTTGAAGTCCCTGCTAGACCCTGCACAAGCACTGGCAAGCTCCCAGCTGGAGGGCAAGCTGTGAAGCTTCCTCAGGGCTATCGTGATAAGTGCTAGACACATTATTCCATTTTCTTCCATTTCAGAGGGCCATTTTGATTTCCCTGGTATTCATTTTCATATTACTAAATCTCCTTTAGCCCTCTGCACAATTTTTGAATTACAGTCAAGGAGAAGAACAATGTGCACAAAGAGACTGATATTTAATGTTGTCATCTGTCTCCACTGAGCTATTATCAAATATTTATGCACGCTTTTGGTTAGAGATGTGAGAGAGACAACCCATTTTTTACGCTTTCCAAACTGAGGCTTTCAGGACTGGGTTCAATTACAGCTAAGTTGTGAGCTAACGTTGGGATAAATGCTGCGGCCCTCTGACAGTCTTCAGAGACTCTAGTGAGGCTGAATGTCTGCTTGTACAGCATAAGGACAGGGCCAACCTCCAGCTTCAGCCCAGCAATGCCATGACAAGGGCTGCCTTGGGCCACCGCTGTGTAGAAGAGTTGTCACTCCCACACAGGATCACAAATGATGCTTCCAGTTCGCCTGTACTATCAGCAACACCAGTAAGCACCACCTGCTTCTCATGAAAATAGAAATGCTCCAGAAAGAGCTTTTTCACAGAAGCGTTTGAGATGGTCAGAAATCTGTCCTATCCCACTAAAAATTTCAATACCCTGACCAGAAGAACAGTGCATTCCCAAAGCGTGCAACCCCCAAATATTCAGATTCCTGTTTCTAATGGAATGGTTGGCGAGAGGGTAGCTCAGGCACGTCCTGCTCCCACTGTCCTCTGTGAAGACAGCTTCCTGAGCCGCCTGGCTCAAGATGCTCCTGAAAGAAGAAAAGTGTTCATCATGGAGGCGAACTGCCCAAAGCGTATCGTGGGATGTCACGAAAGCAAGCTCACAGAGGGCAAGAAGAACATGAAGATGTGAGTTACAGCCTTTATAGTATGCCACCCTACAGCACACAGCTGCAATGTTTCCTATGGAAAACAAATATTTTCTGAGGAAAATGCCCCCACAAACCAGAAACAAATTAAACGCAAAATGTTCACTTGTGTGCAGGCGTTACCCTCCAGAAAGCAATGGGTGATCTGCTGTGAGAGCAGCTGCGCCGTGCCATCGGCAGGTTAGCTGTACGGGGCACGCTGGCCAGGAGCGCTCCCCCAGCTTCAGCAGAGCCACCCACTCGTGGTGCCTCACCCACCTGAAGGCCAGGCCCTCCCTGCACTCCAGCCACTAGAGGTCAACACCACCCCACGCTTCAGAGCACCCAGCTGTGCCGCAGCACCCAGCTGTGCCAGAGCATCCAGCTGTGGCGGGTCCCACGCCCAGCGTTTGTGGCCGTGGGCTTCTGACACGGGTTTGGGTCACTGCTGGCCTCTGGGAGCTGTGAAACTCCACATGGAAAGCTGGAGGCACCACCACGGGACTGTGCAGCTCCAGGCCAGGCCAGCAGCACAACCATCCTGGATCAGCCTCTGGTGAATGAGGGGACTCACAGTCACGCCGAGAGCAAGGGGAAAGCAGAGCGTGGTGCTCGTTGCAGGTGAGGAGTAACGATGCTCTTCTGAGGTGTGGCCGATCATCTGCTTACACCCTGAAATACAAAACCAGGAAACTCATATCTCCTGTTATACAGAACAGTGCCAAATATGCTTCTCCCATTCTTCAGATTCTCCACAATTTGCAGAGACAACGACTAGTACTTATTTCAGTTCAAGCATGTAATTTCTTTATCTGCCCTAGGACCTTGTGTAACTATCCAGCATTTTGGATTCTGAGAAATCAGTGGGTAGAAATGACATATACATTCAGTGGAAAACAGGTCTCCAACAGCCTCCAAGAAACAGATACTTACTGGAAAGTGTAACACAACTGAACATTGCTATGAAATTATTTCTCTTTCATATCCTCAATTTTACTGCTACAACTTGGTAATTTCTATGCGAACTGAATGTTTGCTTCTCATCGTGTGTTGATAGAGCTTCTGATTTTACCAGTCTGTTTTTCCAACACAGAAATGCACACTAGCATCTTCCTAACTTTCTGTCCAATCTGATTTACGTGAACGCCGATTTCCCCCACCTCAGTTAATTCTGTCACCTTCTTGTATAGCCTGGAGTGATGTTCAGCCTCCTTTCAACTTCCGCCATTTGCCATCTCTGTGAAAGGAAGGTCCTTGGTCTATCTGTGTATCGGGGGTGCACAACCAAATATTTGATATGTTTTAGCAAAAGACAAACATTACAAAGTTTGCCTACACCTTTATATTCTAGCCACCTCCAGAGAAGCAAAATTCTTCAACAGGTTTTTCTCAGTAAATGTGGATTTAAAGTTCAGGTAACAGCAGATTCAAGTTACTTCTGCCTTCTGAAAACTGTTATAAGCCTTATTATGTTTTCTCCTTATTGACATGCCAGCATTACAGAAGAACTGTTACCAGAACTGTGACTTACCGTAGAATGTAAACTGGGACCTATGGTGATACTAACAGCTTTTCAAATTCTTCCTGCAACAGTAATCCCATTTTCCTGGAGTAATTACACGTATTTTTTTGAACACTGCAAACTGCTTCATGTCTCTAGTAACTTGCAATCTCATACTGCTTCCAGAAATCAGAATCCATATACATACAATTCTCAAGTCTGGAAATTTAGGATAGTTCATTACCAGAAATTTCATAATGAGCCTTGATATTCTGTAGCTATTTAAAAGAAATTACAAATTTTAAATTATTCTGTTGATCAGTAAAACATATCCTGATTTTTGTTTCTTTTACTATTCTGCAATTTGTGCTTTTTGGAGAAAAAAATAGGAATATGAATCTTAAGAGAACACACCAGAAGTATACACTGCTTTCTAGAAAATAACATGTAGTTGAAGATATGCCCCCGAAATGGGTATTAGCTTAGAAAGCCTTTTATTCAGACTCTTCCTGAATGCTAAGATCTGACCCAGCAGACACCTCCACAATGTGCTTTTGACAAGTGACTGTTGTCCACTCTGCCTGCTGAAGCTTGCTTGCTGTGCATGAAGAAAGGCAAGGCTCACGGGGCAGCAAGACAATGGGCACCCCAATGGGAGGGAAGGAGATCGAGCTCCCTGGTCCATCGCTGCTCTCCTTCCTTGGCACTTTCTAGAAAGCAGGATCTAGCAAGCGATTCTGGGCTGTAAACCCTGGGGGTTGGGGGTGCCTATTCCCCGGTGGTATGTTCCTGTCCACCCAGTCTCCTCCTGCTGTCCCCTCACTGGTACACCCACCAGTTCTCTGCTGGGCATACCAGTGGCTTCCCAGTGTGAAGCACTATGTCATCCATAGGCCCTAAATGCTTTCCTATGGCTTCTCCCCACTGAGACAGTCCCCATTTCCAGTGCTGGGAAAGACAGCAAAATTAATGAATGTAACTTCAGAAAGAAGAGGCATGGGGTGCGGAACAAGGAAAATGAGTCCAGGGTTCACATGTATTTAAGGCATGGGTTTAGCTACTCTAAAGTTTAAAAAAAAGAGTTGGAAAAGTCTTCTGAGACCTCATGAATCATTCTCAACTAATAAGAGCAATATGTGGTTCAGCTATCAAATAAACATGCGTTATCTGCACTTGGCCCTGGCGGACGTGACTGCACGGCTGGAACGAATCAGCAGGGCCTCGAGCTGTTTGAACAAGCAGGTAAAGATTAAGTTTCACTTTGCTCTTCTGCTGTTGTGTGCACTGATTTATTTGGTAACTGAAAGTCCTCAGGGAAGACAGTTCCAGAAGCACTGCTGAGGTCCTGTAAGGTTAAATTCGTTCTTTTACCAGTAAGATTTTAATACTTCACAAAAAGAAAACAGTGGACTCGCAAACCTCTCCAGATCTCTCCCTACCCTAGGCTTTCAGCCATTAGGTTCTGTAGGCAGGATGAACCAGAATCTCCAATTATACCACATTCGGAAAAAAGGAGAAAAAAACCCACAATGGTTAACTTTTTAAGTTTGGGGGAGGGGTGGTTTTTGGGGGTTTTTGGGTTTTTTTCCCTCCTTTCTGTTCATTTGTGTCTACAGACAGATACTGAAGACTTGGAGAAGGAGGTTTCAGAAAGTTGTGGCTCTGAAAGACAGCAGTCAGTGTGTGGATGGAAAGGTGTATCAGAATGTTAATACAGTCCTGGTAAGCCACAGCATTGAAAAATGGGTTAATGACTTCCACAAAGATCCTGTAAGCCAGGCAAAATTCCCACTGACGCCACCAAGACTGCTTCTTAGATAAAGGCTGATGTCTCAGATCATCGGAAGGGAAAGCACATCGGTGAGCGGATTTCATCCCGGCAGAGACACTTCAAGCAAGCCACATCAGAAATATAACCCTAGTCATGGTACTTAAAAATATTAATTAGATGTATGGCTGTTGCTTGCTTATAATTTTAGCAAAGCTCCACATTTCACAGCTTCACACAAAATGAAAGATCTTATACAGACATTTTCGGGTACACATCTAACCTGGGGGCAGGGTGGGCACTTTCCTAAATCAATAAATATCATCCAAGATATCTTTATTCATATAACATGAAGTAAATCAATATGCATCATCTAAATGCAACTCACCCAGGCCCTTAGCTGTGGGCAGACAAAATCAGCCAGCCCAATTATTTGCCTGGGAAAGCCAAACGAATGAGCATTGTAATACATCAAATATTACACAGGGAAATGTTTTCCTCTCTTCTAAAATGTAAACACAACTTCTGTTCTACAGATGTGTGGAACTGTAACCAAGCAACGCTTGTTAGCTCATAAGCAAATCCTAAAAACATCTTGAGGAGACTACCTTCCATTTCTAATTTGTCTACGGAGAAATAAGCGATCCTAGACATTTGAGGTTGATTTGTGATAGCATGTAGCATTTGTTATCTTTGTGAAGCATAGGATTTGAACGCCTAGCATTCCACCAGCACCAAACCCTTCAGGATCCAAGGCTCTGTCCTGGATCACCCTTCCTGCTCAGACTGTGCCTGAGTTTTCACTGGCAGCAGAGTATTTGGTCACAGCTGAGACAGACGACCCTCCCTCTTCTCCACATTTCTCCTTCCTCCTGCTCCTGCTCTCAGCTACGCTGTCCAGCCTCTTCCCAAGATCTGCCAGGCTCCAGCCTCAGCAGCCGACTGAATTTAGCTCAGCATAAAACTAGTGCAGCTTTTTGCTCAGTGAGTTAAATCAGTTCCTATGCAAGTCCAGTGAAGACCAAAGGAGCTAGAGGTGAAGCAGTGAGCGGACGTGGCTGGAGCAGAACAGGTATAGATGGAAGAGAGGGAGAAACGCCTCCGCCACAGGATCTCCAACAACCTGTGGAGCCACATCTTGTATCTCCCATGTTCTCCTATGGTCACCTGACCTGGTGAGCCACCTGGCAGTACCAGTACACCCCTACCAGCCTAATGGGAAACAGCATCCACAGAGGAAGCCTTTCTCCCTGCGGTGGGAGGGCCAGGGGAGGACACAGGATTGGCAGCTGATGCATTTGAGAGCAATTTACAGCTTAATTATAACATTCCCAAATACTTCTTCTATTAGTTTAGGTTTAGGCCTGAATTTTTGGCATTCGGGAACAGGATGAAAGCAGGAAATGTCTTCATGATATTTCAGTCAATATTTATCTGCCTGTGAGTCCATCAACAGATTTTGTTGTGTGAAAGGCTAACAGACTTTCACTCAAAGTAAAATTAAAACTTCTCACAGTCTCTCTTGTTATAAATGGCGCAAAAATGGCTTGGGAGGTGCTCTGCTATGACTAATGCTTTTTACACTAATCACAGCTCTCTCTTACCTTATGCTCAGCTCATCATAGCCACCTGCTGTTTTCTACGTCGTATTGAGACTGCATGTGGAACAACAGTCCTCTTCTACTATATACTTGCTCGTATGTCTCAGGCTGGGCTCCAGCTGGGCCATCAACATGATAAAAAAATTTAATAATAATGCATAAGTAGAACAACTATCCAGAGGGAAGAGTGCAGCTAATTGTTCTCAGACTGCAGACCATTGTGAAAAACCAAAACACACTGAAAAAGGGTTACTCTGCGCAGGTAGTCTTTCTGGGATAGCGAGGATGTAACAACCATCAGATTGATTTTTTTCTTCTTACACTGGCAGCCTTCCTCCCAGCCATGGTTCAAAAACTAAACAAAACAGACAAGTGATGCCACTGCAGAGGTTTGCTTATTTGACTGATAGCATTGTTCCAATGATCTCAATCAAATGTTCACAGAAACAAAGAAGGCTGCTGTCGGTAGCTCTCTGTAACAGAGTGAGAGCTTGCAGCAGTTGCAGCCTCTCTCAGACCTGGCAGGAAGGCTGACGTTCAGCAAGCATGCAACAAACACAGTGCGTTAGGCAGCTTGCAGGCCATCTGTTCACAAAAACAGGATCAAAATCTCACAATCCTGTACCTATCTCTGGAGATAAACATAGGTAGAGATAATATGACCTTGAGAGATGGAACTGTTTGCTCTCTGTCCAACCCTAGACATTCAGGCAAAAACAGTGGGCTAAGATGTTCAGTGCTTCATCTGCTTTCAGCAGGGTGATGTATACAGTTTTAGCAAGAACATCCCTGGATGGTGAAGCAAACTAGAACGTTCACATTAAAAAATAACAAAGGGAAGCTATTCTTGGAGCATTTGGACCACTAGGTTCTTCCTAAATGGTGCAGAAATATCAGCTTTGAATAATTAATGCCTGAAGCAGGTGATTCTCACTCAGGAACTGGAAACAGCGTATGCTGGCCTTCCAGTAGGTCTTCCCACTAGAATCAACTTTTGTACTGCCTTTCATAGGGGATTACGCAGCCTGTGAAACACACAGCAATAACATGACACTACTCTACTTGGCCTCCACAGCTCTGGACAGAGAGGGCTCGAGGTCCGTCAAGAGGGTCTGTCAGGAAAAAGAAGGTTCAACTTTACTGATAGGGCAGTCCTCTCATTTCAGGACCTCATAATCCTAGCGAATGGAGAACAACGTCCCCATGGTAGTAGCTATAATACAGGAGAACAGAGCCTACGACTGAACCAGGCACACCAACACATCTTGATAGGGTTGTGCCCATCCCCACGAACACCAACTATCATAGATCCAGGCAAGCAAGACAAAAACATGTTCTTTCCTCAGAACACCAAGAGAGGGTTGGTCAGGGCCTGCCAATCTACACCCTCACCTATACATGCCACGGGTATGTTCCTCTACGAGACAGCAGCTATTTTTAGGATTTTGTCTTAAGAATACCTTCTTTCTTCAGACTATGACAAGCTGCAAGCGCTGTTCTCTTTCAAGCCAGACCACGAGGCACATGTCTACAGATACAGACTTCAGGAATCATCTTCAGGTGCTCTTTCTTAAAAATGTTGCTGTATGTTTGCTGACCACTTCAATATTGAAATCTGTGATGCTGATCAAATATCAAAATATGAAGTTATTAAAACACATGTCTGTTCACCTCAGAAGTCAGGGTGAGAACTAGAACACAACGCCACGCTCAAAACCTGTATCTCCATTCAGGACCCACTTCCTCACAAAACTTGATAGTCACTGATATGCAGCTACTCACAGGCTTTGCAGTAGCTGAGATTTCTCATGAGCAGGGAAATACTGCTACAGTACATTTTTTCTACGCCAGCAGCGTGAAAAGGCAACACCTATTCAAGTCTAGGAGTAAAGTATATAGATTTAGAGATCTTATATAGTCCTCATGTCTTCCTAGATACTAAAGCTGCTGAAATCCTCAAGGCTTTGTTTGTTTAAAAACGATCTCATGCAACTTTGGGTGCAGGTCAGGACATGAACTCCAGGTTAGCAAAGTCTATTCAACTCCAGGGATAGTTCATATAGCAGGACACACATCCTGGAAAGGACAGTGCTGGAACCAAGAAAATAACTTCACTGATGACTAAAGCTTGAGCCTTCAGGCAAAACAAATGACCTTTGTCCTTTGGAACCCAAACAAAAAAATAAATTTTGCTTCACATTAGCGACATATAACAAATAAACTAAATAATAATAATGATCCTCTGTAATTTTTTTAATTTTTTTTTTTTTACCAGACTATTATTTCCGGCATATCTTTGTACAAAAGAAAATAGTGGCTGGCAAACAGAGGGCTGATCTGAGAATGAAACACTTTCCTCCTCCGCTTCTTTTAAAACTGATTTAGGTCTTTTTTGAACAGCTCTGAGACTCAGTACAGCTGTAACTAAAAGCAAGTGTAAGAAATGAGTCATATCAACATTTCCTTACTGATGGACTGTGAGTAGCCCACTTACTCAACCAGCCTAACACATTATTATTTTTAACAGGGCCGACAGGGACAAGTACTGGACTCTGTTAGGATTTGCCATGTTTATGCTGATAAACCCCCTCCAGCTAAGTCTAAGACTTGGAATTTCTTGGTTGTTGCCAGTAGCCCTGTCAGCCCAAGCATGACTGGTCACCGGCTTAGACAACAGCTATAAACAGTACCCTGGAGCAATCTGGAGAGTCAGAAGCCAGCCAAGGAGCAGTGGTCTATTTGGTCTAAATACACCAGGTCAAGTTCATCTCAGCCTACATGGGAAGCCACAAAGGGCTTCAGCTTCCAGACTCAAGGCTATAACAGAGGTGTCTGCTCTTGATGTCTTTCACCACAAACATCCCCAGGAAGCACACCCCTGCCAGCTGGGGTTGGTGACAAAGGCACTCGCACAATTGCCCGTACCGTTAGCCACTGAGCAGTGCTGAGTGATGAGCACAGTGCCCTGGGTACACAACACAGCCTTGAGATACCACTTTTCCTGGCCCAAGTGTTCAAGGAGCAAGGATAGAACAGACATCATGCAGCCTAAGCTCCCTGATTTACTCCCCGATTCAATCCATCACTTCAAGTCCTGAGCCCTAGAAAAAATACAAGGTCTGTAGCACTCTCAGACAAAAGCAGGTGTGCTACCAGAGCAAGGTGATCAAAGATACTAAAGCACCTTTCATTAGCCAGAATATACAACGCAGGATATTTGTCATGCCATCCCAGTGGCTGAGCCTTCGCTATGCTAAGTCAACATGACAAATCTGCACTTGCAGGCATTTCTTTAAAGGCTGCAAATTGTGCCATAGAGAAAATGGTGAAAGGGTGGTCAAGTCATACAGGATAGATGCACTTGCCTGTAACACAGCCCGTTAGACTACATGAGGCTACTGCACAGTGATGGTGCTTCACAAGCAGCAAAGGAAATTGTTCAGGCAGTCCCAGCAGGAACTCAGTTAATTATTAATAGGGACTTGTTATAGCTGACATCTACTGCATTAGAGGAAATCCCCAGTGCCTTAGTGTGTGGGTGAGATATTCATTTCTGGTTAAATGAGCCAATCTGGCCAATAAATTTTGGCAGCTTTTCTTAGATGGCCGCAAGTAGCGAGAAAATGAAGAGTCAGATGTCAGGAGAGAAATCAGTCTGTTTGAACTACTGACCCCATGACAAAAAGTCTAGACTTCCATTGTTTCCAAAGTTTAAAGTTTATTAAGCCAATGAATGTAATCCAATAGCTAAAAGGGACTAGTCTCTGACTATGTCTGGAAGAGTTCTAAATGAGTATCTCCTTTTCCATTTCTCTTCCTCCTGTTTTTGGATTTTGGAAGAGGGAGGTTGTCTTACAGGCTAGAATATGTATTTTTCTCTGTTCTCCATTGCCATGAACCTATTTGGAACCTGGCTGAAGAGAAGAATCTCTTACTTGCAGACAAGAAGGTTGAATTTGGTAGACTGATTGCTGGCACGGTAACAATTGCCAGTCACAAATATTCAGACAGCTCATTTTACAAAAATATCTACAGATTCAAATGTTTTTCTGCATTTTAACATGGGAAAATATTCAGGAAAAAATTTGCAGCTAGAAGACACCATAATTTATTCTCCTGTATACAGTACTTCAATGACTCCCATGAGAAGTGAAAACAATAACACAGGGAACAAGAAGTGAGGGACCACCACCATTATTTATCAATCAAAGCAGGAATACACAGCATGAAGCCTTTTGCGGTGTTATGTACAGGTACCTCCAGAGAAAAAGAGGATGATGTCATGAAAAGTGTGCTAAATTGAAAAAGAACTAAAAGGATACAGAGTTCATAAACAATACCTGAACGAGCTTCACCTGCTCCTGGACCAAGTGCCACTGCACAGGCAGGTATGTGCAGACAGGTGACTGAATTTCCAAATGCTCTTCCCAGTAAAACCCCACAAAACAGCTCCAAGCTCCATTCTGTAGACAATGTCTTGGTCTCACTATCACAGCCAAGAATATAATACAGTCCATAGCTGGAGAGAACAGATTTCTATTTTAGGATAAGGTTTTCCTCCACACCGGGAATCCTTGCTGCTCAAAAGCCCACTAAGTAATGAACGTAAGTGAGGGCAGAGTTAGCTGGGAATGGTTTCCTGTGGGTTTAAATGCAGGGCAAACATTCTCCATCAGCTGGTCTTGTGGAGTGCTTACTACTCTGAAGGAATGAATATCTGTTTCAAAATGACATTTTCAGCTTCCCACTCAAACTTACAGACTTTTATTGAAAGCTGTGAACAGGGCATGCACCCCGTATCTGCAGACAGGGCATGCACAGCCTTGGCTAGGAGAAGCATGCAGGCTCATGCTTTCTTTCATGCTGTTTTCCAAGTACCACCCTTAAGCCTTTCCTCAAGGCTAGGATTAACTACACATTTGCAGTTTCTTAACGTTGAGATTAGCCTGGGGCAGGTGGCAGGCCTAACAATCACCTTTGTGGTTAGGTTTGTAGCCCTTACGGATTTCTTTTAATTTAGTTACAAATGTAATCCCTAAGGGTTGCAGCTGCAAGTAGTTCAGCTTCCCAGAACCTAGAAGTCTGGGGGAAGGAGGCTCCAGAAGCACATTTTGTTCACAGATGCAGTTGGAAGTACCTCTGTGAAATAAACAGGTTTTGCCTCAAATACTGGAGCTCTGAATGATTTCTGAACACCACGAATATCAGCATGCTGCCTTACTGCTTCCAATTAGCTTCTAAGTACATAGTGTAACATATGGAATGTAATATAAGAGGCAAATTTGGCCATTAATATGAATGCAATGAGGCGACAGAGAATGCATCTGTATGGGCCACTAAACTGACTTGAGAATGATTGACCATCTTCATTTCAATTTTATTCCCAGTGTTTGGTGTTGCTTGGTTTGGAATTTAATAAGATTTGCATCTAGAATATTAGAGCTGAAAGCTTTCATTTCATCTGGATTTTCTGGAATTAGCTTAAGAATTTTAAATAAAAGAAGAGGCAGGGGGGGAGGGCAAGGAAGACCCCAAACGTTCAATGCTAGAGTTGTACTGTTTTGAATATATACATCTTGCTCAGCAAGATGTGTGAAAATCAAGAGCGCAGACAGATACAGTGTCTGCTAAAAAAAATACCTCACCCAAGCCCATGAACACTCCTGAGAGTGAGAATGCATGGACAAAATGAAACAATTATCTGCATATTTTTAAACAGAAAGAAAACTTCTGGAGGAATCAATTACAAATAACCTTCCACTGCCACTACGTGGATTCCCTATGAGAAGTAAGGAAAGAGAACATGCAATGTAGGGGCTGAGTTGCATGATCAAGTCTCTGTATCTTAACCAGTTATGACGTTGAGCTGGGCCAGCAATCAATGGATGCTCAGTCCTGGTCCTAGGTCACTTGCACACAAAGGGGACGGCAGAAATGCCAGGAAGCCCCTGAGCCATGAGTAATGGAAGCCCGGGAAAAGGGAAGCGGAGCTATTCCTGTAGGACTTCTCTAGCCCCACAGTCGCTGGAGGGCCAGGGCCACCTCCCTGCCCCCATACAGCTCCACGCAGGCTGCCCTGCGTGCCGATGGTGTGACTGACATGCTCAGCAGCATGGAGGGCAGGGTGGGGGCCAAGACCTCAGACGGAGCTACCTGCAAGGCTGTCCCCCAGCTGAACAGCCCAGCCAGAGCCCCCCAGTCGTACCCAGGGCCTCATCCCCCACAATGTTCTCCATGAGGATCTGGTGAATCCTTGCTGGATGGAGATGGGGACAGCTCAGTCCCCTCGCATCTGTGGCACACACTTCTCCTCGGCAGCAGCCAGGCAGAGGGCCAGCTCCTGGGCCAGCTGGCTGCGTGGACCCTCGCTGTGGCAAGGACATGTCCCAGCCCACTCCCATCTGGGTGTCGCTCAGGTTCTCTCGGGGAAGCGGTCTGGGGCCAGAAAGCGCTGCTTTGGCACCCTCGGACCCTCGCACAGCTCTGACTGTGGCCCCGAGGGCGAGCAGAGGCTGGAGCTGAGAAACGTGTCATTGGAAGGGACAGCACAAACGCGTCCCCCGGGGTGAGGCGCGGTGCGAGAGATCACTCCTGCCGTCTTGGGGAGAACCAGGCCCCAGGGCCCCACTGACCCGCGGGGTTGGCCCACGTGTGGGAAGAGCAGGGCCCTGCAGCTGTCCCAGCGTGGCCACAGCACAAGCCTGATCCCAGCTCTTGTGGCTGCGACATGAAGTGTCCGGTGTCCAAAAGATGGCAGAGCCAGGGTCCCCACCGGGCTGGGCAATGCAGCACAGCCCCCGACTCTGCCACCCCGGCTGCCCCGCAGCGCTGGCCACCGGCCCGGCCCACACGGGAGGCCAGGCAGAGGCAGAGCGAATCCAGGCCTGGGAGGAGAGGTGTTGGCCCCCATTTTGTCAGCGCCCACATCATGTCCCTCAGCAAGAGCAGGTTCTCCCTTGGCTGGACACACCGAAGAGCTGGCCTGCGTCAGTGTTGCCACCGGCTGACATCTTGCCCACATGGGCATGGCAGTGGCATTTCAGCTCCCTCTCTGCTCCTCACTGGCTGGTCCCCAGACAGCCTGCAGAGCCGGCGCCAAGCTCGCCTCCTTCTAATCCCCATCTGTACAACGCATCCAGGGGACTCAAGGGTCCCTCCAGGCTTCTCTGTACTTTCCTCTGGGAGTCTGCCAGCCTAGGAGCAGCACCAGCGGCTGGATCATTGGTGGCTAAGTGTCCCACCACCAAGAAGTCTTGCCCACCTACCTTCAGGGCCGCAGTGCATGCCTGCGCTCCCTCCGGCGTGCTCTGCCCCACCTGGGGGCCAGGGTCAGGAAGGGAACATGCTGTCTGCTGCGTGGAGCAGGTTCTGCAAGTAAATTCAGAAAATAGCTCTTAAATAGTGTTTTCTGCCAGAAAATCTTCTGCAGATGGCAAAGGTGAAGCAAAAAATGAAGTGGCTTTACAGAAGTCACTGAAGAGATCAGTAACAGTGTGGAAATGATTTTGTGTTTTCAAACCCTCTACCTATGGACATAGCAATCAAGTACTTAGGAGATTATGAATGGTAGGTGAGAGGGTGACATTCTTCTTTCAGAAAGAAAAACATATTTTTTTCCTTACCCACGCTGCCCTTCAGAAAGTTGTGATGAGAAAGATCAATTCACTGAATTTTTTCTTCCAGCCTTCTTTAAAAATAAGTTTGACTGCACAGAGTTTTGTTTCTCCTCCCCCCCTTCACCTAGTACTATTGAGTCTATTGAAAAGAATGAAGCCTTTGTCAATATACTCAGAGTTCAGACAGTAACAGATTTTGTTTGGAATGAAGTACTATCATCTTTACTTCAGCGTTGAGGTGCATGGTTATTTACCTACCCATTGTCTGCAGAGAACTAGTTTTATGTAGTCTAACTTTTATATTGGTTGCAGCAGTGCGCATAGATTCCTCTTGTTTGAGTTTCTCTTCCTACCTTTTTCCCTCCTCCCATCCAAAGCAAACACTTTCAAGACAACACCTTGCACAACCTGTATTCCTGCAGCAGCAGGCAAGGTGAGGAAGGATTTTACTTTTTTTTATGTCATTCACAGGTCACTACTAAAATATTCTGTGCAATTTATTATGGCTGTAACCTAGCCGGCTGCAAGTCATAACATGACTACAGTCAGGTCATGACCTTGCAGGTCATTTATCTTCCCGTACTAATACCAGAAGGTGCTTTGGGAAATCTTTCCTGCAAGTCCTTTTCCTTTGACCATTGATATTGCGTTTGTACGAATGACTGATGTGACATTCCCATCTGTGCTTCCACTACACTCGCTTACCCTCTCATACCCCCAGTAGCATTAGCTCTGGCAGACACTGACGTGAGAAGAGGCTGTGCTGAGGAGTTGATGAATTCGAGTGCCTTGCTAGAGATACTTTCAAAAGGGGGCAGATATTCAAGAGGAAGAAGAGCGCAATCACTCTGCAAGGGCTGAGCACCCACAGAGCGAAAGACACAAGGCACATGGGCCGTTTGGCAATCTCGGTCGGAGTCTGTGCAGTCCAGTTTACACAGCTGGGCCCCATTTATAATTCTGAAAGCATTTTTTTTCCCCTTGGTTGGTCGGCTGGTTGTTTTACTTTCAGATCACTTACCAAACAGGAAATAAAGAGGACATCAAACAAAACAACAAACAGAGCTCCACACATCACACTGCTCAGCTGGGAAGCTCAGTGTGAGGCTCTTTGAGGGGTTGGAGTTCTAGGGTTGTGCATCCCTAGCTGTGACCAGTTTCTTCTCAGCCCTTCCCTTTTATCCTATGACTGTGAAAGGATTTTTTTTTAACAAGCATAGGGAATCCTTCATTTCAGCTGCCTAAAAGCCAGACCACTACTTAATTAAAAACATAAATGGAAATAAAACAGAGCAAGAGAGAGTTAATGAGAGGAATACAGCTTTCATTGCCTCTGTGCACCAAGACAGCAGGTGGTGGGAGGCAACTTTCAGCATAGTAACAAAAAAAACAAAAAGTCTATATTGTTCAGTTGCCAGAGCCACCAGATCTTTCATTGATCATTTTATTAGTTCTATATCAAAGACTTCACTTTGGCAATGGCCTCACAGCACTTCAGATCACAAAAAAAAAAATAAACAACAAACAGAGCTCCACACATCACACTGCTCAGCTGGGAAGCTCAGTGTGAGGCT
>Ga0181612_146140_pt1 | contig 19468 bp, 8 predicted proteins | sample HoacroProtozoa21_FD_119630 | JGI IMG/M metagenome (GOLD analysis project Ga0181612, IMG submission 119630) | Hoatzin crop microbial communities from Cojedes, Venezuel. Combined Assembly of Gp0051906, Gp0051904, Gp0051908 | reverse complement strand
GTTTGAAACCCCAGAAATAGGTAGGAACAGTCTGAAGAAATGGGATACATGTACGCAGGCATCTGCACAAACACACATGCATAGGCTTTTTTTTTAAAGGGTGATCCCAACAACAAAGTGTGTCTTACAGAATGTTTTGGTCTAGATGTGTCAGGGCATAGGACTTCCACACTTTAAATGAAGAATGGGGCATGCAGCTAGAACCGTCTTGACTGGGTAGAGAAACCACATCTACCCTGGGCAAGCACTTCCCTTGCCTTCTTAAGGGCCCATGAAAAAAATGCTACAGAACATGCTTATCTAAGGGATCTCAACCAGATCATCAGAAGCCCGTTGTCCTTGCAAATGCTAGATATGCTGAAAAGATGACTTTTTCTGAGGCTCCAGGCAGGAAAATAAACACCTCAGATGGGTCTCTTCCCACCCAAATTTAGACACACGCAGTGCAGAATCTTTAGCGGACAGAGAAGAATGAGCACTTCTGAAGTGGTGAGCACCACATCTACCTGGCCTACATTTGAAGCTCAACTGTATGTCTATCGGAAAATGGGTCATACTGGCTTCAGGGAAAATAAGTCTCCTCATAACTGTGAACAAGGTGCAACACAGTTGGTAAGAATGAGAATCAAAGAAAAATCCTGCCTGCATGTGGGTAGAGAAAGGAAACAAGTTCAATTCAATATATAAAAACTAAATTGCATTCAGAAAAGAAAGGAGGACAAACAAATCACAAAACAAAGAGATTAGATTGAAAGAGAAAGCTAAACTGCTAAGGTGGCTGTTCAGAACCTACCCACAAATTACTGCTGAGAAAGCAGAGGCAGGCTTAGTTTATGTCAGGTAGGGACAGGACGTGATAGTGATCCTGTAGATGCTGCTAATACCAAGAAGTCTTCAACCCAGAGAAGTAGATGTATGCTTATGATATGAACGTGCATCTGGACAGTCTCTTGAAACAAACCAAAGAATTTATTACCAAAGAAGATCCCTGATGTATCCAGTTTGGCATCTTGCCTCTGGCAATGAATCAGACTCAGTGTTTCAGCAACAGCTTCCAAAATCCTATAGTGTGTCCGACCATTTATGTAATGTGAAATATAAGCAAGCAAGAGGGAAATTCCTTTGTGATCTTTTTGTCAATCATACACCTGGATCACTAGAATTTTATTGCCCTTATCTTAGCGTGAATAACCACTAATGTTGTTACTGGCAACAAAATTAGTCCACACTGTAAGAAATTAAGTTATTGCAGTTAACTCTGACAAAATAGTGCCTATAGATCAATATCTCTTTTTATTTATTTTGCCTTTATCTGATATAAAAAAAAATACACTTCTCTAATATGAAAAATGACAGGTAGGGAAAAATAATTTAAAGAAAATTTTCTTTTATCTCAGGTTGTACAGTCAAAGCTACCTCAAACATTGTATGTAGTAGATTCACAGTCAAAAAGAAACATTTCATCAAACATCACTTCTTTTTGTCTGTATTCTAATGCAGGCAAAAAAAAGGCTGAGTCAGCTGATTACACAATTCACAATTATCATACATCAATCTTTTTGAGCTAAGATTTTTAGCTGATCCATTGCTTCAAGGACCACAGAGCAGAAAAAATACAGGGAAGGTAATAAGCTCAAAGGCCAAAATAAAGACTGAAATTGCTTTGAAAGATGCAGTTTGTAATTCCTGCACAAAAACGCCTGCTATAAAAAGATGCATTATCTGGAAATACAATATACAACAAATGACACTCTGCAATGACAAATGACATTCTACAACGACAAAGTTCTTTTTTTTTTTGTTTTTCCTGACAGAAAAGTCCTGATTTGTCTTCCCACATTGGATACAAAAGCCAGGCACTATTCTTTCTATTTCAGCTACTTTGTCAGTGGGAAGAGGTCATTCATTAATTCTACTTCACCACCGCGCCACATATATAATATCCATATCACAGACACAATAATCCATGTAGCAAACCAAGTGAATATATCCAAAGTGTCTTCAGTGCCTTTAGAAATTCATTGAACTAGTGAAAAGATATTGTATTGTGGAAAGTACCATATCATGTGCAGTACTGTGTATTTATTTTGTTCAGTTAAGTAAAGTTGGGCAAACTGCCTTTACCCACATCTTTTAGCTAGAGTGATTTGGGATATGGCTCTAAACCCACTCTTCAGAAGTATTTTGACCATTCCAGAATAATTAAGAAAGCCTGCACAAACGGGAATATTTTATTATCAGCCACTTCTTCACTTTTCAATTTTGATAGCTTGGACGAAATAAAATCCTTTGTCCAGCATAACCAGTTTATGGTAGTTAATTCTGCAGACTGCATTAACCCCACCCTGTCCATCAACAATGCATTCCATAGTCTGTTTTCTCTTCTATTCCAATTCTACAGCAAAAGGTACGGCCTAATTCTGGCAGGACATGAGGGGACATGAAGTTTGCCAGCAAACTTCTGGAAGGCTGAAAGGTAACGGAGAGGACACAGAAAGTGAAAATCATTGCGCTGATTTAATATTGACGAGCAATATGTAATCAGAACATGTTGTTCAAATACAGCATTAGGGTGAGGCATTTAACATTCTTTGCAAAGATTCTGGGGAGGAGAACCTTTTTTTCAGAATAAAAGTATGACAATAAGCTATTCTCTCTGGTGACCTTCTCTTGCTTAAAAACAAAGTCCAGGAGGGTTTACTCAGAGAAGAGTTTCCATATGAATTTATAGGAGCTGAAGAACTCAATACAAGTTGTACTGAACTGGATTATTTAATCTGTCAATGTCAGTACCATTGAATATGCAGCACTCCCTCTGTTCTTGGTGCAGTGGACTAAGATATTTTATTTCATACATCATTTCTTATTCCAAAATGTATAACTGTACATCATACATCCAGCAAATTGCCCTACACAGCACTGAATATGTGGTCTGTTCCTGTTTTGTAAGATTGCCCAGCAAGGTAAGTAAAAATCAACACTTTGGGATAAACTAGGCAGTCTCACTTCATTGCTCTGCTTGTAACAGGGAAAAAGGTTTACCATCTACTACCCTTTTGTTCTGGTCTCTAAACACTTCCATGCTCAGTGGTCCCTAAAGCTCAGTGAAGCAGTGCTGCTTTTGCTGATCTCATATGATTCCTTCTACAAGATTACTTCAGCACATCTGGCAAAAATTAGATAAACAGATTAGTTTCGATTCTGTTTTCAGTTAATTTCTTGAAGCCTCTGCCCTTGCTTGTCTATTGCAGAGGAAAGGCATCAATTTCTGATAGGAACAGAGATTTTCATTACTGGCCCCAGTTAGGGATTGCACAGCTAGTGTCAAGCCTAATAAGATTTCAAGAACTCCAGGTCCATAATTTGTGACAATGGTGGTGTGTGCTGATGATGCACCTCTGCTGAGAGCACTGCTTGTCCAATAAAGAGGGGCTCTCTAATCCACAGAAATATGTCACACACTTGCAGTTTTAATGAAACTATAATCAACCTAACCCCAGTTACATTTCATCTGTATTATGCTATGTAAATTTATTTGGTGGTCTATAAAGCAGGCAAAGGACTTGAAAGGCTCAGCCATGAATATCTTCCTGGGTTTTAACTCTTACATGCTGCCTTTTTTCCCCTTACTGTGAAACACCTGATAGCTACAGTAGGGCTGCTTTAGCAGAGCTGATAGAAATGAAAACATGTGATTTTCTTTGACACCTCACAGCTGGCAGGCTGCACTCGATAGGAATGGGCAGGCATTGCTGTCACCGTGTCTAACAGACGACTGAAGCCGCGAAGCAGCAAGTGTCTGTGGCCAGGACTGCCACCTGCACAGGGCTGAAGAGGGCCCTTTCATGCTTCTGAGGCTCTGCTACACCCGGCTTCACTGGAGGACAGGACACCACTTTTTTTTGCCAATTGAGAAAAATGACTATCAAGAGCAGCAAGAAAAGCTTGAACATCCAGCCTGCCTGGAAGCCAGGTGGTTTTGAACTAGTGTGCAACACCGAGGATCTGTGAAGGTGGTACCTTGAGCAGAGCCCTCTGTCACTGCCTTTGCTGCAGACCTTAAGGCAGGAGCAGTCAGGAGTTCCTGCGTGCATGCGGAGGGCAGCCTGTCTTTCAGGAGAGACTGCTCTCTGGGAGTACAGTGGGCACACTGTAGGTTTTTAGGTTTCACTTAAATCCATCATCCTTCTCTCTTGGGACTTCTGCTAACTGGAGTCAGACTCACTTTCTGTTTATGACTTTCATCTGCTAGGTTGAATGTGTGTGTGTGTGTATATATATATATACAGACACACACACACATATATATAACAGCCATGTTCAATTTCCCTAAATTTAAGGTGCAGTATCTGATGATGTGTACACCAAACATGAGGATGTGCTAGGTCTCACAGTTGCTTTCCTTGATTTTCACTTAATAATGGAAATTTTGTTTATGATTTCAGCTCTGAACAGTGTTACGGAAACAGCAATGTCCCACCTGAGTTTCCACAGAGCCTGAAATCAGAACCAACTTCTGCTCACCTCCTGCAGATGCCCTTCATGGCGTACCCTGAGAACACGAAGTGTATAGCCAGAACAAAATAAAATTCATCATCTTCATTTGCACTTAAGATAAAAAAAAATAATAAAAAAGACCGAGTCTGGAATGCTTAATACTAAGACCAAGGAGGGTGCAGTTGACATGATTTGAAGCTAGGACTTCAATTTCAAAAAGTTGGCAACTGAGAGATTAGATGAAGATGATCAAGAGCTGTTACAAAAGGGCCATTTCCCTCCAGGAGGAAACCATAGTGGCTTCTAGGCCTAGAATGTTGTCCAGCTGTCACTGCAGAGAATTTGGCACCCAGTCCTCATGGAGTGGGAATCCAGAAAAGAGCAAAGGTAAGACTTCTGAGAGCCTGTATAAAACCCGCTGTTCTTAGGAGTTTTACTTACAAAAAACATTATAACGCCAAGTACACCTATTTCTGTTCACCGAAGCTATGAAAGCAGAGTAAATAAGGCCCATTTTGGGTACTGAACTTTCACCCATAATTTCCCATTTAAACCCTTGTTTACTTGTGTGTGTACTTTCTCTATACAGCGGTAGTACGAATATATAAATATACACACACATATATATATGCATAACTAGATGAGTGCAGACTTAAAATGCAAATAGATGCTTAGACTCTTTGATGCTGCATTTTCCTTTTTTATTTCAGAATGAGGGGTTGCACTTCAGAGCATCATACTAATGTATGCTGGAAAAGCACTAATGCATTACACTATAAGATAATTATAACCATTTCCAGCTCTGCTTCCCTTAGATGGCTAATATTTTTTCATATTCAGAAGCAGAGCTCTTAACACTCTTAGAGGTCAGATAGAAATGAATACAGCCATTTAATTAATTACCTTTTTTTAAATGAAGAACAAAGATTTCATACTTTCTGTGCTATGGATGACTTTAGTTCTCTTAAAATATATCATGCCTTTAAACCACATATTGGCTGAAAGGCATCCCATCTACATCTATCAGAAACATTTTGAATGGAACTATTTTTCAGCTGCAAAGCGTGGACAGTGAATAAATCTCTACTGAAGGAGTGATCTCCATTACAAGAACTTATCTGGACTTTTGACATCTGTCTGGTCATTTCTGTTTCTGTCAAAGCTGATCATGATATCGCCATGTGAAGGTCATATGGCTGTGTCTGAGTTAAACAAACAGCACATTTTCTGCCTTAACATAAATGTCTCACCCCCACCGAAATAAATGTTGTAGTGTCTGTGCTGGGCGTGCTGTGGCTCAGCTGATCCATCTCCAGTTCAGGGCAGGAAATGAGAGCAAGGAGAGAGAAAGTAACATAATCATTTATTCACCTCCCCATAAGTTTTTTGTCTCAAAATAAATAAGGACATTTGACCTTTCTCTGAGACAACATAGAAATTAAGACACATGACTATCTTTCTTGTGCATTCTCCTTGAGGTGAACACAACTACCTCTCACAACATGCTTTGACTCCCTTTTCCCCAGATAAAAAGCCAACCATAAAAGTAACAAGCCTTTCATCCCAGATCACATACTAGTTAACCCAAATGTCTAACTAATTAGTCTTATTTTCCACCTTTTTCTTCTTCTTCTTGGGCCAGGGGAGAGTTTATAAGTTTTTTACAGGAGGGAGCATGGAAATCTCTGGGGGAAATGGCCTCTGCTCTAAGCATAGGAGAAGGCACTGGCGGGGAAGGAGCAGCCTCCCTGGCTGCCGTGTTCCTTGCTCAGCTCTGCCTGCACCCAGGGCACACATTGTCACGCTCAGCAAGGCTCTGGCAAGGTGGCAATGAATCCTGCTCATGAGGTGAGGGAGGGCTCTAATTGCAAAACTGTGAAAGAAAAACATTGGATTTTGGGGGTATAATATTCGTCCCACAGACAATGTGTTGGACAGCAAGCGTAGTGTGCAGACTTTATGTGATTGTACAGCGACATTTTTTCTTCCTGGATCTTTTCCAGCTGAGATTTACATCACGTCTTGAAAAAGGCAAAGAGTTCTAGCCATTTGCAGGCAACTGCTCAGCTTTATTACAAGATATATCTTGTTGAAAAGCAGGGAAAATCAAAGTGTTAAACGGTACTAATTCAGTCTGTTGACAGCCGAGGGAAGGAGACTTCCACTTTACAAAGAGACTGCTAATTAAGGCAAAGTAGTAAGAGAGCAAAGGGAGGATGTATTTTGAGTGCCACTGTACTGGAGATATTATGAACTGAAAAATGCAAGCTGGCTAGGAACAAAAGAAAACCTAGAAAACTGACAGAGTAGCCTGAGGAGAAAAACATCTGCTTTGGTAGATAAGGCCCAGCGAACCATTTTGAAGATAGAAAAGATTAAATTTTAAGATAAACAACCCTGCTCCCTGCTCTCCATACAGGTTCAGCGTGTTGGATGGCTGCACTGTCTCCCTCACTGCTCAGTTCTCAGTATGGCACTGTGCGGGAGTCTGCAGTTTCCTGTACTGACCACGGACTCATAACTATATGGTGTTGGTTTGTTTGTGTTTGTTGCCTCACAAACCTATGATGTAAATCTGATAATTCCACAGTTACAGGGAGGATAATGTTAACACAAAAGACATATTCTACCAGTATGACGTGAAGTTGCTGGAGATCAAGCCCTGCATTTACTCGATATAGGTGCTAACAAATCATACTGCATTGATGTCCTTTTTCCCAGCACATAGCATTGGGACAGCCATGTGGCATCTGTAATTCCAGTTCAGTGCAGATCCATCAGAGAAGGATTTGACCAATTGTGTATGTATTCATTTAAAGAATGGCATTCCCTAAAACTGTCTGTGGAAACTATTTTAATCACCCTAACAAGTTAATACTACTGGCAATTCATTTAAAGAAAGGAAATACCATGTACAAAATATATTGGGTGAATTTCTCTAGCTTGTGTTTTTCAGGAAGTAAATTCTGGCCTTTAAAGTCTGTGACTGCATGAAGATGGAATGATTCTCCTTAATGACAGCACACATGTGTTCCTAAAATCATCACAAATGCCTGGCTTTTATATTTACAATTTCCTGAGAACTTGTGGTTCAGTAGTGGAATCTCTGCAAATAATCTTCATGTGAATACAACTTAATTTTACATTAGGGCTTATCAAATAGTCTTCTAAGGAACTTTCTGCTTCTCATCATGCACAGCTTCCAATCACAGGATCTTAGAGGCTTCACAACAGGGCTCTGGAATTTTTAAAAGAAAGATAAAACAAGCAAGCAACAGCAACAACAAATCCCAACGTTTCTTCTTTAATGAAACATTGACTGTAAACCTAAAAATGTGGTATTTCCAACTCCATAGCACAGGGCTGACCTTCCAGACTATTTTTATTTTGGGGGTAAAGGTTCTGACCCCTTGAGATGCTGGGGTTTTCAAGGGACTCAAAGCTTTATCACTCTCTGTAGAAGCTAAGGGTAGTTGATGACTTTGCAGTTTGAAATATTAAGATCAAAGAAAAAAATCTGTATTGAAGAATTAAAGACAGGATGGTAGAGTAGGTTTCTTCTATGCTGAGTTTCATTTGGAAGGTTAAGCTAACTTTGGCTTAGTTTACTTTGTTAATTTTCGATGTCATATATATGTCAGTTATCTCGTAAAATACAACATTCTTGCTATAATTCTTCTTTGAATTGGCATACTCTTCAGCCCACTATTAAAAACTTCAAATGGGGTAAGAAGTCGCTTTTCCGTGTTTTGCAGAGGTATGGTTTTCATCCGTAGGTACTGAATCCTTCAATTCAACAGTTTTCTTGGAGAACTCTTGTCAAGACAGAAACTCAGGTTCAGAAGCTTCTTGAAAAAGCAGCCTCAAAATGGAATAGCACGATCTGTTATGACAGCAAGGTGAGGTGACAACTGACCATCTCTGAGGAACGTATCAGTTCTTCATACATGACCCATATGTAGGAAAATTATTAAAGTAAGGCATCTTTTAACATAAATTTTGAAAGACTTAAATGGCAGCAGCAACACACTGTACAGAGTTACTCAGTGACTGGCCTTTCCACTGCTCCTATGCAAACCTGAGAGCTGCCATGTATTCACAGTAGCTAGGTCACTGGAAACGGCTTTGACCTTTGGGATCCACAGACATCTCTAATAAAAAATTTACAACAACCTTAAGCACTGAAGTGCTATCTAGCACTCTGCCTTTTTACTTTGGTTGTGAATTTCTCCTGTGCTGATGCTAGCTAGACATTTTTCTGGAGAGAACAGCAAATTTAGTATTGCACATTTCACTCCTGTACAGGGCGTCACATTTTCCAGCAATTTTGCTCATGCTATTTTTTATTCCTCTTTCCCACACAAATGAAAGAGCAGGGGTTTCCCCCCATTATAAGAAATGTTCAAGACAGTCCCTCAGTGACATGTGGATGTCTTAACCCCTCTTCCCACTCAGTCACAATAAGAATTGTCAGGATAGATGGCAGAACATGAAACAGGAAAAGCTGCAGTGAGGCAGAGCAGGTTTTGCCACACTATTGCAAACCACTGGAGAACAAGCTGAATCCCTGCTTCATCTATTCATCTACCTGGAGAATGCGTATCTTGCCAAGCCAACTGCATAAAGCTAATCAGCTCTGAAACTAAGCAGTAAAATATTTGAAGCTTCAAATATATTCATGAGATTATGAACAGGGAGGGCATCTATCTTTCTGAAGCCCCCTTTTTCTATCTGTTTAAGCTCCATTAACATCCTATGCTCTTCCCTTCCAAAATCCTTTCATTTCCTTGAAAATGTCCAGCTTGGGACAAATCCACTTTAAAAAAAATTCTTAATTGTGAATTTCATCATTTTTATGGCTTGATCAGTGCTGGTTGATGGAAATGCTAAAATTTCACTCTGGAGTAAAGCCCTGAATTTTGGCAAGTATAACATTTTTGTCTGTTAGCACTGAGAAGGCTGAACTTGGCAGTCTTGCAGATCTCAAACTCAACACGTGAGCATATTCTGGCATGTATGGAGGTGAAAGACAGAATCCTTGCAGGCTAAATTTCATTTTAACTGTGAGAAGAGGCAAGGGCAGGGGAGGGAAGAGAAGATTGATTCACATTGAGATGGAATAGCACGTTCCCCAAGACCCCTGTAGTGCTGCTTTGGCCCTGGGACAGTACCAGAGAGAGATAAAATGACAGTGCAGACTGCAGCAGAATTGGCCAGAGGTGCTTGTTGAATCTGCCTCTGCTGGCTGGTCATCCAAAATTAAAGTGACTGGGAAAGATAAGGCATAATTGGGGTTTTACTTCTTCCAGCATCACGGGGAGAGGCTGTGTGTCTGATGTTGCTGGCAAAAAGGGTGACCTGGGTGGCTGCTATGTTACAGATGCCACCCAGCACACTGGGTTTTGGCTGCATTTGCAGCAGCTTCTGCTGTCTGGCCTCTTTCCTTCCCTCTCATATAAAATTAGAGTATTCTGTAGCTAACACCTTCAGCATATTAACAGGTAAAATCTGACAAGGACCAAAAATTCTTACCCTGTTAGAGGGTTGTGTTGTAATTTTGTGCTCAAAAGCCAGACTTCTATACCAGAGTGAAGCTATATCAGAAATGCATGTGATGTTTTTAAATATTCCATTTCTCTTGATCTTCTTTGCCACATGTCGTCATATCTAAATACAACTTTGTTTTTTCGCCTCTTCACCTTTTCCTCAGAATCTGTTTTATTAAATTATGAAGTGAATTTTTTATAAGAACAGATGAACTTAAGAAGTATCCACCAAAGCTGATCTGCGTGTCTCTAGCACAATACTCTGTCTCCAGAGGTGGCAATAGGAGCTTTTGTTGGGGAGACCATGAGAACCCCGTTGCTTCCTGCAGTCTGCTGCCTGACACTCCCTCAGCATCCATGTCTGCTGTGTCAAGGATCATAGGCCACTTCCTCATCCTTTTAATGTCCATGCTTGAAGGCACCTGTTTGAATGTGCTGGTCCTGCCTGGCTCCCTCAGCTACTTGTGGCAGACTTCACTCTCCAGAGCTTCTCAACCCACAGCGGGCAGAGGTATTGCTTTGACTTCTTATCTCAGCTGCCTTGTGCTGTGGGAGCTCCTACCAGGTTTTACACTGTGGGGCTCGTCTACGACCTCCACACTCTCAAACCATTTCTTGTATCCTCTCTCATCTGTCTCTTCTCCAAACTTGAAAAATCATGGTTTACCTTTGGAAAAAGACAACAACAAAACCCAAACAAAAAGAAAAATCTAAATCCCAAACCAAATCCCCACTCCATAACAAAAAATAGAAACAAGGGTCTTTTATGCTTCTTCTAAATGACACTTATCTCACAGCGGTTTTACAAATGTTCAGTTTCCTTGATTTCATATGACAACTGCTGGTTTTCTCTTGTCTAAAAGAGAGAATATTCAGAGCTATTGTTTTCACTAAGATAATTAACTAAATAGTTATATCTGTAGTTCAGCAGCAATTTTAGTATCTTCTAGGAATATACAGTATCTCTTCGGGCATTCTCTTAATTTCATCCTAAAAAGTTAATAGTGTCATGTAACATTAGGAAAAATACGGTGCAATTATTGACAAAGTCTTCATAAGAGAGGATGATAACAATAATACCTGGGGGAAATTTCTGTTTCTCTAAGCACAGAGACATAGAACGATAAAATCAATGTCATACTCACTGGAACAAAATAGAAGAATTTTTTACAACAGAGTCTGATTCTTGGCAGAGTTTTCTTCCTTTTGTTTAAGATGGAAGTACGCTTAGGGGAAAAGCTGCAAAAGATACTAGCTGTGGCCAAAATGTGTGTAAAAAAATACTCCTAATCAGCCACAGATTTTCTACTTCATTCGCTGCAGCCAAGTGGGGGATTATAGACTGAGCCTGTTACGTCCCTATAGCTTCATGAAGAAGAATCTTTCTTCTTAGTCTCAGTGTAGCTTTCCAACACAGATACATATGAGTTATGTATGGGAAGGGTGGAAGTACAAATGCTTTTGCAGCTCTTAACAAATATTAGGGAGAGAGTTACCACTTGGACTGATTCAGCATTTAATGTCTTCGCAGTTAAGTAATCCTCAGAAAAGTTTGCGAAGGAGGGAGTTAAGTTTTGCAATACTCTCTTTACAGATGGAGAAACTCAGGATGTAGGTAATCAAGGAAATTACTGCAGAGTAAACTTGGCTGTAAATTACACCATGCCCTACTGCTTGATAACTTCTGGACATCAGGCAAAACTTTAGAAGATACTCAGCTGCACAATTCGTTAGGAACTTCAGTCTCACTTTAGCAAATGTTTTTTTATATTTTACAGACACATTCTAATTTGTAATTTCAGTAAGATCTAGGCAGTCAGCTTTCTAAAAAATTTTAACATAGCTTGCTTGTGCATCATTGTACATATTACTGATTTCTCTTCTGTGTGTTTAGTAATAAAATTTCTGCTTGTTTGGTGTACGTCTTGTCAGAGGACTGAGAAATCTGTGGCAAAGGCAGGAGTGGAATACAGAATTTAGCTTCTAGTCCATCCTTCGTGCAGTAACTACTGCATGTACTGCACCTATGTTCAGTTGTATTTGTATTATCAATCACCAATTTAAAATACAACAGGTGAAGGAAAGTTTGATGAATGTTTATGGCACATTACAGGTTATTTTTTAACTTACTCTCTTGCAGAACTGTAGGGTAGTAATATTTCTTATTTCATTCTTTGTGTTAGTCATTAATTTAGCAGACCACTAAATAACAAGTCAGGAACGTTAATGGTTTCAATGTTAACTGCTGTTTCCAGAAAGCAAACATATTCCTGCTCTTTTTTCCTGTGTTTTGCATGTATAAAAGCTATTTTTATTAACTTTCAGTTGAGGGAGTCTCATTTTGTTTTTCAGAAACATAGTACTTTAAAAATTACCCTTTGAAGTGGGCTATTGTCCATGGGTCCATTTGGAACCATTTGAGGCAATGGATTATTAGCTGCTACAGATTAATGTTTGTGGTTATTCACCCCCCTCCTTTTCCTAACAGCTACTCAAGACAGGAGCTAAATAGTTTTTAACTATTCATGAGCTACTCCTATGACCTATTTCTAATCTTTATGTCTTGTATCAGGCACAGCTTGAACATGGAGAAGCAAGCGGCTGTGGTGAGCAGTCCAATTCCACTGCCAATTACAATTCTGCTTGTAACTGATTTTGTGTTTTTATTTCAAGCCCGCCTTTACATCACACCTGATCAAAAGAGGCGTGTCTTAGGCCACATGTTTCAAAGATCACCATTAAATACATGAGAGCTCAAAATGATTAATTAACAGTTCAAAGGGAAAGGCAAACAGGAGAGAAAAGGTGCTTACTGGAAAAATTCAGGAACCAGACACTAACACAGTCTGGAGATCTTAAGAGTAATAACTTAAGAACATTGTCATTATGAAATTAATTTTAGCTGATGAATTTATTTGCTCTTGAACTTGGAATCATGTTGGGAATTATCAGTCTTCAATTCACGCATTTTCCCTTTGAAAGCTGCCATTCTTTCTGTGCAGGGGTGGATTAGAAATAATCAAACAAGAGCAAGATCTGAACTTCTGACCTTTTGATGGTTGCATGCCAGCCAGGCTTTTCTGCCTCCGCTTTCTGCCTCAGACTAGTTGGCAACCTTTTTTTTTTAATTTATTTTTTTCTATTTAACCAGTCTTTCAACAGATGAGCTTGCAGAAGAAAAATGTTGCTATAATGGCATTTTAAAAATACCACTGGCAATTGCTGATATGACAGTACTTCTTTTCCTTCTCCTTCCCAGATGGGCAGAAACTTGCCATTTTTTTTTCCCTAAGAGTTTCCTACCACATGATGCTGACACACATCACATTTTTTTTTCCTAAGAACATGCTGAATCTGTTATTTTTAACCCTTTTCCTATTCTTAAATAAAGATAAAAGCAAATTACAATCTGCAGTTGTTGCTCTTCCTGTAATATATGATTTGCTCACATTATCCCATTACATGAGTTTAAGTCCAAGGATGCTGGCACTGTATTAGTAAATGTCCCTGCATCTGTAGCAATGCTGATTTTCCCTCCCAAAATACTCTAACCCACCATGCCGACTTACGAGGTCAGTCTTCTGTGTGGTAGTAAAAAGCTATGTTTCAAATGCTTTAGTGTGAGGAAGGAAATTAAAAGAAATATTGCACTTTCACTACAAGTGGCCCAATAACTAGGCGATTGCCCAAGCTGTAAATGCTTTTTCCATAGCAGCCATTTTCGGAAAGCGTGAGCACTACTCAGTCTGGCACCACGCTGCAAGAGTAGATGCTATGCCATGGGTCTGCTCATAAAATAACTCACTGGATGGTTTGGCGACTTAATACCTGTCAGAAGGAAGTAATTCAGATGCAGTCCTTTCTAGGGTTTTGTGTTGGCTTCCTTAACATACAAGCTTTGACATGTACAAATCTTCTCCAGCTTGCTAGAGAGACCTACAGGCTTTAAGTCACCATGATGGTGTCAGGTGCTTCATTTTATGATCCTTGACAACTGTCTAAGTATTGTACATTTTTTTATATGACTTGGGACCTGAAGTCATGTTATCATAACAAAACTATTGTATGTTATTTAGGTAGCTAAATGTTGTTTCAATTTTAGCGATGTTGTAAGAATTCTGCTTTATAAAACACCAGGCTTCTTTTGCAAGACTTCACATTTTCTGTAATTTGGGCTCCTGTAAGGCATCGCAAATTGGGTTCCTGGGTTAAGTCTTATAGCTATTAATTGAAAACCTGACTAACGAACTTCAGGCTTTTATTGGAGAGCATTTGGTAAATTATTTGCTTGTTGGATTCACTGTTACTGTAATAGTCATAAATATGAATGAAGAAATTGAGTGTTAAACTGACTGAGCTACAAAGCTGGCCACTAAGGGACAGTGTGAGGTTACTTCTGTCTCCCTCTATGGGCAATGTGTACCTGAAGCTGTTGCAAGGAGGGGTCTAAGGGGGAATTTTAAAGGAGGAAAACATCACTCAGCAGATACTGATTAGAGGTAGTGACTAATTTGTCAGCAAAAATTTGATAAAATACATTTTCCAGTTTTCTTCTTTATAAATGTCACTAAAAAAAAAGTGAAAATCTTTTATCAATTTGTTCAAAATGCTTTAGAAATTCACTTTTGGTCTGTATTTCTTTCATGCTAGTCTTATCATTCAGTTCTTACCATCCAAAAACTGTGATACTTTGTCAGTCTTAGCCACACAGAACTATTTCTGTCTTTTGTCAGATATTTCATGGGCATGACATCTGACACAGGAATCCTGAAAACAGAACAAACTTAATCTGTTTTCTCCAGTTCTGTGCTTAAAGGTCAGGGATCAGGGAATACGCATTATAGTGTATATCCCACTGTTTAGTTTTAAAGTTTATGTAGCTACAAACAGCAACAGCACACTTTCATTGTGCTAAAAGATGAAAAATATCAAATAAATTGTCTGGCCAAGTTTAATTAAGTCCTCAATTTGAATAGTGCTTTAAAAAAAAAGCATGAGTTTAACACACCTTTTTTGCAGACACTAAGCTTGTTTGCTAGGCTTGCCGTGGAAAGAGGGCAAAAAAATTTCCTATGTGGATGAATGTGAAGCGAATGCACTAAGGAACTGGAACAGCTCTCTGTGGAAAATGCATTGCTCAGCAATAAGGATAATTCATTAATATTTCCAAGCTAGGAATAGTTGGAGAAGAACCCACTTGGAAGATAACCAAGCTAGAATACACCCAATTACTGGGCCTTAAATGCTTCCAAGATTTTTTAGAAGGTTGTGCTGGTTCATGCTGACAAGTGTTCCCTGTTGGCATCCCAGCCCTTCCCGGGCATACCAGAAGTGCGTGTGCAACAGCCTAACCTCGTCAGCGGAGGGCACCAGTCCAGCCTTCTCCTGGCAGCTGTTTCCCAATTGTCTTCACCATTTATTATTCACTCAAGAGACAGCTCGCATAGAGGCATCAGTAATGTTCACAGAGCAATCTGAACTGACTTTGAAATAAAGTTGTCCTGTAAGCTACAGGGGAAAGAGAGGGATTAAGGACAATGAAATCATACTGTTTCATAAACACATTGTCATTACCCTTAACTTAGTGAACTAAATTGCAGCACTATATCATAGTGAGGCATTTCGTTCTTGTTACAGCACGTACAGCATGCAGTAGGAATTTGATATCCAAACCAGACACATGAAAGTTGGCTTGAAACATCACTGGCTTAGAATATATGGCATTCTTTGTACGGTGAGATGAATCTAAATCTAACTCTAAAGTGAGCAATAGTGCCACAGAGAGACACCAGCTCTGGCTAATAAAAAAGAACCTAATTTTATCACCAGATATCTGCACAGACAGATTAGTCAGAGAACCAGTAATATTGTCAATATTTAAGGGCAAATTTCTCATATGATGTAGTCAGAGAAGTGCCAATTGCCCTTTACTGAAACTGTGGCTACCCACTCTCCCTCCGCTGGTTTTCTCAGATGTAAAGCTATCTCCACCCAAGTCAATGACATGAATGTGTGAAAAAAAATAAGGAACCAAGTCCATTAATTGGACTGTTACTTTAATGTATTTGAGTATTTCATCTTTCTATCTGTGTCATCAGTATAAACATAGCCTCTAAACTCAACCCATTTGACAAGGTTCTTTAAAGGACCAACAGTTTTAGGCAGGCTTCATTTATTACCATCATTTCAAGTAGCTTTTTAACGCTGTTAAAATCAAAACTCCTCTCTTCCTTGTCAATGTCTCACTTTTTAAGCAAACTAGGCTCTCCAGTGACATTTACAGTGGACACCTTGCTGCCACCGCATATTTCATATACCAAATATTTAACTTATTGTTTCAAGCCTCCTAATCCTTCCCTTTTTTCTTTCTCTTTACCATCAATAATATTAAAAGACGTGAAATGCCAGTCTTCTCTGTCATTTCTTCTTGTCCATAACATTTAAGTGCAAAATCTTTCCAACACAAGCCTCTTCAGACCATTAAAAGCTCCTTTGTCATCTTTGTGTATTGGAAAGTACATTGATTTGCATTCCACTTCAGCTAAACACTTATTTTAGGCAAATTTTAGAAGGACAGAGTCATTAACATGGCCAGAATTAAATTCTTGTTCAATTTTGAATTAATATTCATGGAAAAGTTTCCAGCACTCCATCTAGTATCGCACACAACAGGGTTAAACATCTTACAACCATTTCCCCATAGAATAAGATGGCCAAAATGCTTTTGGAAAGATTAGAACAATGCACTCAAATTTCTGTTTACATCTGGGCCAGGCTTTGCGAAGGACCCTCTGTGACAGAGTCTCTTGTTCCTACTCATTATGGCCAACCTTCTCCTACGCTGAATCCTTGTTTGGTCAAGGATAGTCACGGGAAAGGTGTAAGCTTGTGCAGACTGTCTCGGTTCCCTTTGGTAAATTTAGCATTTTTCCCCTGAAATCAGAAGTTTATTCAGGTTGGAAGGACACTCAGGAGGTCCCTAGTCTAGTGTCCTGCTCAGGTAGGGTCAGCTGTGAGGTGATTTATAATGATTTATAAGCATGTTCATAAAGGAAACATCTCGAGATAAACAATCACTAAAGGGGTAAAATAAAATAAATTATCCAGAAATTGGATATTGCCACATTTTCAGAGGTTTTGTTCTAAATTCTGGGGTGATATTTTTGATATGTCAGTGCAAGGATACGAAACCCATTCTAAAAAAGATCATTGAGCATGTGGAAAAATTAATTAATACATTATTCTACACATTCAATTTAGATATAGGTTTTGATGCAATATGTTCTTCTTGCTGTCAGCATTTTGCCTTGCTCAAAAGTGACTCCTCATTGTCTTAATTTTTGTTTCTTTTCCTGGGAGCTCTTGTTCCTTCTTTTTCTTTCTTTTCAGTAGTGGAAGTACACTGCAAGGTCAGACCACTGCTTATCCTGACCTGTAGTAACCTCAGCAAAGGATCTGTGGTTGGACAGACCTGCAGCCATAATCAGTTTGGAGATGCCGTTCAAGAACAAGGAAACTCCTCTGCTTGGAGTCATGGTTTCACAGGTAATGTGTTCTATCCATATAGGAAATTTAATCAGTGTAAGTCTCTCTAATGTGTCTCCTAAGCAGTGAAGGCTACAATGGATGTAAAAGATTTGTCTTCTTTCGATTTCTCAGGGACTGTCGAATGCAGCCCATAGTCACAGGTAGGTATTGTTCCTCAAGGGTGCATAGACTTTGCTTTAAATGAGGCAAAAGTAAGAAAATGTTGCAGAAGGCCTAACCCCAGCCATTTTAAAGATAATGAATAGCCTGAAGTACAGGATTTCTGAGGACAGTGTATAAAGGTTAGGCAATTAACTTGGCAGAAGGAGCTTTGACAAATAGTTTGGATCAAACTTCTAGCACTGACATAGACATCTGTCCTAGGCTGAGATGTATACCACTGTGAAACAGCAAGTGAAAAAGTGGTGTAAGAGCAAGATCAAGCAAAGATTTATTGTCACGGAGAAATTACCTGTAATGAGTTACAGGTTTATGCTTACTGAGTATAGTACATCCCCAAAGGTGGTCACAAAAGTTGGAATGGACTTTAACAGGAAGTAAGCATCACTACCTTAACTTTACCTTCTGCCCTAGGCACAAGGAACATTCCTTCACCTACCGTAACATAGGAAAAAGCCAGACATGCACAAGTAAAAAAATGCATACACATATGTGTACATGTATGCACATGTCCATGCACATGCATATGTATCGTCCAATAAAGCGTTCCACTCTAGTGATCACATTTAATATGACTGGATAATGCATAGACATTAGGTGATACATGTGAACTAAAAACTGCCTAGAATCAAACAGAAATTGATCTGTTAAGATATTATTTCAGGGGAAACTCGTGTCATTTCAGGTTTCAAGTCTGTGACTCAGACTGCACTTATAGGAAAGAAGAGTAATGGCCAAAAGCTTGCAAAAGAACTCCTATCCATTTTCACAATACTGGCCAATGATTCACGGCTGCCTAACAAAGTCAGGCAAATGTAGTGGGTTTAGATGGAGTTCTGCTTTGAGAATTTGAAGCGAAACTTGAGGATCAGCTGTTAACAAAGTGTTGCTATAGTCTGTTTCAACCACGAGGCGAGGTTTTAACCAGCTGTGGCACCGGTAATGAAAGGCATTCCATCTTGTAGAGGACAATGTTGTTCACTTGTGGCCATTGGCAATAGCTACATTCTCACAATAGTTAGATTGAGTACCTAGAGTCATAAAATTTCAGATATCTTCATAGACACTAGAATAGATAGCAACAGCATAACTTCTACTGCCATAAACGATGCCTATGAATCTATAATCATTTAAGTTGTATTGAATAAGGGAAGGTTGACTTTTAGTTTTTATTTTTTTATGATGAGCAATAAACATGTCTTGCAAATAGTTACAAAGCACTATTTTTATTGGAGTGGCATTTATTAAGTCCTTAACCTTCTGCAGCTGATGAATTTGATTAAAAACAACCACAAAAAAACCTTGAAAAAGTTTAATAACACCAGAACCAAAGAAAAACAATTAAATTCAGCTTTTTTTGTGACTAGCAAATACCCTGTTCCTTCCTTCCTCTCAGCTGAAGAATGGATTTCAGCAACTGGAACTAGAGTGTCTTATTTCAATACTAAACTACCTTGATCTGCATGTCTCAAAGCAAAAGGAGGAAACTATATGCTGGGTGTAATTTTGGTATTATTCTGTATAGCAAAAGGTTGAATATAAGTAGGAGTAAAACTACTTTCTGGGTAGACGAAGGGAGAGCTGTGGATGTTGTCTACCTGGACTTCAGCAAGGCTTTCGACACAGTCTCCCATGATATCCTCCTAGGGAAGCTGAGGAAGTGTGGGCTGGATGAGTGGTCGGTGAAGTGGATAGAGAACTGGTTGAATGGCAGAACT
>Ga0181612_174114_pt1 | contig 19469 bp, 8 predicted proteins | sample HoacroProtozoa21_FD_119630 | JGI IMG/M metagenome (GOLD analysis project Ga0181612, IMG submission 119630) | Hoatzin crop microbial communities from Cojedes, Venezuel. Combined Assembly of Gp0051906, Gp0051904, Gp0051908 | reverse complement strand
GGTAGACAGCGACTCCCCAATCCCGGTACTACCCAGAAGGTACAGTTCTGCAGCGGTTGCGACTCCAGGCAGCAGGAGTTTCAGGTGCGGTCAGGGAGCGCCTGATCGGCCCAACTCACAGCTCTTGTACAAAGACAAGGAAAGTGCCAAGTCGTCCCGATTCAATGCACGCCAGCTAACTATTCTTGCAGTGTAAGCAAGAGTACAATGTTGGCTGGTTCTGGGATTGCCAGGTGTGAGGGGTGGCTGCACCACCACAGTGGGTTATCACTTCGGCTCAGTAGGCTTCATATGCCTCATGATATTACATTATATTGCTTCCTTTTATACACCGTAGAAAACATGGTGAAATGTAGAATACAGGTCAGGAATGAGAAAGGGACAGTTTATTTATACAACCTACTTAATGACCAGCCCACACTTGCTGTATGTCTGTGCACTGGCCAACATACATAAACTTGTACATTTTCTCAAAATCCTGCTGATCATAACAGTTTCTGCCTGTAAATCAATGTAAGATCATGTTTCACCTACTCATGCTATTCCTATGCACTGAATTTCTGTAGAAGTAATATTTACTTGTCTGAAGTTATCAACATGCAAATCATAAGCTGTGACACACTAGTGTGATAGCATAGGAATATCTGAAGTACATTCTCAACAAGTTGTTGACAGATCTGTGTTTGCTTAAAGAACTTCTTTTAAAACTTTAATTAATCATTGAATATATTTGTAAATTCTTTGAAGACACCTGGTACTAATACCACAATTCATACTGAATTCACAAAAGCCAGAACTTCATTCAGGAGCAAGGTGTTACAGATATGTCTCAGATTTGATGTAGTTTACATTTATATGTATAAGAATGAATTTCTGCTTTAGGGACAATACTCAGCTGAGTCTTAACTGCAGAATCATAACCAGTATCTCCATAATATAATGGGAACAATAATAAGATGTCATAAGCTTACACAGACATCATGATCTGTTCTGTGCAAAACAGATGTTTTGCATGTTTTTTTATTTTGCGTAAAACACTATTTTCTAATATCAACTAATATTCAGTGGTCACACTCATGTTGAATTAATGTAATACAGCTGGCAAAAAGAAACATTTTTTCCAGCTGTAAGATATTCTGGTTAATGAATTAATAGTAATCAGGCTTGATTGTTTTAATGTTGAAAAAAATTCCTTTTCAGAGCATTGCTCAACTTTCAGTCTGGGTTTGATCTTTGTCTTTTTTTGGGCAACGTGTTTGTTCTTTAGAGCTAAACTTAGTACTGAAGTAATTTGGAGAGTGATACTGCAAGTAGTACTGGGTTAAAGGTTGGCTACTGCGTGTTGTTTCATAGCAGCCAGCAGAATTCTTCACAACGGGAGGCAATGCAGGCAAGGATAAGTGCTCAGAGAATCAAGCTCAGTACAGTGGAAACTGTACTTTCTTGTAGTTTTGACTGTGGATTTGGGTGAATGTGTTGTGGTTCAAAATAAACACAGTCAATCCCTAATAAATGCATTCCAGTACTATTTTTAATTTTTATTAAAAAAAAATCTCCCCTCTGGCACCTAAGGACATTTTAAGAAATAAATAGCTGCCTATTATGACCTGCAATGTTTTATAGCCTTATGCTGGAAGAACACGTTGACTAACAAGCTGTATTCCCAGAGCACAGACCCTGTGGCAGATTTTGTGGGTCAGCAGCACTTCTAAAGCAGAGAAATGCTCACATATGAGTAATGGCTGCTGCCAGGCCAGGAAGCACCCGTGCAACAGCAAGAGGGCCAGGCCCTTCGCCTCCGGCCCTTGTCTTGTTCCTGGCTGTAGCCTGCCTAGGAATGCTTTCTGCCATAGCTTTCCCACCTGTCTAACAATGGCCAGAACCTAGATGGGATATTTTGCTGAAGACCCTCTTCAGAGATTGCTTCTAAGGCATGCATATATCCCATCAGATTTGGTCTACAGTGCTTACAAAATCCCTCAAGCTAATTTATCCATCTTCTACTCTACAGATTTGTTACAGCAACATGCTTAGCTTGTTTCATTTAAAAAGCACGTGAAAATCTGTTCTGTGGGGGCAGGGGAAGAGGCAAAGATTAGGAGATTCAAATTTGCTCAGGAAGCCACCAAAGAAAAAAAAAAACCAACCACAACACACCCACAATTTGAAGTGGCAGCAGGCTTTTTATCCTCCATCCATCCTAATCACCCTTACCTTACCCATCAGTCTTTCTGATTTTCTGTTCTCCTTCCTTTCTCCTGACAACACTGTGTGCTGTGCTCTGTCTCTATACAGTACAATACATCTCCAGAGATTTAAATACAGCATGCTTTTCTCAGTTACTTATGAATCTTAGAAAGTTCTCATGAGAGCAAATTCAAGTTTCACCTCACATGCTTGTTTTTTGGCAGTTGCTTGCATTTTTTCCCTGCACTGTTCCCACCAAACAATCTTGTGCGGGAAAATACAAGAGTTAACTGTAACTTCCAGTAACAGCTGTTCTTTTTCTGCATAACAGATTACTTTTTTCAAGCCTGTTTAATTTTTAAAGCCTTCCTTTTTCAAACCACTATTAAAAATAGCACGAGATCCTACAGAAAAAAATTCTGGGCACATCAGTTAGTAATTTGGATTTTTATCTTCTATTTTGCACTTACAACTTGTTAAAAACAACACTTATAACTGTACTGTGAGTGTTAGTGTCTTTCTGCATATTTGCACACTCTAATGGCACAGTCTCAGAGGAAAAAGTAGTAGAAAATTATTACTAGGCATTGATGTTTCTTTGTATATTTGAATAAAATATTTTAAAGAAAACTGAGTGTGAAGATAGACATGACATACATATGTCATTGTTCTCTTTGCTGACCACAAGTTCCTTCAAAAGGTGTTACTAAGACAGGGAATATGAATATTACAGCGCCTTAAGTCAGCAACAATTAAGCTTTCTGGCCAGATGACCCAGTTAGCTCCTTTTCTATGACAGAAGAGGACAGGCTAATATGGTCCTTCTCTGACCTGCCTGGGGACTGAGCAGTCTGGTTTACATGATTAGAAATCAAGCTTTCCTTTCACACTCCAAATATTGCTCCAACCAACCAGAAATCAAGAGCAAGGATCCTACTACATGCTACGCTGACAAATAAAGCAATAATAGAGAAGAGAGAAAATTCAAAAGTTGGTAAAACAAAGCAAGCCCTTTTGGCCAGAGGTCAGCCAAAAGGCTGATTGATAAATGCTCAATTATTTCAGAAAACAGCATACATTTCACTGGGGAACACGGAAATAAAGAGACAGCAGTATGAAGTAACACCATCAGAAGACTGTCTTTTTGTTCACTGATCAGAAAACTTACGTCTGTCTTAGATGCAAATTCAAACATTCTCAGTATCACCAAGTGGACCACTTTGGGCACGCTAATGCTATTATTTCCTCAGCATTAGGCACATAATAGTCTAATAGGTGAAGAATACTTTCCACACCTTCAGAAATAACAGTACTTTGTTTCACTGCACAACTCTTCTCAGGAAACCTTGCCTGCCTTCCAGCTATTAGCAGGGCTGTAAATGAAAATGCAGTGAAGAAAACAACATGTTAAGACTTGAAAAGTCAGCATCCAAATAGAAGGAAATGGACAAACTCAAGCAGAATTGAACAGATGGAACACTTTCTGTAGCATGACCGAGGCACCAAATAACAAACATGAAGCCAAAGAAGCAACACATGCTTGGCAATTAACATTGCTAAAATAGAGTCATGTGTTTTGTCAATGTCTTTTAAATAGACTTACAAAATAAATTATATTTGAGAATACAAGGACTAAATTGCAGCAGTGGTGTTTCCCATAGTAAAGAGGAAAAATTTGATGATTTGAACATTTTCCGATTATTGAAACAAAGTAAAAAAAGGGAAAAAAAATTAAAATCTCAGTGGCGAAAAAAAAGAAAGCACAGTAGTAACTTTCTTGAATTAATTTCTAGCCCTATGAACTCTGCTGCAACCCCTTACAAGAGGCAGTAATGACCTTTTCATCAAAGCTGCGTAATACCAAGACCAGAATTGTTTAATCTTCCTTTCCATCTCAGATGTTCAGGACATTGGCAACTGATGGCTACACACTGCGGACAACTTCTACTATGTAACCATTCTGCCATCTAAGGAAGAAAGCCTGTTTGGCTTCAGTGCACAAAAAATTTTATCTCATACACGTGTAATCCCCAGTGGGTTCATATTTTTCAGGCTATAGAAACAACACATGTTTTTGAAGATGCTAGCACTGAAGAGCAGCTATCAGGAACACAAAGCAAGGTGAATCCAGCTGCCAGATTACCATGGAATCCCAGGGGATAAAAGCAAGCACAAAGGCAACTCCAGCAAGTCTTGGGGGACGAAAGCAACAACAAACCTTGACTCAGAAACACATAGTCTTCACACACATATGAACAGTCTTCACAGAAGAATGCTTCAAACACAGGCCATTTGCAAATGTAACGTATATGCAAACACCACTAGCACTTCAGAGGTTTCTGACCCAAGAATATATGATAGGGGAGCAAACATGGATATGAACACACACATTTCAATTTGCTCTCTCACAAAAAGACAAAATACTAAAAGCTACACAATATTGGAAGCCATTATTAACACCATTTGCTACCACAGGTGGTTCTTTGAAGTCAGAAAAACACAAGAAGCCAAACAGCAGAGCTTTAAAACAAAGGACAAAAATCTACCTAAAATATTTACCCTGCCTGTACTTCTTCCAAGTATTTTACCTGGTTTTCTAGTACAACTGGCAGCAGGCCTCTGGTTTTCTCTCTTAGGCTCCTGTCTGGACTGTGTGCCACTAGTCTCTCATATCCATTTAGCACCAGGCCCCATCCAAAATATTCTATTCCTGTGAAGCCAAAAAAAGCAATTTCAAGGCGTATTTCAAAATGTATATGCTTCCATAGAATTTCAAAACACATACTGCTAGTAAACTGGGCTTCCAAAAATTTAGCTGGTAATTGCATTCTTTTTCCTCACTTTTCATCAGATGTGTTGCTTACAACAACCTGGCAGGACAATAATTCTCTCCCTAAGGGGAATCTACAGTACATAGGATTTGGATTTCCCCCAAAGGGAAATCCTAGAACAGGAGACATAGCTCAGGCATTGGTAGATTTTGTCTCTTATACAAGACTGACCCTGAGAAACTGGGTAGTTAGCTACAGTCTCTTACAGAATATCATGCATAAGTCAGTAAGAAACAGCTTGTCTTCCAGGTTCTGGACGGAAAGTGTTTAAGGTTAACAGAGTTCTTATTTGTATATCTGGTTTCAGATAATTTCATTAGAAATTAGAAATCCAGAAACAAAGATTTATCCTTAAAAAATATGAAGTAAACTTCAGGAGCATGGCTATCCTGAAAAAACCCCCACCTCTCTTCAGATGTGGAAACTTCACTCGATTCCCAGATAGAAAACATGTACAGTTTGTAAAAATGAAAAGCTGTGAAAGAACTCCTACGATCTGAGCCTTTTTGATGGTATTTTAACATTATCGTACTGAGATAACCATGCTCAGAAGTAATTAGTTTGCTTTACTTTCAAACTTATTTTTTTCCGTGATAAATTTGTAACATTATAGCCTCTGGCTATGAACTTTCCTTCTGTCATCATTTTTCGTGACGTTCCTGGAGGCGTTCTGCTGCTCCAAACTTTTAAATTTTTGTTTTTTTTATAAACACAAGTGCAGTCCCTTCTTGTTTGCTTTCATTTGGTCTGATAATAAACACATCCTCCTTCACAATCATCTCCCTCTTCAGCTTTGGAATACACAGTGAAGCTCCCTGACTCCATGCACGTAGTGTATTGACTATTGAAGAGCAACGTGTTACACACCAGGCTTCCAAAAAACTGCAGCTGCTCAGTCAGCCCTAGAGGGCTTCATGCCACAAACCTTCCTCCTACAGTGGCTTTGGGAAGATTTTCACTGTCAGAACAGTCCTTCATGCTTTTGATAAAGCTCTCCTACAGAAATGTCTAGCACAAAGGCTGTAGTTGTACTTAGATGCCCTGTTACGAGAGGAAGAGGACGGCCAGCCTACCTAGGAGGGGTGCAGTGCTGACTAAGGGTGTCCAGCCGTTCTGCAATAAGGATCAAATAAAAGTTTAGACAGAAAAAAAAAAATCATTGTAGCAAAAGTAGCACTGAAACATAAGGAGGTGCTTCAGGCATGCAATTACTCTGCTGGGCGCCTTTGACCAAGGCAGGTTAGAAATACTTTCAGAAGAGGTGAATAGCAGTGGCTGAGACCACTGCCCCTCTGCCATAAGCATTTACCTGGCAAAAGCTGCACTTTAAAGAACTTGTTTTTGCCTTCAGAACATCAACACTGCAACACCACCTAGAACACTTTCAGTCAGTTTTATATCAAAAGCCACAGCACTTGTAATTTTGAATAATCAGCCCCATACTTGCCAGTAAACTTTTTTTTTTTTCAACAAAGCCTGTTTTTAAAAGTTTGACTTGGACAGGAAGCTGTTTATCACCATTACTTACTATATTTTATTTTTTTTTAAAAAGACTGACACAGTAACGTAAATGCTACAGGAACATATTATTTTGACATAAAATACACATTATAGGAGTGATAAGTATAGCAAGACCACATTAAATAAAAAAGTATTTATCTGTCTCAGTCTTGAAATACATGGACTATGTCTGTATTTATTAAGTTGTTTGCTTATTTGAATGTTTTAATTAGAACACTCTTCAAATGTTAACAGCTTGTTAAAAATTAATTTGTAAGAGCAAGGTCTATTGATCCTCCTGTTTTTAGAGTTGGCTTCTGTAGTCACCAGCAGCATAAATATGAAACGGAATGAGCAAACGTGATGCAAATAGGAGAAGCCACATTTCGGTCGCTCAGGTCCTCCATGCCCAAATGGGGAGGACAGCAATTAGACTTTGAGGTCTGAGGGCAGACATGTTTTTCGTACATGTTTGTATGATGCTAAGCACAATGATGAGGCCCTGTGGTACTGGGGATGATAATACGGTATGCAGCTCCTCTGTGCCACCCAACAATAATCCTCGACCCCGAACTTAGCCTTTTATTCTAGGGGAGATATACTAGCCTATACCATTTGTGCAGTCCTTGACCTCTCTGCTGAGACTGCTAATAATACAGTTTCCAATGAATGCCGAGAGTGATCTCTGTTTTTTATGACTGGACAGACTTCCAGTAAACTGAGATCACCATACTACATGCACAGCGTTTCAGAGGCAGATTCTGGTTCCTTGTTACATAGACAAGCATTTAGCATAAGCTTACTAAGAGAAGAAACTGATTCTTTATATATAATAAAAGCACAAAACTTACTGTATCCAGAGATATAAAACCCTTGCACTAACTGCATCAGTAATTGCGGTATTTGACAAATGTGTTATACTTTGAAAGGTGATTTGAGCAGGAGTACTATGTTTGTATCCCATTACCAGGCTCAAAGTGCCCTTACTTCTGGTGTTTGTATGAGACTGAACTACTTCATGTTGCTTTTGGACAGTATGACTAGTATCTCTGGGGAGTATCATGAAAAGGTCATGCGTATCTCACAGGACTCTCCAAACTCCCTAGATTTTTAATAAACGTATTAATCCATGCTAAGTAGCTCACATGCCAGTTACAGTTCTATTTTTAGGTTATTTGCTGTACTTCTATTTAAAAAAAGTGCCACCAGTTTTGAAGTATTTTTAGAGATAGAAATGAACAGCTACCTTCGTATGCAAGAGGCTGTTGGGGGAATAGGCTGCTTCCATTACACCACTAGCTACCAGCTAATGGAGCTTCAGGGAAGGAGCCAGAATGTGGTAAAGCCACTCATGCAGTAGCATGAGCTAAATGCTCTGGAGTGAGCTGGAGAGCTCATCGTTAAGCCAACTGGTGAGTTTGGCATCCTGGGAACCTTGATAAAAATCTTTAAAACAAAGCAAGTGCTCATTATTGAAATAGCACATTGGAATATCTCATGCCAGCAATGATCTGCTGTAATGGTTTTCTTCTTAGTCAGTACTGACATTTTCCTAAAGCATTACTACTTCTTCCTATTGCACTGTCGAAGGGTCAAAAATTTAGAGAGACAGATTTGCCCATGAAGAGCAGCGCCTTAAAACTACTTCCATGTCATGAACACCACAGAAGTAAGGTCTCTACAAAAGGGTGCAGAAAGCTATCGGCCATAGCTGTGACAAGGAGGGCTATACAATCTGTAATAGTCACAGACAAATTGCAAAAACATTCTGAATTTAGCATCCAAGTTACAGAAACCTACACACAGCTCCTTTCCTCAAGATTTGTACTGGAAAAAAGCATATTCTTATGAATCCTGAGGGATGTTGTTCTGTGTACCCAGGTTCAGAATAGACTATACATAAAACAGTAATAAAGCTTTGCAGGTAGAAGGCAGGCTGCTGGCATGAATAAAGTGTATGGAAATAAGACTATTTAAATGCCAGCTAAGTCAAAGTCTTGGGATCTACTAAATGTGCATTAAAAATGGGTCTTCACCCAAAATTACATTTTTTGATTTATTGAAGGCTCCAGAATAAAAAAAAAATTTTCTTGTTCAATTTTTCAGAAAGAGAATATTTTAACTGTAGTAAATTTGACTCTTCCTCTTTTCAGCCTCTGAAAGTAACAGAATTAAAGGCACACATTGTGATATTTTAAACTTCTCCCCTATTAATTTTATTTTTATTCCACCTTTGAAAACAGTATTTTCTCAGTATTGAAGACATTTTAAAATAGTAGAGAAAATATAAACACTACATCTTTGAGGACAAAAATTTTAAAAGGTGTCAACGTATCGAAATTTTCCAGTTTCCAAGCAGTTTATATGTGTTACAATAAGCAAATTCAGGCCAGGAATTGAAAATCTAGTCCAAACAGAAGTCACTTGATTAAACAATAACACATGGCCAGAAAATACCTTGCAGAAACCAAACAAAAGAACAATCATGTAAACCATGCAATAAAAAGAGATCACTTAGGCTGTATGTTCTCTACCCTTGCCATATTAGGAGCACTATGAAAGTGAAATGTTACCAGAAGATTTAATTCTACTGCGAGATAAGATAGGTTAATTGTGTAGACTAATATTGAAAGCTGATGAGTAGTCTTAGTACATGGCCCAATGTTGCTACAAAAATAGCATTTGATCTTGTGGGACCACAAATTTCTTGTCACTCTAATTTCTTTCTTATCCACTAATTATTTTTTTATCAGAGCAATGTTTCCACAGTACCATTTACCAGTAGGGAATTATATATATTTAAGCATATTATTACAAGCAACAGGATAGCAAGTTCAATGCTTAATTACTTAATAGAAAATTATGTTTAGGCCAAAGATATGAGAAACTAATGAGTTCCCAGGACAGCTGAAAATAATGTTACAATACAACCTGCATATTTGAGTTCCAGAAGTTTTTTGGTTTGCATATGTTAAAAGAAAGACTTAAAACTTAAATCAAATCATGTTCTCACAAATTTGCATCAACTTTAATGACAATGATTAAAAGCAAATTTATTCATGGTTTGAAGTACATGTAAGAGTATACAAACATACTGCAAAATTATCTAAAATATTAAAAATAAACTTATCCATGGGTTGAAGTTCACATAAGAAAATGAAAACTTACTTCCAAATGCTCTAAAGTTTGAATCATACTAAATGGACTGAGCATATCTGCAAATCTAAGATTTGCATTAGAATTTTTAGGCTCCTGAAAAATCTCCCCAACCATGTGGAGACTGCTAGAAGTCACAGTTTTGAACTTCAGTCATGATTAATTGACTAGGTCTATATTTGCTATAGAAATTAATACAGTGCATTAATTTAGGACTTCAGTCCCACTGAAAGTAAGTCCATTGATTTTAATGGGTTTTGAATCGGGCTCTCCATGGACACAAATAAAATCACAGAACAGTAGGGGTTGGAAGGTACCAAAAATAAATAAAATTCCTATGTACTTCCTGTAGCTCAATGCTTCCGAGTATAAAATTGCATTTTCTGAGTGTTTCACACATTTCATGGACAATTAAACATTCCTTTCATACTAGATTGTTTTGATCTTGACTTACAAGATACACTTGCATACTTCAGTAGCTGGCCATTCACAATCATAGCAACTAAAATTATGTAGTCGATATCCAACCTGTTAATCTCACCATAACAGCCAGAACAGTCAGCAGTAAATAATCTATCAGAATAACATGCTTCAGTCAAACTCTTTGGAAATTTGTAATATTTAAAGTAGTTGCCTGCACTTCTGTTAAGAACTCAGATTTAGAAAACTATAAACAGAGGTAAACATTTTTAACAGCTAATCCTCAGCAGATACTGAGGAAAGTACTCACTTACTACTTTGAAAGTAACTTATACTTTCTATAAATGTTACCCCATAAAGACCTGATGTCATGTTGTCTCAGTCTCAGTTGACTGTTTAATCTCAGTGAAATACGTAGCAAAAAATCCTGACACAGTTTACCTAACCCCTCTTATATATGTAAACTGTATTTGACCTCCTCCAAGATGCTTTCAAATATCATATTCATCTTCCCCATCTAGACAAAAAATAACCAGTACTCTCAGGATTATAATTTATGAGTGCAAAACCAAAAGATACACATATATTAGAAAACTTCATCGATTCAGTTTTGAAATATAAGTAATATTAATTTTCATTTCCTTCCACAGTTTAAATTTATCTTCTTAAAAAATAACTTGTATTTTACTCTCAAATTCCTCTGAAGGCCAGGCCACTAAACAACCACTGTCTGTTCTACATGAAACAAAATATCTACCAAAAGCTGGGACTAAGTCTTTAAATAACAGTGAAGTACTCTAGGCACTAAGTATTTTTTAAAAGGCATACCTTTTATCCAAGAGTGCATCCGAGAAGAAAACACAGCTACCTCTCCTTGATCTTGGGGCTGCCCATATTGTAGAAGGCAAGTCACAACAAGGAGTCAGGTACCTGATAAAATCCATGAGATCTATGGAGGAAGACAGTGATCCCTCAAATTATGATGAAATAAAGCTCGACAGCAGTCAAGTATTTTGGAAGAGCTGTTAGAGCATACAAACCCAGGGAAACACAAGGCAGATACCCTCATCAAACTTGGCAGCTGTTTTGTGAACACAGGAGACCTCCTCTCTGCTTTTTCAGGCTGACCAGCCAGCTTGCCAAAAGGCAAAGAAAACAAGACGCAGCTGCAGCCAAAAGGGAGGAAGAGAGATGACTATATGACTTGGAACAAAAATTCTCAAAAATGAAAGTGCTGAAGACTTTGTCATACCTTTGTCCTGGGTTAGCTGAGCAGGACTTGTTATCTAAAAATGCTGCTATTTTCCATAGGCAGTACCACACTTTTTATATGCCTGGCTGAAGAGACTAGCTTGCATCCAAGAAGGTGTATAGACGCATTAATAAGGCTTCAGCTGCAGCTAATTAGCCTCACCTATTCCTGAAGTTAATTGGCCAAGGTGGAACACCCTGCTGATATCATCACTTTGGCTCAGTTGGGGGGCTGGGCTGTCGTGTGGTAACTTTTGTGTTCACTTTACAAAGTAAAAACATGCTGTTATTTGTTGCCACTGTTTATAATTCTTGGTTGACGAATTGGGGGGCTGAGTCCTAGTTGCCTTACTCTAGCATGTGGCATTTCTCAGCCCCGCACAGGTTTCAAAACCAGTATCACGGAGTAAAAGCACTTCTCTGCAAATACATCTCATTTCCATGAAAGCTTCTTTTCCTGAAAACTAACATCCGCAAACTGCCATGGCAGTGCCTGAAATCAAAGAACAAACTTCCTCCCTAGCTATCATCACGGTGGCCTACTGAAGGGAAACTTTATGATGCAAACACCAACTTCAGATCTCAGTTTTGGTTGTCTCGGAGATATCGTGTGATTCTCAAGCAATTCTGCTAGTTGAGTGGCACATTACACATGGGGGAGCTCAGTCCCCAAAAGCCACTTGCATTGGCCTGTTCTTCTGCCTGAATTTCACTTGATCAAAATACCATGCTAACCATCACAGTCTCAGCACACAGACAGCTGGTTCACTTTGCGGTTAAGGTGCACATACGTTAGAGCTTTTGCTGGCCTGACTATGCTTGCAGGGAACGTGTGATTTGTTAAATTTAAATCGATGTAACTAGGCTGGCAAAAGCATTTCAATGTAGAATAAGCTACTTCACACAGATAGACTCATCATAAGAGGAAAATGCATAGCCAAGGGAAGGTTCCTAAATTCTCTATACCCCTAGCCATGGTTACTTACTGCTTGTGCTGCTGTGCCTTTTTCTGGGCAAACATGTTGGGCTGCATTATTCTGAAAGTATTTCAGCCGAGCAGAGAAATGTTTTGTCAAAGCTACGCAAATCCGCAGTGGGCAAAATGGTCTCATGTAACAGAGAGCTGCTCTGTTATAGAACCTGGGAGCAATCAACGAAGCCTTATGTCAGTATAAAATGTCACTGCAACACCACAGAGAGGCAGCAGATCTGCACAGTGGATTGTCATTCATTCAGAGAATCACATTCCACAGGCCGTAGACACGTGAATCAGCATAGCATCTGTGGCCTTAGATGTGGACTCTGACTGCTGAATCTACCCAAACCTTGCAAATGCAGGCCAAAGTGCCAAGTCAACAAAGCACAGATCTAGCTTTACATCAACGTGACTTACAGTGTTTACCTAAAATGATTTGCTGAATAGGAATAGTCTTCAGAAAAAAGACAAGATTCTGTATAAAAGACTGTGCTGTCACCTGACATATGAAGATTTCACAGGGTGGAAGTCTGGAGAACATCTCAGAAGAATAATAAAGATTAACAGTTCAGCATCAGACATAGCATGCTCTGCTGGGACTGTGTTCACGCCTGTTGCCCTGTGTTTCCAATTAACTCGATTTTGGAGCAATGGATGCTGTCCAAAGGTTTACATAAATAACAAATACAGCAAAAAGTACAGATTTCCTGAGGTGTTTCAATTTAACATTGACCAGACACATTTGCAACAAAGGCTGAATGGAAAGTCTGGTGCCTTAAAGCAGGAAAGCCATTTACAGTGGGGAACTTCCTATCTAGAAGGAATATGCCCCAAGAGATTCATATGTCAGCTTGTAACTATTCAACATGGCCAATATTTTAAATGCTTTTAGCCAGGTCAAGCCCTATGGTGCACTCATCAGTCATTGGTATGAAAATCAGGTTATTAGGTTCCCCAAGGAATATGTATCTATTAAATGTTCACATTAGCATAACCTGCAGGGTCTGTTCAGAGACAAAGTCTATTGAAACAAATAGAATTCTTCCTGAAGAAGGTATTCTTCTACTTACTTAGTCACCAAGTACTCACATAGTGCTTTTTGCTCACAAATCTCAGTGCTCCACAGTGGTTGGAGAGTTCTGGTCAAGTGGGAAAGCAGACACAGAAATAAACTGAGCTGGTGAAATTCACCCTTGGAAGAGCACAAGCAAGAGCAGGCCTTGGCAGAAATGCTGGGTCATGCAATCGCACAACAATGAAGGGAAAAACACTTCAGTCAACAAGACTTTGGAGTGCAAAGGTAGGGATGAATTTTCATACAAACAGGTACAAATAGTCTTATGTAGGCAGGCACTACTTTGGAGACTCATCTTTCCCTTCACATGTCTGCATATGTGATTACTATTTTGGCACCCTTCTAAACCATTTCAAATTAGACCAGTCATGTATTTTACACAGAAAACTGGGATATTATACACTGAAAAATGGACAGTATATTTTAAGAGATTCATGTAATTCATTGAGAACCAGTAGCTTCTCATGGAAACCTATCTCACCGAGTATGCTGAGAGCCTATATTCTTTTTTCCTGCTTCCCTGTCCTTCATTTGTTAAAAAGAGTTGCATGACAGCAAGGTTTTTTTCCTTGAAGTTCATTAATTCCAATTCCTTCTCCTTCATCCGAAATCACAGGCTGCTGACTATGAAATCACCATTCTTCGTGATAAAGAGAGAGCATTTGCAATAAAACCATTAAAAGGAAGAATGTCTAAGGCCTTAATGAAACATCAAACAAAACAAGATACTGTGCTTAAAGGTATAAAAACTATATTTTCTGAAGATTTATGAAGATAACTGGATACTAATATTTTCTGGCACTTCCAAGGACTTTTTCTGCAGCTCACTGGGAAGTCCTTACTCTGGAAATTTTTGAGAGATCTCTTACATTTCTCCTAGTGCTTTCTAGGAATGACACCAGTCTGTTTTAGCAATATTCCTGATGCTTTCTAGGAACTCACCTTCTGCTTTCTAGCAATTCATTCACTGCTTTCTAGGAATTTTCCCATCACTTTCTATGGCTTCCCCATCTGCACTTTAGAAATCCTGATACTTTCTAGGAATTCCCCTGGTGCTTTCTAGGAAAGTCCTGTCTGTTTTCTAGGAATTTTTCCTACACTTTCTTCAAACTTTCACAGTGTGCTAGGAATTCACATGACACTTTCTGGGGATGTTCCTGATGTTTTCTAGCACTTCTCCCCTCACTTTCTATGGATTTTGTTTGCAGCTTTCTAGAAATTCCCTTGTTCCTTTATAGGAATCTTTCCACCATTTCTTGAACTGATCATCAAGGAGCAGTAAGACACGGGCTGCTAGATGAGGGAAGCTGTGAGCAACCACAGCACAGACAGGACTGCAACCTTTGGCACCTGGGTGGGGCAAGTAGAGCATCGCTGGGACAGCGGCTGGTTCCATCAACACCCCAGCCACAGTCAGACGAACGCAAGGTAGCAAGTTGTGACCAAAGTCAATTCAGGAAATCCAAACGAGTATTCAGGAGCAGCAGGGAACAGGGTTTGAAACAGGCACACCGACTACGTGTAGCTCATGCAGGCATGTTTCTAGGGTTAGAAAGCACTCTCATTTAATAATTTCTACATTCAGTGTTTTGTAAAATAACCTAATTAGAATCTCTGTATTCCCTATCAAATGATGAATTGGTATAGATTTTTAACATGAGAAACTCTGAAATGTTAATTTCAGAATTTTCTACTTATAATCCGTTGCAGAATTTATTTAATAATGGGATGTAGGCAAACTGTTTCTTCTCCCCTCTGGAAATACACGAGAAATTATTCCAATACAAAATTATTTCATCATAAACTTACAGGTATCGTTTCATGGATTGCACATTCTTCTGTTTAGTACATTACTTACATCCTTCCTGTTTAGTCCATGTGGTAGAAAATAATTGTTAAAGGTTCCACTACAGGATTCTTAGACTTGCTGAGGTTTAAAGTTGGTTGGTACAAATATTTGGTACGGTTTTCATTCCTACCGATGTGTTAGCCAGTTCCTTTGCTAATTATAGACAGCTGGCCAGCCAACGTTTTTCAAAATATGTTTGAAAGCCCTTGGATGCACACAAAGTCCGAGTTAATTTCTAGTGTGGGAATGAAGATTAAATTCTGAGTCCTGTCTTGACATTTTAGGTGAATCCTCATTGCATAATGAAATATGAGACATATCACATAAAAACACATTTTTTCCTAAGAGCTTCTACAACTTTAAATATCATTATGTAGTATTTCATATTTAAAAAGTGGGGACCAGTAAATATTTAGCACATACACAGACAAGAGAACAGACCTTCCTACACGTTATTTGCCAGCTGCTACACAAGCTGTTGAAATACTTGCATACATCATTTTCATTGCTCTGTGTTGGATACTAAAGGTTGGACATTCCTCACTAAAAAATCACTACAAAAATTAGGTAGAGCCAGAATTCTACCACAAAGGGCAGAATTATTCACTGCCCCTCGGTATGCTCTTGCAACTCAAATGGTGAAGCAGAAACTGGGACTCCATAAACTTACTGTTCCCCTCAGCCAGTTTAGTTGAGACACGTTATGTGTTAAATTCATCTTAAAAGGATACTTGTCAGCTTCTTTAGATCTCTGACTCTGTGAACTATCTAACCTACATCTGAGTTGCCCCAAACAATGTTAAGATGTGAAACACAGACATTCCAATGAAGGACTTTTTCCTAAAGTTTTTCACTGATTATGGAGAAACTGTAAGTTATTTCTTTCAACCTCCAATATAATGTGAATTTGGAATATCTTTTCAGGGTATGTCATACATATAAAAACATAAAAATGAAAATGTAACACATGTAAAGTACTAATACTTCAAAAATACCTGTTCTAATAATTTTTATGCTACATTTTTGGAGCCAGTTGTTCATACAGTGTATAGAAAGGTGTTTAATACTGTTTATGTAGATATAGCTTATGAGTCGTTAACACTAATCTTTGCTACAGGTGCCCTAGGAGATAAAAAATATGAGACAAAATCCTTTCAATTCAACATATGCTTATGGACATCTAGAAAACTATGACATGGAAAAGTTTTACTATCACCAGGCTCTCGATGTATTTGCAAAGGCATTTAAGAAAACTGCCTTTAGTAAATACAATTTGAAATTTCTAATAAAAACTCATTTCCAGCTCTTTACAGATCATTTGTATTAGTCTACAGAAGACTGAAACCCAGTGCACAAATCAGTCAAGGTGCCAAGTAAGTTATGAAAAATGTCTTCAAGAAATTGAGATGGTTTTGATACTGGTAATTTGATTAGTATTTTTCTGAGATTCTGGCTCTTCAACTAAATCAGCAATCTATCAAAAATCGGTGAAAGTCTGCAAAAATACATAGATCTGATTCTATTTTCATTAGCAATGTGCTAAATTAGGAATATGCACAATGAAAGCATTAAGGTTGCACTATTGTAGAACTTGTATAAATGAATGGAAAATCAAGGCAATATTTCTACTGAATTGGGTAGTTTTCAGAATGCATATTGAGAAAACTTTAAGTCTCCTACATATATGTGTGAAATAGCTGTGCTACCTAATTTTTTAATCCTCTGATTTCATATTCACAGGAAGAATCTACGTTCTCACAACAGAATAAATGTCCACAAACACACATGTGGGTATTTTCTGACATCTACTGAATTCAGAAAAATGAAAAGTAGACAAAACAGCATTTTTGGCATATGAACATGATTGCCAGGATTTAGAACAAAACATTTCCTTGCCAAGCTCTCCTCCTTTCCCAAATCAGAAACAAACAAAAAATAGCCTTACATAACTGCCAAGCATATATTCTTTTTAAATATAATTCAGTTTTTGTGTTATAGCCAAACCCATTCTGGTTAACATGTATCTTCTCATCCTCTCCATGTTTGATTACACAACAAGCTCCTGATTTAAAGACCATTGAAATCAATGGAAACATTCATACATTACAAATGAAATGTTTTCCTTTTGAATTACAGAGACGTAGTAAGAAAATCTGATACAGTATGGCCTTCTGCGGATTATCAGTGCGGCCAGTGACGGATCTGTGAAGCACTGGATGCTACTTACTTGTCCCTAGGTGACATGGCGCTGGCCATCGCCTACTGCAAAAAAGTACTGCCTGTATTTGAAGAGTCAAAGGTACTTTTTGTTTGCTCTCCCTGTTTGTTCTATAAAGCACACAGAGGACGGAAGTCGGAGGGTTTCTATAGGCACTGGGAAACAACATGAGCTACAGTGGTCTAAGAGCTTGCTTCCTGCGCAGGACTCCATTCACTTCAATATGCTTGCACACACCTAACTGCCTGCGAACTGAGCTTTCAGCTGCACCTTTCGAAATAAAACTCTCCCTCCCACACAGTATCATTCAATGGTGATGCAAAAAACTTTCCAGGAGAGGTTAGTTTAAAGGAATGACTATACTCTCCGGCTTGCCTTTTTTTTCTTTTACAGAACTGATTATCTGAAATTCTGCCTACCAAAATGCATTCTGCTATCCCTAAATTTTAAGGCAATCTTGTAACTATTTTACTTCAATCAATGGATTTCTTAACAGCCAGCTAGGGAATCTCACAGTCCATTATAAATTAGCAAAAAAAGTTTTTTATGTAGAACCGAGATTATCTGGAACACCAGTTACTGTTTTCAAAAATAAAATCACCATAGCGCTTATTTTTTCAAATTTTGCAAGGCATAGTTATAGCTCCAAAACTCACAGAGACACTCTTCAGAGGCAGTCTCAAAGAGACAACGCTGCTCACCAGAATGGGAAATACACACCCTGTATTTCAGAGAAAGGGTGTACCATGTGTGTTGAAAAGATGAGATAGTGTTGAAAGCGCACTTTGTGAAAAGGGGTTGAGACAAGACGCTAGCTGGCAGTGTGGCTTTGGCCTGTTCCACTTCACAGAGCAGGCTCTGATCTGCACTTTGCAGCACAAAGGTACGAGTGAAAAAATTATCTCTCTGAACTGCACTCAAGCCTCTGCTGGTTATATAGCCCTGAAAAGTCAAACCAGATGGAATTTTTTATTCTAAAAAATCTAAAATTAACACAATAGCAATTACACCACTGTGATCAGTAATGAGGCCTTTTATGTTTGGATTTGCCTCGCAAGAAATATTCAGCAATTCAGAAATTCTCATTTCTTTCTTTTTCGAACAGGAAAGAAGATGGCTTTTCACACACAAAGCTGCTCTAACTCTAGGGCAGGGGAAAGAATTGAGAGACAGACATTGTATAGAAAGGACAGCACACTAAAATCATGGTTAATTTGCTAGACCTCCTGTCCCTGTCACCCAGCAGTTGCTGAAAGGCAGGCTGTGATGCAGCACTGGTGCTTAGGAAGGGTAGGTAAGCAGCAGCTGCTCCATCTGGGTTCCTCCACAGAGCCAACAAGAGGTGCAGCCGTAGCAGATGCGATCTAGGTTTTATATTAGCTTTTCCAGAGACTAATAGTAGCAGTGGCATAGACCACGTAAGCCTTCCGGGAAGTCAAATGACTCCAGCGGCTAACCTGTCCAAAGGCCTCTTGATTCCCAAGTTTGCTATACAGAAATCTTGTGTGTGCTGCAAAGCTCCTACCTGCAGTGTAACCTGTCATTTGTGCTGCACATTACCTTCATCACAGTGCAGAATGAGAGTTTGGGGGGACCCATGAGAGCTTAACTTTCATGTGAGCTGATGCCACCAAAAATTAGGAAAACAACTTGAGCATTAACTGTCAGTATCAGTTAACATTAGTTGAAATGTGTGTAGCTTCTCTGCAGATCTGAAATGTAATCTCTTTCAGTGGACCTATGACTGATGTGACAACCTGAATATGGGGCAATTTCTGCCTGAAAAGTCATGGCAGCTGGGTCAACTAATGTCCTGAATATTTTATTACAGACAGCTTTTCCCTCCATAAAACTCACTGGATGATACTTAACACTTTGTGAAACATGTTACAGCATACCATTTGGCCAGTGGATGGATAACTATTTTGTCCTGTCTTACTCATCCCAAAGAAAAAAAAAACCAAAACACAAAAATCAGAGGCACATTAATCCAATTACAGCAACTT